>FYBJ01001730.1_pt1 | contig 67076 bp, 54 predicted proteins | sample 1134611 | NCBI WGS metagenome assembly FYBJ01 (sample SAMEA104116008, study PRJEB20421) | marine metagenome | isolation source: marine
AATGTCAACAGCCCCTAATTCAAAACAAAAAATTAAACAGCGAGTTGCAATTGCCTATGCCATTACACAATTCAGCATATGATCAAAGATTCAAATAATAGATCCATTAGACTCCATCAATTCAAAACTTCTGTTCCGTGCCTGTCAATAATATTAAGAAGCTTTAATATAGCACCGTGAGCATGTCGTTTTCCTTGTTCAAGACTTCGTACCATTGATGGGCTAATATTTAAGTATTTTGCAAAGACAGCCTGGCTAAGCCTTTGACGCTTTCTTAGTGCCTGAATTTCCTCTCCCGTATATTCCAGTAACTCGGGAAATTGATCTTCAGTTAATTCTCTTAACGTTACAATGTCAATGATATCTGCTTCATGGAGTCCTTTTGCAATATCGTTTATTGTATCTTGTAATTTATTCATCATTTTTTACCTCTAACAGTTCACCAGACCTTAAATACCAATCTAAAGAAAAATTAAACAGTTGCCAACATTTTTTCACGCATAACAAACAAAGCTACGATTAACTTTCCAAATACATAAACCATTAGGCTGGCGAACCTGTGCGATGGCGGTTGATAGCCATTGTTCTGCTGCATCTAAAAAGTTTTGTCTCCTTCTTAATTTTAGTCGGTTAAAAGAATTCGGTTATGTGTGGACGGACTTAGCTTGCAACTCCCTGTTTAATTTTTTGCTTTAGATTGGCCTTCAAAATGATGCTCTTGAATAAAGATCCACAAAAAAACGCAAATTGATTGACTTTTGCTCATAAATATTCTACATTGCTCTCTTTTTTCCAGACACCGCTGACGATGAAACAAAACGCCTTCGATACCATCAAAAGACACTTATCCGAGTGGCCAGACAGGCTGTATACAAACGACATTATTGAGCAGGTTAAGCATTATAGAGAACAGGATTTCTATCCGGCTCTGGTTCTTGAGTTAATTCAATATATCGACAGCGCAAGCTTCAAAAAGAGGCATTGTGAAATACAACGGATAGACTATGCCTTTGGCGTTCATCGTTTCGTTTCGATTGAGTCTGAAAGCTACCGCTTACTTAAAACGGCGTTGAATGAATTAAATACATTATCCGCCATGGATATTGCTAAAATCATCATTGTTCTGCAATGGCGCCAGTTACAGGAAAGCTTTGAACGAGACCAGAGCGGTTTTATGATAAAGCTCTGTCTTTTTCTTTTTCTTTTGCAACGACTGCCCATGGCACAAAGTCAGAACGTAGAGCTATCATCAAGGCAACCTCACGAAAAAACGGGTCCAGATCAAAATAATTACAGGATTGACATTGTCGCAGAACAACCTGTTCATATCACAATACCGAAGCTTCCAATTGAATGGGTTGCTCGTTCAGAACTCGATCGTCAGCCAGAATATATTCCGATGGTGAAGGTATCGCAACCGGGCCAGCATCATTTTCAGTCAGATCAACTTGAAGTTATTGACACTCGCCGTATACCGCAAATGTCTTCCCGTACCCAGGCCTATCTCCTCGAAACATACATTAATGCAAATGCGCCCATCGAAAAAATATTGTCGAAATGCAGAATAAGAGCATTTACCGAGCCGGGCAAGAATCTTCATAATGTGATTAGCAATGCAATTTTTGCCGGCGATATTTCATTGTTGCAGCAGATTATCCGCCGCAGCAAGGAAATCCTCATGCAAAAGCAGACAACTCCCGTCACCATGGCCGATATCGCAAACGCGCTAAAACTGAAAAACGCCCACATCCTTCTTGCTACAGCCGCGGCACAGCTTGATATACTGCTCTATTTGTTCTCTATGGGGTTGTCGCCCAATGCTCATTTCAGCAAGGGATATTCCGCCTTTCATATGGCTGCCGCGATGGGCAATCAGGAGTTGGTGCGTCTAATGCGGCGTTATAATGCCAGCTCGACATATACCATCAACACTGTATACACCGAACAACAAAGCTTACTGGCAAAATATAATGATTTTTCCCTGTATTTAAGCACCAGAATGTCTCCTGAATCTAACCATTCCTACCTTGCCGGCTATCCGATTGATTTTGCAAGAAGCGTTGCCTTCAATGGCAATAATCTTCCAAAGGAATTTTCCGATCTTTTCCCGGAAGAACCGGGACTGTTCCAACAATATTACGATAGCATGCTGGCAACTTATATTTACAGTCCTTTCCTTTTTGCCGTCGAAGCAAGCTGTAAAGCATCATTGTTAATTACGTTCGCGGTGTATCTCCATAAAAAAATACTATCAGCACAAAACAACCCTGGCGTTGCAAACAGAACAACCAGGCTCCGGCAATCCAAGCCATTTGATGCTGCAATCCAGGAAATAGAAAAAATCTTTACCCCGATTTCCCGTAATAAAGAAAATACCATTAGCTCTAAACTCGATGAACAATTTTCTCATCATCCTCAGGAAATAAAGCTCAACATGAACATCGAACTGAAAACGGCCACGGTCAAGTACAACAAAAATAAATATCCCCTCACTCAGGAAGAAACACTCGAGGCCCTAAAAGAATTTTTAACCGGGTTCAAAAATCCGGCACTGGGCAAACGTAACAACAACTTTGAACTGCGTTTTCAATGTCCTCTACCACTGAGCAAAACCTATGTGCAGGAGAAAAGAAACAAACTTATTGAATTGTTTCAAAAACATTGCACTGCCTATCAACAGGCTCCTAAACAACAGCATATCATCATCACAGAACCCATTGCCGCCAGCAGCAGCGCTTCAATGACAGAAACTCAACCTGTCAAGCTGGATTTTGATAGAGCAGGTTTAGAAACAAAGGTCGCTAATCTGGCATTGCACCACGCTCAAAACCGTAATGAGTTCATTTCGACTTTTGAAGCATTGAATACGGCCTGCACGAACTACAATGAAAACAACGAGATCAAGACAAGTACAAACAAACTAAACAAATCAATTAAATCACTAAAACAACGTTTAGAAAATTATAAAAAAATTGATTTGATGCCCGTCAACAACCTGTTTATTCAGTTGTTACAGATTGACAGCAAGGATGAGGAGCAACTTGCCAGGCTGCTCGATGAATTTAACCAATGTTATAATGACATTGAAAAAAACCTGGGAACTAAAGCAGAACATTTCAGAACAATCAGCGAAAGCACTCAGAAATTAGTGGAACTGATCCATGATAAAATTCCAGAAAATAATGAGCCTAAGGTTGAAGAACATCAGCCATCCCCTGAAACGCCTGTAACAGAACCGCAGGAATCGATCATCGAAGCAGAACCAGCATTAGAAGCGCCTTCTTTACCCGAAGCCCCTGTCCTTGAAAAACCAACACCGGCAGCCAGTTCGAGCGTTTCAGTTTCTGCTCCATTCACAATGTTTCATCAACCCAATGTTAACTATGTTGAACTTGTTAAACCGGATGATCTTATTGAAAAATATTGCCCTTCAGCATCTTCCTCTAAGCAAAGAAATAACCGTAAGGGCAAGGGCAAAAGCCAGAAACAAAAACCCACAAACCCATTCGAGAAAATATATCAGCTCGATATTGAAGATCACTTCAAACACCCGGCGCTTTGCGGTCTGGTTTTGAATTTGCTGTTAAAACAACTTAATAAGACCAAAGGCCAGAATGATGACGCCAGACAGAAGGTTATTGAGATGCGCCATATTCTGCGCCATCATTTAACAGAAATCAGTATAGAAGATTTGAAAAATTTTTACTTTCTGATGAAGATAAAAGGCTTATCAACAGCAATTATCCTGTCAACAATATACAACACGCAGAAATACCAGGACTGGCTTAAAGATAATGGAACTCAAAAACTGGATCAGCAAGAGCAGCGAACGGCCCTCTGGCTGCTGCTTCAACAATTGTCCATACTGCGACAGGCGTTAGCGGTTAACGATACATTGTCAATAAAACCACTTCTTCGCTGCCTGTCCATACAAATTGGTGACTTTTGGAAGAAGCAGTCCGTTGCCAACAGAAGTCTGATTAGTCAATCTACAACAATCCCTATCGAGGACTACTTCAATAACCTGATTGACATCAGAAACAGCTCGGCGCATTCGCCCTCAATTGACTTGAGAGATCAACTGATATTAAAACGGCCTGAGATTAACAATATCATTGAATGCCTCGAAAATTTTCTGGACGAACCATGTATCACCGGCGCATCAATGAAATCAAAATAAGAACGGATAATTTCAGTTATTTTTCAGGGTGAAAGCTAAAGAAACAAAACCATTGTAATCTGATTAATCAATAGTTATAATATGAGTCCAATATTACTGCGAAAATGTGTCTTATGACTCTGTCTGTTTTCACTGAAAATAATCATACCCAGCTAAATGTTCCTCTGTCCGTCAAGCCGAATCGTGAATTCAGTTGTCCAAGTTATTTTGGTAAAGCAGGCAGCAATGAACATGGTAGTGTGCAAAACGGCTTTCATAGCATGGATTATGAATTACCCGGTGGGGCATTATTAAAGATAATCGCAAATTACCATAGCACTAAAACGCAGGTTATCCTCCTGACCAAAGATAGCAAAATTTTTAAGCAGATGCCCGGACACCGGCCAGGTTCAATGGTTGCCGAAGCCATAGCAATATTACAGAAATATCGCCTCCGCAAGATTAACCATGTTATCCCCAGGGAGTCCATCCAAAGCAAAAAAATGAGTATTATTGCTGATACGCTTAAGCGCCTTAAAGCACTGCTTGACGAAGAACGCAGCATCGGTATCAAAGACTTTATCCACCAGGAATCCTTTCGTCATGAAATCATTAAAATTATTCGCGACGCCCAGCAGGAAAATTATCAACTGGCCAATCATCCCATGGGCGCAGATGGAGAGTTAGGCTCTCTTCTTCTGGAAGCCCGTCATGAAATATTAAATTTCCATTTTAATCATTTCAACACCGTCACTCGGCTCGATCAACTCGATTTTTCCGATTATAAACCAGAACCGCAAAACGCAGTGCATTTTGTCTGGGACAGCAAAGACCATCTGAAAAATGATGGACAACTTGAAGAAGCCATCCAGCAAATTTATTCATATTATAAGATCAATAAACCCGAAGGATTTTCCTTCGAACATCCAACCCGGATAGAACGTTTTTTTGAATTTTTCAAAACATTGAAAAAAGGCATATCCACCTGGCTAAAATATATTGCATTAGAAAAACGCCCTCATACGAAAAAGATAGAGCATAAGGAAGAAGGCGACTTCATCATCAAGAATTATAAACCCTTTTACCATCTTGAAGGAGAACAACAACAAGGCTATGACAATATAGGTGAACTGGTTGAAAAACATCTGTCCATTACCGAGATTATTGAACAAAACAATGTTGAACTGGCGAAAGAAGAGTTAAGAAAAAAACCCGGCGCCTGCGTTTTGCTGCCGGATAACAAAATTATTTATATCAAAAATGATAAATACCAATATATAAGTTATTTTAAAAACCAGGAAAACCGCTATTTTCCTCTGCCCTCTGTAGAAGATCTGATGACCCTTGCCCAGATGAGCCGAAGACACCTGTTCTTTTTTGATCGTTTTGCATTGCAAATGAGAACGTTTATTACCCAGTTAGGAAAGTTTTTTCTTACATTTTATCGTAAAATGAAATCATATCTGTTTCGTGAACTGGTGGATAATTTTTCTGAGCATGTACACAGCGGACACGACAATGCTAAAACAAAGACAGAAAAACCTAAAGAAACATTAAAAAAAACAACCTCATTAAACCACATCATTAACCGTCAAGGCATTACTCATACTGGAAAAAACTATCAGGATATCCTTAACGATCTGGAAAATAATAAGCATTTAGTCAGGGTGATTGGCGAGCATCTGCCAACGCCGCCGACCTTCGAAAACCCCCTTCATCGAATATTTAATTTCATGGAGCATTTCAGCCATCTGTTTATCGATCCTATGGAGAAAAACCCATTGATAGGAACACTGGCAATGGCGGCCTATTTTTTTGGAGGCAGCGCAGTGATGGCTCCAGCGCAACTGACAGCTCTGCTAAAAAAAATGCATGTTGCGGGCCTAATCAAAGCCATTAAACCCACTCAGGACATGGCCAACATGATGAGCCAGGGAGAGTTATACAAGGCTGTTTCAGCAAGTCTTACCCTTTGGCAGGGAATGATGACCGCGCCAACGCTGGATCAATTTATTGTCGATACCTTGGAGCTTGTCAAAGATAATCCAGCGGAAGTGTTTGTTGTCAGCAGCCTAGCGATGCTGCTAGGTGCGACCATTGTTGAAACCATTCCTTCTTTCCGAAACGAAGTGGGAGTGCCGCCCTTCAACTTGTTGAATTATGCTGCCGCCGGCGTCAAAGGCGGTGCGGCCATTTACGATACGGTGATGCACCCCGGCGACGACTGGTTGCTCGGCACCTGTAAGTGGGTCATCAGGATCTTCATGTCTATCGTTAAATTCTTTGTCAGCCCCTTCGTTGAATGGTGGCACTATGGATTTAGAAAGGGGTTTTTAACAGGATGCTTAAAATCTCTTAACTTGCTTGCCCTGCATATTAAACAAAGTCTGGCAACCTTGGCCGACCTGTGCCTTATCATCATTAAATTCCTCCTCAATGAGGTCAGCACAGCATTAATACAGATTCCTATCAGAGGGCTAAGCAGCCTTTTGAGCAAAACCATGGGCCTTCTCGGTCAATGGCGCCCTTGGGGGGAGTATATGATGAATCTATCTCATCGTTTGCAGGGATACTCCTTATTTGATAATTTCCGCCATTTCCCTAATTACGGTTTCCGATCGCCAATCAGGCATTACTCTGGCAATCTGCTCATTAATATCCCTTTAAATGCCCTGTTGCTCATTCCAATGGCCATCTTCCAGTTGGTAAAAAACCCTTTACTTGCTACTCTGGATACTTTGGAGCGTGTTGTTCGCTTTGCCCTGGATTTACTCATTGATATCGCAAAAATATCCCTGTGGCTTAGCGGCGGAGCCTTGTACATAGCCTCCTATGTGTGGGATCCATCCTTCGGACAACTTTTCACCAAAGCCGCAACACTCATTACCGGCCTGAACAATGTATTTGACACTTGCTTTGATGAACTCCGCCAGCAAGCGTTATCGTCAATGAACCTTGGCCGGAATCTCATTTTCAGAAAAATCATTGAAACTGATTCAGAGGACTGCGGAACCATAAAAAATAGAGAAATTACGGAATATAACCAGTATTCGCGTTATCATGGAATCAACTTTTTTGATAAAGCAAAGAACTATCTGAAACCGACTGAAAGCCTGCAGGAAAATAGCCTGTCCTTTGACGATGAAAGCTCATCAAGTTCAGAAGATGAAAACCCAGACTTAGATTCTTCTTTAGATTCTTCTTTAGATTCTTCTTTGAAATTCGGCTATAATCCTCAATAAGCATTATTTTTCAGGTCAGTCGCGACAGATGAAAACAAAGGGATTTACACTTATCGAATTGCTCATGGTGATGGTGATAGCCGGAATTTTGATAGGCATTGCCTATCCAAGTTATCGCGAATACATCAACCGCGCCCGTCGGGCAGACGGTCAGGCTGCGTTGCTGGATCTGGCCAGCAGGATGGAGCGCTATTACTCTGAAGAAAATACCTACCTGAACGCCAGTATTGGCACCGGAGGTACAACCGACGTGTTGTCATCCTCCATATCCGCTGAAGGTTGGTACAGCATTGGCATCGCTCAGGCTACAGCCAGCAGCTTCAGTTTAACAGCCATCCCCCGCAATGCCCAGGGCACCTATGATACCCGTTGCCAGACCTTGACCTTAAACTCACAAGGCCAAAAAGGAATTGCTGCAGGGCCATCTGGCAGCCCAAGCGGCACGGCAGCGGATTGCTGGTAATTTCCAAACTCAATCTGTATCTTGATTAGACAGATACTTTTATATATAATGGTTAGATGACAATGAAGGTGATGACGACATGGCCACTCCAGATAAAACACAGCAAAATTTTAAATCTCTTCTTCTTAAAACCCCCAATGATCAAAAAATAGAATTGAAAGTTGAACAACTGGAGCGCTATTATCCTGATTCCAAATCGCTGGGAAGATTCGGACTTAAAAACGCAGGGGATGTCATTGCCTTTTTAAACAGCCCTGCAGGAACCACCGTCAAAGAACTGATTGCAGAAGAACTGGCCTTCATTGCTGCAATAGAAAATGAAAGACGCATTGAACAGCAGGATGCGGAACTCAGACGCCGCCGCCTGATGGCATTTCTGCTTTTAAGCCTGATTGCCTCCAAGGAGGCAAAAGCTAAGCGTCAGCATATTATCGTCCAAAAACGAATCGATAAACTTCTTCAAAAAGGATCTGTCGATCTCCAACAGCCTTCTACTTATGATACTGCGAGAACAGATATCATTAATGGATATAATGCAGAGATCAATATCTTAAACTCGGAACTCGATACGCTGAAAAAAGAGGCCGTTCACATCGATGAGCTACTATTGCAAATCGAGGTTGATTTTGTTGAGCTTCAACAACGTCATGAGACCTATCAACAGGCCATCGACAACGTCGAAGCACTGATTCCGGATGATTTTAAACACCTTCTTTTTCATCCGCGGCTGGAACCTGCACATCAGGAAAGACGAAACCGCCTCGTTGAACATTTTATTCAACATATGGCCCGCCTTGCCGAGCAAGTTGAGCAGCATCCCGATATTGTTTCCAAACTGATTGCACAGGATCAGGAAGAACAGGCCAGACAGGAAATGCTTCGACTCAATCAATTGCACATTGAGAAAGATTTTTTAAGCGATATCATCGATGGTTGCCGTGGCGAAAAACATTTTTACAATATTGAGGGTACACAGATTTTTGATCCAGAAGCTATCTGTTATGCTCTCAGCCCGAAACAAAAACTGGTTTGTCATGATGGCCAGATTCTGCTTCTCAATCAAAATGATGATGTCAGTCAAATGGGTAGTGAATCCAGAGCGATTGCGGCCGAAAACTTCAAAAATCAGCAAAATGACATCAAACATATTCCAGCACTGCTTAAAGACAACGCCGCGCAAGAACTGACATTGCATCATCAGACAAAAGAAAATCTGCTTCAACAAAGAGAAACGAACGCCAGCCATCAACACAAACTACAAACGCAAATTGCTGCGCTGATAACAGCGCGTGATAGCAGCCTTGCACAACTGAAACATCCGCAACTGCTTTGTAATATTGAATTGAAGCCATCCACAAGCAATAAAAAAAGCGTTGAAGCACGGACGCAAATCGATATTAAACAGCAATTGCAGTTCATCAGGCATATCCATACTCTGAATGAAAATCCCCATCTCGTCCAATATCAACATTGGCTTGCTCTGGCCAGGAAGCATCCCGAAATATCAAAAATAATATATACTGAACTGAAAGGCTTGCCACCCACAGCGCCTCTGCACCATACCACGGTTCTTTCCCTGCTGCAGAATATTGAACGTTTTGGCATTGATGCTACAAAACCTGCTGTTACTAATATTAAAAACCCGATAGAATTAAGGGAAGAAACAAAGGAAAGAAAATTTGAACAAACAACGTATCCAACGCCTTTTAGTACAAGTTTAAAACTAAAATAGAGGGAAGATATACAAAAGATTTGACCTTAAATCGGACTCTTTCTATACTTTAATTTTCTTTCACCACATTTCGAATGCATTATGAGAAAAACCATATTTGAGCGCAGGTTGAGAGTTCTCGAAACTCGCAGCCAATATGGCTTTTCCTGAAGTGTAGTGACTGGCGGCTACTTTAAATCTCATCATTGATGATGAAGATACCAACTTATTATATGGAAATAAAATGTATACAGATCATTTTGGTTCAAAGCACAATATTATTATTTCGCTGGATGTGGATAAAACCCTGCCTGATCAACTGCTTGCCATCAGCAAATCAGGTTATAAGCGGGTTGAAATTAATACCAGCTCGCAAGATCTCCTGACAGAGATTATTGAACAGTTTCCAACGCTGCATATTGGCGCCGGACTCATCAAAAATACACTTGAACTGGAAAAATGCTACCTGGCCGGCGTTGCGTTTGCGACTAGCCCCGGATTTCTTCCTGCCATTGCCCAAACGGCCAGCATCTACAGTATTGATTACATTCCTGGAATATCAACCATCTCCGAGGCAATGCAGGCGATGAATCTGGGCTGCAAAAAATTAAGACCCTACCCGTCAAGCATCGAACTTTGCGTACGATTAAACAGCTGCCTGCCTGATGCTGAACTTTATCCTGCTGATGTTGAGCTTGAAGAACTGGAACAATATTTTTCAATTCCAGCGGTTCATTCCATTGCTGTACAGCATGGCCTGCTGTCATTAACAAGAACATATAAAAAATCAGCAGTGACCAGTTCTGCGTCTATTTAATTCTGCAAAGTTGGGCTGTACAAAAGAACCATTGCCTTGATAAGCGCAGCGCATCAAGGTTACACTCGGTTAATTCTACGTTTTTCTAGAGCAGATAAATTCAAATTTGAATAATTTTCGCTCCACAACCATGCAGAATTAACTGCAAGGTGGTAATTTCATTAAATTAATCTTTCCTACGTCCCGCGGCTTGTCCGCGGGATCCAGTGATGTAGATAGATTCATGGATCCCGCGGACAAGCCGCGGGACGTAGGTTGAACAAATTATATTTTTTCACCTTGCAAAATTAAATGGAAACGGTACTGGTACCTCATCTCTCACCCTATTTGATTTATTTATAATCAGAGATTATATTTTAATGACATAGAATTGACGGAAAGTTATTATGGTTCTCAATACAAAGCCCAAGTCACTGATTGAACAATCAAGGCAACTTGAACCAAATTGTAATCAAAGTTATCCCTTCATTTTTTTCACAAATCCATCATTGGAAGAAACAAAGAACGCCAATAAAGGCTGGAAATTACATATTTCAGTTGCAATTGAAGATCTGGAAAAAGCCTTTGGACTTATTGCACCAATTTTGCGTGAAAATTTTTACCGGTTTAAGGTCATTGATATCCAGCGCTATAAATTTGTACTGATAGACGACAAAAATTCTGCAACTCCATATGGTACTTTTTCTATCACAGATTATGGCGACAACTTCGAGTATAGACTGCGTTCAAAAGAAGGAAATGTCGTTAAAGAGATTCTTGAAAAAGCAAGCCTTGGATTGCCTGTCGATCAACCTCTGACGATAGAACATCTTGAAAATATTCAAGATGCGTTGCTGAAACATGCCGTTTCCAAAGGACATATTGATAACAATGACATCTCAGGATTGATGGTACACAAACATCCCGATCGTTTTACATTAGGTACGCAATTTACCATACGACTTACAGAAGACAAAAATAATGTTCCTCACCTTGATATTGGCCCTCTCATACAACAAGTCAGTGAGATACTGACCAATAATGGCATCAAGCCTGGAGTCCGACCTGCCTCGGATGCCCCTATCAAGGATACAGCCTATTTCAGCATTCGTAATTCATGCATTGCTTTTGGCGAATCGTTTGATGAACTTTATGTGGCTGCCTCTGATATCGGCCATCTTTATAACCCTGCCTTGAGAATTAACCCTTATGCCCATCTTATTCCAGAGCAAAACTTAGGTCCTCAAAATATTCTTGCTCATTGCGAGGCCATTCTTGAATTGCCGAATGATGGTTTAAGAACAGGCTCACTGAAGGATGTTCTGATCTTATTTTCTTTTCTACATCAACATTTGAAGCTTGATTTATTAGATTCTGAAGAAGAAATGGGCTTTATCCTTGAGTCCTTAATGAAAGGAGATTTTTCGCCTCTGGAGTCAAAAGGATTATGGAAAGAAGGTCATAATAGCGAAGAAATACGCAGGGAATTGCAGGGAATTGCTATCTATCAGTCGTTTGTACACCAACTCGATTGGATATCAGAGAAACAGGCATCTTTTTCAAATCGCATTGTTAGCGGCAATTTACAAGCTCTCTTTCAGCTTATTGAACAGAAAAAATCTGTCGAACGAACTGACAAACCAAATATTTTTTTTGAAGAATATTATATAAAATCTGTTCATGGTATGCATCTTGAAAAATATAGGGAATATAATAATAAAAATGATAAAAAAGAACTGAACACTCTATTGAATGCTATTAAAGCCTGGCCGATCTTTAGTCAACAAATGAGGCAGTATGGCTACGATGATTTTCAGATAATGGACAAAATCTCGTTATCACTTGAATACTCCATTAATCCAAATCTTAAACAATGGTTTTATGAAGAGATATCGAAAATACCGGATGAGAACAATGTTATTATGCAATGTTATTTACTCACACAGTACCTCGAAGCCGGCCCATACTTTACAGCAAGTTTAGAAAAAATATTTGAGCTCATCCAGAAAATCAAACAGAGCGGTATTGATGAATTAGTAAATCAGGCCAACGAGTTACTGACTCAACTGGGCAATAAGGGTTTACTTGATGAGCAGGGGAACCTTAAACCGTACTTTATTGATGAACAAGGAAAAGCGCATCCTGTCGAGTCCTCCAAAGAAAGCTCCTCTTTATCGCATGGGCAATCTTCCTTTTTCAACAACATGCCAGCCTCAAGCTCAAGCTCCTCGTCGAATGAACATGAAGAAGATATCAAAGATGAAAATCCGTCTACTCGAAACAAGCCCAGCTAAAATGGTATATAGCCGTGATCTTTCAAAATGCTATGTGTCAGGCGAGTTGATTTTTTTGTCAGAACGGCGTTTGAAGATGATTAGCATTGCCAGCCTGGAACTGCCGCGCTCCCTTTATTTCTTCAAATTCTTACCATTGCCAGAAGCTGAACGACATTTTCATTGATGCCTCGAATCCAATACTTGTTTTTCCATATTCTAAGTTCGGTGCCCAAATAAAATACCTGTTTTTTGTCAAAAATAATTTTCCCGGCATCAAGCATGTATTGCGACTGCGTATGTAGGCTTGCAGGAACATTCTTAGTGGCGGTGCTAAAATCAAGCCATCCTGAAAAGACAAAATCCAGCTCGCCGACAGAAAATGGTGCCAGCCATACTGGCGTGATTTGCCAGTTATTATGTTTTCGTTGATTATTTCGGGCAAAAAAATTGAGCTGGAATACCTTGAAAAAAGGGAGTTTCAAACTGGTTCCAAGGCCGATTAAGTAATTGACCTGCGTATACCCTGTAGCGCTTGCACCAAATTCAATCGATGGTGCAAAAAGCAATTGATCAATGATGCCCGACTTTGGCTGTATGCCCTGCGGCAATTTAAACCGAGGAATAAACTCGCCATAAAGCGAAGTTGCAGTATGATCTTCGGTTGAACGTTCTATATCCAGAAAACCAAAGGCATCGCCCCAATCCCGGGTATTGATGGTATCAAGGGTAATGACATAACGGTTTCTATCAACATTGCCGTCTTTCATAGGAATTTTAAAAGTGTTTCCATACAACAACGTCATTCCCGTTGAACTGAAATCATGCTCTCCGGCAAAACCGGTTTTGGAAATACAGCTGGTCAGAATCAACAAAATAAAATACTGTATATGCTTTAACATCATGAATGCCTGCCCTGGCCAATATCAATCAAAAAGAATAACGGGTTACTGCTCTTTTCGGGAAAGATCCAGAATCAACAACACAGCACCCAGCGTAATGGCAATATCCGCAACATTGAATACAGGCCAGTGATAAACGCCCAAATGTAAATCGATAAAATCAATCACATGCCCTATGGTCAACCTGTCAATTAAGTTTCCTATGGCTCCTGCCAAAATCAGAATCAAGGCCCAGGACTTAAGATATTGCCCTTCGGGCAGCCTTAGATACATGAAAAGCAAAATAAGCGATACCATGCTGGAAAAAGCAATAAAAAACAGATAATGCCATGTCCCTGCCTGATGAAGAAAGCTAAACGCAGCACCGGTATTGAAGGCCAGCGTGAAGTTCATAAAAGGCAGTACCGGCACGGGCTGATACGCAGTCAGTTGCGTGGCAGCCAGCCATTTAGTGGATTGATCCATGCCGATAATAAGAATTATTAATAGCAATCCCTGCCATTTCTTCATACGAATTCCCTTTGTTCTTCCTCACCGCAAATATTCCCTGCACAACGAAGACAGAGTGTTGGATGCTCGCTGTTCTGGCCAACATCATGCTGACGATGCCAGCAACGGGCGCATTTTTCAGCAGAACTTGCAGCCACCAGCACGGCCAGTTTCATAGACTCTGATACCAAAGCATCTTCCGGTTTTTCATCAAAGCGATGGACTTCTGCAGCTGAGGTTATCAACAGAAAACGAAGCTCGCTCTCAAGCCGCTTAAGCTCAGAATATTGCGGTTCAGAAACATAAAGCTTAAGCTCGGCAGCCAGCGCAGAACCAATTACGCCCTCCTGCCTTTTCGCTTCCAGCGCGCGGTTAACTTCATCCCGAATCTGTTGAAGCCTTTGCCAGTAATCCAGATCAACCTGACTTAAATCAGGCCATTCATTGTACCATTGCTGAATAAACAGCGGTTCGCTGGAAGCTTCCGGCAAATGCTGCCAGATTTCTTCGGCCGTAAACGACAGGATAGGCGCTATCCAGCGGCAAAAGGCCTGAACAATGTGATACATGGCGGTCTGGCAGGAGCGGCGAGCCAGAGAATGTTCTGCGCAGGTATACTGCCTGTCTTTAATCACATCCAGATAGAAACCGCCCATATCCACTGAACAGAAATTATGTATTTTCTGATAAATCAGGTGGAAATGATAATGTTCATAATCTTCAATAATTTCCTGTTGCAACTGTTGCGTTCGGCGAATCGCCCAGGCATCGAGTTCCAGCAACTTCTCTGCGTCAACGGCATGTTGGGCAGGCTCAAAATCAAAAAGGTTAGCCAGAAGAAAACGACTGGTATTTCGAATCCGCCGGTATGCATCGGCATTTCGCTTGATGATTTCATCAGAAATGCTGACTTCGTTTCGATAATCATTCGAAGCCACCCATAGTCTTAAAATATCAGCGCCATGCTGGTGAATCAATTTATCAAGAGAAACATAGTTTCCTTTTGATTTTGAGAGTTTTTTTCCTTCGGCATCAACGGTATAACCATGCGTCAGCACTTTTTTATAAGGTGCAACGCCATTCATGGCAACCGAGGTTGTCAATGAGGAGTTGAACCAGCCGCGATGTTGGTCGGAGCCTTCAAAATAAATATCGGCAGGAAACTGCAGATCAGGGTTTTTCATAAGTACGGTATAATGGGAAACGCCTGAGTCCAGCCAGACATCCATAGTATCATTCAGCTTATCATAATCCTCTGCCTCGTCGCCGAGAAGCTCCCGAGGGTCGAGATCAAACCATGCCTGGATCCCCTTCTCTTCAACACGTAGCGCCACCTGCTCGATAAATTCTGCTGTGTTGGGATGCCGGGCGCGAGTGGCCTTGTGAACAAACAGCGGCATTGGCGTTCCCCAGGCTCTTTGTCTTGAGATACACCAGTCGGGCCTGTTCTCCACCATCTTGCTGATCCGAGCCTGCCCCCAGTCGGGAACCCAGCTGACTTGGTGAATTTGTTCAAGCAGCGTTTCCCTCAAGCCGTTTTGATCCATTGCAATAAACCATTGCGGCGTGGCAAGAAAAATCATCGCCGTTTTATGGCGCCAGCAGTGAGGGTAACTATGTTGAATGCTTTCTGCATGAAGCAGGGCATTTTTTTCTCTCAATATTTCAAGCACTTTGTCATTGGCTTTTAACACCATAAGGCCGGCCAGTTCTCCCATTTCGGAGTTGAAGCAGCCATTATTCTGAACCGGGTTGCTCCAGTTCAGATTGTAGTTGCGCGCAACAAGGAAGTCATCCGGGCCATGAGCAGGCGCAGTATGAACGCAGCCCGTACCGGATTCCGTAGTCACATGTTCACCCATGATCATAGGAACCTTTTTATTGTAAAAAGGATGCATCAGGGCAACATTTTCAAAATGCTCACCGTTGGCCGTAGCCACTGCCTGATAATGTTCAACGCCCAGCCTTTTCATCACCGACTCAACCAGTTCTGTTGCGATAAGCAGGTAATTATCCCCCTGATCAACCAGGCTGTATTGAATTTCAGGGTTTAGGCAAACCGCTTCATTGGCAGGCAACGTCCATGGGGTTGTTGTCCATATAGGTACAATAACGGCCTTAGCGTCGAGCGTTTGTGAAAATAATTGAAAAAAGGCTTCCCTGTCGACTACCTGAAAAGCTACGTCAATCGAAGGCGACACCTTGTCTTCATATTCCACTTCAGCTTCTGCAAGCGCCGATCCGCAATCTACGCACCAGTGAACCGGTTTAAACCCCTGGATCACATGACCATTGGCAATCATCTGTCCTAATGCCCGGATAATGTTGGCTTCATATTGGAAATCCATGGTGATATAAGGATTGTACCAATCGGCAAAAACGCCAAGCCGCTGAAATTCATCGCGTTGAATATCTATCTGGCTCATTGCGTAATCTCGACATTTTTCACGAAATTCCGTCGCTGAAATTTTATGGCCGGCTTTGCCATATTTTTTTTCTACATTCAGTTCAATCGGCAGGCCATGGCAATCCCAACCGGGAACAAACGGTGCATCAAAACCGCTCATGGTTTTGGATTTGACAATGATATCTTTTAAAATCTTGTTAAGAGCATGACCGCAATGCAGATGCCCATTGGCATAAGGAGGTCCGTCATGAAGGATAAAACGCTCCCTGCCCTTGCGAGCTTCTCGAATCGCCTGGTAAATATCCTTTTCCTGCCATTGCTTAAGTCTTTCCGGCTCCCGTTGGGAAAGACTGGCTTTCATCGGAAAAGAGGTATTCGGGAGATTTAGGGTATCTTTATATTCGGTCATAATGCTACTCAATTAACAATGTTGATTGCGAAATAATCTTCGGCGTTTTTTATATCCGCCTTAATCTGCCTGATTAAATCATCGATAGAGGTGAATTTAACCTCATCACGAAGTTTCTTCAAGAAAAAAACATCCAGAATCTGGCCATAAAGATCCTGGTTAAAATTTAATAGATGAACTTCCAGTACATTTTTGCGGCCATCGACACTGGGTCTGCAGCCAATATTGGCTACGCCGTTGAAAAACGTATGGCCTACCCGTACCTTGACGCAAAACACGCCATGAACAGGAAGTTTCTGATCACGTACAGCAAGATTGGCTGTCGGAATACCCCATTTTTTACCGCGGCCGTCCCCATGCAAAACACGTCCGCACATGCTAAAGATTCGTCCGAGAAGCCTCGCAGCATCTTCAAGCAGGCCCTTTGCCAGAAAGTTTCTTACAGCAGTAGAACTGACGCGCTGACCTTCCAGCAAAAAATCAGCAAAACTCTCTGACTGACATTCCGGCATCAGTTGCTGTATGAGACGGATATCGCCTTTTCTTTGACTGCCGAAACGAAAATCCATTCCGACAAGCAGATATCTGCACTTCAATTTCTTTTTAAGAATTTCATAAATAAAAGTTTCTGCGCTGAGCATGGCCTGTTTTTCATTAAATTTCAGGCACAGCACCCAGTCAATCCCCAGGGCTTTCAGTTCGCGGAGTTTTTCACGCAGGCTGTTTATCCTCGCCGGCGCTTTATCCATCTGAAAAAATTCAACCGGCTGAGGCTCAAACAATATCACCACGCTCGGCAGCTTTAACAACGCTGCCTTTTCTTTCATACGGGATAACAATGCCTGGTGGCCAAGATGCACCCCGTCAAAATTACCGATGGACACGGCCGTCCCCTCGGAAAAATCTGGCATATCGGTTAAACTTCGAATCAGTCTCATGAAATTCAGGTCGGGAAAATCTGAGAGTATAGCTGATTTTCGGCCGAATGCGAATAGATGGATGGGGTATATTCAAAATGCCGTGTTTTTGCTGCCGCTTTTCCATCCCGGATAGCCTGAACCTCACTTAAGCCAGCGGGTTAAAGCTGGTGATTCGCAGGTTGGTCTTTACAGAATAAATCCCCCAATGAAACCGCCAGCATCTGAGACAGCCGCTGGTCATGCTCTGTGAGAACCGCTTTCCAGTGCGTATTTTTTTCTGTAACAATTTGCTCCAGTTCTTCAACAGAAGGCAATCGGTAAGGCAGGAGCTGATGAAGTTGATATAGACTGAAATGATGCAGATCACGGCTTAATCTATAATTATCATCTTCTGCCATGTGAATTAAATTTTTTCTGATTAAAAGACTCAACATATCGCCCACATCAACAGTAAAAGGCTGCTCGCTGGACTCAACGAGATGAGTCACGCTCATTCCTTTTCCATTCTGTTGAGCCTTCCAAAGTGAGTGGAGCCAGATGAGGGCATGTGAAAAACCATCGATTTCGGGGCCGGTGCGCCGCTTATAGTAAACCGATAAAGCATAGGAAATCTCTGCCCCCAGTAAAGTGATAATCCAGACCCAGTAGACCCAGACAAAAAAAATGGGGATGGTGGCAAAAGCGCCATAAAGCAGCTGATAAGTATTATATCGTGTTAAATAATATGCAAAACCGAACTTTGCCAGTTCAAACAGCGTTGCAGAAAATAAAGCCCCCCAGAAACCATAACGAATTTTCACGCGGCAGTTTGGAACAACGACAAATAGAAAGGTATAGGCAAATAAAGAAAGAAAAAATGGCGCATACCTGAGTAAAACAGCCGGAGTATGGTGTTCGCGAATCATCGGCATGGAAAATACATAGGATGTCGCCGCCATGCTTAAACCAAGAAGTATCGGCGCTAAAGATAAAATCGCCCAGTACAGCAAAAATGCCGCCACACCCTCTCTGGAACGTTTTACACGCCATATTTTATTCATCCCCCGTTCAATGGTCACCATCAGTAATATTGCCGTAACAAATAAAAATATGATGCCAATGCTCGATAAATGTGAAACCTGGGCGCTGAACTGTTGAAGATAACCCTGAACAACCTTGCCTGTGGCCGGAACAAAATTCTCAAAAATAAAGTCCTGAATCGGAACTGAGAGATTTTGAATCATGGGAAAAGAGGACAGGATGGAAAGACCAACCGACATCAGCGGTACCACGGCCAAAAGGCTGGTAAAGGCCAGTGCCGAAGCGATATAGGTGCAATCGTCCTCAAAAAAATGCTGGTAAACGAATTGGATGAAACGAACTGTTTCAGCCAGCTTTCCTTTCAGTTTTTGCCATCCCTCTTTCATATTTTTTTCTTTTTTGGACGGGTATTGTTAAAGCATACAGGAGGATGCGCTATTTTGTCGAGCGCTCCCTTAATCCGGTAGCAATCGGTGAAACGCCGATATTGGGATTATGGCCGCAGTCATCCAGCAGTTTCAGCAGATTATTACCCCGGCGAGTTAGCCGTTTAATGCAATATTCTTCAAGATAACTGTCTAAAATATAGTAATATTCGGGTTGAGTCAGAATGCTTAATATTTTGGAAGCCCGCTCCACATCATGGGAACGCTCGTAATTCAACGATTGAAATAAAACCGCGCCGAGCATGGAGGCATAACTTGCTTTTCTTTTTTCATCAATAAGATAAAAACGATGAATGCATTGTTCAAGCGCGCGATCCTGATCCCAGCTTAACCACTCATCATATAGTCTAAACCCCTCCGCACTTTGAATGCCGTCAATCTCTTTTAATTTAAGCAAAATATAAGCGACGGGAACAATGGCCTGAATATTCGCCCAGGAACAGTTTCCGGAAATCTGCGTCGTCATAGGTAATTGCGCCAAGGGCATCAAACCTAAAATCACATTGAACTCATGATGAAAGAAATTCCGGCTCTGCTTTTGAAGCATGAAACGCTGGAGAAAATGAACATCAAATTCCTCCGGCCGTGTGATGCGGTAAATATTCACCGAACCTTCTTTCAGGCTGTTTTCCCCTCTATCGATTTTTGCCAGCCACTGATGGTAACGAATAAAGGAAAAGGCATGGCCTCGGCTGGCCACAGGATAAATTTGCAGCTCCTCATCAAGACAGTGCTTCAATACTGTTTTTTCTTTGTCTGTAATCTGTGCGTGGTGCTGAAGTTTTAAGATGTCTGCCGCCACATCAAAGGCATCCATGATTTTATGAATATCAAGAAAAAAATCCCTTAAGTGGCGAGTCGAGAAACTGCTGGTGAACCGTCTTAATGAGTCTTTTAAAATGGCAACGGTGAACTCAAGAATAAACCCTTCATAATCAAGTTCAATAAATTCACCTTCTGCAGTGACAATATCAACATCCCCCTGCAGTTCAAAGCGGTGGCCTAGAAGTTTTCCCTGGATAAAATCCTGGGCAAAATCAAGTTTTGCTCCAAATTGATATAAAAGATGCTTTAATTTGTCCTGCGCTCGCAAAACAGGAAAGACCAGAACCGGCATGGCCGCACGGGTATAAGCATTGGGGTTGGCGCCATGCTTTAAAAACAGTTCGGCAAGCTGTAAATCATTATTATCTACAGCCCAGTGCAGCGGCGTCCGCCCTGAAGGATCGGCCTTATTCACGTCCACGCCCCGTTTTAACAGCGCTTCGGCAATTTCAGGCTGACGGGTAATGGCCGTTTCAATTAAGGGCGTAAAGCCATATTCATCCAAATCGTCCAAAGAATCGCCGCGTTTGAGGTATTTATCAAAATCAGGCATTCGCCGGGAGATAATATCATTCGCCAGACTCATGATTATGAACCCCAGGAAGGTTTAGGCGCTGAATTGAATTTGGGCATATTTCCAAGTCTGAGCTGTTTTTCCATATCCTGCTGGCGTTTCTGATTATCAAACTCTCTTCGGGCTTCGGGAGAAAGATACTCAGGATTTAGAGTTTGATCCACCCCATCAAACCGAGGAGTATTCAGATCAGGATGCTGTAAAGGCCCCTCATTACCAGCTTCAAGCTCATTACCTCGAGGCCGGTTATCCTCGGAGCCATGTTCCCGGGCATTCACCCTGCCCAGACGACGATGCCCTTGCTGTTCTTTCAAACGGCGCTGGCGCTCCATCGACATGGTCTCATCAACAAGATAGGAGGCTTTTTCTTTACCCTTCGGCACAGCACGACCGGCATCAGGTAAAGAAATGTCGCCCGACTTCACTGGGAGTTGCTTTGATTTATCAGATTCTGTACTCATACCTATATTATAAGGTATTTGCAGCAGATATTCCAAGTAGATCCAATCAACTTCAAAATGCTGGCACCACATCCTCATAATCCGATGCGTCAAGACACCACCAGTAATTCGGCGTATAACTGACAGAAAGAAGGTTTAAAATTCCCTCCACCTTACGATGACAGACAAGGCGCTGTGATCCGTCATCCCCTATCTTAAACACGCTAATATCATCCTTGCGATAAATTCTCCAGTCATCGCTCGATTTCGAATTATGATCATAACAGGCTTTTTGATGCGGATTCAAAGTGCCTGAATGAAATTTCACTTTTGGCGCCGGACATCCCATATTCTTATTCTGAATTTCATAATACAGATTATCATCCGTCATATTTTCAACGCAGATAGCATAGGCATTACTAAAGAACAAAAATCCGCAGAACAGTATAGATTTACACAACATGGTATCCCTCCCATATCGAATTAATTGGGTATATCTTGTCATGATTTTGCTCAGGAGACAAACAAGGGATATATCGACAGGATGTTCAGGGGGAATAATCGCATTTATCTTGAATATAGTGCCTAATTTTGATACAATACTCTAATTTTTTAAAACGAGTACATTATGCCAATAACAAAAGTCCAACATAGTTACGTCATGCAGACTGAAACGCATATCGAAACAAAAAGAACACAAAGCCCGCCTCTTCCCCAACAAACATTTGAACTTGTTGATGAACAAAAATTTCTGTCCTTATTTAAAGAAAAATACCCACAACTTCTGTCTGACGTTTATATTCAAAATATCTGGGACAGGATGGTTGGAAACGTTCCTCATGACACATTAAAATATTATATGTCCGGCGAGGCTGAATATGAGAAAAGGCGAACCGGGAAAACTAAGGAGATATCCTATATCACCAATCACTCTGCAACGGTTATTCTTGAATATTTCTACCTGTTTTTAAATGGTATTGACAGTCAAAACCTTCCGGCAGGATTTTATTTTTGTAAGCAACAAAATAACGGCATACGTGATGTACTGGATTATAATCCACTTCTGAAAGAATTGCAGGCCGATATCGAACGCCCTTTGGCCATTAACCTCGATGCTAAAAAAACGGCTTCTGAAATTATTCAAAACTATAAGAAAAAGCGTAAATTTGAGCAGCTTTCCGTCTATGGAAAATCTCAAATAATAGATTCAATCAGCCTGGTGAATCAAATTCAAAGATGGAATAGTGCTTGTTTTTATGAGCCAGAAGTCTCTAATGAAGATCTCTGGTTTAACTTCCTGAATAGTCGAAGAAACTATTTAAACGATGAATTCTGCACCGAACAGGAACTTAGGACGGCGTTCGATTCATTTTGTGAATTTATCCAGCAAAGGGGCCTTAGCCTGCCTCGTAGGCTGTTTGAAGCCATTGACAGACCTGTCAATCCCATCATTTTACTCAGCCGCTGGAAACAAATTTTATCCAATCCAGCCTTGAAACGATCGGATCTTGAAAAACAGTGGGACGTCATTACCCGACTGCCCGTTACCCAGATACATACTGGCATTCGCCCTATCAGCGATTATCGACATAGTCAGAATCCATGCTGTTTTTTAGTGCCGGAAATGGAGCCTGAAAAATTATTTTCTCCTTCCGTCGGTGTCAATATCACCCAATATCTGGGAGTTTGCTCAATAGGGCTATATCGTAACATTTCATCGGAACGAGATTTCTGGAGATATATTGCCTACCAGTCGCCTCAAAACAGTATTGAATTTTATGAAAAAGCGCTGGATAAAATAAAATCCATGGATATTGAAAAACCGCGTATGAACTTGATGTATCAAATGCTGGCTGACAGTACCAGTGGCTTTAATCATCTTACAAGACCTGATGAAACCCTACAACTGAGCATCTGGAATGAAGTCTGCGAGCTTATTGATGGAATTGAAGAACTTACCAGTGTTACCCGCATGGCAAAAGGGCATATTGATTTAAAAGGTGATTTTTTACAACATTTTACCCGCCTTAAACGACAACCCAACATCTTGTTTTTACGATGCATGTCCACACACATCAAGAATTTTATAAGCAATCTAAAGATGTACCATATTGTAACAAGCGGTGGTAATCCTTCCAGAGAGTTAAATCAACTTTCAGACGACGTTGACGCATTAGTAAGAGAACATGGTATCAATATTTACACAGGAGCCAGACACTATTTTGTAAATCAGCAACTCACCGGAATAGCTATCGATGAATTTGTAAACCTACAAAAACAGCTCCATAAGCAAAGAGTCAATGGAAAAAACAACCTGTACTGGCTTATTCCTCATTTATCCACCTTTTCGATCAAGACCAGCTCCGACATCACTGATATTGTTAACGCCCTCGAACAAACGGTTGGAATAGATACTGCGTTAGCTAAGTTAGTATCTGAAATGTTTTTCTCTATCAAGCAACAGGTACAACCTGGGATATTAATACAATTTATTTCCGCGCTGAAAAACGTATCGAATAAAAAAATCATTCCATCGACCAGCGTTCAGCTGCTCAGGGAGCTGCAGAAACTAGAATATCAGGGTCTTGAACAAATGCTTTTTAATAAATCCAATTACTTTTATGAAAAAGAAATTGAACTCTATGAAAAATCATATGGACTGGTGGAAAATCAAAAAAAACTGCTGAATCAATATGAATTCTCAAACCAGGAAAAAGCACAAATCTACTGCATAGAATCAGCCCTGCTGATTGGAATCGGGGAGGGTCGGAGCAATAGGGGAAAGTTAACAGAAACGAAGATACTGGAACAAACCAACGAAATCCTCTCCAAAATCAAGGACTTTCTATCAACGGATGATTTTAAGTCTTTCCTGGAACGGCTCAAAGGCATCAGACTGCATTTCACTGACGGTCAGGACTTTATCGACCTGCTGCGTACGGTCTATGAACAACAAACACTTGCTAATATCAATGCGATCTTGATAACCGTTGCCAATCAGCAGAGTAAAGGCCGCGATTTCCAGCTACTAAAAAAAATAAATGCTTTTCTCAATCACAGCAGCTTTCTTGTCGATGCTGAAAAATCCGGAACAACAGCTGATGAAGAAAAATACTGGCAATGTGATTTAGCAGAAATCCAGCAATTAATGGCTCAACTCTATTTAAAGACTCAGAGTAAAGATTTCGAAACCGCACCATCATGCGCAGCTGCAAGTTCTTCAAGCTCCTCAGCGGCTTCATCCTCGTATGTTGAAGCCAATGCGGAATCAAAAGCAAAAAAGAGCATCGTTAAAGCGATTGAAACTATCCTTCATGGATTTAATGCATTTATCAAAGATTATCCACATGTCAAAGGACATTTGATCATCATGCACCAGCAGCTTGAACGATATAACGATAACAACGGTGGTTATCAAAAAATGACCTCCGACCTGCTGGAAATCCTTGGCCGTCTGAGAACCTTACTTCCCCCGGAAAAGCCGGAAAACATGACCTTAATGCATGCATTAATTCGGCATTACACTCGTAATTCTTATTCACTTCATCGAGTCCTTTACAAGCTTGAAAAATTTGATGATTCAGATCAGGTTTTTTTCCTTCATTTGATCAACAACATGATGATATCTTCGTTAAAAATGGATAACTTAACACAACTCATCGATTCATGTGTCAGTGATAGAGCCTTTTTTCAAAATATCAAAAAAAACCTGCAATCTGCCCCCTATCCTGACATAGATACCTTATTGGAATGGAAAAAGATTGATGATTTCGGTGACAGATATCATCAATTCGCAAAAAATCCATTTGCTCCAGAAAGACGCCTGCAATATGCATTTAACTTTCAAAAATTTCAACAGCAAAGAGGACGGTTTCCTGATGAACAGATCCGACCCTTATTTACGGATGAACTTGGGGCTAAACTGAATGAGCTTTTGACCGCGCATCGGAATAAAACCATGTTAGAGCTTCGTGAAGCGCTTCATGAAACCGAGGCATCGACGGATAATGATGCAATGGTTAAAAAGCTATGCCTCTGCGTTGAGTTTTTGGCAAGAACCTGCCATCAACATGACAAAGACAGCGGCAAGGCCTCTCAGGAATTGAACACCACACAGATCATGAGCATTTATGCCATGCTTTCGATCGATAAAGAAAAAATCATGAACCAGATTGACACCGGTGAAGGAAAATCAAGAATCATGGTGATCTTGGCCGCGATGAAAACGCTGGAAGGCAAAACAGTCGACTTCATTACTTCCGACATGACGCTGGCGGAGAGGGATTACTATGATTACCGCCCGTTTTTCAATGCTCTGGGTATCCAAACCAGCATGGTTGACTTGTCAACACCAAAACAACTCTATCAAAATAGCGGGAAAAACTTTTCAGATGATAAGCAGCTGATTCTGCAAAGAAACCGAAGTCATATTGAAGGCAATCAATTTGACTATCTTGCAGAAGATAAGGCCGATCGTTTCCTTCTGATCGATGAAGCCGATCACCTGATTCATTCAAAATGCGCAGATGCTTTTAATTATGCCAGAAGAGCGCCCCATCTCTCCAGGTTTATCTGGATATATCCATATTTGCTTGACTTCACAGAAACGCTTACCGCAGATGAAAAAGCACTGTTGTTCTCAAAAGACGAAGGTTCAGAGCAAAATGATCATCTGGAAAACCGGTTTATAGAATATGTGAAAACGCAGATTCAACTCAATGATGAAACACAAATCAAAAGCTTAGTGTCACTTTTTAAAACGAAACCTAAAAAAATAACCGTTTGGCTAAAATCAGCTATCAAGGCTCATCGTATGGAAAAAGATGTTGATTATGCAACAACAGCCGATACCCTTGGTGAATGTCAGCAAGTGAAAGATCATGAAGGCTATATTCAACCCAGCCGGATCATTCTGCCGCTGGACCATGGCCGCCCTGTTCCTAATTCTTCATTTTCTGATGGTGTCAGCCAATGCCTGGCTGTTCTGGAAAACCGAAAGGACACAACGTTTCCCTTTATTATTCTTCCGGAAAACGAAACGCTGCGTTCGTCCTACATTCAATCTTTTCTGGATCAGTATCCGTCCATGATTGGCCTGAGCGGAACCCACCGCGTGTTACCCAATGACAATGACGAAATCAACATGTATGGCTATCATTACATGGTCACACCAAGAGAAAACCCGCTAATTCGCGAAGACAAAAACTGTTGGGTCGCAAAAGATAAAGCCCAGCAACGTGAATTCATTATATATGAAATCAAAAAAGCATTGGCTGAAGATAAGCCGGTATTGATTGTCTGTCGGGATGATAAAGAGAGCGAGGAGCTTCAACTGCATATCCAGGCTGATCTGGAAATTATGGATGCACTTCAGCCATCAATTCAGCGCGTCCATAGCCGTTGCAACAGCGATGAAGAGAAGCAGGCGGTTAAAAATGCCGGGCATGCAAAAACCATTACCCTTTCAACAACCGGGATGTTTTCTCGCGGCAAAAACATCAATGCAGATAATCTTGAAGTTATCCTGACTCACATTGCAAGCCGTGAAGATGAAATCCAGACAAAAGGCCGGGCCGGCCGTTTTGGAAAACCTGGTGGATTCCGTAGTATTCTTGATCTGTCCGCGGAAGAAGGAGAAGACCTTACAGTAAGTTACAACTTCGCTAACGAAGTTTATGAAAAACAGCAGCAAATGACTCTTAAATCGAGTATCAATGAAGATATCGCCCGGATGTATGACCATTTTAACGAAGCCGTTCATCGTGCATTTGTTGAACATCTGCACAGCAAAGCAAGTTCAGATAAGAATGGACTTTTGAGCCAATGGACAGAATACCTGGACGATATTCAAAAAGACTGGGATGGCATCAGAGAACAGTTGATTGAGAAAGTAACAAATGAGAATGGGGATGAGTTTAAGTCTCAATTTGGCAGCTTTGCGACGAAATGGATGAATGAATTAAACCAACGTTTTCAAACGACAGTTCAGTATGATGATGAAAGAGCAAAAAAAACCTATCAATGCCTGCTGGCTCAAAAAGGATTTTTTACGCCGCAACGCCAGCCGATTATTCGTGCCAAAGAATATCATCCTTCTCATGAAGGACAAGCAGTGATTTACAGCAGCCTGTTTGCAAGAGAACGAGCGGTTTTCCGTGGAGAAGCACCTTTCTGGGCGGATTACAAAGCATGGAATGAAGGCCGAGGCGAACTGTTTCCGGATATGATGGCAACCCTGAGAGGCGAACGACCATTATTTGCCAATCTCAGAGCAAGCATTGCTCGTTTAATTGAGTTTTTGAAAGAATGGTTTGCTGCTGATCCAAATGATAATGAACCGGCGGTTGGTATACAGACGGTTCATGCCTGAAGTTGATTGGGTATATCAACCCACCGGGATGAGGGATGACGGTGGGTCGGGTTAAGTTAAGAGAGCCTACGTCCCGCGGCTTGTCCGCGGGATCCAGCGATGTAGAAAGATTCATGGATCCCGCGGACACGCCGCGGGACGTAGGCGAAGAAAATGGTCTTAACTTAATGACAGAGGGGTCGGGATATGGGTTACAAATAATCCCGGTTTAAGATCTCGGCAATCTGGACAGCATTAGTTGCAGCGCCTTTTCGGACATTGTCTGCAACCACCCAGAGATTTAATCCTTTGGGATGGGAAATATCCTGTCGAATACGGCCGACAATCACATCATCCTGCCCTACCGCGTCCGCAATTGGAGTCGGGTATTTTTGCTTTTTGGGATCATCAACGACTTTTACGCCCGAAGCTTTTTTCAGGATTTTTTTAGCCTCAGCAGCGGAGAGTTCTTTTTTCAGTTCCAAATGAACTGCTTCGGAATGTCCATAAAGCACCGGTACGCGGACGGCGGTCGGATTAACTAAAATACTGTCATCGCCCAGAATTTTTTTCGTTTCCCAAACCATTTTCATTTCTTCTTTCGTATAGCCATTATCCTGAAAATCATCGATATGCGGTAAAACGTTAAACGCGATTTGCTGTTTGTACACCTTCGGCTTAACCGGCCGACCATTCAGCAACTCGCCGACCTGGGAAATAAGCTCGCTGACGGCTTTTTGTCCGGTACCTGAAACGGCCTGATAAGTAGCAACATTAATCCGTTCAATCCCAACAGCATCATAAATAGGTTTTATGGCAACCAGCATCTGGATGGTTGAACAATTCGGATTAGCAATGATATTGCGCTTGCTGAAATCGGCAATTCGTTCCGGGTTAACTTCTGGAATCACCAGAGGAACATCTTCGTCATAGCGAAAAAAGGAGGTATTGTCGATGACAACTGCACCTGCTTTTGCCGCTTTTGGAGCATATTCTTCTGAAACCGAACCTCCGGCTGAAAATAAGGCAATGTCAATATCATGAAAATCAAATTCAGCTAAATCAAGCACTTCGATTTTTCTACCCTTGAAATTCACCATTGTTCCTGCCGAGCGAGAACTGGCCAGAGGGTAAAGATTTTCAACAGGGAATTTTCTCTCCTCCAGCACTCTCAACATGGTTTCGCCAACTGCACCCGTTGCTCCGACCACGGCTATGTTTAATGCTCTATTCATTTCAACCTCACAAATTCTGTGCTTTATGTATTAAATATTGATCCATGATCACCAACGCTGCCATCGCCTCAACCACAGGAACAGCCCGTATCCCGACACAGGGATCATGGCGGCCTTTTACACTTACCAAACAGGGTTTGCCTTCCATATTCACGGTTCTGGCTTCTTTGACAATACTGGATGTCGGCTTGAAGGCCACGCTTAATTCCACGGGCTGCCCTGTGGAAATACCGCCTAAAATCCCTCCGGCATGATTGGATAAAAATCCATTTTCGTTCATTTCGTCCCGATGTTGTGAACCGTTTTTTTCGACAACAGCAAAACCTTCGCCAATATCAACGCCCTTCGCGGCTGGAATGCTCATCATGGCAAAGGCCATTAATGCATCGAGTTTTCCAAACACCGGGCTGCCAAGCCCTGCCGGAAGGCCTTGAATCATTAAACGAACCTGAGCGCCAATAGAATCGCCTTCGCTGCGAAGAGCGCGAATCAATGCTTCACACTGCTCAAGCTGATGAAGGTTAGGACAGAAAAACGGGTTCTTATCAATGGCCTCGAACGATGAAAATTCCAAAGACAAAGAACCCAGTTTATCGAGCCATGCCTGGAAATCGATATTCAGTTGTTCTTTCAAATAAATACGGGCAATGGCCCCGGCCGCAACCCAGTTCACCGTTTCTCTTGCCGAGGCGCGGCCGCCGCCGCGATAATCGCGGATGCCATATTTTTTGTAATAGCTGTAATCGGCATGTCCGGGGCGAAATTTGTCTTTCAATTCGTCATAATCACGCCCCCGTTGATCCTGATTTTTTATCATCAGGGCAATGGCTGTGCCGGTTGTTTTCCCTTCAAAAACTCCCGACAGAATTTCAACGCTGTCCGGCTCGCGCCGTTGCGTGGTAAATTGCGATTGCCCGGGACGCCGCCGGTCAAGAAAAGGCTGGATTCGCTCCGCAGATAATTCCAGCCCCGGCGGACAACCATCGACAATACAGCCCATGGCCGGTCCATGACTTTCGCCAAAACTACTGACTGTAAAAAGATGTCCAAATCGATTCATCGGATTAACCTTTGAAATAAGCGTTTAGATGTTCAGCCGTCACCATAAACACGCCATGACCTCCCTGCTCAAACTCCAGCCAAATCACCGGCAACTGTTGATAACGCTCCATCACCAACTCATCGCTGTTGCCCACTTCCATAATCAGCACGCCTTTGTCGGTCAGATAATTAATGGACTGGCGTAATATTTTATCAACAATTTTTAAACCTTCATCATCCGCACGAAGCGCAAGCGAAGGTTCGTGCAGGTATTCTTTCGGCAAAGTGGACATTTCTTCATCTCCAACATAAGGAGGATTGGAAATGATTAAATCATATTGATTGGCAGGAACATTATCAAAGCAATCCGATTGAATCAGATGCAGCTGCTCTTCCAAACCATGTTTTTTTAAATTAATTTCCGCAACGTCCAGCGCGTCAGAAGAGATATCGACGGCATCCACTTCGGCTTCCGGAAAGGCATAGCAACAGGCAATGGCCATGCAGGCACTGCCGGTACACATGTCCAGTATCCGATGGGTATCGTCTACATCTACCCAGGGAGAAAAATGTTGCTGAATCAATTCGGCAAAAGGCGAACGCGGAATCAGTACCCGCTCATCAACATAAAATGGCAAATCACAAAAATACGCTTTATGGGTCAGGTATGGAACGGGAACATGTTGATCGATTCGTTTTTCAATCCGTTCAAACAGCATCTTTTTTTCTGCTTGAGTTAAACGACAATCCATAAATTCATCGGGAATATCATAGGGAAGCGAAAGGCTGTCGAGAATTAACTGACGCATGTCATCAGCAGGATTATCCGTACCATGGCCGTAGAACAACTGGCTCTGCTCTGCCCGGGTATAGGCATAGCGGAGAAAATCCCGGATGGTCAATAAATCCTGGCAATCTTTATCTTGATATTTCATAGAACATTATTAATAGGCAAACATGAAATGAATTGTACATAATTAACCTACAAATTAAAATGCTCTCCGAGATAAACTGAACGAACCTGCTCATTGGCCAGTATTTGTTCTGCCGTTCCCTCGAACAACATTTTTCCCTGACTGACAATACAGGCGCGATCGCAAATATCCAAGGTTTCACGAACATTATGATCGGTAATCAGAATGCCGATTCCCTTTGAGCATAAATGCTCAATGATTTTTTTAATATCAATGACAGAAATAGGATCAACGCCGGCAAACGGTTCATCAAGCAACATAAAGGCCGGCTCTATCGCCAGCGCTCTGGCAATTTCCACTCTGCGCCTTTCACCGCCAGAAAGCGCCATCCCCAGGCTATCGGCGATATGGGTGATGTGAAATTCCTGCAAAAGCATATCCAGTTTTTCCTGGCGTTGCTGCGGCGTTAAATCTTTTCTGAGCTGGAGAATCGCAAGTATATTATCGCGAACGCTTAGTTTTCTAAAAACCGATGCTTCCTGCGGAAGGTAGCCAATGCCTTTTCTCGCCCGGGCGTCCATCGGAAGACGGGTGATGTCTTCGCCGTTAATTAATATCTGGCCTTCATCGGAAGCCTGCAGACCGACAATCATATAAAACGTTGTGGTTTTTCCTGCACCATTGGGTCCAAGCAGGCCAAGACACTCCCCTGATTTCAGGCAAAGGCTGATATCATTGACCACTGTCCGTTCTTTAAAAGCTTTTTTAAGATGTTTCGCTTCCAGCGCGCTCATGACAATTTCTTTTCCGGGTAAATCGTTATACTGGTGCGTTGCTGTTGATTGCTTTCAGACAACACATTCTGGTTTACTGTATCATAACTGATTTTTGCAGCAATAAAACTGTTTTTTCCCTGTTCTATTCTGGCATTTCCTTCAAGAACGATTAAATTTTTTTGCGGATAATAGCGGATGATGTCGGCAAAAGCGTGTAGAGCAGGCTTATCCAGCGCTGTTTTTGTCCAATAATGAGCCTGATTTTTATTGTCGCCTTTTGCGATGGCAAAGCTCAAATGATTTTTTTCATCAGCGCGGGTTTCAGCATAGGCGGCACGCAGATTGCTGCTGCCCTGTATCATTTCAACATTTCCCTTGTATTCTCCCCGATGCTCGGCCTGGCTTAAACTGGCCGAGTCAGCGGCAACCTGCATCACCTGCTGCCTATCGGTTGGAAGTGCATGGACGGAGGTGACCGTCATGATGAAAAATACAGCCAGCCCCTTAACTGTGTGTCGGCACATATCGTCCCCTTGCTCTTTTTAACAGGTTTACTTTTTTTTCTGCAAGCCAGGCTTCCATTCCAATGGATTCAACAATGGTTCCCGGTTGTTCAAAAACGATATATTCTTGAGTTATGGCTTTTTGCAGTTTTGGAAAATAACTGATGGAGTCGGTTCTGAACTGACTGGCAGGATGTTTGGCCTCAGCCAGCTGGTCAATGACCACATGATCCTGAAAAGTGATTTTTTCACCGCGATTCACTGCAATTGCCTTGTTGGAATGAATCACCCAGTGCGATTGATCCTGCTGCAGCACCCGAATTTCGGGCTGCGACAGCGTATATGTATCATTCGAGGGAATATGTTCAAGGTAAGGCGTTGTCAGGTGATTAACAAGCTGCCCCTGTTCATTAAACTGTTTAACGGACAACTCGTGAACCATCATATCTGCAGTGACAGCAAGCGTCTGTTGATCCAGGCGAAATTTTTCTGCAGGCCGGGCGAAATACCAGCCGGAGCCTGCAATACTCATCAGCAGCAGAAAAATCCAGAGCGATTGTCTTGCGCCGCTCATGACTCTAAATACCGCTGAAGCGCCTGCTCTGATTTATTTTGCGCTCGCAGGATTAAATCGCTGACTTCTCTCAAAGCCCCTCTTCCGCCCGAGGCTTCGGTCTGCCAGTCGGCGAATTCTTTCACCTGTTCCACAGCATTGGCAACAGCAATACCCAATCCGACCTGACGGATAATGGGTAAATCCGGCAAATCATCCCCGACATAGGCAAAAGCTTCATCCGCCAACTGCAGTTTTTCTTTGAGATGCTGGTAGGCAGAACGTTTGTCGACCTGACCGGTGTAATATAGTTCTATCCCCAACTGCTTCATACGATGTTCGATGATTGCATTTCTGCAGGTAGTAATCACCGCCACCTGAATGCCGGCAGACATGAGCAATTTCAGCCCCATACCATCCTGAACATGGAAGGCTTTCAATTCATTGCCCTGATGGTCAAGAAAGAGGAAACCCTCTGTCATAACGCCGTCAACATCGCTAATCAGACATTTCACCTGTTTTGCTTTTTCAATGACATCATTCATGGTTTTAAAATACTCCTACTTTCAATAAATCGTGCAGATGGAGAACAGCATAAGGCCGCCCTTGTTCATCAGGAACCACCAGAGCAGAGATATTATACTGCTGCATCATGCTGAGCGCCTCAGCGGCAAGCGTGCCTTTGGCAATCACATGGCAGCCGGGTTTGATAATCTCGGAAAGCGGCGTGGTATTAATGTCTATCTGCTGAGTCAGGGTGCGGCGAACATCGCCGTCGGTATAAACGCCCCGCAATAAACCTTTTGCATCAACCACACAGGTCATGCCAAGTTTTTTTGCAGTGACTTCAATCAGGGCTTCGGACACCGTCGCTTTTTCACTGACAACGGGGAGGTCATCCCCTTTATGGTAAAGATCGTCAATTTTTAATAACAGCCGTTTTCCCAACGCGCCGCCGGGATGAGACAGGGCAAAATCTTCGGCGCTGAATCCACGAGCCTGCAACAGGGCAATCGCCAGAGCATCCCCCATAACCAAAGAAACGGTCGTGCTGGTGGTCGGTGCAAGCCCTAAAGGACAGGCCTCATTTTTGATGCTGACATCCAGATGCACGTCTGCAGATTGAGCCAGCAGCGAATCAGGGTTGCCTGTCAGGGCAATCAACGGTACGTTTAAACGTTTTAATAAAGGCAACAACGTAATAATTTCATCGGTATGACCCGAGTTGGAAATAGCAAGGACCACATCCGAGGCAGTAATCATCCCCATATCGCCATGACTGGCTTCGCCGGGGTGCACAAAAAAAGCCGGGCTGCCGGTACTGGATAAGGTTGCGGCAATTTTTCCGCCAATATGGCCGGATTTCCCCATTCCGATCACAATGATCCGCCCCTTGCAGTCCAGCATGGTCATACAGGCCCGTTCAAAGCTTTCATCGATTCGTTGCGTTAACTCGAAAACAGCCTGAGCTTCGGTTTCAATCACAGCCAGACCAAGAGTACAAAAATTCATCATTCACCCTGAAGATTAGTTTCGTCGAAATCATACCATGATATTCAACGATTTGTCTTGGTTTAAAACAAAAAATATCTCATTTTGAACATATTTAATCCTACCTGCCACTTGTGCAACCTTTTAATTTCACAAATTTTTTTAAACAGGTATATACTTCATAAACATGGAATTTGGAGAATCCTTTTATGCCTGAAAATCGGGTAGAAATCAATGGCCTGACCTTTAAACGAGGATCAAGGCTCATCTTCGACAATATTGACCTGTCCATCAAGACCGGACAGATAACGGCCATCATGGGGCCAAGCGGCAGCGGTAAGACCACCCTGCTTCGCTTAATCGGCGCCCAGTTGAAACCGGAATCTGGAAAAGTCATTGTTGATGGCGATGATATCAATATGCTTTCCAGAAAAAATTTATATGCAACACGCAAAAAAATGGGACTTCTATTTCAAAGCGGCGCATTATTTACCCATCTTTCCGTTTTTGAAAATGTTGCATTTCCATTAAGGGAGCATACTCAATTAAGCGAATCCATGCTCCGTGATATCGTATTGATGAAACTGGAAGCTGTTGGGCTTCGTGGCGCGGCTAACTTAATGCCGGAAGAATTATCTGGAGGCATGGCGCGTCGTGTTTCGCTGGCACGCGCCATTGCGCTGGATCCCGAGCTGATGATGTATGACGAACCCTTTACCGGACAAGATCCAATATCAATGGGCGTTTTATTGCGTCTGATTCAGCGGCTGAACCAATTATTGAAAATAACCAGCATCATTGTCTCGCATGATGTTGAAGAAACCTGTAGTATCGCTGATTATGCTTATTTAATTGCTGGCGGAAAAGTTCTGGGACATGGACGGCCGGAAGATTTAATGAACTCCGATGAGCCTGAAATACGTCAATTTATGCATGGCGAGGCCGATGGCGTGGTGCCCTTCCACTACCCAGCCCGTCCTTATACCGAGGAGCTGATGGATGCTTGATAAAATTGCCCGTCTGGGGAGTCAGGGCGTACAAACCGTTCAAGGCATAGGCCACTCAGGACGGTTTTTACTGCTGATATTATTTCGAAATCCGGTCTGGAAAAAACTCTGGCCTGAAATCATTCGTCAACTTTATTTTGTCGGTGTCCTGTCAAGCCTGATTATTGCGGTTTCCGCGCTTTTTATCGGTATGGTTGTCGGCCTGCAGGGATATAATACCCTTGCGAAATTCGGCGCCGATTCCCAACTCGGCCAACTTCTTGCCTTAAGTATTGTCAGAGAACTGGGGCCGGTCATTACTGCCCTGCTTTTTGCCGGCCGTGCCGGCTCGGCAATGACGGCGGAAATTGGCCTGATGAAAGCCACAGAGCAGCTTTCCAGCATGGACATGATGGGGGTTGACCCACTTGCCCGGGTTGTGTATCCACGTTTTATTGCAGGCTTTATCGCCCTGCCTGTTCTGGCTCTGATTTTTTCAGCCGTCGCCATTTATGGCGGCTATGCAATCGGGGTTCAATGGCTCGGCGTTGATGACGGCAGTTTCTGGTCGAATATGCAGGCTGCGGTTAATTTTCGTATCGATGTATTCAGCGGCATCATAAAAAGTCTGGTGTTCGCTTTTATTGTTACCTGGATTTCAGTTTACCAGGGATTTGAATGCGTACCTACCGCAGAGGGAATCAGTCAGGCCACAACGCGAACAGTCGTCTATTCTTCACTGGCCGTGCTTGGGTTTGATTTTTTATTAACAGCAATGATGATTGGAGGTTGGTAAATGAAAAAACAACGATATTTTGATATCAGTGTCGGTCTCTTTATGCTGCTTGGCATGGTTTCATTGCTGGTCATGGTAATGAAAGTCTCGGGCTTATCGAACATCGTCACTAACGACACCTATACCGTTTCTGCCGATTTCACCGATATCGGCGGCTTGAGAGTTCGGGCACCGGTAACCGTTGCCGGGGTGAAGATTGGCGAAGTGACGGATATCGAGTTACAAGCACAGGAATTAAATGCTAAAGTCACCATGGCGCTTCGATCGGATAAAAAAATCCCCTTTACGGATACCTCTGCCAGAATTTTAACGGAGGGAATTTTAGGGTCAAATTACATCAGTATCGTGCCTGGCTTTGAAGACGGCGATGATGAATCCCATCCCTACCTTCGAAACGGCGACAGCATTGCAAAAACTCAGGAAGCCATTATTCTGGAAAATTTAATTGGACAACTGTTATTTAACATCAACAAAAAGGGATAATAACAATGAAACGTATCAAACGCGGTTTATTTTTCATTTTAAGCATGGGTTTTGCCGGGCTGTTGTGGGCTGGAACATCTCCTGTTCCAATGCTTCAAAACACCGCTGACAAAATTATTAAAACCTTATCTGAAAATAAAGGGCAACTGGAGTCAAATAAAAATATTATCTACAGTTCCGTCAGAAAAAACCTGCTGCCGATTGTTGATGTACAGGGAATGGCTCGTTCAGTATTAGGGCGTCAGGCCTGGCGTAAAGCCTCTGCCAGTGAACGAAAAGCATTCACGCAGGAATTTACCAATCTAGTCATTCGCACCTACGCAAGCCCCTTGGCCAAGTTCAGCGATGAAAAGGTGAAATTTTTACCGGTTCGCGGCGATCTGAACAAACGCTTTGTCCGGGTCAATTCATTGATCGTTCGCTCAAGCGGACCTAATATCCCGTTGAACTACAGCCTGGTTTCCAAAAAAGGTCAATGGAAAGTATATGATATGAGTGTTGAAGGCGTCAGTCTCCTGCAAAGTTTCCGTTCGCAATTTGCCCAGAGCCTGCAGAACTCAAATATGCAGACCCTTATCAAAGAAATGAAACAACATCAGGCAGGATAATTCGATGAGACACTACCCATTACCTCCGAGACTAACCTTCGGGACAGTCCAGAAAACACAACGTGAGTTAAGCGAATTTATTCAAAATAAAAAAAATGCTAGAATATGTCTCGATCTCAGCAAGGTCAACACCTGCGACAGCGCAGGCCTGGCCTTGCTGCTGGACGCAAAAAAGCAATGTCTCCGGCTAAAGAAAGCCTTTGAGATTGTCAATATGCCGGAAGACACCAAACGTCTGGCGGCCTTTTGCGGCGTGGATGATTTGTTAGAAGTAGAGCAGGAATCCTGTTCAGGTTAAGTACAGCCGGTTATTTGTTATTTCAGATTATGACTTTCCTGTTTATATCTCATTGATTTTCAAATAATTAGCATTAAAACACCGCTTCATGACCTAAAAAATTGATAAATTGTAAAATAGTATCTATACATTAAATTGAGAGCTTTATTAATGCTGGAAAATAAAATACTGGAAGAAAAATTAAATGCCCTGGATGAAGTTCACCAGGCTATCGTAGAAGGTGATGGCTATCACTATCAACTCACAGTGGTATCCGATGTCTTCGTGGGTAAATCCCGTGTCGCCAGACAGCAGTGGGTTTATTCACTGTTAAAAGATTATATCACCGCCGGCAGTCTTCATGCCCTGACCATGAAGACCTGGACAGAAGAAGAATGGAGAAACCAACATGGATAGTTTACTGATTCGCGGTGGTAAGGTACTGAACGGGGAAGTTGTCATTTCAGGCGCTAAAAATGCGGCGCTTCCTATCATGGCAGCAACGCTCCTGGCATCGGATAACGTAACCATTGCCAACGTTCCTCATTTGAAAGACGTCACCACCATGATGGAACTGCTCGGACAATTTGGCGCACAGCTCATGGTCGATGAAAAAATGAATGTCCTTGTTGATTCCAGCGATATGCATGATTTTGTTGCCCCCTATGACTTGGTGAAAACCATGCGCGCCTCGATTCTGGTTTTAGGTCCGATGTTAAGCCGCTTTGGCCAGGCTGATGTTTCTCTTCCCGGCGGCTGTGCCATCGGCTCACGCCCGGTTGATCTGCATTTAAAAGCCCTTGAAGCCATGGGAGCGAGCATTCAGGTTGAAAACGGCTATATCCGCGCCCGATGCAATAACGGTAAACTGCGCGGCAAAACCATTATGTTTGATACAGTGACTGTGACCGGGACTGAAAATATTCTGATGGCCGCTGTTCTGGCCGAAGGAAAAACCATCCTTAAAAATGCAGCAAGAGAACCCGAAGTGATTGATCTTGCCAATTTCCTGATACACATGGGAGCGGATATCAAAGGCGCTGGAACCTCAACCATAGAAATAAACGGCGTGGAAAGCTTAAAAGGCGGAATGTACTCCGTCATGCCTGACCGGATTGAAGCCGGTACCTATCTGGCCGCTGCGGCCATGACCCGGGGAAGGGTCACTGTTCGAAGGGTTAAACCCGACAGCCTGTTATCCACTCTCATTAAATTTGAAGAAGCTGGAGCCGATTTAACCATCGGCGAAGACTGGGTCACGCTGGATATGCACGGTAAACGGCCACTGGCTGTCAACATTTCTACCGCCCCCTACCCTGCCTTTCCAACCGACATGCAGGCGCAATTTATGGCCATGAACTGTGTTGCAGATGGCACATCAACCGTCACTGAAACCATTTTTGAAAACCGTTTTATGCATGTTCAGGAACTTAAGCGCATGGGCGCTCAGATCAAACTTAAAGGCAATACCGCCGTTATAAAAGGCATTGATCATCTTACCGGCGCACCGGTTATGGCCACCGATTTACGTGCTTCGGCGAGCTTGATTCTTGCCGGTCTGGCCGCATCCGGTGAAACCGAGGTGGAACGCATTTACCATGTTGACCGAGGTTATGAACGCATTGAAGAAAAATTCTCTATGCTTGGTGCTGATATTCGCAGGGTGTCTGGACGGTGATTGAGCACAAAGAGTTTGAACAATACATTAATGAACTGCTTAAGGTTGGCGAATTCAAAGACTATTGCCCGAATGGAATGCAGATTCAGGGGAAAAAACAGATTCGCCGCCTGGCAACAGCTGTAACCGCTTCGCTTGACGTCATTGAGCAAGCCGCAGCGCTTCGGGCCGATGCTCTGCTGGTTCATCATGGCTACTTCTGGAAGGGTGAAAATGAAGCGATTGTTGATATGAAATATCGCCGCATCGCCTCGCTTATTCAAAATGACATCAATCTATTGGCCTATCACCTCCCCCTGGATTGTCATCATGAATACGGAAACAATGCCGAGTTAGGCAGGCTTTTGGATGTCGCCACTTTCCAGACCCATTCAGCCGGAGGCACAGCCGATTTATTCTGGTCAGGTCAATACAGTGAAAATATCGACAGCGATGCGTTTAACCAGTTTCTGGCAACCCTGTTTAATCGTCAGCCCCAGTTCATCAAGGCAGGACAGCACCCCATACGGCGCATAGCCTGGTGCAGCGGCGGCGCTCAGGATTTTATTCAATTGGCAACAGCAATGGGAGTCGATGCCTTCATCAGCGGCGAAATCTCTGAACGAACATATTATCAGGCCATTGAATGCGGAATACACTATTATGGCTGCGGCCACCACGCCACCGAGCGGTACGGCGTTCAGGCCTTAGGCCGGCATCTCGTAACGCTTTTTGATTTAGAACATTTTTTTATTGATAGCGATAATCCAGTCTGACACCATCAATACACATAATGATAGAAATTAATTCACTCTTTTGATACTATGTTCCTTGATTTAACGAGCAAGGACCGTTCAATGCAGCCAAAACATGATGAGCATGATTTTTTTAAAGACTTAATCACCATTCATAATTATATTGAAAATATTCAGCAAAACAGCAGTTTCTCCGCAAAAGACCTTGATGACGTTGAGCTCATGTTGAAAGAACTCGAGGCCAAACATGGGTTTCGAAAGAACATGAGTCACTTTGCAGAAAATCGATATAACATAATCATGAATCAACTTTTTTCAGCATTTTATCAGCAACATCCTGACAGAAATCCATACTCCGATAACAAAACGATTCATCAGTTTTTAAAAGATGAAGCCCTTGCCGAACTGCTAAAACAGTCACCTGAAACAGCAAGAAACTATCAAACCGACAAACAAATCAGGGATGCTGTCGATAACATCGTCAACAAAACCATCAACATTGCCAGCCAATATGGTTTTAAAGCAGAGAGAAGCTCCATCGGTAATAATATCAATTTAAAAATTACTATTAATCATCAAGAATATTTTCTGAAAATCACCAAAAAATTTGGTAATTGCTCACAAAAAGCTGTTTTTAACCTTCGTCGGGATGAACAACTTTCCAGCTATTTTCCTAAACTGGCCGGTTACAGAAAGCATATGGGAACGGGGCATAATTTTGATGCCGTCTTCATCACCGAAGCTGCAACGGCGGACATATTCAGCCTTGGGCAAAAAACCACTTGCGAGATAGAAAAACTCAAGCTCTGTAAAAAAATTTTTTTACAAATGACACGATTTTTCCAAGAGATTTATTGCCTTGGCATCACCATGGAAGATGGAAAAGGCTCTAATTTCGGCATTGATCAGGAAGGAAACTTATTAATCCTGGATGAAAAGTCTATTGCTTATCTTTCTGACATCCAAACCTGTAGAAATGAACCATCGAATACAAGGCTCTTTAATCCTGTCAATAGCCATCTTTTCATGAATAAAATAAGACTTGAGGGAGAAGCGCTGCAAAACCGGCAATCGCGTTTATTCGCTCATTTTCTGGGCATCAATCTTGCGGTTTTTCTCGCAGGACAAACAGAAGACTCGCTCCAACAGGATATGAAAAATTACAATCGTGACTATAAGCGCCCTTGCCCGGCCTTATTTGATTTTATCAAAAACCAATACCTCAATAAGGACAGTATAAGCGTAGTCCTCCAGCCCTATTATACACTAGCGGAAAAACTTTTAGACCCCATTGCGCCACCCAGTTTAGATGCAGTGCAACTCTTTTTACAACCGCAAACAAAAAAACAAAACGGCCCATCAGCGGCTTCTTCGACAGATGGGCAATTCAATCCCCCCCATACAACTCGGCGAAAAATCAGCCTATTATAATCAAGCGTCCAGGATCATTCCTGACAAGCTTGAAAATATGATGCCTCATACAACATGCCTTATTGCGCTGAAACAAAAAATACAGACCATCATTTCAGAGCATCGCAACGAAGAACATGATGAAGGGGCGGATGAACTCAAAGTTATGATGGATCAGGAACATCGACCGGGGTTTATCAGAAATAACCAGCAGTTGATGGGAATTTCCTCTGTAACAGGCCTGCTCTCTGGCGCAGGTATAGGTACCACCCTGTTTTTTTCTGCTGCTACCGGTGGATTAGGCATCTTCATCATCCCGGCTACCGCCATTGGCTGCGCTTTACTAGGTGCTGTAGCTGGCGCAGCATATGATATCTTAGCGCATGCCTCATCAGGATCGAATATCGATAATCCTGAAAACATGAGTTCAGACAAAGCTATTGTTGTTTATAACAGCACCGCAACCGTTCAGAGAAAACTGGGGACTGCGAAAAAGTCGGTGCCGGTGGCTGCAAGCTCATCAACGGCTTCCAGAGAAATCCCGACAGACGAAAAACCCGTCAAATCATGCAGGAATGATGAGTTTTCTCAGCCAGAATCTCTTGTTACAAACCGCTGCATGCGCTAACATATAAAAATATACGCTAGCGGACAGCAACTATGAAAAATTTCTGGCTTGGCCTGCTGATGAGTCTGCCGCTTATCAGCTGTAATGCGGCGGCAGCTCCAAGCGAGAGCCGCGCTTTCTGGCACCCCCAATATAGAGGACTGCACCTGGCCTATTGCAGTTACGACAAACAGCATTGCGGTAAATCCATTGCCGATCAATATTGCCAGAAAATGGGATATGAGCGCTCGGACAGAGCCGTTATTGCCAACAACATCGGGCTTTCGAACTACTTTAACACTCGCCTGCGCTGCAAGGGCTGGGAATGCAATGGCTTTGCCCTGATTGACTGCACCAAAAAAATCGTCCATCAACCTGTTGCTGAATATTATTACACTAAAAAACGTTTTTACTATCCTCGATTCCGTGGTTTTCGCGTTGACTGGTGTTATGATGACGGTAAACAATGCGGAAAGAGAGTGGCGCAATCTTTCTGCAAACGCCAAGGATATATGAGCAGTAGCCTGTACCGTCGTGAAAACGCTGTTTTTGCCAGCAAAACGCTGGGCGACCGGAAGCTTTGCTTTGGCAGTCAATGCAATGGCTTTGAATTTATTGACTGTTCAAGATAAATGTGTCATTTATTTGACAGATCGGGTGAAATTGATCGATACTTAACGAAGGCAATCATACTTAAGGATAAGTTGAATGAGCGAACAAGACAAAATCATCATTATCGACGATAATCCTGCACGAGCAGAAAAGCTGCAGACCGTATGCAGTTTTCTGAATGAAGAGGCTCAGTATTGTGATTCTGAGGACTGGCAGAAACTCAACATCAGCCATAAAAGCATTTTTCTGGTCGGCGCGGATGAAAAGCCCGACTTCACCCTCTCTTTGCTTGCAGAAATTCATGAAAAACGGCCGGATCTGCCGATTGTTCTTATCGATCAAAAAATTCTTGATAACCGCATTAAAGACTACAATATTGTCGCTGAACTGATATTTCCCTTCAATTATGTGCAGCTGCTTGAAGCCCTGCATAAATGCCAGATTGCCAATGAATTTCAAAAAAAGGATAAAAATAAACAGAGCAGAACACCGCTGTTTCGAAGTCTTGTCGGCATCAGTCCTGAAATTATCCAGGTTCGTGCGTTGATAGAGCAAGTTGCCGATACCGATGCTTCGGTGATGATTCTAGGCGAATCAGGAACAGGGAAGGAAGTTGTGGCTCGAAATATTCATTCGCTTTCATCAAGGGCAAACAAACCCTTTATCCCCATCAACTGCGGAGCCATTCCAGCCGAGCTTCTTGAATCAGAACTTTTTGGACATGAAAAAGGCGCATTTACCGGAGCCATCACTTCAAGACAGGGACGCTTTGAACTGGCGCACGGCGGAACACTTTTTCTTGATGAAATCGGCGATATGCCATTGAACATGCAGGTTAAATTACTGCGTGTCTTACAGGAACGCTGCTTTGAGCGTGTAGGCTCAAACAAAAGCATTGAAGTCAATGTCCGCATCATTGCCGCCACCCATAGAAACCTTGAAACGGCAATAACGGAAGGAAAATTCAGGGAAGATCTTTACTACAGGCTGAATGTTTTCCCTATCCATATGCCGGCGCTCAGAGAAAGAAAAGAAGATATTCCACTGCTCTTTAATGAACTGGTTGCCAGACGCGAAGCCAGCGGCAGGCCAATCGTACACCTGATGCCGGAAGCAACAAATGCGCTTTCAAAATATCATTGGCCGGGCAATGTCAGAGAACTTGCCAACCTGGTTGAACGGCTTTCTATTCTTCACCCCAACGGCATCATTGATGAAAATGAACTGCCCCTTCGCTTCAAAGGTGAATCTCCGGAAGAAAACGAACACAAAGAGCGTGAAATGCTGATGAAAATTATCAGTCAGGACAGCGAAAATATCAACGAAGGTGAAGGCTTCGACTTAAAAGAACATCTGGTTAAAACGGAACTGGCCGTTATCCAGCAAGCACTGGATGACGCCGACTGGGTTGTCGCACATGCGGCGTCTTACCTGAACATGCGAAGAACCACGCTGGTAGAAAAAATGCGAAAATATGGACTATCGAGGCCGGAAAAAGTTTAGGGTCTGTTGACATTCCCTTCTGCAAGAATGGCCGTAATACCGTTTCCATTTAATTTTGCAAGGTGAAAAAATACAATTTGTTCAACCTACGTCCCGCGGNNNGTCCGCGGGATCCATGAATCTATCTACATCACTGGATCCCGCGGACAAGCCGCGGGACGTAGGAAAGATTAATTTGACGTAGGAAAGATTAATTTAATGAAATTACCACCTTGCAGAATTAAATGGAAACGGTAGTAGTTGCCATGGTTGAAGCTTGTATCATGGAGCCTGATTTTGTGCATTCACCATGGGCGACTGCTCGTTCTCTGACAAGGACGAAACATAAAGCCACAACTGCCCTAATCGTCCATCATCACAGGCATCTCGCTCATCCTCAGTAAATTCAATCTCATTGGGAGTTTGATTATTATCAATACAAGCACGCAATTTTTCTGCCGCAGTTAATTTAACAGAAGCATGCAAATGAGCCTGATGGAAAAATGAATAAATTCCATACCAGCTGCTTTCAACGGATCTGCGGTATTCTGCTATCAGTTTGTCCACACACTCTAAAACGACCTGAGCGTTCAGGGCAGTTTCTTCTTCTTTTGTTTGCTCATTGTTATCTTTCTGCAAAAAATGACTTAAGGCCCTTAAACTATCCATTTTGAGAGATTCAGGAAAATTGTCATAAAGATCAGGTTTTTTTCTGACAATTCCAAGCAAAATCCGGGCATTATACTGAATATCACTTTGTACGGAAGGTATTAAATGAGGATAAGTGCAAAGATATTTTATCAATTGAGATTCAGGCAAATTAATGATGTTTCCTAAAAGAATTTTATAATAAACATCAAATGCCGCATCGGCATTCCGCACATCATAGAGCAGAACAGATTGATGAGCACAATTAAGACAGCTACTCCCTCGCAATAGAATATTGATAAGTTGTCGATTTCGCTTATCATAGGCAATGCCAAGCACATTGAAACCATCTGTAATCGCCTGTTGCTGAAATATTTTCGCCTGTTCCACTTCAGAATCCAGCTTTTGAATCCCTTCGATAATCTGTTGGACGGCACTCGTATGCTGGTTCACTGCGGCTAACATCAAGGCATTTAGGCCAAGCCGGTTGGTTCGTTTTAAAATTTTCACCCGCTCATCTTCTGACATATTATTGATCATGTTCATAATGTGCTGAACTTCAGCAGGTTGACGCCTCGCCACGATCATCAATGGATTGCCGTCATATCCTGTATCGAATTCCGTCAAAAATTTCCGTTTTTTTTCTTCTGGGAATCGTTCTATTTTCTGAACCAGGAATCTTGCAGATTCTGCATCACCATGATATAGCAGTTGATGAAACAGTTTGTCAGGTATATTGAAGTTTAGTATTTGAGAGGCCTTTGTATATAAAGTGGAGTGATTGAGTCTGATATAAGTATGGGGGATGTATGTGGTATCATGAAGTCGACCTGGAAAACTCAATTGAAATAGTTCTCGTAATTTATTTTTCAGCAGCTGTTGTTGCTGCGTACTTAAATCATATTCCTTTTGTGAAAGCATCTCCAGCAACTGTTCAAGTTTTTCAATCGATTTTATATTGTTGCTTAATACACGATTGAGCATAGCTTCCTGTTTTTCGACATCAAGATCAGAAGCTAAAAACAGGCAGGCAGCTGCATGTGAAGGAAGAAGAGTGTCAACAGGCTGCTCTTTTAAAAAATCAACAACCGGCTGAAGCGCGATTTTGCGATTTTATTGGGAAAAGAAGGTAAAAACAACGCCGAATACTTGCTTTTTTCTTCATTATCAACAGCGGCATCCATACAGGCGCCTATCAATGTTTGTTGTTTGGCCTCGTCGAGAACACGAATCATAGAATGAAGTTCAGGCTGTTCTATCAGAATATCAATATCGTCCTTCGTCAAATGAAGTGCTTCTGATGTTGAAAAAAGCTTAGTCATCACTTCCTGCAAGCGCGCATCCAAAGCAAAATACTCGCTGGCAAGGTGTTCAAAAAGCTTTTTTCTAATGAAGTCCAGATTCAGATCACGGATGTAATAATGAGTTATTTCATCCTCATCTTCAATTTCTTGAATCCTTAAAAAATCATCCAGCTTCAAATCACCCAGATGGGGAAGCAAGCCCTTAATGCTTGTTCTCCAGCTCTCATATTGAGCTTCCTTATAACTCTCATTGCTTGTATCTGCTATTGCACCTTCATAACCCTCACATCGAAATCGAGCCAACAATTCCTCATAAATCTGTTCCATGATGGAAAACGGTTTGTAATCCGCCATGAAAATGGACTCCAGAAAACTAATGATGACTTCATCAGATATATCGCCAGGATAGATGTCTTCACGACTTAAAAGGCCGAGCCCCGTTTCATGGCCAACGATAAAAAACCGATTACGAACATGAACATCATTCGAAGTATTTACATTTGCTGCAGCTTTTTCTGCCAGAGAGTGACGAATGGCCTGTAAAATATGAGGAATATCAAAGACATAACTGATTGATAAATGAACTTCAGTCAAGCGATTCGCATAACCCTCAGTACAGTTTTTTGCGCCTTCAAAAATTTTTGTAGCAATCGCCTTCCGCTCTGATTCAACGGTGCATTGCTTAAGATAAGGCAAAATCACTGCATGTAATGCAATAACCTCATCGTTATAATCGCTTCGCTGAGTATGGCGCTCCATATTATCCCTAAGCACCTGCTCATTTTCGCTCAAATTTAAAATAGTAGAAATTTCGACAACCAGGTCTTCGGTAACCGTGCTTTTATCCGTTGCAGCGTCTACAGAGCTAAGTTCAATATTTTCAAATGCTTTGTTTGTTAATTGCGCAAATTGTTGCTCATTCTCTGGCATACCAACCCTTAATATTGTCTTTCTTTTCACTATGACTATTATAGCAGCGTATAATTAAGTAAATATTAACTGTTCGTGTTGCTCATTGTGCTTGACGAACTGGCGCTTGACGAGTTGGCGTTTTGAAGATTGAGATTCTCGGCGGCAGTCCTCGCGAACATGCCTTTAAGCGCGGACGATGAAGCTTTTTTCTTTCGATGCTGCTCGAGAACATCCAATACATCCTTTTGGCCTTTAAACAATCCAATATCATAAACATTCAAACCCATCTTTGTCTCATCGCTTAGATTGAAAATTTCATCGATGGTAAAGGGACGATCGAATTTTTCCTGAAAAATCCGAAGAAAGACCTCTCTTTTGCAGTTCATTCCAGCTTTATATTGCTTAATAATCCCCCCGATATCCACCTCCACTAAAAAATCAGTTCTTACGCCTTTCTTCAGTAGCAGGCTGACATTGTTTACCTGCCCATCTCTTACAGCATAGTAAAGCGGCGTCATCCCTCGAAAATCTCTAGAGTTTGGGTCGATGCCTCTATTCATCAATTCTTCAAGAATTTCCGGTTTAGCATTCATGGCTGCGATGTGTAATGCTGTTACTCCTCCGCGAGTTTTCTTAAAAATATCCACTCTATCTAACGTCAACATATACTCTGCTGTTTCAAGCTTATTTTGAAACAATGCGAGTAGAAGCGGCGTACAGCCTCTCACGTCCCGAAGATTTACATCAACCCTTTCAGACTCCATCAACCGTTTCAAAATTTCCACATTATTTCCTGCAACCGCTTTATGAAGCGGCGTGTGACCATAATTATCCTGATAATTACACTGAGCCTCTTCGGATGCCAGAAAATATTCAACAAGCTTTAAATGATCTCCCACCACCGCCAGATGGAACGGTGTAAAACCAAAATGATCAAACTGGTTAATTAACTCGGCGCCAAATTTAGATAACCGTTGAATAACCTCTAAGTGACCGTCCATGGCCGCCAGGTAAACGGCAGTGCAGCCTCTTTCATGATCCGTTAGAAAAGGATTAATCTGCTCTGATTCAAGCAAGGCTTCAACAATATCCACATACCCTCCCATTGCCGCAAGATGAAGCGCGGAAATCCCCTTGCTATCGACCATGTTCACATCTGCCTTATACTCTAATAAAAGCCTGACCATGGATGACTGGCCATGACCTGCTGCCATATACAACATTGAACAATAATCCCGAGAGGTATCATTAACGTCAAATCCAGCCTTAAGAAAACATTCAACTATTTCCAGATATCCACGAGTGACTGCCATATAGATAGGAACATACTGTTTATCTTTTGTCAGACGAATATTGATTCCATCGACTTCCAGTAAACGTCGAACAATATTTAAATGGCCTTGACTAGCAGCCAGATACAGCGCAGTCATGTCCTGATTGCTCAATTGATTAACATCCGCATCGTACTCAAGTAATAGATTAACGGTTCCATCATACCCTTTCTCAGCGGCTATCATGAGCGCAGTGCCGCCATTACGCTGTTGGCTGTTAACGTCAATATCATAGACGTCCAGTAAATGTTTAATCGCTTCAAGATAGCCTATCGATGAAAATAGAAACAGCGGCGAAGACATATTGTTTTTCAGCCCTGCGTACCTTTTAGACAGTAAATATTTAACCAGCGGAAGTCTTCTGAATAAACCGGCCATCGACAACTCCGTAGAATTTAACTTTAATAAATCGATTACATTTTGGAGATTAAGGGGAACGCTCGCTTTATCATAAAAGTTATGAATCCCCTTAATTTTAAGGATGCGTTCAAATAATTGCTTATCAAAATAGATCAGTACCCAGTCCGAAAGGCTTATTCCATGTGCATCCGGCATTAATAAAAATTCATCGACCTGCTCCGTTGCGAGCGTTGTTTTTAATACTTGGAACAGACAGCTGAAATATTCACCATTCGCTCGATGTTTATTTTTTAAGGACAAACCTGCCAGATTTAATCCTTCCTTTAATGGAGTTGATAATATGTTGAAAAACTGTTCTTTCGGAAGCTGTTGAATCAAAACCATGAAGCTCTCAAACACAGGAAGATGTTCCTGGCTGCTGTCTAGGACAAACCAACCCAGATACGTTGCCAACTGACAGGAGTCGGCAAAAAACTCATCAAACCACCCTGTCTTTTTGCATTTTTCCAGCATGGAAATAAAGGCATTTGGTGAGTTGCCCAGTAACTTGAATAAAGCAGCTTCCTGCTGCAAGCCTTTATTTAAAATACCCGGTTGCCGTTTATTGAAGGACTGCAGCTCATCAATCGACATGTTTTTTAAAGCCAGGAAGGCCGGACTTTCTCCATGCTGATTCTCCTGATGAAAATCCAGACCCTTTTCCAAAAGCTTGTCAGCCATTTTCTGCCGGAAAGCCATCTGTTTTTTACCGGAACGTGAAAACAATAAATGCAGGGCAGTATTAGCCTGACAGTCCGTTTCGTTAATATTTTCAACCTGAGGGAGCAAATCCAGTGCCTCAGAAATGCTGTTTTTCAGAAAATACATAAACAGGCTGGCACCGTCATTCGGGACAAAAATTTCATTTATGGACAACCCCATAATGTCCAGTTGTTCACGCAAAGCTTTTATCTGCAAAGCAACTGAATTTGGCTGTTGCGTTTTTGTTTTTCTTTTATTATTTTTATTATTTTTTCGGTTTCTACCTCTATTTTGATTGTTTTTAACAGGCGCAGGATTTTTAATATGTTTCAAGATTTCATTTGTTTTATCAGTATAAAGTTCAGACCGTAATTTTTCATCCTCTAACGCCATTCGGAGAATCTCTTTTTTATCAGGATCCTGCCTGATTTGTTCCATCAGATTGAGCGTTGAAAACTCACGGGAGAAAAGAATATCATGCCGATTGTCTTTTGAAAGGATTGTTTTGAGCCTGTCTATTGAAAAATCTTCAATAGCCTCGATAATCTCTTTTTGCAGCGAAGCGGCTGACACAGCTTTCTGCTCAAAGGGTTGGCTGGATGATGATGCAGCGGCAGCCGAAGGTTGATCGATAAAGTATTTTTTAGCAAAATCTTCTGCGCTTTTATGCAGTTTATCACTGTCCGTCCATATCTGCAGTGCAATATCCATTTTATTCAGAGCCACCAGGCGCTCTACTTCGTTTGACCAGTCATCAGCGTCGGAAGAATAACACTCTTTTATCAGGTCTTCGGGAGCGTTATTCTCACTGATTTTCAGAAGCGCTATCAACTGCTCGGCATTATGCTCAGGCTGATAAATAAAAACTCCTCTTTGTGCCCGGGTCAGGGTTACAAAAAAGGCTTTTAACGCCGTTGTTAAATGTATATTTTGATTATCTTTAGGCTGGTGGTTTTTTTCTGTAACCTGGCTGATATTTTTTAACGCATTGTTGGCTATTTTATATTTTTCGTTAGAAAATGGCTGATACGCAAACACAACCTTATATTCAAGCCCTTTCACCTGTCTGGGCGTCAGTACAAGAAACCCTTTAAATTTTTCTTTCGCTTCAGCGAGCTTGCTATCCTCCGCAACAATAACCAGATCAGTAATTTTTTCTACGCTATTGATAGCTTTTTGCTTGATGCGTTCAAAGTCATCGCTGGCAAAAACATAGCCTTCATTCTCAATGACTTGTTGTTGTTCAATATGGCTATATTCACGCTTATCACCTGAACCGCCAATGAGATACCGCATTATTTTAATCCATTCATTCGCAACATCAAGAACCGCTTTGGGATTTCGGAAGCCGTTGGTTAAGAAAATGCAATTGGGCTGATAATCAGTATTGTTTGGATCATTACTGACCATGCGTTGTTTAAGAAGATGTGTAAGATGGCGGTAAATCGACAGATTGTTGATTAGATTTTGCATATTATCTAAACAAAATATGATGCGCCCTTCGCTGAGACTCGTTAAATAATCCAGCTGCTTTGTTGAAAAATCCTGACTTTCATCGCAGACTATAAAGGCAATATCGTTGCTGTCAATCTGCCAGTTTGGTTCAGAAAATCGCGAGCTGATAAAACCAGATTGATATTTTTGAAATAAATCAAAGACGGCCTCTCGTTGATTTTTTTCAGGAAACCAGGTATTTCTTTGACCGTAATCATCGCTGCAATAGGCTTCTTTTGAATAGCCGGAGAGATAATCAAACTCCTGAAATAATGCTTCACTCTCGATAAAATCAATATCCCTGCCTGCCAATCTGGCTTTCTTTTTTTCATTGTCCAGCCATTGTTGATCTCGACGCGGATTCAGCTCATCAGCATGACCGGAGAGTTCATTATAACTTTTGAACAAAACCTGAATATTTTTATCATCCGCCATTTTTTTATAATCAGAAACCTCCCAATCTGCCTGTATTTTTTTTGTAACACCAGGCTCAATGGTGGTATACACAATCGTTTGAGGCTTGCCTGCAGTGGCCTGTTTAACAAAATGGGCCATTTTTGAAATTGCGGTAGAGGTTTTCCCGGAACCGGGCACGCCGGAAAGGATTAATGGCAGCAACGCATCAAGGACTTCACATTGAAACGAACTCAGTTTGTAGATTTTTTCTTCACCGAATTTAAAGCTTGGGGCCAACGGCGCTCTGGGGTATGCTTTAATCTGAATCTGATTTTCATCAATTCGTTCTTGAAGCTTTCTGAAATTTTTATTCTTTTTGAGCTTGTTATAGCCATGATCGTCCAGCACTTGCACCAGCAACAGACTCGGCTTATTGTTGATACGCACTGGCTTAAAAATCAAACGGGCTTTGATATTAATTCGTGCAGACATCAGACCTGCATGCAGGAGCTTTATGCTATCCCCGGGATCACGGACATCATTCGCGATTCGGGTGATGAGCGGCCGAAGCTCCGAATCCAGAATTTTATCGCTTATTTGTTTACGATAATAAATGCTCTGATAACGTTGTCGTGTTGAAGTTTCGTCCGGAGACTGAGTTGGGGTAGATGTTGAACTACTGGGCATTGCGGGACTCTCTAAATCCAATCTATGATTAAATTATGGGCATTGTATCATAATATAATATAATTATTCAAAATAGAGACTCTTTGCGCATAAATTTTCGAAACATGCTGATTCCAATGAATTATTATTTGACAAGCTCTCGCTGCTGTAAGATAGTTCCGGCCTATTATTTATCGCTTTAAATGTATTGATGCTATTACTGATTGATAACTACGACTCCTTTACGTATAACCTGGTTCAGTATTTTCAAAAACTTGGGCAGGATGTTGCTGTCTTTAAAAATGATGCTTTAACCCTCGAAGATGCATCGGCCATGAAGCCTGAACATCTGGTCATATCACCGGGGCCAAACGCTCCTGAGGACGCTGGATGCACCCTTGACTTTATAGATTATTTTCACCAGAAAACAGCAATTTTAGGAGTTTGCCTCGGGCATCAGAGTCTGGCTTATTATTTTGGCGCGAAAATTGTTGAAGCAAAAGAAATCTGCCATGGAAAAACTTCATCTGTGATTCACCATCGGCAGGGTTTATTTGAAGGTATCAGCAGTCCGTTTACCGTCACACGATACCATTCACTGGCGGTGGAACCGAGAAGCCTGCCCGGCAGCATGAACATTGATGCCTGGGCAGGAGAAGAAATCATGGCCATTTCTCACCGAAGCTATCCGTTATATGGCCTCCAGTTTCATCCGGAGGCCATATTAACGGAACATGGCCTGCAGTTACTGGCTAATTTCTTGACTCTAACCAGAGCGTCAGCTTCTCATCAAACAAACGTCTGACCTGCTTAAGCGCGTCTGAATCACTTGCTTTCGCTGCTCTTAAATCCTCACAATGGGCAGCGCCATCAATCAGGAAATAATCAAGATTAGGATTGCCTGCATTGCCATTTTTTGTTGTCAAAGACAGGTTTGACCAGGGATCATTCGCTCCATTGGAGAAAAAGATTTGAGAAGTATCGGATTCAAGCAAGGGATAATAATAAGTTTCATTCGTTCTGGCTGTCGGCGCAGGTTCGGTAATGCCGAAAAGCCGCTTACAGACATTGCGATGATAATCATTATTAATCAAGCTTGAGCGAGTAGACTGTTCTGGATTAGGATGAGCATTTTGCCAGTAGCCATACTCCGTACAGGACTGATAATACCATTGACGAATGCCAACCCGGTTGGTCAATGATTCTGGATTTTCTTCCATTGCAGCCTGAGGGGTAAAATCAACGGCGGTTGCATCGAGGGCAACATAGACTTCACGAGCAAACATGGCATAACCGATTAAAGGATTGGGACTGATATCCAGCATCTGGCAGAACAGTTCATGTTGTCCGCCCTGCACTGCAGCCGCTGACAGATCAGCCATCAAATATAGAAAATCGGTGGGATCTTTAATTTTTTCGGCCTGAAAATTTTCTTTTATTTCATCAAAATACTCTGAATCTGAACGAATAGCCTGCTCAGCCTCAACAACCGCTCTACGAACCTTGGCCGAGCATTCAGCGCCAAGAACCGATGTCACATGACCATCATATTCATAAAAATCCTCTTTCGCCATGACAGGCGCAGACGATGCCAGCGAACCGATGACTGCATCTGGATATTTCATCCGGTAATAAGCTGAAAGCGAGCCGGGATAAGAACCGCCGAAAGCAACCCAGTCGCCCAGCCATTCATTTTCAAAAAACATCATCATCTGAAAATGCATCAGATCATCAAGCGCATGTCCGGTTGATAAATGCTTCAAACCCTCGGGATCCAGACGTGTTACTGGAATGGATTGACCATAATAACGATGTTCCAGAGCAACCATACGGGCATGATGCTTTTTAGCATATTCCCGAATCGCGCCATACAAATACCCCGGCCCACAGGCACCCTCGCCGCAAATATAAAAAAAGGTAGGAGAAAATTTAGAATCCGCATAGCTGGAATCGACCCAGTAACGCTGTTTAAACGTTTCAGACGCCGGATCTTCATGCTCCAGCAGCTGATCAAACTCAAAAGCCTCAACATTAGCCGGCACCGTCCATTGCTGATTTTTCATCAAAGCCCGCTGATACAGCATCTCGACCGGACCTGCGAAACAAAGGGACTGAAAAGAGAAAACACCTAAAAAAAATAAGATACGCTTGAACATCCTGTTATCCTTGATAATTAATTCGGCGATAGTCTATCCAAGTTCACAAAAAAAACAAAGGCATTTTTTTAAAGAAAAAAATAAATTACCACTATCACGAATAACGTTCAAAATAACAGGATTTAAGTGCTTTTACTTTTTGCCCAGTCCAGAAAAGCAACCGAATAACCATAGCATTTTGCAGTGAATTAGGTATATAATCACCCCCGAGCCGTTGTAGCTCAGTTGGTAGAGCAACTGATTCGTAATCAGTAGGTCGGAGGTTCGACTCCTCTCAACGGCAGTAGTAAAATAGGTTATATTCTTCTTAAAAAAATTACCCAAAATAATTGTGATCATAATGAAAAGCAAGTAAGTTGAATCATTTTGACTCAACAATACCATGTCGCCTATCTATGGTTGTTCACAGGGCATTTTGTTGGGTCGAAACGACCCAACCTACTGGCTACATATACATTATTAATCAGCATTTCTCAAGCATATACAACACTAAGATGATGCTGATTATCTTCCACTTTATCTTGAAGCATCAATCGCTCATCGCCTTTTTGTAATACGACCTCAAAGCCAAATGCTTGAGCAATTTTCAATAAGTTACTTACTTTAATATCCTTTTGCTTTCCAGATCTGAGTTCTTGGATTACAGAAGGAGAAATGTTAGCTTCTTCCGCAAGGCCTCGTACTGACTTATCATCATCTTCCATAATTGAAATCAAAAGTTCTGAAAATAAGAGTTCTTTATAATGGGCATCATAAGCTTTTTTAAACTTACGATCTTTCATTTTCCTTTCGAAAGTTGATAATTGTTTATTCATAATAGTCACCTCGATTTACTCGCAGTTCATAATCATCTTTGTACTTCAAGGCCTTATCTTTTTCACCTTTTGGTAACTTCTGTGTTTTTTTATGAAACGCATTGGTTATGATGATTTTGCCTCCCGAAAAAAAGAAACATAAAAATCGGTGCGGCTGTGGTTTAAAGGCATATATCTTGTCGCCTTCAGAATTAAACTTCGTTTTGTTCCTGATCTGGCCTATATTGCCCATTAATTCTAACAAACCTAATAATTTAATTTGCTCATCATCGTCCAGTGATTCAAAATAATCTAAAACACTACTCCTTCCTTTATCATCGAAATACCACTCAATGGTAAATTTCTTTCAAGAAAAAGCGACGAATTCTTTTTGTTGTTTAGTTAGCTTAGTCATATTTATATTGCACTACTTTACCAGTACATTTTCAAGGTAAATTAAAAGTTGTAAGCTTACAAAAGAAGGAATTAGATGAAAAAAAGTTCACTTATGTAGATACTTCACCGATAAAAATATAGACCAAATTGCAAAAGAAGCATTTCATAGATTAACCACTCTTTCAGCAATTGATGGCTCTTCAGCAGAAACACTCATATTATGTTTTAACCATGGTATGGTTAACGGTTTGCTGCAAATGAGTTCTTGCTTGATTTAAAATGACTCTAATGGAAGATAATAATTCTTTTGAAATTGGCATATTCATTTCAATAACTCCTTTTCCATGGGTTGGATGGTAATAATTTCAGCGGATTTCACGACCCCCATGGATTTTAAAATAAAATCCGTAACTAACTGCATCGGTTTTCTGAGCCGTTCAACATCGACAATAATATAACCGGCGGTTACATCGTTTGTCATCTTGTGATTTAACAAACGCTTTAACGCATAAGCAGGAATGTCGAGGCTTTCTGCGATGGTGATAAAGGTTCGTCTGAGATCGTGGGCAGTAAATAATATGCCTGTGGCCTCGGTAACATGTGCCATTTTTTTTCGGGGTTCGATAATATGGCCTGCTGCGCCATTGCCCGGAAACACATATTCATTCACTCGAACCAGTTGCCTTTGTAAAAACAAATCAAAAAGAAAGTCTGACAATGGCAAGGTATGAGTTTCATTGTTTTTGGTATTATGAACGCTTAATGTCCGCCCTTTCATGTCAACATCCTGCCATTTGAGGGTTACTGCTTCCTGTCTTCTCAGGCCGGTAAACAAGACTTCCTTTTTTATTAAGAAATCCTTATAACTTATTGAAGGGATCGAAACAACAATTATGTTCGGTTTTGTTGGGTCGAAACGACCCAACCTTGCTGGCTTGTCCCAATTGTCCCATGTTTATAGTAAACTTTATTTTATGCTAAAGCGTAATTTATGTTATAATGTAAGTATGAAGACATTATCCGAAACAAATCCTTATCTACAGGATAAAAAAGAAGCTGAGCGCTTAATTGCCCGTTCTACAAGAACTTCTTGTGGAGTGGAGGGTATTGTCGCTAAAAATACCCCTCTCAAAGTCAAAGTTGACCATTCAAGATCAAGAGCCGTCTATCTTAAAATGAAACAAAAATTAGAAAAATAACTAAGATACAGCTAAAATTTCCTGAAAAATTTGTTTAATTGGCACATAATTTCCATTAAAACCATGATGAATCGCCTCAATATATAATTTAAAACCTGTTTCATCCTCTGTCTTGTCTATTGGCAAAAAGTTTAATGGTGGTTTTCCTGCCTGTATAGCCATCAAATTTGCCAACAAGCGTGATACTCTTCCATTGCCCTCCCGAAAGGATGAATAATAATTAACTCTACGTGGACAACACCTAATGCATAAGCAAGTTCATCACCATTGAAGTTACATGGCGTATATTGTCTCAAAAAATTTTTTTCAAAAATCAGACATCAATTTTTCAATCAACATTGGATTTGCAAATGGAAAACCAGCTTTGCTCATAGTCACTGTTCTATACTGGCCAGCAAAGGGATATATATCTGCCAACCAAATTTCATGTATATGTTGAATATCGAGCGCAGAAAACTGGTAATCCTGTTCAAATAATTCAAGCAATTCACTTCCAGCCCTTTCCAATTCCTCTTCTTCAACTCGTTCCATTTCATCTTTGTTTTTAATGCCAAGAAGATTCTTTAGAACTCCATCATTTGACCCCGGCTCATAGTCTTCATTCTCTGGAACAGAATATCGATTATCTTCTTCCACTTGCCCTATCCTTATTCTTCAATTCCTAACTTATTAATTGCCAGATTGTACCTTAAGAAATAATTCAGGAAATAAAAAATTAAAATAAAAAACTCGAATTATCCCAAAGGAAGAAATTCCTAAGGGCGCAATATACATTGCTTTGCAATGTTTGTTAATTAAACAGTTTTACTCCATCAACATATTCATTTCTACATATAATTTTCTTTGCTTCTAGATGCTGTTGTCACGAGATAAATCGGAGCGAAAATTGAAATGATTTAGTGCAAAACGCTGTTTGAATGAGGCGAATAGTGAGTGCTATTTAACGAATTCAAACAGCGTTTTGCGCAAATCAGATTCAATTTGCAGCCCGGTTTATCTCGTGACGACAGCATCTAGTGAATAATGCTTACAGATTTATTTGGTACACACTGTGTTCTATTTTCAGGAGGCAAAAACAAAACCTCATTTTTCTGTGCTTATTCACACCAAGGATTGTGCTCATTCATTGTGATAATTCCTTTATATGAGACTGGATAGTAATGACCTCCGCAGATTTCACGACACCCATGGATTTTAAAATAAAATCCGTAACTAACTGCATCGGTTTTCTGAGCCGTTCAACATCGACGATAATATACCCAGCCGTTACATCGTTTGTCATCTTGTGATTTAACAAACGCATTAGAGGCCTTGATTGGGTATTTCTTTGTTTTCATTGGAAGGACGCTGAAATATTTGTTTGACTTTCGCTGGCAATTATTTACATCTTTGATATAGTGAGAAAAATTAAAAAAAATCAGGGAGATATATGAAAAAATCAGCTTTGTTTGTTGCGGCAATGTTAGTCAGTATTAATATCAGTGCTGCAACCATAAACCTCAGGGGTGCGAATCATCTAAATCAGCTTTCAACGTTGAAACCTGGCTCCTATATGGTGATAACCGGCAGCTTTAAGCACAAAGCAAATGCGCTTAGAGAGGCTGAAAAATTACAAAAACAATATCCTTACTCTGTGTCAGTTAAACAAAGTGATAATTATTACTATGTTGCCGTCGGCCCTATTAATATCAAAGGGCAGCAAAAAAACGTTTCAATGGACTCCAAAATGATTTCAAACCTGCCAGCTGAAGAACAGAATCTCATGGAAGGCGCATTTTTCAGCCTCAAGGCAGGAACAAGCCGGGGGTATAATAATGCCCAACAATTCAATACGTCAAATCAGGTGACAGGTGTTTTGAATAGTGTTGGCGAAAACAGTGATGCTGACTACAAAAAGCAAAAAATAGTTGAAATTGGAGTGGGTTATAATAAGGTTTTCAACAAACTAATGCTTTCCCTTGAAGCCGGATATCAGTATCGTAACAAACAGGCCATCGGATATTATGATACGGATCAACCCTACCAGGTCATCACCACATCCCACGACGCATTCTTCCTCGATTTTATGCCAGCCTTTTTAATAACGCCAAAACTGGCGATTTATGGTCGAGCCGGGATGGAGTTCACTGAATATGGATTGTATTTTGCCCAAGAAAGTGGGAAAAAGAACTGGATCAATGAGTACCAATACGGTAGATCATCCCGTCTGGGCGCCGGGATTAAGTATTTAATTATTCCTAACTGCGCGATTTCACTTAATTATTGGAAAACAGATTATGACAAAATTGAATATCGTCAAGATTTAACAGTGACGGATTCATTAAGACCCGAAAGAAAAATATTTAGCATTGGAATTGATTATTTAATTTAGGGCCTACCCTAATCAGCGGATGGTTTCGGACTCATCAAAACGAAGCGCAATACTTGTTTTGATGAGTCCGAAACCATCCGGCTTAACCTTAAAATTGATCTAAAATTGACCAATTAATTCTTTTTGTCTATAATTCAATTGAGCGTGTAAAAAAGGAATTTGTATATGGTCTCTTCAATAGATAGTTCATTTCATGTCAGCCCCAATTTCCAGCAGACCAACAGCCAGGAGTCCGTTATTCCTAAAACGGGTTCGCGTGACAGTGATGGCGATAATGACAGAAGTAAGCCTGGCGAAATTGAACCAACTGAAAAGCTGCAAAACAACAGCACAGGCAATAAAGGCTCGATCATTAATTTAGAAATTTAAAAATACTGCGGCCTGATTTACCTCTCCTCCAACAGGGCAAAACAACTCCTTTTGCTGCTGTTGCCGATGCTTGAACGCCTATCATGCCCCTCTCAACTCCATTATCAAGGCATAAAAAAACACAAACAGCAGTCATTCAATCTAAGCTGTATTGATTTTAGGTCAATTGAGACTGGCTTCTTTGCTAAAAATTTGCTTAAAATGGTAAAACAGCAATTGAAATTCAACTCAATGAGGAGTTCTATCAATGCAAATTGATTTATTAAACATGGATGATGAAGCTGTTTATTATCTGCAGCAACTTGTTAAATCCCCTGAATACCGCGAGGAAGTCTATTTTAATGAACAGATTTATACCATTTATACTAAAGAGTATACTGCCCCCACTCCAGTAGAGACGGAAGAATCTCTTTTAGATTCCTCTGAATCTTCAGAAGAAACCAGTTTGACTTCCCGGGCGTATGGGTTTTTCCAGGTACCCATAAATTATTTTCTACAGGCCTCAACTTCTTCTACGTCTTCAAGCTCCTCAACAGATTCAGAGCCCCTTTCAAGTCCGGCAGCCTCGTCCTCTCAGTCATGGACAATCAAGTTGAGCATTGAATTATCCCACCATTTGCTTATCAAGAAATCTGGCGTCGAATACCGCTGCTACCTTGTCGATAAAAAAAGCTTTGCATCAGGCGGATTTGGAGATGTGTTTGATTCGCCGGGGTATTTTATTATCAACGATAAAACAGATGCGTTTCAATTTATCAACGCAGGCAATATCGCTAAATATATCGAACTACTCTTCGAGCGAGAAAGGAAAAGGCTGAATCCTCAGCGCCCAAGGATAAATGAGTACGAGCATTTAAAACAAATATTTCCTGAAACAGAGATGATAGAAACCCGTCAAACTCCAAAATGCTGTCATAAACCGTGGGAAGAAATCAAAACTTACTTCATCATTACCCCAAGACTTGAGGGGGAATGTTTGGAGAAGCTGGAAATAAAAACATTAACCGTCGCCCAGAAGTTTAAGATTGCCCTGTCATTATTGTGGGAGATGCATCAGCTACACGACCCTGCGCTGCTTGGCGGACAGCATATTCACAATGATATTAAACCTGCCAACATCATCGTTTCAGAAAAAAATGACGCCCACTACTGTGATTTTGGTGCGGCGACACTGGAAGGTGAGCCGGTCGATGTATTAACAGCAAGATATTCCAGATATCCGGATTTCTCTTGCCCAGCTAAAAAAGAAGCGGATATTTACAGTCTTGCAATAACCTTATTTCAATTATTTTTCCCCAGCCAACATATTCCAGAAAACCGTTCATGCTGGGATGTATTACCCAAAGGGAAAAATAAAAAATTAAAGAATAACTGGCCAGACAACTCTACTCACAGACAAATCGTACCGGCAAAAATATTAAACAGCAATCGAAAGAAACGTGCATACCGCCGGATACACAGCGATATCACAGTCATCACCCCCAGTACGGTGGGTCTGAGTAATATGCAGAGCGAGCAGCTTTTCAATATCTTAAAAAAAATGCGAAATAAGAAACCCATTTCTACAAAGGAAGCTTACCAGCAACTGCGCTTGATTGCCGATACCCTCGACGATTTTGATAAAAATTATTTTGACGAAAATCGTATTTTCGAATCCTCTTCCGGTGCTGCGGCCTCTTCTTCACTATCCTTATAGGGTCGTTGACAGCTTAGAGACTACGTCGTTAGAATATCCTGTAAACGCATTATCGAACAAATGAACAGGAACTATGAACCATTGCCCTTGCGGTTTAAAGAAAAACTATAACAGTTGTTGCGGCATCTATCATTCAGGCACCGCTGCACCAACACCAAAAGCGCTTATGCGCTCGCGTTACACAGCTTATACCTTGACCAATATGGACTATATCCAAACCACGATGCAAGGCAAGGCATTACAGGGATTTGTAGCGCAGCAAACAGGTCAATGGGCAAACTCTGTCGTTTGGCTCGGGCTGGAGGTTTTATCTGCATACCAGGAAACGGAATCAAAAGGTTTTGTTGAATTTATTGCCCGATTTATGGAAGGCGATAAAATCAAGGCTATCCATGAAATCAGTGAGTTTCATTTTGAACATGGGCGATGGTTCTATGTGGATGGCCTGCATCAATCTTCAGTAAAATCCAGAACAAAAATCATTTCCAGAAATGCTCCCTGCCCCTGCAGAAGCGGAAAGAAATTTAAAAGCTGCCATGGCCTGACACCCAAAAACACCCATAAGCTTTGACATTATGAATTCATCACACCACCCTGATGTTTTTTTATTTGGGCTGCATCAACGGTCAAAGTTGGGCTATTGAAAACAAGACTGCTGTCTTGAAAATTCAGCCTGCTTTCGCCACACTCCAGCATAGCAACGCCCTGAACCTCGAGCTTCAATCCGTTCTCAGCGTAGATCTCGCCAGTTTGACTCCGGGTACTCAACGATGACGCACTGAATATCATTGACGCAGCTTGAAACCGGATATTTTCTTTTGCAAAGCAGGTTGTGAGGCCTTGTGAATTTTTTAACAAACCACTTTGTCCGGCGTTAATATTAAGTTCATGTCCAGCATGGCAATACAGATTATGCTCGGAAATAAGGCCAAGCTCATCTTCCGTTTGCAGGCAAAATGAATCCGCTAACGCTTCCAGATGTTGTTGCCGGCAGCTGAGATTTTTTTCTGCAGCAACGCTCATCGTATCAAGGCTTGAAAAACGGATGTATTCCTGCTGTTGTTCTTTATTAAACTCAAAACCCTGCACTGTTTTTTCAGTATAAAAATGCATCGATTGATGTTCATCGTCTCGCTCCTTCCATTCAAAACCAAGCCCCTCGGGATTTTCAAAATACAAACTATCGCTGTTAGTTATGTTAACAGGAGACGGTTGCTGGTTATCAGGAAGGCAGCCCAGGATAAATGGTTTATCAATGTGGCCGTCCAGATGACCGACGACAACCCTGACGCCAGGCTTTAATGGGAAATGAAAGCCCTGGCTTGCTGTTTTCCCCTCTCCGGCTGCTGGTTGCAACAATCTTGCATAATGGAACTGACCGTCGGCCAGACCGCCTTCAAACAAAAGGCGGATTTTATACCGACCGATCTCATCCAGTTCAGGCTGATGCTGGCTTTCGCCAAGAATTTCAGCAAGCTTGAACACAGGCTGCGGCTTTTTATAACGAAATGACATCGCCGCTGGCAAAGCAGGCGATTCAACCTGCTGCGTTTCAGGACACAACGCCTTAAACTGACGCTCGACAGGCAATAGCCAGATCTCCGAGCTTAGCGCCGTTCCCTCGCCTTCTATGCGTGTTAAAGAGATAGTAACATCAAAGACCTGAAAATGCCGTTGTTCCTGTTTCAGGATAAAATTCGCCGTTAACAGATCGCCGGGTTGAAGAACTACGCTGCTGCTTTTGATATGAAACAACTGACGTTGCCAGTCCAGTTGCTGTTGCATCAAATCTGCTTTAGCAGCTAAATCCTGCTCTGACTGAAAAGACTGAAAATCAAATAGCTCAAACAGGCCATTCCCTGGAACCGCCGTCCGATTGCTTTGCCTTGCCTCCCAAACCTCCATAGCATGAAGCTCATGACTCCCTCTTAATATGATGCTGTCCGCCAGAGCATGCTGTTGCTCTGAAAAAGCAACGATCGCCGGTTGACCGTCATCTAATCCTGAAAAGGGAATCACAGGTAATTCATGGCTCTTTCCCTCGGTTTTTTCATCGCTGAAATAAAGCACCGCCTGGTCAGATTCATGCCGATAATAAAAAAACAGGCCATATTCACTGCATAGACGATGCAAAAAATCATAGTCGCTGACAGCCCCCTGAGCAATATAGGCTCGAGCTGGATATGATTTTGATAAATCAAAATGACTCAGGATTTGATGTTCGCCAAGAAGATCGCGGACAATATCCACGATGTTTTTTTGATAAAATACCCGTTCGTGCGAAAGATTATCCAAACGATGAAGACTGCTGCCAACATGAAGTTCTATTTCATTAATGCCTTCATTTAACAGCCGCTGCTCAAAACATAATAACTCGCCGTGAAAATTTACAGACTGTCTTGAATCATGAACTTGAATTGAAATAAGGGCAGAAAATTCATTTTTTTCATAGAAAAACCTGCCTCGCCCTTTTAAACGGATTGAATAGCGCGACTGATAACCCAAACCTTCCAGCGAAAAACCATGCCAGTCGATAGACGAGGGAGCGCCTTGCACAGCAATGTTTGCAATCTGTGTATCCATGATAAATTCCTGACTTGCTTTGTCCTGGCGAGGGATACTAAAGCAAAATCTCCGTCAAGACAAGTCATGCCTATACGCTTGTGGTTTTTTTAACGAGGCGCAGGGCGAAAAAGAAAACGTTTAAAACTCGCATGTTGGAAGATCACGGGTATATCATGAATGATAACTCGAACAGGCCAGGTTAGATTCCTGTTCCCTATTATCCAGTCTGGTTTTATTTAACATCCTGATGAACTCTTCAATTTGCTTAAGCTGTAGCGATAAAAACTCTAAAATTTTGGGCATTTTCGACAGACCTTTTGTTGATAATTCTATCTTCTCTTTTTCAAGTCTTTCTATTTCCTTTTCTAAAGAGTGAATGTAGTGAAAATCATCCCTCCTGCAATCGACAACTCCCGGTGGACAAAACTCCAAAAACATCTTGAATTGACGCTTTCGCTCGAGATTATTCAAAAAAGTTAACAAGGGCAAAACCATTAATGTTTGAACTTTTTTAATGTTATCTGAATGAACAACATCGCCAGATTGTATAAGTTCAATAAAACGATTAATTTTATCATCAAGACCTTCCGGCTTGATGCTGATCATAATAAACTCCTTTAGCGGACAGTCCCACTCATGCTCAAATCTATTCCACAATGAAAGCTTTCCAAGGGTATCGTAGATATCGTTCTTATAATTCGTCAATACATTGATTTGGGCTATTAGATGCTGATTATCGGGCACCATATCCAGAAGCAATGCATTAAGATCTGATAAAAATTTATCAACAGGACTTTCTGTATCCAGTAAAAAAAGATCTTTCATCAAAGAAAAAAGACGCTGTTGGTCTTCCTTAGAAAGCACGTCCATATAAATATTCGAAAGGCTGACCTGAGGCGATATTGATGATGCGGCAAGCTCATGCTGGAATATGTTCAATTGCGGATATCTCAAAACCAGTTTCTGCAAGCCGGAAACATGCTCTAATAATGACTCAATTGATTCACAGTTCCTGATTTGACTCACTACTTTTTGATATTTCATCGCAGAACGATAGCTGGCTTTTCCCGGAGATTGTGACCATAAATTAAAGGCCAGCAATAAAGATTTTTCAGCGCCAGGCCTCTCATTATTATTCTTGTTTTTTGTCAGTTCTAACCATTCATCATGATGAATTAAGATCATTTTTTGAGTATCAAGCCCTTTCTGCTCTAAACTGCTGATGAGCTGTTTAAGGCTATTTTTAAATGCTTCAAAGTCATCTCTGACCTCGCAGTCTTTTATAATTGAATGGATATATATCAACTGATTTGCCAGATAAGGAAAATAATCCAACTTATACCTTATTGAATGAAGAAAATTTCGGTTAAGCTGTTTTACATCAATGGCCAATTGTAGCGATGTGGTTAAGGTTGACGTCAGTTGCGCTCGCTTCATGATTAAGGAAAAAAAAGCATGGTAATTATTTTCACCAAATAAATGGCTTAACAGGATATTCTGTTTTGAAAATTGTTGTTGATATTGATGCAGAAATTTTTTGATCTGCCTGTAAACCCCCTGCCTGGCTATCCTTTTTTTCATTTCCTCAAACAAACTCAGTTTTGCCCCTCGAGAACCATACAGCGCCACTTGACTTCTCAGGATATGCCCCACTCCAATCCGAAGTTTTGCCTCGCGTTTAAGGCTTGGAGGCACTGCCATTAAGCTAAGACCATTTTCTTTGCCTACATCCCGCGGCTCTCTTAACTTAATGGCAGTGAGGCTTGGAGGCAGGTAAAAACCCTGATTTTGTTTGAGCTGATAAGACAATTCATCCAATAACATTTTTTTAATGCTGGCTTCTACTTCCTGCCGGGTTTCCTTTTTACTCCATAAGACAATATCATTCCCCTGCAACGGATGTATTCTCAACTGGATCTGATAGTTATTCGATCGGGTTCGTGTTTTTTTACATGGATAGAATAAATATTGCTCTTGACAGAAGAAGTCCGTAAGAAGATTAAAAGTATCTGAATACTTGCTAAGTGATTGTATTCCATTTTGATTAGTGACTGGCATTTTCATACTCCTGTTTTCCATTACCCATATGCCCACAAATAAAATTCCAATGTGGTCATTTTTGTGCCGGAGCGGATCTTAATGCAAATCATTTACTAATGCAAATTATTATCATTATATTTTGATCATTTAAAAATCGCTTAAATTTTACCCAAACATCATATCGTCTACCTCGAGAATATTTTGACAAAATAATGCGCTTTGAATGTTCTTATTGATTTCCTGCATATGCGAGTGATGCAGAATATATTCGCTTGTATCAACGTTTTTTAGATGTCCTGACTCAGCCATGGCAACCAGTCTACGGTCGGTTGCCCATTCAGCGCCAACATATCCCATGGCCGGCTGAAACAATGCCTTATCCAGCAAAGGGATGCTTTCTATAAAAGCAATCAATTGAACAATAAGGCTACGATGAGATTGATAAAAGCGATTCAAACCCTCTTTTGAAACGGGTGCAGATTCAGCCTGGCGCCATAAGGCGCTTAACAGCCCGGATTCGGCTGGCTTTTTAATTGCGGGCAGAATTTGTTTTCGACGCAATACATTAACGGCTTTCAATAAATGCCTGAGCCTTCTTTTTATTCGCTGCTCTTTGAAAAAAATATCCATGCCGCTGGTTTCCAGCAATGTCAATTGAGCCAATAAACCCGGTCGGCACTGCAGCCGGCTTCCGGCAATATTGATGCAGGCTTGCCGGGCCGTCAGATTGAGCCAGAGGTTGTGAAGCGTTGATTCATGAAACAAATCATATATCGGCTGACCTATTCGGTTGGCGGCCAGATAAATACTTTCCATGCCTGTAAATTTTGCAAATAGCATGGCCAGTGTTTCTTCGAAAGGCTTTTTCTTCAACAGTTCCATCCGATTGATGGCCGCAGGCTGCGCGGCTCGACCTGGCATCGGTCCAAGTATATTATCGTTTTTTGAATAAAAGATACGGATGTAGCGACTGACCTTATAAGCAAAAGGACAAACCCATGGATAATGGGGATGGCTTGCTTTTAATTGTTGATACGCAGGGGAATCAGGAGTGTTGATTCCATAAGTTTTTAACGCTCCGCTGGGAATGGCCGGCTGACAAAGAAAAACATGTTCAATCCGATTTGTTATTCCTTTTTTTCCCAGCCAGTCCATTGCCTGTAATAAAAGACCGCAACCCAGCGAATGGGCAATGACATGAAGCTTGACGCCCTGCAGTTGTTGGTGAAGATTTTCAATAAACCTGCCGAGTACCGGCGCAGTATCAATCGCTTTCTGAATCGATTGATTATAAGCCAAAGCATTGGATGGCTTGCCTGGCCAACCAATAAAAAGACAACGGGTAAATTCTGAATAGTCCTGCTCTTCCATCCCTGCCGCCTGATTGATATTTTGTTCAAGATGAGTGATCCAGCTGTGCATCCCCTCACCATTCAGTCCGCCATCCTGATACTCCTGTTCAAAAAATTTTGAAAAATAAGCTTTGTCCCGGTAAATGCTGGCTTCAACAGAAGAAACAGACAGGCAGCCATCTTCCTCGTCAAGATGATAGCCAAAACGGCCATAAGCTACATTGTAGCCATGAATAAACAAGGTCAGATGATTTTGACAGGCGTTGATATACTCGATTTCCTCGGAGTTTAAACAATCTCTTGATTCAGGCGTTGAACGGGAAAAAGCAATCTGTTCGTTATCATCAAGATAAGCATGATTAAAATCAATCCGCATTGAAGGCATCAGGCGCTGAATGTTACAGTGATTTTTTTCAGCAGCCCCGACATCAAAGGGAAGTTGATAAGTTGGCGGCCTGCTTTTAGGAATAAACAACTCCTGATAGATTCCGGATTGTAATAAACGAAGACGATTACCTTGCCCGACAGGCAGGTTTTTGGCGTGAATCACCTCTCGATAAAAATAAGGCGTGATGATGTCCGGGCTATCAGCCAGCATTCTGACGGACATTGGCAGGCAGCGTTTTATTTCTATCAATGACTGTTGAGTAAAACAGGATATTTTTTTATCTGCCA
>FYBJ01002170.1_pt1 | contig 65736 bp, 56 predicted proteins | sample 1134611 | NCBI WGS metagenome assembly FYBJ01 (sample SAMEA104116008, study PRJEB20421) | marine metagenome | isolation source: marine
CGGAGCGCTGTCAGATGATGAATTCAGTCTGGAGATTGCCCAGATGCTTGCAGATGCAGGCCCTTGGGGGCAGCAGTTTCCTTCTCCGTGCTTTGATAATACTTTTGATTTGCTGGAACAGCGTCTGGTTGGAAAAAATCACCTCAAAATGAGCCTGCGTCCAGCAGGAGGGCAGCAGGTGATTGATGCCATTGCTTTTAACATTAATTTATCTGAATGGCCCAATCATCGGGCCAGAAAGATTCATGCTGCTTTCCGGCTGGATATTAATGTTTTTCAGGGCAGGAGTAAGTTACAGTTGATGATTGATACTTTTTATCCGGTGGAATGATTCACCGGATTGGGGTTTACTTATTATTTTTATTTGTTACAATTTGTTTATTTATTTGTCTTATATGTCTGAAATCCTAACCGCAAAACTATCTATCGCCCCAATGATTGACTGGTCATACAGTCACTTTCGTGTGTTTATGCGCATGCTTGCACCATCCTCGCTGGTGTATACCGAGATGCAAACAACCGGTGCAATATTACACAATCCTCAACGGGCGCTGTTTTTAAATCCCATAGAGCAGCCGGTTGCTATCCAGCTTGGAGGCTCTGATCCAAAAGAATTAGGGCGGTGCGCAGCCATGGCTGAACAGCAGGGCTTTAAAGAAATTAACCTTAATCTTGGATGTCCCAGCGATCGCGTCCAGTCCGGCCGGTTTGGCGCCTGTTTAATGGCTGATGCCGACAGGGTGTCCGCCTGCATTCAGGCAATGAAACAATCAGTAACGATTCCTGTGACTGCAAAAATCCGGATTGGTATTGATGAGCATGACAGCTATGCTTTTTTTCATGATTTTGCTTCGAGGCTGGTGGATGCCGGAGTTGATAAAATTATTGTTCATGCGCGCAAAGCCTGGCTGAACGGACTGAGTCCTAAACAAAATCGAAGTATTCCTCCCTTGCATTATGATTATGTCTACCGCTTGAAAAATGATTTTCAGGCCATACCTATAATAATTAATGGTCATATTGAAACGATTGACGATGTTAAAACACATTTAGGCTTTGTTGATGGAGTGATGATTGGCAGAGCGGCTTATCAGAACCCCTACCAGTTGGTTAGAATCAACGCCTGGCTTGACGGAAAGCAACACCTGCCGGCGCGCGCAGTCCTTATGAAGGATTATTATGATTATCTGGTTCACTCGTTCAACAATGGTGAAAAGTTAAGTTTGCTTTTGAAGCCTGTTTTTAATATTGCCCACGGAGTATCAGGAGCGCGTTACTGGAAACAGGGTCTGACGAACATTCAGTCCAGCCAGAAGATTGATGAGCTGCCAGCCCTTATTGACGGGCTGGCAGAACTGGAAGGCAAAATGACGGATAAGGCCTTATAACGCTGTATCCAGAATGCGTTTCGTGTTATTGTATTTCCATTTCAATTGAATGAAATAATTTTAGACTAAGAGGAATGCCCGAATTATGCTGAATACCCTAATGAAGAAAATGTTTGGCAGCAGGAATGAACGTACGCTTCGACGTATGCAGACGATTGTCCAGGCAATAAATGGCTTCGAAACTCAAATGCAATCCTTATCGGATACGGAACTGGCGGCAAAAACCAATGAATTTAAAGCCCGTATTGCAGAGGGTGAATCTCTTGACGAGCTGCTGGCTGAAGCGTTTGCAGCGGTCCGCGAAGCTTCTGTCCGCACGCTGGGCCTGCGCCATTTCGATGTTCAGATGATTGGCGGAATGGTTCTTCATGAAGGCAATATCGCTGAAATGCGAACCGGTGAAGGAAAAACGCTGGTGGGTACGCTGCCTGCCTATTTAAATGCCCTGAGCGGAAAAGGCGTTCATATTGTTACGGTGAATGATTATCTTGCGAAACGCGACAGCGCCTGGATGCGCCCGGTGTTTGAATTTCTTGGGCTTACCACCGGTGTTATCTATCCTGACATGCCGCACCCCGAAAAGCAAAAAGCCTATCAGGCTGATATTGTTTATGGAACCAACAATGAATTTGGCTTTGATTATCTGCGCGATAATATGGCATTCAGCCCTGAAGACAAAGTCCAGCGTGAATTGAATTTTGCGGTTATCGATGAGGTGGATTCTATTTTGATTGATGAAGCCAGAACGCCGTTAATTATTTCCGGCGCGGCTGAAACAGGCTCTGAACTTTATCATAAGATTAATAAACTTATTCCAATGCTGGTCAAGCAGGAACAGGAAGATGACGGTGGTGATTATACGGTTGATGAGAAACAGAAGCAGGCTCATCTGACCGATGCCGGACATATGAAAATTGAAGAACTGCTGAGCAAGGAAGGTATGCTTGCTGATGGCGACAGCCTTTATCATGCCAATAACATCCTGTTGATGCACCATGTCAATTCAGCGCTCAAGGCGCATGTCATGTTTCATCGTGATGTTGACTATATTGTCAAAGATAATGAAGTGGTCATTGTTGATGAGCACACCGGCCGAACCATGCATGGTCGCCGCTGGTCCGAAGGCTTGCATCAGGCTGTTGAAGCCAAAGAAGGGGTTCCGATTCAAAATGAGAATCAGACGCTGGCTTCGATTACCTTCCAGAATTTTTTCAGACTTTATAATAAACTTTCAGGTATGACCGGTACTGCGGATACCGAAGCCTATGAATTCCAGCAGATATATCATCTTGAAGTGGTGGTGATTCCGACCAATAAACCAATGGTGCGACGCGATGAGGCAGATTTGGTTTATCTTGGCTTTGAAGATAAATACCAGGCGATTATCGAAGATATTCAGGATTGCGTAAAACGGAAACAGCCAGTGCTTGTCGGTACAGCATCGATTGAAGCCTCGGAGCTTTTAAGCCAGCTGTTGAAGAAAAAGAATATCAAACATCAGGTTTTGAATGCTAAATTCCACGAAAAGGAAGCTCATATTGTCGCCGAAGCCGGACGCCCTGGCGCTGTCACCATAGCAACCAACATGGCCGGCCGTGGAACCGACATTGTTCTTGGCGGAAGTCTTGAAGCCGAGCTTGCCTCACTTTCTGATGATGCTGATGAAAAGGCCAGGAAAGCCGTTCGTGAAGAATGGGAAAAAAGACATCAGGCTGTCCTCGATGCCGGCGGATTAAGAATTATTGGTTCAGAGCGGCACGAGTCACGCCGTATTGATAACCAGCTCCGCGGCCGTGCCGGTCGTCAGGGGGATGCCGGAAGTTCGCGTTTTTATTTGTCGCTTGATGATAACCTGATGAGAATCTTTGCTTCCGAACGTGTGGCAGCCATGATGAAACGCCTTGGAATGAAGCCCGGCGAACCGATTGAACACAGCCTGGTGACAAAAGCCATTGAAAACGCGCAACGTAAGCTTGAAGGGCATAACTTTGATATCAGGAAACAGCTGCTGGATTATGATAATGTTGCCAATGATCAGCGTAAGGTTATTTACACTCAGCGTGCGGCGCTGATGGAAATGACCGACCCCGGCGAGTACATTCAGGGTATGCGTGAAGAGGTGATTTCCAGTCTGTTTGATAACTACATGCCAGCGCAGTCACTGGAAGAAGAATGGGATATCGATGCCTTGACTCAGGTGCTGGACAGCGAATTCCAGATTGCAGCGCCGGTCAAAGACTGGATTGAAGCTGATCACAGCATTCAACCGGAAGAGGTTAGAGAACGGGTGATTGAACTGGCCTCCAAACACTATGAAGAAAAAGAAGCGCAGGTTGGCCGGGAAGTGATGGCTCAATTTGAAAAATCGGTCATTTTACAAACGCTGGATAACCAGTGGCGCGAGCATCTGGCAACGATGGATCACCTGCGTCAGGGGATCCATTTGCGTGGTTATGCGCAAAAGGATCCAAAACAGGAATACAAGCGCGAAGCGTTTAATTTATTTACCAGTATGCTGGATTCAATGAAGTATGACATTATCCGCCTGTTGTCGTCTGTTGAATTACAGTCGGCCGAGGATGTTGATGCCGTTGAAGAACAGCGCCGCTCTGAAAAAATCGTCAATATGCAGTATGCCCATCCGCAGCAGATGGACGGCGAACTGGACGAGGATGCTTCTCAACCCTATATTCGTCAGGGTAAAAAGGTAGGGCGAAACGAACCTTGTCCATGCGGATCAGGTAAGAAATATAAAGCCTGCCACGGTAAATTAGTGTGAAAGTAGCGGTTGCTTTAATTTTTAATGACAAGCAACAAATCCTGATAAGCCGCCGCGCCCAGCACCAACCGCACGGCGGCTGCTGGGAATTTCCCGGCGGCAAGCTTGAACCTCTTGAAACGGCTGAGCAGGCTTTATGCCGTGAGGTTTTTGAGGAAACAGGGTTAATTGTTAATCATTGCTCTTATTTTTCAGAAATTCATCATCAATACCCAAAGCATCATGTCGAACTCATCATCTATACAGTCAAAGATTTCAGCGGAGAACCCCGCTGCCTGGAAAACCAGACCGAGATGCGTTGGGTTGACGTTAACCAACTCTCTGACTTTAATTTTCCAGAAGCAAATTTGAAGATTATTGAAAGGGTTTTAGTGGAATGCTGATTGATTTTTTAACATGTTTCGCATGGCAGTCTTGATATGCACAGCGCATCAAGGTTTACTACTGATTTAGAACTACTGGATGTCACGGACAAGCGGCGGTTTGTCCGTGACAGGTAAAATTTCAACCTAGAAGTTATATTGTGTAGCCAGTACCACCGAAGAATGAGAGGATGGGGTTGTAGTCTGTTGTTCCTCCTCAGATTTTTTTGAAATTAATTCCTCGAAAATGATATCAGTTTCACCAGTTTCATCATTCTTGGATTGAGGTGGCCGTTTAGTTAAACAACTGCCAAAAAACCCCGCAGCCATCCCAGCAACGCCGCAAACTGTCAGGCTGATAGGTAATGCCATAGTGACGGCAGGAGCGGCCAGAGCAACGGCTATACCGGCAATCAACAAAGCAAATCCGGTAACGGCGGTTCCCACAAACAGTTTAAAAATCAACTGACTGCAGAATGGATTGGTTTTATCACCATAATTATTTTCATCATCTCCTTCTGTAACTATAATAGAAGACGTTGGAGACGATGACGATGATGAAGACGACGATGATGAAGATGATGAAGATGATGAAGATGATGAAGATGACGATGATGATGAAGACGACGACGATGAAGACGACGATGATGAAGACGACGATGATGAAGACGACGATGATGAAGACGACGATGATGACGACGATGATGATATTAGGTTTACGTCAATTGGCTTGTGGTCTCTCTCATAAGTTTCCTTATTTTTGTACACACTGAAATCGTTTTGCATATATTCTTTTTCAGATAAGGCACATTGAGAACGGAAAACATTTCCGATATTATTTGCAACATATACTGATGCTCCGATACCCCCATGACCGTCATAAACTCCAATAAACTTAGCTTTATCGAGGGGTTTTCCTTCGGAATAGATCGTTTGCAGGGCAATAGAAATGTTATCCGTAGAACGGTTTTTTATCGCTTGTATAGCTAATTTTTCGCATAGATCTGCACCTTGCAAGCCCTTCAACTCATCCATTTCCAGGCATTTTTTTAAGTAGTCTTCGTGGCCTTTTATTGTCTGATTGAAGCTACCGGCTCCATCAGTGTATCCATCGCAGCTGACTATCACTTCAATTGAGCATACGCTACCTTCTTCAACACCATCGAGGATTTTCTCAATACTGTTGATGTTGATATGAGAGTCTGCAGGAGTGTAATGCCCAAAGTCAATATCACCGATTGCTCTGGAAACAGCCATGGTTTTCCTGGATTGATTGACTACACGACCAGTATACGTAACTTCTCCTCCCAATTTTTCTATTCGCTCTTTCTCCCCACCAAGATTGGGGTGATGGACTATAGCGTTTAAACGAATGACTTTTAAGACGGAGCGATCCTGGCCATAAACGACTGCAAAGGAAACTGCATCGCCAAGGGTTGCAGTGATGATATTGCCCTTTCCGTCATAATAATTTGATGACGCGGTTGTTCCACTTTTGTCTAATTTATTTCCAGGCTCATGTATTTCCTTAACATTAGAGATGAACTGTTCATCCAGTTGTCTGTGTGTAGACCAGAGTCTATATCCAACTTGTTCTGGAGTCAGGTTGGATAGTTGTTCTTCGACATCCAGGTCATGAAGAGAAACCAGGCTATCTTCTTGTTCATTGCGCAATCCTATTGTTTCGAAGTAGGCAAAACCGTTGTTCTCACCTTTTTTGTCTTCATTATCAATTTCATAGCGTCCAGTTGGTATACTTATGATGTCATCTTGTTTACTCATTCTTTACTCCAAAATTATTCTTTCAAAGATAAGCAGAGATCAGCCAGAGGCTACTCTTCGTTTCTACGCTTATGATTGGTCATTATTATATCATAATGCCTCTTTATTTTAAATATTTTTTTAATGAGGAGGGTAATCGATATCGCCGTGATCACCAGCTTGAGGCCGCTTTGCAAAGACAGTCAATTAAGGCCAAAGCCGCAGAACCGAGGTTCTGCTGTTCCTTGTAGATCAAATAAACTGGATAGCTTCGAGAAACATCTTCTGCGAAATGCAATGGTTTTAATGGGAGGTTGTTTTCACGCACGATGTGTTCTGGTAGCCAGGAGAATCCAATACCGTTGGCCATCAATGATGATTTCAAATACATCGAATCCACGTTCCAGTGGTATTCGCTACCGAGCCAGCCTTCGTTGCGTTTAGCCACTGTTCCAGAGTCCATCACAATGATATAACGTTCCTTGTAGAGGTCATCCATGCTTATGGGTCTGTCAAACTGATGCAATGGACTGTCGAGGTGGGCGTAGGGAAGACTTTTTACATCCAAAAGTTTAATGCCGATGGAACCTTCTGGCGTTTTTGTGCTGATCGCAATATCGCATTTATCATATTGGATGGCTTCGGTAACTCCTGATAAAATGCCTTCAGAAATGTGTAGTATCGTTCTAAGCTTCATGCTGTCAAATGCTTTTAAAGCATGATATAAACAGCTTTTGGGAAAGATGCCGTCCACCATTAGTTTCAGTGTTTTTTCATAGCCTTGATTAAGCTGTTGAAAGCTGTTTTCCAGTCCGGCTGCCATGGATGTCAAACGCCTTGAGCGGATTAAAATATGACGCCCCATATCGGTCAGCACGGCCTTGCGTCCCTCAATTCTGAATAATTTGACACCCAGGCGGTATTGCAACTGTTGAATATTATAGCTGATGGTGGACTGGCTTTTGTTCATTTTTATAGCCGCGCGACCGTAACTGCCTTCATCTGCGACCGCCTGAAAACAAAGCCATTGTTCAAGGGTTATTTTTGGATTCATATTAATCGATTTTTTCGAATATTATAGCATAAAATTTACGTTTTACAGGCTGTTTTTTTGCTTTAGAATCTATTGTATCGATATTTTTACTTTATGAGGTCACTATGATAACGTTGGAAACCATCAATCAGGCCGCTCAACTTGCTAAAGAGCTGAGTGAAATCATTATGTTCGAATGCATGAGCCAACCTGCGTGGCATGTTTTTTTTGAACAGTTCTTAGAACACTATCTTCTCCCGGTCATCGGCTTAGGTTTCTTGATGTCAGCGTTGTATTCGATGTATCAGCTTGGCACTAAAGCGGATAAAAGCAAGCAAGATTATTTTGAGCTGTTGATATCGGTTTTTGCCAGTCTAATCGTTGTAATGGCAATTCTGATTAAACTTACCGCATTGCCTTTTGCCTTTGGTCCGCATTTGTTTTTAGTTGGTGTTGGGCTTGGAATCGTGAAAGATCTTGTAGTGTTTGCGCTTCAAATGAAAAACGCTATTGAATCTAATGCGATGGATCAAGCATATATGTTTAAAACAACATTGTCTTTAATGAGTAAACTGGCTGTATTTGCAAGCGTTTTGGCAGCCTTTGTTACCCCGATCGGGCCAATGTTTTTATTCATCAGCTCCAGCACTGCAGCACTGTTGATTGGCATACAAATGATGAACACGCTGTATGAGATTTACCTGTCTTTAAAGCAGAGGGGGAACGACAAAGGAGAACAGCCGGATACAGAAGCAGCCCTGAGCACAAGCATTCACAGCACCGAGGGAATGCAGAATGGTTTGTTTTGTAAACCGGTTGAAAATGAGTATCATCAGGAAGAGTCTGACTGCACAAACAGCCCCGTTTACTGATTTGAACCTGTTTTGCAACAGATTTGAGGAGGCGATTAAGCTTCATTGTTTTATTGGAAAGGCTTTGGCTGGGTTTCCGTTGTTGTATTAATCTGAGTCAATAAATGGTTTAGCCAACGATCATCAGGATTGACATAATGATTCTTGTTATTGACTTGATTAAATAATCCATGCGCATTAGGCGGTTGTTGGCTTACAGGGTGATCTGATTCTTCATCACTGGATGTGTCTTCATCACTTGACATGATATCAGGTGTTGACTCGCGCATTATACCATTTTGGTCATTATACCCTTTAATTGAAACCGGATTAAATTTTTCAATAAAATCATCGATATTTCCATTGAGTGCATCACAATAATCACCAATGATTTTGCTGCTGGTTAAAATAAAGAAAATAGAATGCATCGGGTTGAGTGTAATATTTACTAAAAATTTCAGAGAAACGTTCAGGCTATGTTCCAGCAGTTTATATCCCCAGAAATCAAGCATTTTTACATCTTGGGGTATTTGTTTGAATAGGGGAAGCAGCAGACTGATTAATAATTGAAAACCATGAGTGATTGTATTGCAGGCTACATCGAACAAGCTTCTGGAGAACTGGTAGCCAAGCTGAAGAATGGCGTTAATTGTATAAAGCGGCAGGCTTAACAGAAGCAATGGCAGACCCAAAAAGATAAACTGAAACAGACCTTTTTGTTGAATGATGGTTTGCTCAATCACAAATGCAGCGTTGATAAAATCAGGCAGGCTTTTTGCCCTATAGAGCATACTTTCAATGTAAACAGTGATAAGCAACGGCCATGAGGGGGCATTTTTGATGTAGTTTGTCCAGAACCGAGGGACTGCAGCTATAAACTCATCATTAATTTTAATGTTCTGAGAGCGAAGCGCCGATAATGCATCCAATATTTGCTGACGATGTTTATTATTATCTATATTATACTTTTCCAGCTTAGGCTGCTGTGTTTTTGGCTCCAGGAGAAACTCGCCTATCCAATCAGCATCCATCCATTCCATGTAAGGTCGAATGGTTTCAAGTGCCTTGGAAAAATCATTGATGTAAGCAAGGCTCAACCGGCCGTCGTGAAAAAAGGATAACTGGTGGCCGAATACGATGGACGCTATTAAGGGGTAACTCAAAGAATACAAATCATCCTGAATCAAGTGTATGTTTTTAATATTATCCGTCAGCAAGTTAACAAGCTGCTCTTCATTCTTTGATTGAATATCATTGCATAACTGTTTACCCGGAATAATATCTACTCCGTCTAACAGGTAGTCTCTTGCTTTCTTTAAATCCTGCATGACGATGTTGAAATCTTCTTCGGGAATGTCTATTTTAAAATACGATTTAAAATCAGGATGAAACAGTTTCATTCTTTTTCTGTAAGCAGCGCTAATGTCCTGGCTGCTTAGATCGATTCCCGGCACAGGCAGGGGAAGATTAAGGATTTCGCATAAATCCTCTTTCCTGATGAGTTCTGGACCATCAAAAATACTTTTATAGCGCTCGGCCATCTGATTATACCTGAGTTTTAAAATAGGGGGTATGATAGCATTTGTCTGTCTATAAATCAATCAGTAAGATTTTAATATTTGCAGGACAGGGTGTTGGCACCGTTTCTATTTAATTTTGGTTGGTACGCATAAATTGTGCATTAAATTGCGCAGTTGAGTTTAATCTGGCATAATTGGTGCAATTATTCTTAATCCTCAGCGAGACCTTAAATGGAAAATAATATTTTACAAGCTGAACTTCGACAGTTAAAAGCGTATTACAATGACTTATCTTGGTTCACGCGTCAGCTCTTTCCAGCAGAAATTGCGACATTATTAGACAATGAAGAGCCTGGCACGGGTTTATATCAATATAAACTTATAAAACATAACAGCAGTGACTTCAGCCGTTGGCTTTTTTCTGGGATCAGGCGTTATTTCAACAATATTCAGCAGACTGAACGAACGATAGAGTATTTAGACCAACACGACTTAATTGATTATTACGTCGGTGATGATAAAGATCACACGGCGCTTGTTAATGAGGATCATTTTCAGAACGCCTACAAAACTGTTATCTCAAAAAATGAAACAGACAAAGATACAAGAAAAGCGGCAGCGTTGTGGGTGGCCCTTGAAAATAGTGAAAAAAATAATGACGTTGAATTTCGTAGACAGATAAGAATCATTGCTGAAAGCCTTGCCTTGCATACCAGGGATGATGGATTTTTGAAACTTGAAGCTGAGTCATTATTTGATATATTAAGCCAAATCAGTAGCGATGTAGGGCAGTTTGCCCCGGTGGTCACTTCATTGCTCAAAGCAGGGCTATTAGATGATGAACAATGGCAAGAAAATTTAAAATTTTTAACTGGTAATCCTCAGTTAATTGGTGATATAGATCGTCTTTTCACTTGGCTTTGTGGCTCAAATCAGTTAGAACTTTTAACTCAATCCCGTTTTGATACCATTTTTTCTTATGCAGATCCTGAAAATAATTTTAGCGATGTCAGTGATATTGAAAATATTATATTTCTGTTAACCAATCAATATCAGGTTTCTTCCGACGGACGAATATATAAAGCTCAGAATGAGAGGGATAATTTGTTTTCAGCGGATGTGTTTGACCGTATTTTAACCCTTTCTGGAAAAGCTCTCTCTTCACTTAAGCATATTTTGGAACCTTTTTCTAAAACAGCATTATTTAACCAGAAAAACCTGCAATCGATATTGGATACTTTCTTAATTAATGATTCGGTGAATGAAGGGGGAGTTTACCTTTAATGTTTTGAGGCTGTTTATGATTCAGGACTGTTTAATAATGACAAGGCACAAGATAATTTTGATAAGCTGAATACGTTTCATAAAGAGGAAGAAACCTCAATAATATGCTTATCTTCTTTAGGAACGCTTAGTCAATCTCAATTTGAACATTATATGAAGCAAACTCCTGCTGAAAGAAATGAACAATACGAGATTCAGTCGAGGAGGATCGTTAGTCAGGTATGTTCCGGCGCATCTTCGCATACCCTTTTTGCAGCTGACTCTTCAAGCTTACCTAAAGGAAAAGGTAAGAAAAAGAATCCAGACGCGGAGAATGGTTCTGATGAAACCCGACATAGACAACGCAGGGGAGCACAACCAGTCCAAAGGGTAAATGAAAGTGCTTTCTACTTTGGACCATCTGATCCTAAATTACCCCCAACCTGCATTTCGAACCCACCGCTAAAATTCTCTTGAAGATAGTGTGTCATCCCGATATCGCGTTTGGTCATTTGATGACAGCTGAAAGATTTTAATATCAATAGGATTGTGATGAGGAATTTAAATCTGACAAACAAGGATATCAATGGCTATTGATGAATCCTTAATTGCGGCCATGCTATGGAAATCAAATAGACGCAAGCTTATGCCATGATGACCCAGTTGGATTTTAGGCAGAATTTTTTGTGTGGAATGTATTGTTAAGATTAATAAATGGCAATGACTTTTTGAGGACAGGCTGTAATGGCAATAGCCGTCCTCGGCAATGATCTGGTCTTCAAAGCCCGTGGCATAAAGGAGATCAAAATATAAACTTACGGCCTGTTCCAAATCATTCAGGCTTTCATACCAGTTTGAAAATGATTTCTGGCGCTGATCTGGCGGATTATCAATCCATAACTGTAATTGAGGCGAGCTGAACTCGCAGTCTTTAGAGCCGGGCTGGAAAATTTGTTTAATATCCTTTAAAAAGGGATCCTGAGCCAGATCCTGGCTGAATGTTCCGCCAAACTGATTTAAATATTGAATTTGATGTCTCAAGCTTTCAACCAGCCGTGGTTCGATGACAGAATGCGATTTTTCAAGCAGATATTCCACGCGGATGAATTCTTTTAAAAAACGGCTTTTTAATTCCGGTTTTTCAATAATATCCATTAAATCAACAAGTGATTTAATTGCGCAACGGTGAATAAGTGCATCTTTTGCCTGACTGGCCTGTTTTAGAATAGCAATAAGATGTTCAATCCTTAGTGCTGAACGCGAAAGGAAATTTGTCGGAACTTTGAAATGCAGCTGTTGTTTTGACATATTTGATAGCTATCCATTGCCTGGTACCTCATTCTGCAAATATACTGATCAGTTAGCTGACGCTATTGCTGTCTGAGCTGTGTTGCCCGTCAGTTGAATAGGTTCAACGGGATGAGGTACTAGAGTCATCAATTTAAATTCAAGGTAACAGAATTTGAAATCAATAACAACTTTATGTAAAAATTTAACCCGATATGTTTTTGTATTTCCTATCGAGCCTTAAAACCTGTTCCATCAATGCGGCTTTATCACCATTGTTGTTAATAAGATCATCGGCTATTTCAAGACGGGTATCGATGCCGGGCTGGTTTTTGATTGCCGCCAGAGCCTCAGATAAGGTACAGTGATCCCGTTCCATGATCCGTTGCGTTTGAAATGCTTCATCGGCATGCACAACAATGACCTTATTCAGATAAGGGTAATCTTCCCGTTTAAAATGTAAAGGGATTTCAACTATAACATATTCCGAATCTGTATTGGATATTTGCCGTTCTATTTCCTTGCGAATCAGCGGATGTAATAAATCTTCAAGCCATTTCTTTTCTTTACTGTTGTTAAAAATAATCTGACGCAGGGCAGGGCGATGGATTTGTTTATTTTTAAGAATTTTGTTGCCAAAATGCTCGATAATCTGTGCTTTGATGGCAGGATCTTCCCGAATCTCTGCTGCAATACGATCGGCGTTGATCACAGTTCTGCCCAGATCGGCGAAATATTGACCGACCAATGATTTTCCGGTTGCAATATTTCCTGTTAAAGCAACAACTAACATCAAAAATTCCCCTTGGTTAAATCTTCACAACTGAACAGACGGATGTAGCAACTGTCAGGTTGTTTGCTGTATTGTTTGCAGTCATTCAACGCTGATATTGCAGCTTCATCACGATAATAGGCAATTTTGCCGGAAAATGAAACAGCATGGAAATCCAGAGCCGTGCATTGCCATAAACTTTTATGACTGTTGATATCAATGGAAACGACGTCACAGTTGCTCATGCTGGCATTACAACTGACAGGATCGCTGCTTTTCTTTTTACAGGCATAGAGCGCTTGATTTAGAGCGGTTTTTCGATAATTACTGCTGTAAGACCAGCTTTTTTGAGCGCTATCGGATACAAGGCATTGCCAACGATGGGCAAAGGCCTGCGTGGTCACTCCTGAAATGCAGAGGAGCAGCAACAGAGGCACTGCCATTAAGTTAAGACCATTTTCTTCGCCTACGTCCCGCGGCTTGTCCGCGGGATCCAGCGATGTAGAAAGATTCATGGATCCCGCGGACAAGCCGCGGGACGTAGGCTCTCTTAACTTAATGGCAGGGAGCAACAGAGAGTATCGTTTAAACCTTGGCATGTTTTTCTCCCCGATTAAGAAATTCATTCAATGTTTCGCTGGGCAGGGCTTTTGAAAAATACCAGCCCTGGAGCAGGTTGATTCCATGCGACGTCACATAATCAAATTGTTCAGAGGTTTCAACACCCTCGGCAATCATAGTGATATTTAGGGATTGTGCCATATCAATGATCGATTTCGCCAGCTTTTCGGTGACAGCACCGCTGCCAATCGATTGAATGTACAACTTGTCAATTTTAAGAAAGTCAAATGGAAACTGTCTTAAATAATTGATGCTGGCATGTCCGGTTCCAAAGTCATCAATTGCCAGGCTATACCCCTTGCTCTGTAAAAACATAATTGTTTTTTTAGTATCCTCATCACTAAAATCAGGTAAGTACCGCTCTGTCAGTTCCAGGACAACCTGGCTCGGATCGATTTCATATTGACCCGTTAACCGCATAAGTTCTTCCACAAAGTCTTTATCTTTAATTTGTCCCTGGGTCAGGTTGAAGGCAACGTGAAACTGTGGGTCTTTATCTAAAATCGGTTTTAGTTCTTTATAGGAGCGTTCAATTAAATATCCCATGATGGGAAAAATAATGCCGGTGTTTTCTGCTTCCTGAATAAACTGATCAGGCACTATCAGTGCACCAAAGCTGTTTTTCCACCGTATTAACACTTCAACGCCGACGTATTTTTTTAAATCGCTGTTATAAACCGGCTGATACAATGGGAAAAACTGTTCCGATCTTAAAGCATACTGCAGCACCGTTTTAAATGAGTAACGTTGCTCAAGAATGCGCCGGGTCAGATAATACAATATTGCCAGCAGCAGGAGAGTTAATGAAATAAAGAGAAACTCCGTCAGCCAGATTTTTTTAAACAGGGTAAATTTATTTAACAGGATGATGAGTTGCATGTTGTCAATGGCGTCCAGTCTGCTTTTAGCTGTTTGACCATGATTTAATGTTAATCGGGAAGGTTGATGCGCAGACAGGGAGGTATTTGATTGATTGGGTTCGGCAATCAGCATGGGCTGGTGTTTTTTGTAATCATAGAATATTGTTCCGCTAAGGTTTTTATCATGTTTATCAACAAGCTCCCTCAGGATGCTGCCGAGAATATAAACCCCTTGGATATGATTCCCTTTTTTCCTTAACAATAAAAAATAGGACTGATTAATCTGTTTATTAAAAAAAGGCCCATTAATTTGAGTATGATTCGAATAAAATTTGACCGGAAGTTGATTAAAATCCTTAACAGAAGAGCAAAGCAGTTTACCTTGCTTATCCGTTATAAATGCTGCTGATATCGAAGTATTTTCAAAACTGATGGCGCGAAGACCTGATTTAAGTGTTTTATTGCATGTTCCGTTGTTATCCGGCTGGGGCAGCTTGTCCATTTCTGAATAGATGGAATAAAAAAAGACATCGGCTTTGTTTTTTATATCAGCAATCGATTGATTTAACAAAAATTGTTCTTTTTCTTTAAAATGATGCCAGGAGTATATAAAAACCGCTGCCAGAGCAGATATGGTGACGATGATCCCTATATAATTAAGCAGCATCCCTGCTTTTGAACGTTTTTCCTCTAAATGCTCGTGAATCATCCTTTGACTCTGTTCTTCATACTCTCTATTGATTTTAGAGTTATTTCGCACAATTTTCCAATATGGGTTTCATCGATATTCAATGGCGGCATCCAGTAAAGCGTATTTCCAAGAGGGCGAAGGAAGGCGCCATGACGAAGCGCTTCACGATAGAGCTGGTATCCGGCCCGAGGGATGGCGTCGAGACAAAGATCGGCTGCAATTACGCCGCCAAGCGAGCGGATGTTGGTCAATTGTTGGGATTTATCGGCGATATAGGAAAACGCATCCCTCATCCATTGTTCCAGCTGTTTTATCTTAGGAATGATGGCCGTTTCTTCCATGTAATTGATTGTCGCAAGAGCTGCCGCCGCGCCCACAGCATATCCGCTGTAGGTATGTGAATGAAGAAATGATTTTCCTGTTTCATAATCGTCATAAAAAAGCTGGTAAATGTCATCGCTTATCATGGCTGTGCTGAAAGGTACCGTTCCTGCGGTCAGTGATTTTGACATGCAGATGATATCCGGCTGAATCCCTGCTGTTCTTGATGCAAGCCAGTCGCCGCATCGCCCGAAACCGGTCATGATTTCGTCTGCAATCAGGTAAATATCATGCTGTTTAGCCCATTTTGAAAGGCGTACTAAAAAATCGGCTGAGTAAATATTCATACCGCCAGCGCCTTGAATCAGTGGTTCAACGATGATGGCACAGCAGGTCTGGCTTAAAGGTTCGAGTTGTTTTTCGATGAGAAGCCATTCCTTTTCGCAGTTGGACCATAACGGATGGGTTTCATCGTTGACATACGGGATGGAGTGAATAAAGTTGCAAACCGGCCCCATGTTTTCATAGGGCTTTTTATAAATACCCAAATCACTGACCGCAAGTGTTGCCAGGGTTTCTCCATGATAAGCATTTTCAAGGGCGATAAATTGTTTTTTTTCTGGTTTTCCGCGAAGCTGGCAGGCATGAACCGCAAGCTTCATTGCGATTTCGACTGCACAAGAACCGTCGCTGGCAAAAAACGCATGATCAAGTCCTGTAATCCGGCTTAATTTTTCTGCAAGGGCAACAATGATGGGATGGGTACTGTTTGCGCCGATGACATGTTCAAAACGTTGAAACTGTTGCTGGATAGCCGCTAACACTGCATCCGGCTGATGACCTAAGGATTTACACCACCAGCTTGAACAGGCATCAATCAGAGGGCCGTGATCGGTATACAGAACCGAGCCTTTCGCTTCATGAACAATAAAAGGCGGTTCGTTTTCGAAGTCTTTCATCTGTGTGCAGGGGTGCCAGACGTGCTTTAAATCGCGCTGAATTAAATTATCGTTAACCATTATTGAAAAACCAGTTGACAAGAAAAACTCCGACCTTATCATGAACGCCTTATTATTGAAAAGGAGAAATTTGTGGATCATAAAAAAAGCTATACCTTTGATGAGGTTGCTGACATTTATAATAAACCCTTTAACGATCTACTGTTTGAAGCCCATCAAATTCACAGAAAGCATCAACAGCCGAATAAAATGCAACTGGCAACGCTGTTGAGCATTAAAACAGGTGCCTGCCCGGAAGATTGCGGCTATTGTTCGCAAAGCGGCCACCACAAAACTCATGTTGAAAAAGAAAAACTGATGCCGCTTGATGAAGTAATTGAAAAGGCCAGAGAAGCCAAAGAAAACGGCGCAACCCGTTTTTGCATGGGGGCTGCCTGGAGAAGTCCTCCGAAAAAAGCCATGCCTGAAATCAAGGCGATGATTGAAGCGGTTAAAGACATGGGGCTTGAAACCTGTATGACGCTTGGTATGCTCGATGCAGAACAGACAAAAGAATTAAAAGCTTCCGGCCTGGATTATTATAATCATAATATCGATACATCGCCGTCATATTATGAAAAAGTCGTCACAACCCGTTGTTTTTCTGACAGGCTTGATACGTTAAAAGAAGTCAGGGATGCAGGAATTAATGTCTGCTGCGGCGGAATATTAGGTCTGGGCGAGTCAAGGGATGATCGAATTGAATTTCTACTGACCTTGGTCAATATGCCGACGCCGCCGGAAAGCGTACCGATAAACCGCTTGATTCCTGTTGAAGGAACGCCATTGGCAAAGGCAAAACAGGTTGAAGGGATTGAATTGGTGAGAACCATTGCTACAGCAAGAGTGCTGATGCCGGAAAGCGCCATCCGATTGACCGCTGGCCGAACGGAAATGTCGGATGAACTGCAAAGTTTATGTTTTTTTGCCGGCGCCAACTCAATCTTTCAGGGCGATAAGCTTCTGACAGAGGACAATCCGCAACAAAACAAGGATCGGCAGTTGCTGGAAAAACTCGGTATTGAGGCTGTTGTTGCCTGATGTCTGAAATTAAGCAGCGTATTGCCAGAGAGATGCAGGCTCTTGAAAAAAAGAGCCTGCTTCGGCGTCGTCATTTGATAGAAAACAATACTGCTTCTGTGATTAATTTTTGTTCCAATGATTATCTTTCCTTGGCTCAACACCCCAAAATCCAGAATGCTTATCAGGAGGCTTTTCAAGCCGGCGCGGTTGGCAGCGGCGGTTCGATGTTGCTTGGCGGCTATCATCCTGAGCATCATCAATTGGAAAGGGCGTTTGCCGAGTTTCTTGCTGTTGAATCAGCCCTGTTGTTCAGTTCGGGGTATGCCGCAAATCTTGCCCTGATGATGCTGGCTAAAAAACTTGATTTGCATTGCATGGTAGACAAAAAAATTCATGCCTCTGTCTATGATGGTTTAGCGCTAAGCAAAGCTGAATATTCCCGTTTCAGGCATAATGACCATCAGCAACTTGCCGAGATGCTGAAACAGCAGGAGCGCCCCGTTGCGGTGATGACCGAAGGGATATTCAGTATGAGCGGTCAAATTGCAGCTATCGATAATATCAGGCCGCAATTGCAGGATAATCAGGTGCTCTGGCTTGATGAGGCGCATTCTTTCGGCGTTATCGGCCGGCAGGGGCGTGGACTGGCTGATTATTTTCATCTGGATGCCGAGACGCTTCCATTACGAGTCATTCCATTCGGTAAAAGCTGCGCGGCTCAGGGAGCTGTGGTTGCCGGGCAGAGCGAATGGATTGAAATGCTGCTACAGTTTGCCCGTTCATACATCTATTCCACCGCAATGAGTCCTGCGATAGCAAAAGGGATGTTGACGAGCCTGGATATCATTAGCGATGCAGATGAAAGACGGCAGAAACTTAACCAGCTTATCCATTATTTTATTGAAAAAAGAAAATCTTCCGATGATTTATGGGTTGAAAGTCAAACGGCGATTCAATACTTAACCTTATCGTCCAACGACGTGGCGCTGGCTTATCATCGAGAGCTTGCGAAAGAAGGCATTCATTGTTTTCCTGTCAGAACACCGACGGTTCCCTTGAATGAATGTGGAATTCGATTTGTGCTGAATTACCATCATCGCCCAGAGGATATCGAAAAGTTATTTAATCTATTGCAAAAGGTAAAGCATGAAAGTTCATTATGAGAAAGAAGGCTGCGGCGAAACCTTGGTGTTATTTCACGGATGGGGGTTTGACAGCCGTATCTGGCGGCCTTTAGCCAAACGGCTTGCAGGGCATTTTGAAATATACGCCTGTGATCTGCCAGGCTATGGTGCTACAGAACCGATGTCGCTTGATGATTTTTTTCATGCCCTGCTTGATTTCCTGCCCGAAAAGTTCACGGTCTTAGGTTGGTCTTTGGGTGGTTTATGGGCAAGCAGGCTGGCCTTCCGGTTTCCAGCGCGGGTTCGCCGACTGATTAATGTATGCTCATCCCCATGTTTTCTCGCGCAAGATGCCTGGCCGGGGATTCAGGCCGCTGTTCTTGAACGTTTTCATCAGCAGATAGAACATTCACCAACAGAGGTTCTTGCTGAATTTGTTCGATTACAGGGGGTAACTGAGGATGATTTGGCGCCATTGATAGCATCTTCTTCATCTGACAGCCTGAAAGAAGGGCTGAGGCAGTTAATGCATTGGGATTTGAGGGATGAAATACATCATTTAGAACAGCCTGTTCATTATCTTTTTTCAAGACTGGACGCGATAACGCCCTATCAAACTCTGGGGTTGATGCAGAAACATTATCCTCAATTTAACTATGAAGTTTTTAAGCGCGCAGCCCACCTGCCTTTTTTATCTCAACCTGAACAGTTTATTGAATATATTCAAAAGGTGATGAAATGAAATCTTTTTTTATAACAGGAACAGACACAGACAGTGGAAAAACCTATGTTACATGCCAGCTGTTAAAATTTCTGAAAGCAAAACATTATCAGGTTGAGGCATTAAAACCTGTTGCGAGTGGTTGTATCTATCAGAACGGACTGTTGCAAAGCGGCGATGCTATGGCGTTAGCCGAACACTCTGAACTATCGCTGGACGACATCAACCCCTGGAGTTTCCCTGAACCCGTTTCTCCGCATATCGCCGCTGAAAAGGCAGGCATTGAACTGAGGGTTGAAGAACTCTCTGATTATTGTCATATGGATCGATGGCAGCAACTGGATGTTTTATTGGTTGAAGGTGCCGGAGGCATCGCTGTTCCTTTGAATTCCAAAAACAGCTGGGTTGATTTTTTAAAATACCGCCCATTTCCCAGTATTATAGTTGTCGGGATTAAATTAGGCTGTATTAACCATGCTATTTTAACCGAATCAATGCTGTTGCAGCATCATCTGCCCGTTGCCGGATGGATTGCAAATTTTGGTACGCAAAGCAATCAGCTTGAACTTGCGGAAAAAACGCTGGAGACCTTAAAAAATCAACTTTCATCTCCAATGTTGGGCAGGGTGGATTTTAAGGGCGGTTTTACTGGCGAACTGTTTTTTTAAAAACTGGCCTGATTCTTGCTGTATACCCCATTAAAAACAACAGGAAAATGGCCTGCCATGACAGAAATAACGGTTTCATTAGAAAAGGAAATACTGCAAAAACTTGCAGTTTCCATTATTGTTATTGACTCAAAAGGGTTTGTCGATTTCAGTAACGAAGCAGCCCGTTCATTGTTTAATAAGGATATTGTCGGGCAAAGCTGGCTTGATATCATACAGCAGTATTTTATCATCAGGCCGGATGACGGTTATGAAATTTCGATGATAAACGGCCGAAGGGTGAACATCAGTCTTTCTACCCTGAAATCGATACCCGGACAGCTTATCAGTATCAGCGACGTCACGGAAACCCGGAATTATCAGCAGCAGCAGGAAACTGAGAAACGTCTGGCCAGCATCGGTCAAATGACCGCTCAACTGGCGCATCAGTTTCGAACACCCATCGCTTCTGCCATGTTATATTGCGACAATCTGGCGAGCTTCCTTCCTGATGATGAAAAGCTGAATCGCTGGCTCAGTCATATCGAACAGAGTTTCCAAAGCATGCAGCAGCAGATTGATGATTTGTTGATCTTTGCCAGAGGACAAAACTGGATTAAAAGAGAGGATGCATTCTCTGTCTGGTTAAAGGCTTTTGAAAAACGCATTGAGCACTTTAATGATTATATCTTGCTGAAACTTGATGTCGATTCAAGGCTTTCTCGTTCAAATTTTCCTGTTCATTCAGAATCATTAAGCGGTGCGATTGAAAATATCATTCAAAATGCCATTGAAGCCGATGCTGACGAGGTCAGGATTGAATTTTTGTTGCACAATGAAGGGATATTGATAAAAATAACAGATAATGGGCATGGAATGCCGGATGAAATGAAACAACAGGCTTTTGAACCGTTTTACAGCTCGAAAGCAAAAGGTACGGGCTTGGGTCTTGCCAATGTCAATGCGGTCGTTAAAGCACACCATGGCTGCGTTCATGTTGATTCCCGGCTGGAACAAGGCTGTTGTTTTCAATTGCTGTTAAGAAATGAGGGATCATGTTGATGGATATTCTAATTGTAGAGGATGATCCGGTTCTGGGGCAGGCTGTGCTGGAAACCATTGAGCTTCATGGTTTTTCTGCGGTTTTGGTTGATAATGCATTAACCGCTCTGGACAGGCTTGATAAGGAACTTCCGGCTTTATTATTGTCGGATGTTCGAATGGATGAAATGGATGGTCAGACCCTTTTAAAAAAGGTAAAACGTCAATATCCCGGTTTGCCTGTCGTAATTATGACAGCTTATGCCAGCATTGATCAGGCGGTTGCCATTATGCAGGATGGGGCAGCTGATTATCTTGAGAAACCATTTAAAGCGGAACATCTGATAGCGAAAATTAAAAAATATCTTCAACCGGCAAAGGCCTCCGGTCAGTTGCTTGTCGCCAGTGATATGATCACTAAAAAATTATTTGCTACGGCCTGTAAGGTTGCCCAGTCAGAGGTCGCAGTATTGATCACAGGCCCCAGTGGCAGCGGTAAGGAAATTATAGCCCGTTACATTCACGAGCATTCTCCACGAGCAAAAAATGACTTTATTGCCATCAATTGTGCGGCTATTCCAGAGTCGATGCTTGAGTCGATATTGTTCGGTTTTGAAAAAGGAGCCTTTACCGGCGCTATCAAAACGAGTCCGGGGAAGTTCGAACAGGCACAGGGCGGAACGCTGCTGCTTGATGAAATAACCGAAATGCCCTTTGCGCTGCAATCCAAACTGCTGAGGGTGATACAGGAAAAAGAAGTTGAGCGACTGGGCGGCCGTCACCCGATTGCACTGGATGTACGCCTGATTGCGACCACTAACCGTTGTCCGGCTACAGAGGTCAAAGAAGGCCGTTTTCGCGAAGATTTATATTACCGTCTGAACGTTTTTCAACTCCACAGTCCAGCCCTGAACGATAGAAAAGACGATATCATTCCTCTTGCCGAAGACTTTATCCGGCAATATCAAAACAGCAAGCAAAATATTTCCTTGAGCAATCAGGCACGGAAATTGCTTATACAATATGACTGGCCCGGAAATGTACGGGAACTGGAAAATGCCATTCAACGAGCGCTTGTTTTATGTGATGGCATTGAAATCGATGTCGAAGATTTACAAATTGAAATGATGCCCGCTGGTTCAGGCACAGAAAAAAATGAATTACAGAGCAATGAATTTAAACTCATTGCAAAAACACTAGAGCAGCATGAAGGGCATCGCTCGAAGACAGCAGCCTTTCTTGGCATCAGCGAAAGAGCTTTAAGGTATAAATTAGCAAAAATGCGCGAAGAAGGTTACCTTCTTTGAAAGAACAGGGTAGACTGGAGTGACAGGATACTGTCAGGATGACGGGAGAATAAGGGATGGGTTCACTAAATTCTGTATCATTGATGCAACAAATACAGTCCATGGCCAAACAGGCTACGGGAAATACGGTAGAGCCATCAGGAAATGCTGCCGGTTTTTCAGACATGTTTCAGCAGGCTTTGGGGCAGGTTAATCAATTGTCTCACAACGCTGAAACGCACAAAACTCGATTTGAACTGGGTGATCCCGGCGTTCAATTGTCCGATGTTGTTATTGCAGGGCAAAAAGCGGATTTAGCGTTTCAGGCGACGTTACAGGTTCGTAACAAACTGGTTCAGGCTTATCAGGATATCATGAACATGCCTGTATAGACTGGATGATCTAAGGAGTGAGCGATGGCAGTTGCGAATAATTATTCCCAGGCTCTGGCAGCCTTAATCCGATTACCCGTGACCCGTCAGATGGGGATGCTGGTCGGTCTTGCCGCCAGTGTTGCTCTTGGCGTTGCAGTGGTGCTGTGGTCAAGGGAGCCGGCTTATTCCATTCTCTTTAATCAGATGGCTTCCCGTGATACGGCTGAGGTCGTAAACATTCTCCAGAATAATAATATCCCTTTTAAAATTGAAAATAATCAAAGCATGATTATGGTACCCACCAAAAATCTGGAAGATGCGCGCCTGAAACTTGCAGCGCAAGGGCTGCCAAGAGTTGATACGCCGGACAGTGATTTTTATGCATCCACGGGTACATTCAACAGTTCGCAGTTTATGGAATCAGCCCGTTATAAAAGGGCGCTTGAAACCGAACTGGCAAGAACCATTTCCCAGTTCCATGATATAAAGGCCGCCCGTGTTCACCTGGCATTACCGAGAGAATCTGCTTTTATCCGTGACAAACGCGAACCTACGGCTTCTGTATTTGTTGATGCATACCCGGGAATAGGCTTAAAAAAACATACTATTGCCTCAATTGTTAATCTTGTTGCCTCAAGCATCCCCAGCCTTTCGCCCACCAAGGTGACTGTGGTCGATAAAAACGGCATGTTGCTGAATGAAGGCAGCGGTAATAATTTTTTCACGATTACGGAACGCAATGCTGAATATCGACAGTCTATTGAACAGGAGTATGCTGAAAAAATTGAAGAAATTCTGACCCCGATGCTGGGCTATGGGCGAGTAAAAGCCAAAGTTGCAGCGGATATGGATTTTACCAGTTATGAGCAGACTCAGGAAATGTACAACCCTCAAAATGCGGCTATACGATCTGAAAGCAAGGTTGAAGAAAAGAAACAGATTGGCGATCAGGCAAGCGGCGTACCCGGCGCCTTGTCAAATAAACTACCGCAAGGGCAACCGGTGAATAATAATGCCCCTAATCAAGGCGGCTCCCAGACCATTGATGCACAGACGCTTCGTTTGCAAAGCACAAAAAACTTTGAACTGGATAAAACCGTTAGCCATACCAAAAAATCTCCAGGTAACATCAAACGCCTGACCGTTGCGATTTTGGTGGATACCAAAATGGTTAAAGATCCCAAAACCAAAAAAATGGTCAGCAAGCCATTGTCCAAGGATGAAATAAGCAAAATCAAAGCGTTGATTGCTGATACTATTGGACTCAATAATAAACGGGGCGACAGCATTAATGTTTTAAGTTCATCTTTTGTGAAACCTGAACCTATCCCTGAACAGCCGGTTGAAAAATTCTGGAAAACGGCCTGGTTTTATTCCATGGTCAAACAGAGCCTCGGCGGTCTGTTTGTTCTATTGCTGGTGTTTGGATTATTAAGGCCTGTTATGAGAAATTTAACGTCTGCAGATAAAGCCTTGAAAAAATCTGAAGAAGATAGTCCTGGTCAGGAACAACTCACCTATCGCGGCAAGCCTGTTCCACAGGGCGCCAATGAATATGAAACACAATTAAACTTATTAAGACAGATTGTAAACCAGGAACCCAAACGGGTTGCTCATGTTGTGAAAAACTGGGTTGAGCGAGGTTGATATGGATGGAGTAAAGCGAGCAGCAATCCTGCTATTAGGAATGGGTGAAGAAAACGCCGCCGAGGTTATTCGTTTTCTGGAGCCTAAAGAAGTACAAAAAGTGGGAACGGCCATGTCAGCTACCGAGAACGTCAGCCGGGAAAATATGAAAATTGTTCTCAACGAATTTCTTAATGAAATGGAAAACATGGGCAGTTTATCGATTGATCCGGAAGAATATTTAAAAAAAGTGTTAATTGCAGGGCTTGGCGAGGACAGAGCTATTCCTGTACTGGATACAATTTTGGTGAATGACAAAGACGGTGGATTAAATCAACTGAAATGGCTGGATGGCCGTTTGATTTCCGATGTTATTCGTAATGAACATCCGCAAATCATAGCAACGATTCTAACCTATCTTGACAGTGAGCAGGCCGCCGAAGTCGTAAAATATTTTAGTGCGGAAAAACGCGCGGAAATTCTTTTAAGAATGTGTAATATCGATACGGTAAAACCTGAGGCGATATCCGATTTAGGCCAGGTCATTGAAAAACAGTTGAGCGGACAGAAACTGACAAAAAAATCCTCCATTGGCGGAATAAAAAGTACAGCGGATGTCATTAACTACCTTGAAAGTTCGATTGAAGCCGAGGTAATGGACAAAATTGCCGATCTTGATCCCGAGCTCAGTGAAAAAATCAAAGATAAAATGTTTGTATTTGATAACCTTGTTGATATGGACGATAAGAGCGTTCAAACCTTACTGCGGGAGGTGTCTTCCGAGCAGTTAATGATTGCCTTAAAAGGTGCTACAGAACGTGTTAAACAGAAAATTTTTGATAATATGTCGAAACGCGCCGCTGATTTGTTAAAAGATGACATCGAGATGCAAGGGCTGGTTAAAGTCAGCGATGTTGAGAAAGCACAGCGCGAAATCCTTGCTGTTGCCAGAAACATGGCGGAGCAGGGACTGATTTCACTGGGTACTAAAGGCAGTGAGGAAATGATTTAATGAGTGATAATTTTACGCCTTTTTTTAATGATGAACCTGAACGCTTCCAGTCTTCGGATTATTGCAGTCAATCCATGGAGAATGTTGAGACATTGGCAGAAGATGAAAAAATGGTCGAGCAGGAAACGGAATTGTCTTTGCTTAGAGAGCAGGCTCGCCAGCAGGGCTATGCCGAGGGTTTAAAACAGGCGGCTGATGAAACCATGCAGCAACAAGAGGAGTTATTGAAGTGGCTGCGTTGGATTCATCACCCGGTTGAGTTGATTGATGCCCAGTTAAGCGAAGAAATTGTCAAAACCATTGTCTGGATATGTGAAGAATCAATTGGTATTGAACTGTCCGTTAAGCCGGAACAAATTCAGAATCTGCTGGACAAAATCAAGGAATTTCTTCCTTCAGTGAGTGGTGAGCACACCATCATGATGCATCCGGAAGACATCAAAACCCTGCATCAGTTATTAGATAAAAGTGAGCATGATAGCCTGTCAGCCATTCTGGCGGAAGATGAAAAGTTAAAGCGCGGTGATTTTTATTTTAAATCGGAACAGATTGAACTGGATGGGCAGTTAAAAACAAGGATCAGACAAATTTTGTCTGAGGCGATGAGCGCAAACAGCGAGAATGAATAAGAACCATGACTCTTTACCAAAGCAGGCTTTCAGAGCGATTATCCAATCTTAGAAACAAGCCCAATCATGGTCTGGTTCAGTCGGGTCGCATTAAGAGGGCTGTCGGATTGGCTTTGGAAGCGGATGGTATTCACCAGCCTGTCGGATCACGATGCCTTGTTCAACTGGATAATCATCAGGTTGAAGCCGAGGTGGTTGGTTTTGATGAAAATTATTCATATTTAATGTCGATTGGGCAGACCAAAGGCATTGCGCCGGGCATGAGGATTATTCCCACAGGAAGGGTTGCCAGCGTAGGCGTTGGCGAAGAACTCATTGGACGGATTCTGAATGGTTCAGGACAGGCCATTGATAATGGTCCGGGCTTATATCCTTCTGAATATTATCCCCTGATGAGCCAACCCTTAAATCCATTAAACCGTGAAGTGATTCATGAACCTCTGGATGTTGGCGTTCGCGCGATTAACGGCCTTTTAACCATTGGCCGCGGTCAGCGGATTGGTCTTTTTGCCGGCAGCGGCGTGGGTAAATCTGTTTTATTAAGTATGATGACGCGTTATACTAAAGCCGATATTGTTGTGGTCGGCCTGATTGGCGAGCGCGGCAGGGAAGTTAAAGAATTTATCGAGGTCAACCTTGGGGAAGAAGGTTTAAAACGGGCCGTGATTGTTGCCGCACCTGCAGATAACAGTCCGTTGATGAGGCTGCATGGCGCCATGGTTGCCACCAGCATTGCTGAATATTACCGCGACAAGGGCCTGGATGTTTTACTGTTGATGGACTCCCTGACCCGTTTTGCCCAGGCTCAACGTGAAATTGGCTTATCGATTGGCGAGCCGCCGGCCACAAAGGGTTATCCTCCATCGGTTTTTTCCCGCTTGCCAGAACTGGTAGAACGGGCAGGGAATGGAGCTGAAGGCGGTGGTTCAATCACTGCTATCTATACTGTCCTGACCGAAGGCGATGATCATAATGACCCCATCGCTGATTCGGCAAGAGCCATTCTGGATGGTCATATTGTATTAAGCCGAACGCTTGCTGAATCGGGCCAGTATCCGGCGATTGATTTATCGGCATCAATAAGCCGGGTTATGCCTTCCATTGTCAGTGATGAGCAAATGAAGCAGATGATGTATTTGAAGAAATATTTATCTATTTATGAAAAAAATAAGGACTTTATTTTACTGGGTGCCTACACAAAGGGAAGTGATGCTGAAATTGACAAAAGCATGATTTGCAGGGATTTGATTACCCAATATATACAACAGGGTATTCATGAAGCGGTCAGTCAGGAAGAAAGTGCAGTATTGCTGGCTGAGCTTGTTGCTAAAACGGCAGGTTGAGCAGGAATGAATTGATGTCTGAACGACTCAAAGGAATACAGCATTTATTATCGCTCAAGGAGCGTGCTGAACTGGAAGCCTTCAACAAGTTATCCAAAACCCGAACAACCTACCAGCAGGTCTTGGCAAAGAAAAAGCAGCTGGTTGATTTTGGCAGCGAATATCATCATCAGATGGAAGCATTTGGTAAATCCGGCGCGAAGATGAATCTGCTTAAAAATCGAATTGGCTTTATTGAACAACTTGAAAAAGCGCAACATCAGCTGGATGCACAGATAAACCAGCTTAAAGAAGCGCTGCTGGTTTATGAAAAAAAATGGCTCAAGGCTAAAATGGACTATGATGCTGTCGAAAAACTGATGCAGCGCATCAGCATTGAAGAAAACGAGAGGCTACTGGCTCTTGAGCAGAAAGAAAATGACGAATATGCCCAGAAAATATGGCATAAAAAAAATAAAGAACAGGATTAAATGAAAAATAAGATTCTATCAAAAATATGGATGGGGTTTGCTTTTGTTATCATCATCACCGCCATTATTTCAAGTCTGTTCAGGGCATTGACGCCATGGGCCAGGCAATACAAGCCACAGATTGAAAAACGCTTGTCTTTGCTGGTAGGCCATCAGGTGACCATTGGCTCCATGGAAACCGCCTGGCATTTATTTGAACCTCGAATACGATTAAAAAATATCCATTTAAAACAAACGCAATCCGATGCGCCTTCGGTGGGCGACATTCAGGTGGGCATTAATCTCTTTCGTTCGCTCTGGGACTGGCAGATTCAACCAGGCCGGCTCTATCTGGATAACGTTCATCTTTCCCTGACGCAAAAAGAAGGCCATTGGCATATTGACGGACTTAAATTAAAAGGTTCAGATGAAAATATGTCACAAGACAGCCAAAAAATGCTTGGTCTCTGGCTGGCTTTACACAAGAAAATTATTATCCGTGATTTAAGCGCATCGCTTCATTTTGAAAATGGCACCCTGATTCCCGTCAGTGAACTTGATCTGATCATTGATAATCATGAAGGCCATTATCTTTTACGAGGACGGGCGCGCCTTGAGCAGATGGAAAAAACCAACATTAATATTCTGGCTGATTTAAATTATAACCCTTATCAGAGCCGGCATACGACAGGGGACATTTACTTCAGTACCTATCATTTCATTCCTGCGCAATGGCAGGCGTTTTTACCTGAAAAATATCATCGTTTTATATCCGGTTACGGAAATGCAGAATTCTGGTTGAATATTTCTAACGGAAAACTTCAACAGCTGCAGTCAAAAATCAGTTTAAAGCGTCTGGGGATCCAGACCTTAAAAGACAAAGGCGTAGAGTTGCTGCAGCGTTTCGATGTCAATCTGTTATATAAACGGACTTTATCCGGATGGGAAGTGATTGCTGATCAAATCAAAATCAGACTTGCTGGCGTGAACTGGCCGGAAAATAAATTAAAAATCAGCCATCAAGACGACAAAAATCAATATAATATCTATGTAAAAAATATTTTACTGGATTCCTTTATCAGCGAAGCAGAGAAATGGCATCTGCCGTTGGAAAAAATAAACAGGCATAAAATTCATGGTTTCCTGTCGGGTACTCGTTTGCAGTTAACAGATAATAAGTTAACTTCTTTTTCAACAGCCTTTAAACGTCTGGGCTGGAAAGGAGAGGAAGGCATACCTTCTGCAAACCATCTTGCTGGAACGATTTCCTGGGATGAACATCAGGGGCAGCTGCAGATGAACAGCCGGAACAGCCTGCTTGCAGTGGATGGTTTTCCAGCACAAACTTTTTCCAGAATGGTTGTGGATATCAACTGGAATTATATCCGCAACAAATGGCGGCTTCATGTGAATCGTTTTTTTCTAAAACAGCCTGATTTGGTTTTTACAATGAGAGGGATGGCTGATGATCCGCTGATAGCCGGGAAGCAGGAAGTTAATTTTAAGGCGGCTTTTGCAGCCAAACATGTTGAACATGCCTTAAGCTTCCTCAGCAAAAAACAATTGAAGCCCAGTCTTGTTGACTGGCTACAAAAAGATATCAAAACCATAAGCAGTCTTGATGGAAAAGTGCATCTGCGTGGAAATATGGCTGATTTTCCTTTTGAAAAATCAGCTGGAGAGTTTAAAATTGTTGCTGACATCAATGATGCTCAGGTTAGAATTAATTCCCAGTGGCCTTATGCAAAAAAGGTTGATGCTAAGCTTCTGCTCGATAAAAGACGTCTTGATATTGATATCATTCGCGCTGATCTTCAATCCGTTCCTGTTGAGTCCGTTAATCTTTTGATTGACGATATTGGACATGATAAAGAAGTCCTGCTCGCCCGTGCAAAAATTAATGCGCCGGCCTCGAAAATGATGGCGGTTGTCCATGCCTCACCGCTGCATAACAAGCTCTCTGCCATTGAAAATTTCAAATTAACCGGCTTGCTCGGACTTGATTTAAGCCTACAGGTTCCCTTATATCAGCATGATCTGCCTACTCTTGTCAGAGGGCAGCTGGATTTCAAAGAAAATACATTAGCGATTGATCATCCTATCGGAAAAATAAATCTTTCTGATTTAAATGGACAGTTGTTTTTTAATGAGCATGGCATCAGTAAAAGCCGTTTTGATGCGAGGGCTTTTGGTTATCCTTTCAAGATGTCGATTCATTCCGAGAAAAAACCAGAACCTTATACCGCGGTTGACATTCAATCTTATATTGATATTGAAGACTTGAAAAAGCAATATCCGCTGGCGGCATTAAGGTTTATGAAAGGACAGTTTGCGGCGACTACGAATATTAAACTTACTGATAACCCTGATGATATGGACAGTATTCATATCCAATCAAAGCTCAAAGGGCTTGAAATCAATTTACCTCAACCTATTGGAAAAAAAATTGATCAGGCAAGAAATTTATGGGTTGATGTTGATTTTAACTCCCAAAAAGCCCTGCATGTTAAGGTGAATTATAATGAGAGCATCAGCAGTAATCTGTGGTTTGATTTTAATCGCTCGCAACTTGAATTCAATACCGGTGAAATACGTTTTGGCAGCGCCCGGGCTGAAAAACCGGCGCAGGCCGGCTTGCATATTCTGGGTACCATCAAGCATCTGAACCTGGATGAATGGCTTGCATCCATTAAACAGATTGCCGGTAACAATGAATCTCCTCTATTAGCAGAGCTTCGTTTTATTGATATAAAATTTAATAAATTAATATTATACCGTCAGGTATTTAATGATTTTTATTTTAAAGCCACACAGAAAAAAGACAGCCTGTGGTCCATTTTTCTCAAGCAGGGAAAATTGAATGCCAATCTGATCTTCGATCGGAAAAAATTCAGTCTCAAAGGTAAAATTAAAAACTTTAAACTGAGTCCATCAACAGCAAAAAAACAGGATTCAAGTTTGAGCGAACTTAAACCTGAGCAGCTGCCTGCGTTAAATTTGAATTTTCAACAGTTTTATTATGATAAATACAGGCTTGGCGACCTGTTGCTTGTCGGTAAACCTTCAAGTCATCAATATGAATTAAGCCACCTGCAATTAAAAAATAATGGCTATCAGCTTGATGTTGTCGGAAACTGGAAACAGGGTGATAAAGGCGGTAAAACCTTTATTAAATCTGATTTGAGAATTGTTGATTTGGCTGATGCATTGAAACAGTTCAACATTGATCCTGTGGTTGAAGCCAGACAGGGCAGGGTTCGCTTTGACGGCGGCTGGAAAGGCTCGTTCTTTGATTACAGCATCAAGAATATTTTCGGACAGTTATCGATAGTGCTTCGTAATGGCCGCATTACCCATTTAAGTCAGGAAACAGAAGAAAAAATGGCTTTAGGCAAGTTGTTAAGTATCTTGAGTCTTCAGACGATTCCCCGGCGACTGGTTCTTGATTTTTCTGACTTGTCTCAAAAAGGGTACAGTTTTGATCAGTTCAATGGTAATTTTAATTTTAAAAAAGGATTATTGCTTACAAAAAACAGTACCATTGACGGCCCTGTAGCTTACGGAAGCATGTCTGGAAGTCTTGATCTTCTTGAAAAGCGCTACGACATTGAGCTTAAAATTTCTCCCCATATCACAGCCAGCCTGCCTATCGTCGCGACGATTGCCGGAGGGCCGGTTGCCGGGGTTGCCACATGGATTGCCAGTAAGATCATCAATCGGGGAATGCATAAAATTAATGCCTATACTTATAAAGTGACCGGCCCCTGGGATAGCCCGGAAGTTCAACAACTGAAGATTATTCATCAGAAGAAAAATTGATATATGGAATGCCATGATAAAGTCATTGTTTCGCAGTTATTGGGACATCTGCCTTTTTAGAAAAAGTCCTGAACAGACCGTTTATTCGCCATTTTTAATGGTTCTTTCAGGCTTCCTTTTCGCTGCGCTTATCATGCTGCAATGGCAGATAACAGATAGTAAGGACACGCTTGATTTTGATATTTCTCTTTATCGCGGCGTCACGCTGATCTTATCTTATGCCGCTTTTACAGGCCTGCTCTTATTTCTGTTTAACGTGAATGATCGTTTCGTTAAAACATTGACCTCGCTGTTCTGCTGCCATTTCATCGTCCATATTATTGCTCTTCCGGTGTTGCTGATGATGCCTGCATTGGCGGATGCTAATATGAAAAATCCGGTGATGGTTTCATTGGGGATGATTTATCTGCTGGTGACCTTGGCCTTGTCCATCTGGCAAATCCTTATCAGTGCACAAATCTATCGATTTTCTCTTGAAGTTTCTTCAATCAAATCTATACTGGCTAGTGTAGGTTTAATTGCAACGAATTTATTAACCATTTCATTTTGGCAATAACATGGCACATTTACATATTTTAGGCATAAGCGGTACCTTTATGAGCGCCCTTGCAATTTTGGCAAGAGAGGCAGGTTATACCATTTCCGGCTGTGATGCGGCCTGCTATCCGCCGGTTAGCGATCTGCTTGCTGAAAAGGGGATTCATTTCGAAGAAGGCTATCAGGAAAGCGATCAGGTATTAAAAGCGGATGAGGTCATTATCGGCAACGCCATTAAACGGGGAATGCCGGTGCTTGAACAGGTGCTTAAACACCGCAAGGATTATACATCCGGACCGCAGTGGCTTGCCGAGAATATATTATCCAGATACAAAGTGATTGCTGTCAGCGGCACACATGGTAAAACCACGACAACAGCCATGATTGTTAAAATACTTGATGAAGCCGGGCTTGAGCCAGGTTTTCTGATAGGCGGCGTTGCCCCGGATTTCAAAACCAGCGCCCGGCTTGGCAAGGGCGAATGGTTTGTGATTGAAGCAGACGAATATGACAGCGCATTTTTTGATAAAAGACCCAAGTTTATGCATTACCGTCCTGAAATTGCCATTATCAACAATCTTGAATTTGATCATGCCGATATTTATCCTGATTTAGCAGCGATTCAGCAGCAATTTCACTACCTGATAAAAACACTACCTGATAATGCCCAGTTAATCTATCCTCGAGCTTCTGAAAATATCAGGACGGTTTTAGAAAAAGGTATTTTCAGCCAGCATACCGATTTAGCCATTAATGATGTTCAGGCAGAGTGGTCTGCGAAAATGGAAGGCCTTGGCAATGCCTCCTTCGAGTTGTATCACAAGGGCAGTCCGGCTGCTAAAGTCAACTGGGGGCTTTTAGGGCGATTTAACGCAGAGAATGGTCTGGCAGCAGCTGTGGCTTCCATCAAAGCCGGAGTCGGCCCTGAAACAGCCGCTCGGGCGCTGGAGTCTTTTACTCCTGTAAAGCGCCGTATGGAATTGAAGGGAACTGTAAATAATATTACCGTTTATGATGATTTTGCCCATCATCCAACGGCTGTATTTAACAGTATTGAAGCATTAAAAAATTCCAATCAGTACCAACGAGTGATGGTTGTTCTCGAGTTTGCATCTTACACCATGCGAAGCGGTTTCCACCAAGGCAGCATTGGCCAGGCACTGGAACCGGCGGAATGTTGCTTTATCTTAAAACCCTCCGGTTTTTCGCTCGATAACTGTCTGGGAAGCAACTGTTATTTGTATGAGGATGTTGAGGAGATTATTAACGCCGTCAGTCAGAAAGCCCGGCCCGGTGATGCGGTGCTGGTGATGAGCAACCGCGGTTTTGATGGAATCCATCAGAAATTGCTGAAATCGCTCCAACAGAGGTTATAACCATTCCCTTGATGCGCTGCGCATCAAGGGAAAGAATCTTGAATGATTCTTATGGGTTTATGGGTTTAATGCCTGAATATTGTTGTTGCCATGATCAGCTTCTGCAAATGCAGAGCCAACGAGATCAACGGTATTTAAAACGGGGCTTGCGATAGCTAATAGTAACGACATCAATGACCCAACAAAAGCTTCACCGGCATCTTGTTTTGTTTGCTCTTTTAAGTGATCTAATTCACACAGATATTTTAACCCAAAGAATACAGATTCCAAAAATTGTTCAATTGCAAACAATGTTAGGGCAATCGGTGCTGTAACTATTGTCGCGGCTCTGATGATTGGATCTGATTTCGATTGGTACGGTTTGAAAAAAAATTCTTTGTAACCGAGTTCGCTATCTTGATTATATTTTTCAGTCCAGTATTGTTTAGCTTTTTTAGCCTCACTAGCATTCTTTTTCTGCTTATCATAAGCAGATTGACTATTAAGAACAATACCTTCAACAGAATGTTCCATTCTGGCATGATCCTGAGCCTCATTTTCTATCTTGTCATCAATTTCTCGTTTTTGTTTAGAAGTAAGATGATAGTTGCCAGTTCCTACCTGACGGTAAAGTCTGTGTCTATGGATGTTGGTAGTATCATCAAAACCCTGTCTGAACGTTTCTATTGTTTTATGACGTTCTGACTCAAGAATACCCTCTGCGCGATCAAGTAGATAATTAGCTACATCTGACTGTTCTTCTGCTTTTAATTTTCCAAAATACGCCCTGACAAATTCCATCGTCGTTCCACTGGATAGAATCAAAGCATATTTCATTTTTCTGATATTTAAGATGGTGAACATTGATAAACTCCAAAAACAAGTTGTACAATATTAACACAATCATGGCGTTTGTGTCAAGGTTTCTTGTGCTGTATGCCAAAGACGGAGTAAGATCTGCAAAATCCGATTCCAGCCGGTAAAAAATATTGAAACAGGGCGTATTAACCGACAATTATTTACAAATACTTACCATAATTAATTTCTTTGAACCACTCAGATTCTTTGAAGCATAATATTTATTGCAATAATACGAGCAGACTGATATAAAATAATAGCAACAGTACTTGATAATGCTCTCCGCATCAAGGAAACAACCAGTGAGGGAACGCTTATGCCCGGTCAGGAACAACAATCTGCTTCGTCTACTTTGCCTTCATTAGACACACTTATCAAAGAAACAAGAAAGTTATCCAATAACTATACCAAAGCAAAAAAGCTATATGTTTCCGCTGATGCAGATATACTTCTTCAGTCCATAAAAAAAAATATTATCAATCTGCTTGCCGCGAATGAAACGGATAGAAAAAGTCAGGCTTTGTTCTTTCGGGACTTACATGATCATTACCTTCCTCTGGTTAGTGGCGAAAAAGAAAAAGTGAAATTGCTGCAGGAAACGCTCAAGACATCAATAGCTGATAAAAATTTTATAAATACAAAAACAACTCAAAAGGAACTGGAAGCTGTTACAGAAAATCTAATCACCTCTAAACATCTTATATTGGGTGCGTTAATTCATAGAAAAATGCGCATTGAATCTGTGTATAAGCTAACGAGTCCCAAAAACTGCCGACTTTATTGTGCTATTCTTAAGGTACTTGCAGTTGATGGTGTCAATTATCCTCAGAATCTGGATCATTGGACTGTTCATCGATGCTTGACTTCTTTTAAAGAGCAGATGATGAAAAAAAATAAAGATGGCAGTCATGTATATAAAAGCTATGTTCATCTAAATACTGATTCAAATTTTGAAACTCACTTGAATTCTCTCATCAGGAAAACACAAATAAAATTGAATGAGACAAACCTGGTTTATTGCTCTAATGTTATTCTTTTTACTAAGGAGTTGGTGAAGAATATTAAAGAAGCGCATGATGTATTAACTCATAAAATAAATATGTTGCTTGATGAGTTAAAGTCTAAAAGAATTCAGTTTGATGAGCTTAACAAATTTATTAAATTTAACATGGGTACAAGTAGCCTGCTTTCTATGATTAAACCCGATGAGTTTAAAAATGTGAGTGCTATTTTTGGTGAAGATCTTAAATCTTCCAAATGGTTTGCCGAAATGTTCACTTACTCGCATATCGACATGGAACAGCCAGATTCTTTAGATGATTTTGAAAAAAGCTTAGTGACGTTTCATGACAACCGAACACGGGCTATTATATTTTCTACTCTGGTGATGATGCATGATATTTTTGAACAAGACGAATCTACGAAAGAAATTCGAGGTTGTTTTGAAGTGGCTTTTCAATCAAGTCGAGAGGGCTTGCCTAAAGAAAAATTGATAGATCGTTATCGATGCTTTGAAGAATGGTATAATATTTATGGTACCGGCAAAGCGGATTTATCATTCTGTAATGGAAATATTAACATTTTTGAATATCATATGAGTGGGTATATACTTAATATCAATGCAAAGAGTACAGAGGCCTGTTCAAGTTCAATGTCCTCAGTGGCATGTTCTTCTTATTAGATGTTTTTGACCCATGTTCCGAGTTATTCCCGGAAGCTGGGTCAACAAATCTGTCATGAATGTTCCGCTGATGGCCATCCATCAGGCGCTGAATTGCAGCGCCTGATCCTTGCTGTGAACATGGATGGTTTCACCGGGTTTGAACAGGCCTTTGAGAATATCCTGCGCCAGTGGATTTTCCAGTTTTTGCTGAATGACTCTTTTTAATGGCCTTGCTCCATAAACCGGATCAAATCCTGCCTCCGACAGTAAATCAATTGCATCCTGAGATACTTCAAGCTTCATGTCCTGACGCTCCAGACGTTTTTTAAGGGAAGCGATTTGAATTTCAGCGATTTTATGGATTTCATTTTTTTGCAGCGCATGGAACACAACCGCATCATCGATCCTGTTGATAAACTCAGGCCGGAAATGATCTGCCACAACGTTCATGACGGCTTCTTTCATGCTGTCATAACTTTCATTTTTTTGGCTCATTTCCTGTATTAAATGCGATCCCAGATTTGAGGTCATGACAATGACAACGTTTTTGAAGTCAACGGTTCTGCCCTGGCCATCGGTCAATCGTCCGTCGTCGAGGACCTGCAGGAGAATGTTGAAAACATCTGTATGGGCTTTCTCGACTTCATCAAGAAGAATCACAGAATAAGGGCGTCGACGTACGGCTTCGGTCAGATAACCGCCTTCTTCATAGCCGACATACCCCGGAGGAGCGCCGATGAGACGGGCAACGGAATGTTTTTCCATGAATTCCGACATATCAATCCGGATCATGGCTTCTTCGGTATCAAACAGGAACGATGCCAGAGCTTTACAAAGCTCGGTTTTTCCAACGCCTGTCGGCCCAAGAAACAGAAATGAACCGACTGGGCGGTCAGGATCCGATAAGCCGGCTCTGGAGCGTCTGATGGCGTTGGAAACCGCATTGACGGCTTCATCCTGACCAATTACACGTTTGTGCAGCGCTTCTTCCATGTGCAGCAGTTTCTCCCGTTCGCCTTCAAGCATTTTTGAAACAGGAATTCCTGTCCATTTTGAAACGACTTCGGCAACTTCCTCATCAGTAACTTTATTGCGAAGCAGCTGCGTTTCGGTTTGTTCAACGCTGCCGGCGTCTTTAAGCTGTTTTTCAAGTTCAGGGATTCGCCCGTACTGTAATTCAGACATACGGTTCAAATCACCTGCCCGTTTGGCGGTTTCAAGCTCAAGCTTTGCTTTTTCCAGGGCTTCTTTAATGTGCGTTGTCCCTTGCAGAGCTGCTTTTTCAGCTTTCCAGACTTCTTCAAGATCGGAATATTTCCTCTCTAGTTCGCCGATACTGGTTTCTAAATCAGCCAGTCTTTTTTTGGACGCTTCATCTGATTCTTTTTTTAAGGCTTCGCGTTCAATTTTTAACTGAATCAAGCGTCGGTCCAGTTTGTCCATGCTTTCGGGTTTGGAGTCAATTTCCATTCGAATCTGGCTGGCAGCTTCGTCAATTAAGTCAATGGCCTTGTCCGGGAGTTGCCGGTCGGTGATATATCGTTGCGACAAGGTTGCCGCAGCAACAATCGCCGGATCAGTAATTTCGACGCCATGGTGCACTTCATAGCGTTCTTTTAACCCGCGAAGAATGGCGATGGTGTCTTCTTCAGAGGGTTCTTTGACCAGCACTTTTTGAAAACGGCGTTCGAGAGCAGCATCTTTTTCAATATATTGCCGGTACTCATCAAGGGTGGTTGCGCCGATGCAATGCAGTTCGCCTCTGGCAAGGGCAGGTTTAAGCATATTGCCGGCATCCATAGCGCCTTCTGCTTTTCCTGCGCCGACCATGGTGTGAAGCTCGTCGATAAACAGAATGACCTGGCCTTCCTGTTTGGCAAGATCATTGAGGACGCCTTTCAAACGTTCTTCAAACTCGCCTCTGAATTTGGCGCCGGCAATTAATGCGCCCATATCCAGTGAAAGCAGACGTTTGTTTTTCAAACCCTCAGGAACTTCTCCATTAATGATGCGCTGCGCAAGCCCTTCAACGATGGCTGTTTTACCGACACCGGGTTCGCCGATGAGTACGGGGTTGTTTTTAGTCCGGCGTTGTAAAACCTGAATGGTTCGTCTGATTTCATCATCCCGGCCGATGACAGGGTCGAGTTTTCCTTGTTCGGCGCGTTCTGTGAGATCTAAAGTATATTTATCCAGTGCCTGACGCTGCTCCTCGGCATTTGGATCTTTGATATTTTCACCGCCGCGGAGATCATCGATTGCCGATTCAATGGCTTTAAGGTTTCCTCCCGAGTGCTCAAGGATTTTTTGCAGATTGCCTTTATCTTCAAAAGCGGCCAGCAGGAATAGTTCGCTGGAGATATAATCGTCTTTTCTTTTCTGGGCGAGTTTATCGGTGATGTTCAGAATTTTTGCCAGTTGGTTTGAGATGTGAATTTCACCGCCCATTCCAGAAACTTTAGCCATGTTGTCAAGCGCTTTGTCGAGCGAGGTTCTAAGTTGCGGGATGTTGACGCCGGCCTTGCTTAGAAGCGGACGGATGCTACCGCCTTCCTGATCAAGCAGCGCTTTCATGACATGTTCGGGTTCTATAAAGCCGTGGTCAAGGCCAATGGCCAATGATTGTGCGTCTGCCAGAGCCATTTGGAACTTCGAGGTGAGTTTATCCATTCTCATAGTCTTACCTTCTTTTTATTGATTTATTCACTTACTAACGTAAAATGAGGGTCAATTTTAATTTTTCAAGCTATTCATTATGAACAACGATAATAAACCGGAAAATAACATTCAGGATTCACAAGAATTAATGAATCAAATCATCCTTGATTACATCAGGGATCAGAAGCACAAACGACGCTGGAAGTGGATTTCCCGTTTTTTTATTATCCTTTTAATTATCTTCTTTTTTATTAAAATCAGCAACCTGGGTCTGGAAAAAAAGACCCGCGCACTGTTAAAACCGCATGTGGGTATGGTGGAAATTTCTGGCCCGATTATTGAAAACCGGAAAGCGGATGCAGATACCGTATTGAAGGGGTTAAAAAAAGCCTTTGCCAATGATAATCTGAAAGCGCTGGTGCTTCGAATCAACAGCCCCGGAGGCAGCCCTGTTCAGTCGGAATATATTTATCAGGCAATTCGTTCCTATAAACAGCAAAAGCCGGATGTCAAAATTTATGCGGTATGCGTTGATAGCTGCCTTTCCGGCGCATATTACGTCGCCTCGGCTGCAGATAAAATTTATGCCAGCGGTTCCAGCCTTGTCGGATCGATTGGCGTGATTTATCAGGGGTTCGGTTTTGTTGATACCCTTGATAAGCTGGGAATGACCCGAAGACTAATCATTGCCGGTGAAAACAAAGCCATCCTTGATCCTTTTTCACCGGAAAGCCCTAAAGATGTAGCGCATTTTCAAAGCATGCTGGATATTATCCATCAGCAATTTATTGAGCGAGTCAAAGAAGGGCGCAAAAATCGGCTTCATATTGACAAAGACACCTTTTCAGGCCTGTTCTGGACCGGTGAACAGGCTATGGGACTGGGGCTGATTGATGCCTTTGGCGGCACTGGCGATGTGATGTCTGATATGAAACTCGATGAGTTGATTGATTATACCCAAAAGCCCAGTTTTTTTGATGCATTCTCTGAAAACATCGGCACAGCCGTCGCTAATCACTTACCGGAAGCGATGGGCTTAACAAGCGGGTTGAAACTTTGATGAGGTTATTTAAAAAAATTGATGATTGTCTTGATAGGGCGCAAATAAAAACAATTGACTCTTTTTTTGATGCCAGTATGAAGTTTTATCTGGCCTATGGTCTGCCGTCATTTGATCCCTATAAAGAATTTTCAGGAAGAGCAGACCTCAGCATTTATCATGCGCTGCATACGCCATTGACAGCGCCGATGGCTGCTGCTGCCTTTACGCTTAAATTATTGATTGAAACGATGGAGGGTCTTATCCGGCTCCCTTATGATTATTTGATGAAGAAATCAGGGAGTAATAAGGCGAAACAAGAATTCGAAACAGATAAGCATTACGCATTGTTTGGCGTTGTTATGATTTTGATATCAACGCTGGTCACCGCCTTATCACCGCTGATAATGCTGATAAGCCTCGCTGCTCGAAGCGCCGCATCCCTTAAGGTACTCGTCTGCTCAAGGGGTGGAGATAGAGAATCCAACGAGCTAAAAATAACCGTCTGAGAGGAAGCTTATTTGAGCTGCTTCCATGACTGTCTGCCAAAAAGCTGGCTTCCCGGATTTTCATTGACTTTCTGAATGCCTCCGCTGCTTCCAGAAAGGTATTTATATTCTTTATCTCCGGCTGAAATAATGGCCGGCGTGGATATAAGGCCGACTTCGGACTTCATTCCACTGACCGTAGTGCTGATGGTTCCCGTGCCGGTATCATAGCTTCCCCCGTCTGAGCCGTTGATTACACCGTCTTTATTGAGATCGAATACATTGTAATTTAAACGGGAGCCGGTTAATGCATTTAATTCCATCAACCAGCTTTCACCGCCGAAATCACATGGGTCGGCTGTTGGAATGATGGTGGTAAAGATGATTTTTCCGTTAAGATAAATCATGTCGGAAACAACCCGTTCGCCTTTGGCTACGCCGTTAAAAATCAAATCCAGATACCATCCTCGATCATTGTTTGCCAACAGGTTGTTGGAGGTGATACGAGTGCTGGCGTCTTCGGCTAAAATGGTTTGCTGCCTTAATGACAGGCGACTGGTAATCACGCCTGAATTGTCATCGCGAAGCGCATAAACGCTCTGGACTCCGGTATCGGTTTTATCGCTGGCTTCAAGATATTTTCCTGTTCCAAAATAAACCTGATAAATCGACTGGCTGAAACTGACCCTTGATACTGCAGGTCTTGAAGTAATCGGCTGAGGATTGCCGCCACTGTCAACTGCAGTAAACAGCGGCAGCGGCGTATTGCCTGATTTAAATGAAAAGTCCCATTGGTTGACGTTGCTGGTTGAAATGTCTATTTTCCATAAATTTCCAAATAAATCGCCCACATAAACCCTGTCGGCAGTGCTGTTTCCATCCAAATCAACCACGGTTGGCGATGCCATGCCATTGGGGCGTCCAAGCCCCAGTGGATCGTCTGCCATGCCAACGCCGCTGTCTAATTTTTTGATGATGGCCTTGGTTTCCAGATCAACAATATATAATACGGCATTGCCGGTGCTGCTGACATGGCCATCGGTCACGGTATTATTATAACCATTTCCAAAAATAGCAGCCCATTTACCGTTATTCAGACGGACAATGGCCGGTTGGCTGTAGGTGTAACCTAAATCAGCATCGTCCGCGTCAGTAAATTCCCACTTGACAATGCTTGGAGCGCTGGCTTCATTAAATTGATTAGGATCTGTAATATCCAAAGCATAAATCGCCTGGCCGCCGCCATTGAGTCCGGCTGCAAGCACGGTTCGCCATTGACCGCCAAGAAAGGCATCAATGACGGTAGGGGAGCCATCGACATAATATTGGTGGGAATAATCAGGATTGGTCAATGCCGGTAATTTGCTAAAAAGAACCGAGGGAACATAGGCAAAAAGTTCTGAACCTGTTTCGCCGTCAAAGGCGTGTAGCATTCCATCATTTGCGCCGACATAAATGACATTTCTTCTGTTTTTATTGGCAATCTGAAAACTTTGGTAGGAAACGGCATTTTCAGGAGCGCCGCTTAGCCAGATGGAGGGATAAGCTTGAATAGGGTTGCTGACGGATATCGGGGCAGAATTAATAATATCGCCTAATACGGAATGCCTGTTGCGGAAGGTTCCGCCATTGTTTTGTTCACTTGAGCGATAACCTCTCAAAAACAACAGACGTTGTTCACCCAACCCATCATTGACTCCACTGACAGGGCTGATATTCAAGGCTGAAACCTGTGATAAATCCAGTTCCGTTAAACCTGGTGATGCTGCATTGATTGGCCAGCGAAAAGGAATTCCTGCACCAGTTGAAGGTTTGATGGTGATAATGCGCCGGCCTGTGTCAGGATTTTTAATATCCAAAATAGCTCCAGCATCCCAAATCGAGCCATTGGGGCCGGTGCCGTTGGTAAGCACATCACCGGTGAAGGGATCAAGAGCGTAGGCCAGTAATTGGCCGCTCCAGCTGTCGGTTCTAAAAACGGCCTGATAGATATGGGTTCCATTCGCTAGAAAGCCGCTGCTGAGTGCCGCAGATGAAAACGAGCCTGTCCTGTCGATAATTTGTGAAAATGCCGTTGCCAGTTGCTGTGCCAGCGTTGTGGCATTATTAATAAGAAAATAATTATCAGGGTTGCCGTCGTTGTTTTTATCCCATTCCTGTTGACTGTCAGGCTTGCCATTGTTGTTTAAATCATCAAAACCGCCCCATTTCGCTGCATACCATAACGGTGATTTGAGCATGGTTGCCGCAGGATTTGCACTTGGGGTGAAGGTGCGTGAAGCGGTCAGGGGTAAAAAGGTTCCATCCTGCCAGTTTTGTCCGGGAAGCTGGCCTGGAGGGGTATCAAGATAATAATCAGGATCGCTTGCCTCAGAAGTATCTTGGTCTCTAACCTCAAGATAGACGCCGTCCTGCGTTGTTCCTGAAATAACATAACCCAGATGCTGGACAATGGAACCTGCAGCATAATGTGAATCGAGAGCAATCGTGATGGTGTTATCGGGATTGACGGTGACAGTGTAGATAACAATCGCATCCATATCAAAATCGCCGCCTTGCTGTAAATCGGCAAAACTGATTCTGAATATAGCTGATGTGGGTGAAATCTGTTCGATAAAATAATCAACTATTTCATTGGTGGGTTGATAAGCATTGAGGGCAGGGCTGATGCCATAGCCGCTGACGGATTTTCCAAAGGGAATGATTCGCACCGTTTTACCGCCGACATTAAAACTGAAATCAGGTTGAGGCGAGGCTAAAGCAACGATGTAGGAACGCACCGTCTGGCTGTCGCTGGCGCTGTTTAAATCGGTCAATAAGGCATACCAGCTGACCGATGCACTGTAAAAACTGCCTTCTGAATTGGGTTCATGCGGAGCCAGCCCACGGATATTACCGAAGCTTGTAACGGTTTTAGGCGTTGGTGCGCCATCGGCATTCGAGCCGGACTGGCCAATAAATGCCAGTAATGAAGAGAAGCCCTCACTGCTAAAAATGCTTTGTCCAAGACTTGCAACGGATAATCCGCTTAAATCTCCTGAAAAACTGTTAAATGCACTGCCCGGAATGGCGTTGCTGTCGTAATTTGGGTATAAGTCGCTTAACACCAGCATATTTGCTGTTGAACAACGAGGGAAATTACTGTATGGATTCTGCCATCCCGGCAGTGGAAGACCGAGGGCGGCATCGGTTCCGCCGCTGTAATTATACGCAGGCGTCGGACTGTTTTTACCTGCGAAATAACGCGTGGCCTCATACATCATTTCCCCAACAGGATTACCCCACATCTGGCACTCGCCGTTATTGATGTTTCTTGTAGCAATAAAACCGCAGGAATAAGTGTAATCGGTTTGAAAACCGGTGACAGTGAGTTTGTTAAGCGTTGATATAATACCGTTGACGGCAGTGAACTGGCCGGTATTCAAATCAATTTCATCCTGTATGGAGCTGATATTTTTCCTTAATACGCCGCCCTCAAGATTATTATTGTAGGAGCCTGTGATCAGTCCGAACATCATTGAGTTATTTTCGCCAAATTCCTGTAAAAGCCCTATGGGTTTGTAACTTCCATTGGGATAGACGCGGCAGTTGCTTTCAAGGCCGACTACAGGATCGCAGACTTTCACTCTGACGACATAATCTGTAATGCCGGATATCAGTGGCCCGTTTGAGCCGTTCATGGCTCGCGCTCCGGCGACAGGCCGTTCAATGCTGACCCACTCCCAGATGCGATAGGGCTGGTTCAGGGCAACCCTTAATAAGGGCGCTGCGCTGCCGTTTCTAAGCGTGGTATTGGCAAAGAGATGCCAACCGCTGGATGGGGATGAAAAGGGCGTATAGTCGCTGATATTATAGCCATCAATGGCTGCGCTGCTATATTCCTTGCCCCAGCTATGTCCATCCTGAGGAATATAGGTTCTTTGAATAATGGTCTGGTTGCTAAGGTCAATGGCACGATAGCCGCCGTAAAGAACCTTTCGAATGGCATCAAGTCTGGCAGTGGTTAAATAATTTAAAAAATTTCCGCTCCAGCTGCCGCTGCATCGTTTTGAGGCGGTTACCGATGTAGGAAAAAAATATTGATTGGCCGCACTGTATCCATAACATTTATAACTGTCAAAATAGCCATAATAATCGATAGAAGGATTGAAGTGGATATCAAGTTGCCCATTTCCATTGACATCGGAGGCATCATTATAGGCTTCAAAATAAAGCTTATGATCACGGCTGACGACCAACATGGTCAGCGGAGCTACTGCATCGGTTAGAAAAAGCGGTGTCTGGGAAATATTCAGCGGTGCGGAAAATACGCCTGTGGCGTTCAAACCGAGATTAAATAAAAGGGCTATCTGGAGTATCTTTCTCATCAGAATCTCCTTGCGATAGTCGATTGAATCACTGTCACCGAGCTATCCGTTGCACCGCTTGCCCGTGCCGTGACCTGATAATAATAGACGCCGGTGCTTTTTAGGGAAGAATTTCCCAGCGTAGGCGAGTCAGGTATAAACTGGATATACTCAATCAGATAATAGGGCGAAGATAAAACGTCCGGCAGGCTGACACTGTATGCAGCTGCGTTCGCTTGCCACCATGTTTTTGTCTGCTCGGATAAATCCACGCTGGAATGCAGTTCCTGAACGCAGGGATGGGCAGGGCAGCTGCTGTAAACCTGCGGCAACAGGCTCTGGTTTAACAGCCAGTCTTCACCTTCCTTCAAGGCCGTTTCGGCTGCGGTAAACGATAAAAGTTTATCCTGATAGTTCGCACTCATTTTTTCTTCCATCTGGGTTACCTGGATGACCGAAATACCCAAAATGGTGATGATGAACAACAGCATCAATGAGATGGCCAGCGTGGCGCCCTGTTGATATTTCATGATGGCAGCCCCCTGTTTCTTAAGGTGACAAAAACATTCCATTCGCGCCGCAGTTTTCGATCGCTGGGCGTGATGTTTGTGCCATTAAAACGATAAGGCTGAATTTTTGTACTGACGTTTTCGGTGGTTGCCAGAAGCAGGTTGATGTTGACGGCAATGACCGAATTCCAGCGATTCGAAGTATTAATCTCAGCGGCGGTCTGGTAACTGTCAGCTGACAGATCGCCATCCGTATCGACCGCATAACTGACTTCCATACGCTCAACGCCTTCGGCAATTTCTTCTTCGTTACCATTGATATTGAGCCTGTAAAGCGAATATATTGGTTCGCCGTTGGAATTGGTTCGACCGGTGTTTTTGATGTAATATGCAAAATATAAAAAACGCATGACCTGCGCACTGGTCAGGTAGGGAATGGATAGGTTATTGGAGAGGTTATTGGCAACGGTGTGAGTGATGGCCGTTGCATTTGAGTTTGACCCAGCGACAAAAATATCGGCAACAGAGCAGTCGGTTATCATAACAATATCCCCAGCCTGGAGTCCCAGGCGATCATAAACCAGCACCGGATTATTGGTTTGGTTCATATCTGATCTTAAATTCACGCCAAGACTCGAGGCCATCCTGATTTCAAGCACATCTGAGCGGTTATCAGCAAGACCGGATAAATAGGAGGGGAGAGCAGGGCTGAAAGTAGAACCGTTACCGTCATATCCCTTTAATGGAATGTCAAATTCTGACAATTTTGGTTGGGAAGGGACTAAATTGGACACTTCCATATTATTGTTTTGACCGCATCCCTGATAACCGGCCATTCTTAAATCTTTGGCCAGCATATAATTTGCATATCGAGCATTTTCCTGCAGCCGTGCAAGTCCTTCCTGAATATTGTTGCTGGTTCGGTTGGAGAGATAGATTTGACCAACTGTGGCAATGATAAGCATCCCTAACGCAATAGCTATCATGAATTCTACAATTGAAAAGCCCTGTTGACGGAGATTCATAGTTTTATCTCCAGTATCAGGCAGCTTAAATCAATGTCGGTATTTCCGCTGCATCCCGTTCCCGAAGCACCGCTTCTGTTGCCATCCCAACGCATGGTAACCAGCCATCTGTCCCCGTTTCTAGTGACGGTTCCCTGGCCTGAGGGTAAAAACTGTGCGTTATTCGTGTTCCATATTCTTGCATCATTTTGAGCCATCTGACTGGCTGAGCAGAGCGTACAGCCCGGGTTTGCAGGAATTCCTGAAATATTATCATATACGCCCGCATCGAGGCCTTTATGGTTGGAATACATGCGATCAATCATATTGTTTGCCTGGGCAATGGCAATTGAGCGTAATTGTGCGGAGTGGTTATATTTTGCAGCATTGGATTGTAGTGCGGCAATCCCTAACAGACCAATTGCCAACACAACGACGGAGATGAGTACCTCAATTAAACTGATTCCCTGTTGGTTTTTCCTTCTCATCACGGTTTTACCTTGCAATTAATTTATTGAAACTGCAAAATACGTACCATGTAAGTATAGACCCGTGAACTTCCAAAATGCGAGTTTTAGACTTTTTCTTTTTCGCCCTGCGCTTTATGCGCAGAATCCAGCATTAATCTGAGTAAACGATTGAATGGTTACTGTATGTCTTGGATGGTTCCCGCGCATAAAGCGCGGGAAGTAGGAAGTTTAAAGCGCCGGAATTAGGCAGTTTAAAACTGCAGGAATTAGGCAGTTTAAGTTGAAATGTCAACAGACGCTAGCTTTTCGGCAATGCTTTATTAACCGTCTGGAGCAGTTCTTTAAACAGTTTAGGGCTTGCCGCCACAATATTTCCTGTTTTCAGATAGTTTTCCGTACCATCGCAATCACTGACAAAACCACCGGCTTCTTTAATGATCAGCGAAGCAGCAGCAACGTCCCAGGGGCGAAGTCCCATTTCCCAGAAACCATCGACCCGGCCGCAGGCAACATAACAAAGATCAAGAGCAGCAGAACCGCTTCGTCGAATACCGGCACATTGGCTGAACATGGCTTCGAATGTTGGTAGGTAGCGTTTTGCAACCTCGGGATATCGAACCGGGAAACCTGTTGCCAGCATGGCGCCTTGAAGTTGTGTTTGCTTGGAAACACGAATACGGCGATCATTTAATCTTGCACCTTCCCCTCGGCTTGCTGTGAAAAACTCCTGTCTTAAGGGGTCATAGATCACGCCATGTTCAATGCGGCCTTTCATTTTTAGGGCAATAGAGACGGCAAAAAACGGGTAGCCGTGAAGGTAATTGCTGGTGCCGTCAAGAGGGTCGATGATCCAGACCGCGTCTGCATCTTCATTTTGCGTGCCGCTTTCTTCGGCAATAAACCCATGTTCAGGAAAGGATTTGCTGAGCGTCTGGATAATGGCCTGCTCGGCTTTGATATCCACTTCCGAAACAAAGTCATGTTCACTTTTAGATGCAACTTTTATGCGATCCAGTTGTTGATGGTTCCGCATAATAATATCACCTGCCTGCCGGGCAGCATTGATGGCTATATTCAGGGTAGGGTGCATAAAATATTCACTAAATTTTAAAAGAGGCTAACTATAGCACATTCCATTTAAACATAAAATTTTTTTCGTTGCTGTTGCTTATTTCAATGGATGTTTGAGGTCGATCATTGTGAAGTATCGGTCTCATCTTATTCATGGTATTGCAGTTTCACCAGAATGCAAGGCCCATTGGCAATGACGTTAATTCCGTTTTGCTCACATTTTTCAAGCGCGGCTTCGCTTTCTGCTCCAGGCTGCATCCAGACATTCTGAATTCCCTGAGCTATGATTTCATTGACAAGCTGCTCTGTGATTTTAGGTGGCGTGATGATGGAGATGCTGTTCACGCTTGCTGGAAGTTTGTTGATAGAAGAAATGCAGGGAATGCCTTCGATTTCCTCTGCCCTCGGATTAACGGGATAGACCGTCAGGTGATTTTGAAGATAGGCTCTCAATACCTTGTTGCCGTATTTTTCACGATGGGTAGAGGCACCGGCAACGGCAAAAGCAGCCGATGATAGAAATTTTTCAATTCTGTCGGCAAGGCTGTGATCTAACGTTGATTGATTCATTTTGTCTCCTTTACTGTAATTATAGGAAATTAAATTGAGCGGCGAAGCTAAAAAAGGTATAATTTTTTATTTTCTGACCCTTAGACGAGCCTTTAATATGCAGTTAACCTCAGTTCGCATTGTTCTTGTTGAAACAAGCCATCCAGGCAATATCGGCTCAACGGCACGGGCGATGAAAACAATGGGCCTGTCTGATCTATATCTGGTTAATCCGAAAGCATTCCCTCATGAAAAAGCAGTTGCCATGTCGGCAGGTGCAGATGATATATTAAATAATGCGGTGGTTACAGATTCTCTGGCAGATGCCCTGAAAGGATGTCACTGCGTTATCGGTTCAAGCGCCAGGCCGCGCATGACAGGGCTTCCCGGTCTAAATCCTCAAGAGGTTGCCGAGACTTTACAGGAAAAATCTGAGCAAACTACGGCTGCGCTGGTTTTCGGCCGCGAACATGCAGGATTAACCAATGAGGAACTTCTGCATTGCCATTATCACACCATGATACCGGCAAACCCGGACTATAGCTCATTAAACCTTGCGCAGGCGGTTCAGGTTTATGCCTATGAGTTGAGAAAAAATATTCTAAGCGCTAAGGTCGAGGTCAGCTCAAAGACCCTTGAGGCTGCAACCAGTGAAGATATTGCCGGATTTTTACAGCATTATGAGCGCGTATTAAGGCGCATTGGTTTTTTAAAAACGTCAAATGAAAAAACAGTCCTACAAAAGATTAAGCGCCTGTTTAACCGTTCTATGCTTGAAGATAAAGAAGTGCGGTTATTAAGAGGGATTTTAACTGAAACCGAAAAAAACCTGCAGAATCAGGGTATGAATTTAAAGGAGTGAATATCATGCAGCAGCTTCCGATTTATTTAGATTACATGGCGACAACCCCTGTTGATCCGCGAGTTGCAGAACAAATGATAAAATATTTATCATTTGAACATGGATTATTTGGTAATCCGGCTTCATCAACACATGTTTACGGGCGTAACGCCATGGCTGCCGTCGAGCAGGCAAGAATGGATATTGCATCCACAGTTGGATGCTCTCCACAGGAGATTGTGTTTACTTCCGGTGCAACCGAGGCAGATAATCTTGCTATTATTGGTGCAGCACGGTTTTACCAACGCAAAGGAAAGCATCTGATTACTGTTAAAACCGAGCATAAAGCGGTGCTTGACAGTTTCTCCCAATTGGAAAAAGAAGGTTTCGAAGTCAGCTGGCTGGAGCCTGAACCGGATGGTCTTTTGTCTTTGGAAAAGCTTGAAGAAGCCATTCGAGACGATACCGTGCTTGCTTCCATTATGCATGTAAACAATGAAATCGGTGTTATTCAGGACATTCAGGCCATCGGCGATCTGTTAAGAGCAAAAGGCGTGCTGTTTCATGTTGATGCTGCCCAGAGTGCCGGTAAACTGCCGATTTGTCTGGATAAACTGCCCGTTGATCTGATGTCCTTTTCTGCACATAAGAATTATGGCCCCAAAGGTATTGGTGCCTTATATGTTTGTAAACGTCCGCGGATTCGTTTACAGGCATTAAGTTTTGGAGGCGGACATGAATGTGGATTGCGCTCGGGAACCTTAGCGACACATCAGATTGTCGGCATGGGAATGGCCTTTAAGCTTTCCGAAGAACATCGGGAAGAAGAACAGGCCAGAATTCTGGCATTAAGAAACAGGCTCTGGAATGGCATCAAACATCTGCCGGGGATACGGCTGAATGGACATGAGCATCAACGCCTTGCCGGTAATCTTAACGTCAGTTTTGCAAGGCTGGATGGGGACAGTCTGCTGTTGTCGCTTCGAGAACTGGCGGTTTCAACCACCTCTGCCTGCTCCTCAGCCAGCCTTCAACCTTCATATGTATTAAGAGCATTAGGTTTAAGTGATGAACTTGCACATTCTGCAGTCAGAATGTCTATAGGACGATTTACAAGCGAGGAAGATATTGATAAGGCTATCGACGTTATTGTTAAACAGGTTAGCCGTTTAAATGAAATGTTGCCGGTATGATATATAATACAATAGTAGAGGATTGTTTTTTTCATCCCCGTCATGTCGGGGATCTTGAGCCTCGGGATGGGTTGTCGCTCGTGACCGAGCAGCTCGACAGGGCTGGTGAGCGTTTATGGCTTGGGTGTTTATTGGATTCGGATAAAATCATTAAAGCTCAATTTAAAGCTCAAGGTTCTCCTTACACCATTGCTGCGCTTGAGTGGCTTTGCAGGGAAACGGAAGGAAAAAAACGGGATGCAATCATGCCGGTTGATTATCAAAAACTTGTTGATCTTCTGGCAATTTCTGATACAAATTATCCTGCTGCATTAAGGGTCAGTGATCTGTTTAATGCTTTGGTTGAAAAAATACATAGAAATAGAGGTCAATAAATGTCTGTTGCTGTTCATAATTCAAGTGCGTCACCATCAAAAATCGAGTTGACGGATAGAGCCTTATCGCATATTAAATCCTATCTTGATAAGCAGGATGGATGCCAGGGGGTTCGTTTTTCAGTAAAAAAAACGGGATGCTCCGGTTTGTCTTATGTGATTGAATATGTGGACAAGGCAGAAGATAATGATATCGTTCAAGATTTAAACGAGCATTATATACTCTGTATTGATAAAAAGAGCTATCCATTTCTTAAGGGAATGAAAGTGGATTACGTTCTGGAAGGTTTAAATCAAAAGTTTAAATTTATTAACCCCAACCAAACCGGCGCCTGTGGTTGCGGAGAGAGCTTTACCGTGGAATAAATAGCTTGCGAGATATCATTAAAGCGATTTGAATGGATTCAACTCAAGATAACGTCATTAAAGCGTCCAAATTCATTTGGACGCTGAGTTAAGTAATTTTTCCATAAAATTTCCATATCTTTTTTCAAACTTATTTGGCCTGCAACCTTGTTCGGCTGATGATAATGAAAAACTTTTCTTGAAGATCATCAGGTTACACATAATTTATACTTTTAACTTGCAAAAAAAGCATTGTGTTCTACAATTAAACCAATGTCTGCTTTGACACAGGCATTTTATAGGTTTTGAACTGCTTCGCGGTTCATTTAGATTGTGATGGTCGGAGGTTGGTTCATGAGTAAGGAAATAAAACAGAAGCCGAATTATTTTTATCAGCTTCGAAGCGGCCTCGTCAAACTTATCAAGATGATTGCAACACCTCTCGACACAGCAGATACTGAGCCAACTGAAACAGTGGAAAAATCACGGGTTGAGTCTGCATTAACCTATCATTTAATTTTAAAAAACATCACCACCACAGCCCCCAGCTTCACTGAAAGGAAAAAAGACCTTGAGATCGAATGGTCACCGCAGAGCGCAGAACTTAAGATTGAAGCATCAATGCCAGAAATGATTGATAGCCTTTCTGATCAAGATGAAACAGCCCCCAAAAGCATAAATTTAAGTTAAGAATACAAAAAACAGTGGCATTTTGCTGTTTTTTTAATTTTTTTGCATCAAATAATGCATTTATGTGTTGCATTTATTCACAAAATCACTTAATATTCCCTTAATAAATGAATGCCATTAGCACAGATCATTCATAAAATGTGATATTTGTTGCCGTTAAATGCATTTAATTTTGTTGCTGTCTTAATTGTTTTTTATGCTTTAAATTGTTCAATAAGGAGAATTTTAATGAATTCAGTAGTACAAGAAATCGCTCAGTCAGGAAATGAAGCTTTATCAGCACATATCGTTAACACGGTTAAAAGCTACATTAAAAATATGAGTGGTAAATCCGGGGATTTGAATCTTTATCAGTTGATTATCGAAGAGATTGAAGCACCTTTATTCCGCACGGTAATGGAATTAACCCGTTACAACCAGTCAAAAGCTGCTCGTGTTCTTGGTGTTAGCCGTGGTACGCTTCGTACCAAGCTTAAGCGTTATTTTGATGATGAATTCATCGGTACGCGCGATATTTAATTGTCCGATGCCGTCAAGGGTGTTGAGAATTTAACGCCTGCTTCCCGCGCCTTTGCGCGGGATCTACCCCCCAATCATGCAAACCTTACACGTAGCCTTGATAAGCGCAGCGCATCAAGGGAAAGATTCTTGATTCTTATGATTCTTATGGGTTTAATATTGCCTGAATATTGTTATCGATTTTTGTGTTGAACTGGTGAAAGAGAAAACCTTGATGCGCTTCGCTTATCAAGGCTACGAAATGGCTGTTATTTGAACGATTGCGGAAATATGGCCAGTTTAGTTAAAGAAGCGTTATTTGTTCAGTGCCTGTTTTACCATGCTATTCACGGTTGCAGGATCAGCTTTACCTTTGCTCATTTTCATTACCTGTCCGACAAAAAATCCCAGTAGTTTATCTTTTCCGCTTCGATATTGTTCGACCTGAACCTGATTTTCATCAATGACTTTTTGAATCAGTTCTAATAATTCGCTATTGCCCTGATGTTGTTCTTCGCTTTGTTGCTGGATCAGTGTTTTAACCGCTGTTTCTCCTGATGCGAGCTGTTGAAAAATTCCTTTGGCCTGATGATGGCTGATTTGTCTGGATTCTAATGCGTCAAGCATGACGCCAAGCGTACTTGCTTTCACGGGTGGATTATCAAAATCATTTCCACTTTCATTTAATAAGGCAGCATAGGGGCCTTTTAACCAATTAACTGCAGTTTTTGCACTGGCTTTTGTTTCATGAAGCAGAGCCTGGAAATATTGATAGCATGAAAGCGATGCAAGGATAAACGCTGAGTCTTCTTCACTCAATTGGTATGTCTCTACTAATTCTTTTTCAATGATATCCGGTCGTTCCGGCATCAAGGTTTTAATGTTTTCAATATCATCGTTTGAAAAAACCACCGGCAAGAGATCAGGATCAGGGAAATATCGATAATCGTTTTCCTCCTCTTTAAGTCTCATGGAACGGGTTTTTCCTGAGTCAGGGCAGAATAGACGTGTTTCCTGAATAACTGCCTGCCCTTTGTTCAATACATCCGATTGACGGCTAATTTCATACTCAATGGCTTTTTCAATAAAGCGAAAAGAGTTGAGATTTTTTATTTCACAACGCGTGCCTAACTTATCCGAACCGGCCGCTTTAAGTGAGATATTTACATCGCAGCGAAAAGAGCCTTCCTGCATGTTGCCATCGCTGATTTTTAAGAATCTTACCAGTTGATGAAGTTTTTTAAGATAACTTACGGCTTCGGAACTGGAAAACATGCAGGGTGTGGTAACAATTTCCAGTAACGCAGTTCCGGCACGGTTTAAATCAATTCCGCTGAATCCAGGAATCAGTTCATGCACGGATTTTCCTGCATCTTCCTCTAGATGAGCGCGTTCTATAGTTATTTTTTTTTCTTGTCCATCGATGTTAATCATTAAATGACCGTTTGAAACGATCGGTTTTTCATACTGGCTTATCTGATAGCCTTTAGGAAGATCAGGATAAAAATAGTTTTTCCGTTCGAAGGTTGATGACGGATTGATTTCAGCATCTACTGCCAGTCCAAATTGTATGGCTAATTTTACAGCCTCCTCATTTAATACGGGAAGCACGCCAGGGAGGCCAGCATCAATGAAGTTAGCCTGATGGTTGGGTTGTTCACAAAAACGGGCCGCTGCCGATGAAAATAATTTTGATTGGGTTAATAGTTGCACATGGACTTCAAGTCCAATCACCGCCTGCCATTTCATAATGCGTTCCCCCTGTTGATATTGGGTTGATGCCAGTCCGTCATTTTTTGGAACTGATGGGCAATAGCCAGCAGCTTGTCTTCCTCAAAATGATTGCCAATCAGTTGCATTCCTAAAGGCAATCCTTGTGAAAAACCAACAGGAACAGACATTGCCGGCAAGCCTGCAAGGTTCGCGGCAACGGTAAATTGATCTTCAAGATAACGTTCAACCGGTGGTGGGCGCTCTCCCAGCTTGATGGCTGTAGAAGGGGTTGTAGGCAAAAGGATGGCATCTACAGTACCAAGTATCTGTTTGAGTTCCTGTAACACCACGCGTCTTATTTTTAAGGCCTGCAGGTAATAAGCATCAAAATATCCGCTCGATAACAGATGTGCGCCGGTGAGGATTCGTCGCTTTACCTCCTCGCCAAAACCTTCTTCGCGGCTCTGTTTAATCATATCGCCTAATTTCTCTGCCGATTTTGCCCTGTGACCGTAGCGGACGCCGTCATATCTCGATAGGTTTGATGAGGCTTCAGCGCAGGCAATGACATAGTAGCAGGGAACCCAGAGCGGCAGACTGTCGATATTAACAGGTATCACTTCAATCCCGGCCTGCTGATATTGTCGAATGGCTGATTCCAGCGCCTGTCGGTATTCTTGATTTCCAAGGGCTTCCATTAGAGACCAGGCTACGCCGATTTTAAAGGCATGTTCAGACTCAAGTTCATCAGAATAATTGACCTGCCGGCATTTAACGGAGGTTGAATCCATCGGGTCAAACCTGTTCAGTACCGGAAGGAGATAGGCCAGATCCTCAACGGATCGAGCCAGAAGGCCGATTTGATCAAGGCTTGACGCATAAGCGACCAGGCCAAACCTTGAAACCATGCCATAGGTCGGTTTAATCCCTGAAAGGCCGCAAAAAGCAGCCGGCTGGCGGATAGAGCCGCCGGTATCGCTGCCGGTTGCAAACGGCACTAAACCTGCGGCCACGGCTGCCGCGGAGCCGCCGGAGGATCCCCCGGCAGAATGTGCTGCAGACCATGGGTTTTTTACCGGTCCGTAAATACTGTTCTCACTCGTAGAACCCATGCCAAATTCGTCCATGTTGGTTTTACCCAATAAAACGGTGCCTTCTTTCTGGAACTGCTGGACGACAAAAGCATCAAAGGGCGAGCGATAATGCTCAAGCATTCTGGAGGAGCAGCTGGTGGTTAATGTTTTTGTGCAGATATTATCTTTATGCGCTAACGGAAGTCCTGTAAGCCATGAGTTTCGACCCTCGGCGATGGCTTTATCGGCGGATTTTGCCTGTTCGAGGGCCGCGCTTTCATCAATACTGGCAAACGCATTGAGGTGGGGTTGTTCTTTGATTTGCTTCAAATAATGCCGGCATAATTCTTCGCTTGAAATGGTTTTATTCTGAAGTTTTCTGCAAAGTTCAGGAATGGAGTTTTCATACATAGTCAGGATTCCCTATCAATCACATCAGGAACAAGATACATTTGTTCTTCAAATAAAGGCGCTATCGATTCCAGCTCGTCCAGACAGGATTGCTCATCGGGCGTATCCTGACGGAAACGCTGGTTGTGATCCAGCGGATGAAAGAGCGGAGAAATTCCTGTTGTATCTACCGATTTCAGCGCGTCTACAAAATCCATAATCTGACTCAACTCGGAGCTAAGCTGCTTTTCACGATTTAATGGTTCAAGTCCAGCCAGTTCAGCCAGGTGCTTCAATTCTTTTTCAGTGATTTCCACGGTAATTATCCATTTGAATGTTGTGCGAAGTATATACCCAATCAACTTCAAAATGCTACGTTTTATTCTTTTTCCCGGTCAGGAACTGATAACTTGATCTATTGATTAACCTGCGTCATTCTATATCTGATTAATTCGCCTAAAACATAGCATTTTGCCGCTGATTGGGTATAAACCTTTTGGAAAAGGATATTCCATGCAACAGAAACTCCTTAAAATATATGGTCTTTCCATCCTGTTGGGTATCGCTACCGGTACGGTCGGGTCTTTTTTTCAGATAGCTATCCATAAGCTGGATACGATTCTGGATATTTTTTATAAAATGGCAAGCCAACATGCTGTCCCGAGCTGGCTTATGTCTTCATTGACATCCATGGTGCTTGTATTTGCTGCCTGGATGATGGTCAGAACCTTTGCTCCCGAGGCGGCAGGTTCGGGTGTTCAGGAAATTGAAGGAACCTTGCTTCATCAGCGCCCAATTTATTGGCGGCGTCTCCTGCCCGTAAAATTTATTGCCGGGGTTATGGCGATTTCAGCCAAGCTGGTGATTGGTCGAGAGGGGCCGACGATTCAAATGGGCGGAAATCTTGGCGAAATGCTTGGCGAATGGCAGAATGTTTCCAGACGGAGAAGGGATACCTTGATCGCAGCAGGTTCAGCAGCAGGGCTTGCTACGGCCTTTAACGCGCCCTTGGCCGGCGTATTGTTTGTGATTGAAGAAATGCGTAATGAATTCAATTTTTCATTTACCAACTTTAAAATGGTCGCTATCTGCTGCGTCATGGCGACCATCACTCTCCATATTATCATCGGCTCACAACCGGCCATTCCTATGGATGTATTTTCAGCGCCATCATTGACAAGTCTCTGGTCTTTTTTTGTGTTTGGAATTGTTGTTGGTCTGGCCGGATTATTATTTAATGTGTCATTGATGAAGCTGTTAAATCATCTTGATAATATCAATCGAAAATATTTTGCTTTTTATGTGTTGGCGGTGGGCGCGCTGACAGGATTGTTATGGGTAATAAAGCCCGGGATGGTTGGCGGCGGCTATGCTATCATTCATGATGCCTTATCGCTTTCGCCGGGTTTTAAATTCCTGCTGTTTTTGCTGGTTGTTCGTTTTTTTACAACGCTCATCTGCTATTCCAGCGCCGTTCCCGGCGGAATATTTGCACCGATGCTGGCTTTAGGGACGGTGCTTGGCTTAAGTTATTCGCATATTATGGATTTTATTCATCCTGAACTGGGGATTCCTGCAGGGATGTTTGCTGTTGCAGGCATGGGCGCTTTATTCTCAGCTGCGGTTCGCGCACCGGTGACCGGGATTATCCTTGTGGTGGAAATGACTCAGAACTATCTGTTGATTTTACCGTTAATGATTTGCTGTTTAACATCAACGACGGTTGTTCAACTTGCCGGAAATGCTCCCATTTATCTACAGTTGTTAAGGAGAACACTGAAACTTCAACATCTAAGCGAACATGGTAAATAATGCTTGGTTACTGGATGCTGTTCTGACAAAAAATCAACTCGCCTAAAACATGGCATTTTTAAGTTGATTGGGATAATCTGTTAAAAGGATTAGTTATCTGTTCAAGGACTGCCATGCCAGAAAGCAATCAATTTGAGACTCAGTTTATCCCTCATATCGATGAGCCGCGCTTTTCTTACTGGGAATATCTTATCAATGGAATTGAATATTGCTATACGGTGAAAGAAATGAATTTCAGGGAGGATATACTGGCCCTTAGACTTTCTTCCGGAATTCCTGCCGAGTATCTGCAAAACTCCTACCATTGGTTCAGTTCAGACCCAGATAATGCTTTTGTTAAAATCAATGCCGATTCCTGGGTTTACCGCCCCAGTTTTCGACCTCGCGACAGGCTCAGCCGAGACGATTTTCTCTGGCATAGCGTTGATCCCAAAAGTCTTCAATGTCCGGTGAATACTATCGGCAAATTCATTGGTGACTATTTGAAAATTCGAAATCAGCGATTGTCAGATGAACATATCAATCAGCCGATGAACTTTGTATTGCTCGATGTGCTTAATATCTTGAGCCATATGGCAAAGGACAGTAATCAGGAACGGGTAAAAAGCGCTTTACATTCATTACAGACTTATTTGAACCGGCTGAAAATGAAACTTTCGGCAATTGAAGGAAATGACAGACATTTTATCAACCGTCTGTGCGAGCAAAAATTATCCAAACTCATCATGCAGCTTGAGTTGTCGAGTGATATGTGGGTTTTCCGCGAGAAGATTGAGAGTCTTGAGCAATCCATCGATTATATCGATCTGGTTGCTCAAACAAAGATGCATTTTTCACTCAATTCCGGGCAGGCCAACGCTCATGTTTATCTGGCAGATGAAATCGAAAAAGAAGAATATTCTGCAGCACAGTTCCCGTCAATGGCTTTAAAGAAATGCATTAAAGAAAAACAATCCACATCCAGCGAAATGGTTGCTGGTTCCAGCCGTCAACCACAAGCGAGGAAGGTTGATATTGGGATCCTTGAAGATTGTTCCGAACTGGATTTAATTGATGGCCTTTCAGATGATGAAAAACAAATCTATCTATCATCTCATGTTAAAATCGCCAGAATTTCAGAAATTAAAAAAGTGATTAAGGATTTAAAATCAATGCTGGATACGAGCGGTGAAGTGATCCTTGTGCATCATTTTTCAAGCCCGTTTCTGTCGTTTCTTCAGCAATTAAGGAGTTACTTGCAGGATTTACAAAAAGAAATGAAACAACTCGATCAGATACAGGGGGCTAATTTTTTTAAAAACAGTCTTCAACTGCAACAGTTTGAGCAAAGTAACTGGTTTAAACAATGGGTGAATTCAGCCAAAAAACTCAGGCTTGAGCAGTATAATCAAAATTCGAAAGCGTTGGAGGGAAGTTTATTTAATCTTCAAAACATGGATAAACTGATTTCGGAAGCGTTGGAGACGACGGGCAAAATCGAACTCGCGCTCAAGGATATCGGCTCAAGGAAAATGCCGGCCATTAGTGAAGACTTTGAAAATTTACAACAGCAATTATTATCCAATATATTACAGTTTCAGTTATCGGCAGATGGGGTGGAAGCCGAAGCTGCCGTTACGCCTTTGAAACGGTTAGCTGCCAAAGTAGAGAAGAATAAACAATTGCTGGCGACTTGCCGGCCGACGGAACATTCAACCGTTCAATCCTGCGAAACAGAAGCAGATCATGCCGTACTTATTCAAAAAAACCTTAATAACAGAGATATTCCTGAGCGTGGCGATTATCAGCTTGGGCATTGTTATTCAGTAAGATATGAAAGCCAGCCCGCCGTTCTTTGTGATAATGAAACCTCAGCTGCGTTGTTCTCGGCATCTCCTATCCATATAGAACATTTATTTTCCGCTGCCCCAGGACAGCTTCTTCTAGTGTATCTGATGGGAATGCTGTTTAAAAATAAGGCGATGTTTAACTTGGATTCCTCCACGCAGCAAACGGCAGCACCGCGCTATCTCATGCCCCGGGAGCGTATTGAAAATCTTACTGACAAACTAGCAGAGGCCGTTGCGCTTTCACGAAGGGCAGGGGATTTGGATGAGGATGAAGAGCAACTTGAAATGTACAATGATATGCTAAAAAAAATGGCTACGACAGCATTCACACTGGAAGAGCAGGATGAACTTGAAAAAGATCTGGATTATTTTATTTCATGTTCAAAAGAAGACATCTTCCTACCTGCGAACGAGCGATTTGAGATCGCTGTAAACGAATGGAGCCCCGGTTTTTTTGCAACTCAAGCCAGGCTGGAAAATAGCCATCAGCAGGCATCCGCTTCTCAGCTGAAATTAGGCATCTAAGTATCTGGTGAAAAAACAAAATTTTTTAAATTGCTTGTGTGCTTCTATACCCGTGATGCCAGGCAGATCAAGAGAGCTATCAAGCAGCCTTTAGTGCGTAAGGTGAAAAATTAATTGCTTTAATTGTTCATATATGATACTATCTGAAAACAAATATAGCACCAACAGGCATCAGGAGTCTTCATATGTCCATATTAGAACGCTGTAATACTCAAATAAAAAACTACGAAGAAGAACGTGACAAGATTATAAAATTAATCGTGAAAACCAAGTATATTCTTAAGGCTAAAAAATATCTTTCTGAAGTGAGCTCATCAAGTTCATCAGCCCAGCAAGATGAAACTTTAGGTAACGTGCTTGAAGAGCTAAATAAAAACAAGAGTGAGATAGATAACCTTCTTGCTGAGACTCTCGCTGCGAAAAAGCTACTCCGAACTAATTATAGAAAACTTAAAGGGTTTGTTGGTAAAGAAATGCCTCATGTCAGTGAGACAATGAATAATATTGATATCAATACAGAGCAACTGCGGCGGATTAAAAATCTAGCCAAGAACCAAAAGCTTGCCACGGCCTATTTTGCTACGTTTAAACAAAGTCGTGAAGATCTAGAAGAGTTATTGAGTAAGAAATATCATATTACTCCCCCCCAACTTGATTATGAATTAAAAGATGTAAAACGCATCATTAATGAAAAAATAAATGCTGAAAAGGAAGAAATCAAATCTTTGGTGTTATCAAAGGGCGTAGAATATTCTCTGGACTTTTTCTTTGTTAAAGAAAACGATATTTTTGTTCTTTTCCAGATGAGTGCTTTAAAAGAACTACTCAAGAATCTTAAAACAGATGAGTATTGGAGAACGTTCAACGATAACAAAGACCGTCTATATCAATTGCCAGGTTCAGCAAGAATACAATGGGCTAAAGCCGTAAAATCTATAGCCTGCGAAGATTTATCAAAGATCCATCATGGTGTTCCTTTGGTACAATGGGCAATAATATTAACAGTTTTAGGGGGTGCGGTTGCTACTGTTGCCGCCGTCGGTGTCTTATTACCAGGAACATTTTCCTTTTTATCCGTAATTGGGATTTTCGCAGGAATAATGCTTGCCGGTGCATTGATAACTACCGCCATTGTTGGGGCCATTATAGGAGTTTACGGCTACAATGCTCTCGAGATGTTTGGAAGCAACCGATTAACAAATGCTATAGATAGAAGGCCGAGTAATAAATATGAATGCGAGAAATTATTGAATGACATTGAAATTAGTCATGCCGCGAATGGAAGCTTAGATGACGAAGTGTATTTTTCCCCAATACAAAAGGCCAAAAAACAAGAACTAAGCGTTTTCCCTACTTATTTTCATCAATGTATTTACAGCTCAGACAGCCAAAGATCGCTTAATAAAGCAAGAACAATGATCAATGAGCACAGTGAAAAAATGAATGAGCTGGTTTCATATTTAGATGAGACTCAAAAAAATTGGGAGAAAGCGTCTGTTTGCGATGTTTTGACTTCAGGATGAATGAATAATTAAACTGCCAGCTAAGTTTGTTAGCCGGCAGTTTAACTTTTCTCCCAGAGCTAACCTGTGCATTTGGAAGTTAATTGATATCGTGGGTATAATTTTAATTTTCAATGCAGGCATAGGTCATGGTTATAAAGGCTCAAGTTAAGAAAATCACTGTTCTTCCCGGAGATGGTATTGGTCAGGAAGTGACTATGGAAGCACTTCCCATTCTTTCAGCGTTGAATCTGCCGCTTTCGATTGATTTTGCAGACATCGGCTGGTCTTGCTGGGAGTCTGAAGCCAATCCCGTTCCTGAACGTACCTGGAAGCTTATTCGACAGGCAGATGCTTGCCTTCTTGGTGCTATTACCAGCAAGCCTGAGAGAGAAGCCGTTCTTGCGATGCCGGCTGAATTTTCGGGACAAGGAATCAAATATATCTCGCCTATTATTCAACTAAGGCAGAAATTGGATTTATTTGCCAATGTCAGACCCTGCTTTAAGGTTCTCAATGAAGATAAAGCCTTTAATTTTGTGGTGATTCGTGAAAATACCGAAGGCTTATATGCAGGATTTGATTATCATCCTTTGCCTCAAGAAATAAAAACACTGCTTTCAGGACATCAACCTTGGGATTCACTCGATAATCAAGAGATGAGTGCCGCGCTTCGGCTGCAGTCTAAATCAGGGTTGATTCGTATTTATGAATTTGCTTTTCAGTATGCTCAAAACGAGGGAATGTCGAAAGTTACCCTGGCCGATAAACCCAATGTGTTGAGGCAGAGCGCGCATTTTGCCCGTGAATGTTTCGAACAGGTCGCAGCAGGGTACCCTGAGATAGAAGCGGAAATTCTTAATGTTGACGCAGTTGCTTTATGGATGGTTCGAAGGCCGGAGCAATTTGGCGTGATTGTTTCAGAAAACATGTTTGGTGATATTCTTTCTGATTTGGCTGCAGGCATTATGGGAGGCTTAGGACTGGCTCCCAGCGCCAATATTGGTATCCATAAAGCTTATTTTGAACCCGTACACGGCAGTGCGCCAACGATGGAAAAAAATAGGGCTAATCCTTCGGCGATGTTTTTTAGCATTGCAATGATGCTAGACTATTTAGGTTTTACCAAAGAGGCCGTCTTGATTCGCCAAACCGTTATCGATGTGATTCAGCAGGGGCGGCATCTAAGTTATGACCTCGGGGGGAAAGCAACGACAAATGAGATGGCAGATGTTATAATCAACGCTGCCATAACAAAAAGTAACAATTAGCATGAATGACACACTAAGCGCACTGGAATCACTGACCAGCTCTGAACTCTCTGACGCAATGGACAGCCTCGGAATAGAGTCAGTATTGACGGGGATAAAACCTTTATCTGGGCCAAACAAACTGATTGGACCGGTCTACACAGTAAAATATCAAAACTATAGCCAGCGCCCTGATAGTTTTCGATCCGCTTCTGATTATATTGATGATGTTCCCCGTGGTTCAGTCATCGTGATTGATAACGAAGGCAATGAAACCTGCAGCACCTGGGGGCATATTCTAAGTTATACGGCTGAACTTAAAGGTATCAAGGGTACGGTTATTCATGGTGCTTTCCGGGATCTGGAAGACATCAAAGCCATGCGCTATCCTGTTTATGCAAGAGCCGTTACCATGCGTTCAGGTAAAAACCGGGTTTTTAAAGTTGCTGAGCAAATTACTCTGCAAATTGGGTCGGTGAATATCAATCCCGGCGATATTCTGTTCGGAGACCAGAGCGGGGTTTTGATTATTCCCAAAAAACAGGAAGCAGAGGTGATAGCCCGTGCTTTAAAAATTAAACAAACGGAGAAAAAAATTGTTAAGGCCGTTTGCGAAGGACAAAGTCTGGCCGAGGCTCGCAGGCAATATCGTTATGACATGCCATGGCTATAACAAAATTGCCGCAATGATTGAATAAACACAAAGGCCGTTAATCCGGCTAATGGCAACAAGGTTAGAATGCTTCCCGTATTTCTAAGAATGATTGGATAATCTCTGGTTGAACTCAGCAAACTGAATCCTTCTGTGATTTTGATGGTGAGAAAATAAATAAATACTGCAAAAAAGATTTCTGCATTGATATTAAAACTCGCTGCCAGAGCCAGCATGATGTAGGTTAGCAGGCTATGATCCATAAAATGATTATTGATCCTGACCCTTGCCATTCGATTTTTTTCCTGCTCTGATTGCGATTTTCGACAGCCCCATTGTCTAACTGCAATAAAAATCCCTCTAGATAAATAAATGATGCAATAAATTGAAGCTATTAGTGCGAGATTAATCATTGTATTGGTATTCATTGATGTTCCATTGATTCCATTTGTTCTTGCTTTGGCGAAATTTATCATATTTTTTTATTTTTGCAAGTCATCACGCCCATGCTTAATGATACCTTAATAATCACAATGTAATATATAGTCACTGCAAAACAAATTAAGAAACACTATGAATCAAACTGAAATGCGCACAAATATTAACACTGAACTGTTAACGCTTAAAAATCTTTTTAAGCAAGGAAAATTTGTAGAGGCTCTCGCCAATTGCAATCATTTACTTGATGAAGAGCAGTTAAAACGCCTGAATGATCTCCCTGTCTTGAAGGAGATTGTTGAGTTAACATTGCTTCGTATTAAAATAGCGGCCAGTATTGAACTGAATTTGCCGAGAAATAAAACATCCGCTGGTTTTTCTTCCGAAGAGATTAAGGAGGCTGCTAAAAATCCAGGGCGTGAATTAAAGAGTTTGGATGGGCTGGTTAGAAAATATGAAAAAGCGATGAATGTGTTGGTGAAATATGATGGGGTTTTTAAAAAGAAGCTTTATCCATCCGATGTCTTTAATCTTCAAATCGAACTTGCGCTGGCTGGTCCAATATACAAGAAACTCGATAGAAACATCGGCGTAGACTTTTCGCGATTTCATGATTTTGCAAAGCAAGGTATTGAAAACATTTTAAATTCGGCCGCGGCTAGAACCCCTGCATACAAGGAAATTGAAATTGAAGACATGATTAAATTTTATCAAGCTTCTTTTTCCGAGAGGTATCTTATTAACCCGCTAAAAATTCAAGCCAATAAGCTGGAGAAGATGGGTTCTAAGAGTAAGCTGGTAAAATACGAACGTTTGTTTTTAGTCGTTAAAACCATTGTAGATAACAAAACTACAAGAAATATAAATGAAAGACAGCTGGCAACGGTTTGTTATCAAACTTCACAAAATCGAAACAGTCCGTTGCTGCCTTTGTATTTGATACGAATTACTCTCCTTCAAAACAAACAAAATCAACAGCAAAACAGCGAGTTACTCCTTTTGACCAGCCGGTTTTATCAGTATTGCCGTCGTCTTCCGCAAAAAAATAAAGGTTTATTAGCGAATGCGCGTGACTTAATAGCAACGAACAGGCAGGACTCATTATTTGAAGATAAAACTGACCTGACCAAACTGATCTTGCAGAACATGTTCAATATTCTTAATGATAAGTTTAATAAAGATAAACCGTTGCTAATGAGAAATAAATACGAAACAGCAATGGATGCACTTTATGATTTATTGCTGAAAAAAACAGGGAAAAGCGGTATTGAATTTCAATTGTTAGAACGGTTGGATGAACGCTTTTCAACAAAAAAAGGAAAAAACTCGGCACTCGCCAATGAATTGTCGGATAAGTATGTCAAAACGATCATTAAATTATGCTCTGGCCTTGATATCACTAAAAATCCTATACATGCTACGATGCTGGAATTTGTTTTTAGCTTCCTAAAAAATGAAGTGCAACTAATCATAAAAAATGAAATGCCGCCCCAATACATTCAAAACAGTAAGTTTGGAATGTTTTCTGGCTCTCGCTCAAGCATGGTGGATGACTCGCCGGTTCAAGATGAAACCTTCTCTCAGGACTCTCATAATGTGGCGTTGCCGTCATTTTAATAATAAAATTTCAAGTGGCGTGAGCTTAAAGATAGGTCGTTGTTTGGCGGCTTTGTATGGATCCCACGCATAAAGCGTGGGAATTGGACGTTCTTCGTTGAAATTTCAACAGACCCTATAATAGACGGCAAGTTAATCCGCCCGATTCATTTAATCCCTCAGTTCCACTGCTTGCAGCAACTGCGCTTGAAACTGAATCATCTTCAAGCACAGAGTTCTGCTTCTCAGGAAGATAAGAAAGTAAACGATTTTTTAATGGCACATTTTGAAATAATTTGCATTTCATTTCCATTCTATTAATAAATTCTTCATCTAGAGGAATTTTCCCCTCCAATGCGCAACTACCAACATTATTTATTAAATTTTGAACTGAAATTTCATCTTCATTTATACCCATTAAATATACAACATCTGTTTTAGTTTGTTCCAATAATTCTTTGTAGGATAGAGCATAATAAATTGCACTTCCCTTACAGTATTTATTTTGTTCTAAAACACAGGCAGCTATGTATGTACCAACAACAATTGTGTCAAATTTTTTATCAAAACTCTCATCTTCAATTGATAAGCATCGAAACATGTATCCGCTTACCATAAATAGTTTTTCAATTTCAGTGGTGGTAAACGGACATGTAAATGCTCCCTCATTTAGCACTAAATTTATTAGTTGCTCTCGTGATACCTCACTCATATCCTTTGGCAGTTCTGGCTTTGCAGAAGAAAAAAAATCAAAAAATCCCATGCTATCATCCTTATGTAACTGTTGTATTTTATGCGCACATTTTTATCCGAAAACATTATAGGTAACTCCTCACGTCATCCCGAGCGAAGCGAGGGATCTCCCTG
>FYBJ01001452.1_pt1 | contig 65692 bp, 73 predicted proteins | sample 1134611 | NCBI WGS metagenome assembly FYBJ01 (sample SAMEA104116008, study PRJEB20421) | marine metagenome | isolation source: marine
CTTGTGGCAGATGAACAGCTGGCGGATATCCTTGGGGCCGAGCGCGCTCAAAGCCATGTTGATCAGGTCCGCATCCGGGTGGTCGGCGGCGCGCAGGGTGTAGAAATAGGCGGGGTGATCCGAGGTGATCGACGGCCACGCCCCGCCGTTTTCGGCCCAGTTGACCAGCGCGGCGAGGGCGTGAAATTCCTCGGGCAGCTTGTCGGCGTTCTGCCGTGCGAGGCGGCGCATGTCCGTCCGGGTGCGGCCCTTGAGCGTGGTGCCACTGTCGGCCAGAGCATCGACGAGGATGAAGTCCATCTTCTGTCGCAGGATCGCGCCCGCGTCGATGCCGCGCGCCTTGACGACGGGCTCCACCAGGTCGTTGTAGTCAAAGAATTTGGCGATGCGGTTGCGGTCCTCAAGATCGAAGACATACTTGACCGGCAGGTTTTCAAAGGCGTCCTTGTCCCCGCCGGTGATCATTGCCGGGTGATCCATCTCCTGAAAGAGATAGACGCCGCCGAAATGATCGGCCCAGAAGTTGCGCTGCTCGAAGGACATTTCCTTGAGCGTCACCGGGTTGCGCACGATGTCGCCCGTTTCGCCCGCGAGGCCGATCATCTCGGCGATGAGCACGTCGTCGAACCAGGCATCCTCCCTGTTGAGAAACTCGTTCACCTTTGCGTCGAGCTTCGCCGCCTGCTTAATGGCGCCGCCGGTGGTGTCGGCCTCGATGGTGACGCGGCGGATGTCGAAGAGCCGGGCGGGGGTGGACATGTCATAAACGGAATTCACCAGCTCGCCCGCCACCGCATCGCGGGCAGTGAGGGCAAAGAGCGCAGATTCGTTATCCTCGATGAACTGCCGCAGGATGGAGCGGGAGGTCGAGAATTTCGCATCGAGCAGCGGCGCGGTCTTCTGCTGCGTGGTGAGCAGGATGAACTGCCGGTTCACGCCTGCGTGATTGAGGTAGAGGGGGTCGCCCAACTCATGGCCCACTTCGGGGGAATAGCCCGAAATGTCGACATAGAAATCGGTGAGCGCGGTGGTCTTGCCGGTAAGATGCTTGAGCGCACGGTTGTAGCGCTCCACCAGCGCCGGGGAGCCGACATGGATCAGGTTGCCGAACATGAGGCCGGATTTGATGAGGCGGTTCATGGGGTGTCGTGGTGCTTAACAAATTCTTCAATACTGCCGTAGTGCTCTGCTACTAGTCGCTGTTGCGCAATCATCATGTTCGATCCTCGTTCTGTCCAACCATGCGCCACAAACATTTCCGCCGTACCGCCGTAGTGTTCCTTGGCGATACGGGAAATTGCTTTTGCATCCCAACCGGGTCTCTTGCTGTGCTCTGTCATTGGACACTCCCGATCATCATGCTTGGCCCCCGGTCGAGGGCCTCAAGCCCCACCCGCCATGGACTCGATCCGGGGCCTTCGCGTGATTGGCCATGAGGTCCCGGGTCAGGCCCGGGACGGGGAGTGGCTGGGTCATCCCTTCCCCTCCAGATACCGCCGTTTGGCCTCTTCGGTGCGGCCGAAATCGCGGATCATGTTTTCGATCGCCACCTCGTCGGACTTGTCGGCATAGCGGAATTCGCTGTCCGCGTAGCGGTTGATTTCCTGGATCACCATGTCAATCGTGATCGGCTGGCGCAAATCTTCGATCATGGCTTTCTTCTCGTCGTATGGTTTGAAGAGGAACAAATCCGGCTCTTCCATCCACTCATCCGGCAGCTCGAAATCCATCGCGCGGACCTTCACGGCGTCGGTGATGTTCTTGATCGCGCGGCCGGTGAAGCGGTCGTCGGCCATCTGGATGCCCTTGAGATAGGTGCCCAGCTTGGCAATCGTGTCGAGTTTGCCGATTTCCTTGGACACCCGCTCATAGACCTCCAGCAGCCCGTCCTCATGCGGCCTGGAATGGCTCTCGAAGCTGGCCGCCACGGCCTTCTTGATCTCCTGGGCCGCGAAAACCTCGTGATCGCCCAGCGGGATGTCGTGGTTCCGGCCCATGAGCAGCGCCAAGATGTCGATATAGTCCTCGCGGGTCTGCGGCCCGTCCACGAGGAACCGCGCGCCCGCGCGTTGGCGGAGCGCGTCGTCCACATTCTCGGGGTAGTTGGAGAACATCCCGAAAGTGCAATTGCCGCGCACGACCGTATTGGCACCCGAAAAGCTCTCCATCAGGACGGCGGTGATCTCGAGCTGACCCGCGCTGGACTGCCGATCGCCGCGCTTGCCCGCCAGCTGGTCGATGTCGTCCACAGTGCCGAAGCCGATCACGGTGGGGTCGATGACCGTATTGATAAACTCCTTGGCGTTCTGCGCGGATTTGCCCTGGTAGCTGTCGATGCTCTCGGTCGAGAGGTTGGAATAGCGGAACGGGTAGCCGGCGGTCTGGCAGTAGTCGTTCAAGAGCCCGGCCATCATCTGAATGAGCGTGGTCTTGCCCGTGCCGGGCATCCCGTCGCCCATGAAGGTGAAGATGAAGCCGCCGAGTTCCTGAAACGGGTTCAGACGGCGGTCGAAATCATAGGCCATGAGCATCTTGGCCAGTTTCAGCGCCTGGTATTTGGCGATGTGGTTGCCCACGACCTCATGCGGTTTCTTGAAGGTCATGGTGAGGGTCTGGCGGCGCGCCGATGCCGCGGGGGTGAAGCCGCGGATGGTGAAATCATCGGCCTCCACGCGCCATGTGGCTCCGGTGAAGGCCCCCAGATGAGCGGTGTTCCGGGCGCGCAAGCTGAGCTTTTCCATCAGCTGTTCAGCAAAGGCCGAGACCGTCGCGATGAGTTGCGCGTCGTCCTTCGCATGGGTGGCGATGCGCTGATCCAGCTCCCAGAGCGCGCCGTGCAGGGCAAGCTGGGCATTGTCGGTCAGCACCTCCTCGACCTCGCCCACCTCGACGGTCACTTCCGAACCGTGCGGGGCCAGCAGAAAGGCGGTGGCATTGGCGAAGGTGTAAGTGACGGCGAGGGCCTCGGCGGCGAGACGTTCGGTGAACTCGGTCTTTTGCGCTGCGGGCAGGGACCCGGCGAGGTTGGTGCGGCGCAGATCGGCCAGACCGGTGGCCTCGGCATAGGTGTCCCCCACGGCCAGCGCGATCGAGAGCGCGCGGCGCAGGGTGTGCATGAGCGTGGCCTGCAGCGGCGAGACCAGAGGATCATCGCCGTCGGCCGAGGCGATGCGGTCGATCAGATGCACGCCGTCGGGCCGCGCCGTTGAGCGCGTCACCAGCCCCGGCGTGGTGGTGCGAAACCGGCGACGGGTGCCGATGCCCGACGAACGTTCCTGACCGGCGGCCTCCACCGGTCTGGCGATGCGCGGCGTATGGTCGAACCCGTCCAGCATGGCCACGGCGGCGTCCGAGTGTTTGACGATGTCGTCCTCGCGCAGTTCCATCATGTCGGCGGTCAGGGTCATGTCTAGTCTCCAGATTGGCGGGGTGAACCCCGCCCTACGTAGGCCGGGGTTCACCCCGGCACATGGTCAATATCTCAGCACCCGGCCCGCGTTGCTCACCACGTATTTCGCGACCGCGCCGAAGCCCGGGGGGTTCTTTTCGGCCAGCACCTGATAGGGGCGTTCGGGCAGGATGATGGCGCGTTCCATCCGGGTGGCCCCGGTGTCCACACCACGCCCCGAGAACGGATCGAGCGCGAAGACCTGCCGTTCCACGGTGCCGAACCAGCCCGAGCGCTCTTCCTCGACGCGCTCGCTTTCGAGTATCTCGTCGGTCCAGGCCAGCGCCCAGTCCTGTCCCTGTGGCGCGTCGGCCTCGGCCAGCACGTCGCGGATGGGACCGGATTGACGCGTGTAGGCATGGGAATACATCGGGCCCACATGCAGGCGGCGCAGGCGCTTGGGGTGCAGGTCGTCAAAGACCCGATCGAAGCCGCGCGCGATGGTCAGAAGTTTCAGCCCTCCAAGGCTTTGCCCCATCAGATGCGCCTGTACCTCGGGCCAGCGGCGCTGATCCTTGCTGAGCGGCGTGCGGCCACTGTCTTCAAGCTCCATGAGGTAGATCGTGGGCAGGTTCATCTGGCTGTCATAGACCGCCCAGTGCATGAGGAAGCTCTGCCGGTCGGCCATGTACCTGAGCGGCAACAGCGCCGGATCGTTGCGGGCCCAGAAGAGATGTCCGCGCGTGAGCTCCTCATAGTAGAGCCGCTGGGACAGGGAGAATTGCAGGCGCGTGGGGATCTCGCGTTCGGAGATGATCTGTTCGACCATCTGGCGTTTGTAATCGGTGGTGCCGGGCATGTTGGCCAGATGCCGGTCGGCCTGTTGCGCGTCATTGGCCATGACCAGAAGCTCGCTCGCGACCGGAAAGCCGCTTTCCGAGCTGTCCATGGCGAGGCTGCCGAAGAACTGGCCGGTATCGCGACCCACGAGGAGATATTTCATCGAGAGCGCGCGGAACGTGTAGGCGAGGTTCTGGATATAGACGGCAATCACCTCGACCTCTTCGCGGGAGAGGTCACCGGAGGCCTGCATGACGGCGGCCACGCGGCTCAGATGGCCGGTGATCCGCTCGAACTTGGCAAAGTAACGACGCGAGGCGAAGACGTCAGTGAGGCCGACATGGTCCTTGGCCGGGGTTGTTTGCGATTGCTTAACCATCGTCACCCCCCGGAGTTACTACCAAAAAAGTACCCATTGACTTCATTCTTGAACACGATATCAGCGCGGACTGGATCGATCTTCTTGTAAAAGTGAAATGCGAGGTAGGGCAGTCCGAAGAATGCACCCACCGTGCCAAGGATCCAAATCCAAACGATTGGTATCTCGCCGATGGAAATCGCTATTCCGTCAGAATACGGCTGAAGCAAGATAGCGATGACCGGGAGTCCCCATCGTGCGAACATGACTGCGTCTATCCAGAATGGATAGGATAAGGTCGCTCGTGTGGACCCGATCTGGTCTGGCTGTTCTTGATCACCCATCGCCGCCACCCCCGTCACCGTCATTCCCGCCACCCCCATCCATGGCGATCATCCCCGCACCGGCGTTTTGCGGCGACCGCCAAAGCCCGGTATGGCGGAACCCGGTGATGATGCTTTCACCGCCCACGCTCTTGGTGGCGGGCGTGGCAAAGAGCAGCCAAAGCAAAGCGCCCAGAAGGAAGGCCAAACTGACCCAGCACAGCCACAGCACCTCGTGGGAGGCCGCTGCAAAACTGACCGGCACGAAGACCGCGATCAAAAGGATCGGAACTATGAATTGCCGCCGCCGTTTCATGCCGTAGACGGCTTCACGGCCACGCCGAACGCAGGGGCCACGAACACGACCGCGTTATGCCCCATAAAGATTGCTGTCATGCTTCTTGACGATCTCTTCGAACCGCCGGGCGAAGCGTTCGTCCGCCTTGGCCTTGGCTTCCAGCACGTCGCGGGCAAAGACCATGTGATCCTCATGCGCCTCGAGCATGTCGGCCATTTTCTGGTTCGTTGCGGCCCCGATGCCGGCCATGGCCGATTGTGCCTCCTGGTCGGTCTGCACGCCGATTTCGTTGATGCGGTGGGCGACGTCCTGCTGCTGGGCCGTCTTGAGCGACTTGGTGAGCGCGTCATAGAGCACAACGCGTTGCTTGGTGTCGGTCTGCAGCTTGTTGATGAGCACCATCTGGGTCGCAGCCTGGTTTTGCAGGCTGTCCACCCAGGTCTTGCCCTTCTCGATATAGCGCTCGAGCGTCTGGCTCTTGGCGAGCTTGACCTGTTCGTCCTGCACCATGGCGTTGTAGCGCGAATTCAGATCGGCCAGCTCGGTCTCGAGCTTGGTTCGCGCCGCCGCGTCGGTTTCGTTGGCGATCTTGTTTTCGAGTGCAATGATGTCGGGGTCCATGGCTTGAATGTCGCTGCGCAGGCTCTCCAGTTCGCCCACGGTAAACTCGCGCTCGTCCAGTGTTTCGGTGAGGTTGGTCTCGACCTTCACTTTTTGCTCTTCCAGAATGGCAAGCTGGCCTTCGAGCAGCTGGGTGATCACGTCGGATTTGGAAATCAGATCCTGCAGCTTGTCGTCGATATTGGCGGTGCGTACGCGTTCCTGACGCATACTGTCCGCCTTGGCCGAGGAAAAGACGCCCACGAAGCTTTCCCAGCCCGTCTTGCCGCGCATCTCGTCGAAATCCTTGGAAAACGCAGCCGTGACATCATCCAGCCCCATGATCAGCTCGGCGATGTTTTCGTTCATCACCTGCGTGTGCGCATGTACGTCCTCGAGCGTGGCGTTCTCGATGTCGAGCATCGCGTCCTCGCCCTTGGCAATCTTGGAGCGTGCGGTTTCGATGCGGCTGGTCAGTTCCTGTATCTTTGCCTGTGCCTCGGCCACCTGGGCCTGTGATTCTTTGACCTGTGTATCCAGATTGGCCATGTATCCCCCTTCAATGACGTGATTGCCGGGCATCGCGACCGCGCGAACAAGGGCGAAAGGGCCATAAAATCATGCTACTGCTTTCACGGCCCGCGCCTTTCATCCGGTTTCGGCGAAGGATGCGAGCAAAACACTTTTGGTAATGCGTCTTGACCTCAATATAAGGGTTTCGCAGGGAAATTTAAGAGGTTTCCGCGCGGGTTGGCGCAGAAATCCGGCGGGTAAACGGGAAGTCCAAGAGATGAAAAAGCTGAAAGTGACGGCGGCACAGATGGTGGAAGCCGCACGGGACCGAATTACCGAGATCGACACCGGGACGCTGATCGGAATGGTCGATGATCCGGAGGTGGTGATCGTGGATATTCGTGACATTCGCGAACGTCAGCGCAGCGGGTTCATTCCCGGCTCGATCCACGCGCCGCGGGGCATGATCGAGTTCTGGGTCGATCCCGATAGCCCCTATCACAAGGAGGTCTTTGCGCAGGACAAGACTTACGTGTTTCACTGCGCATCCGGCTGGCGCTCGGCGCTGACGGTGGCGACGCTGAGCGACATGGGGTTCGAGGCGGAGCATCTGCGCGACGGGTTCGGCGATTGGGTCAGGCACGGTGGCCCGGTCGAGATGTCGCAGGGGTGAGATGGTTGTACGGGGCCGCGCGCATGTTACGTTCCTGTGGCAACATGTTGCGGTCCAGTGGCAAGGAGCAGAGCGATGCCTGATGTGAAGAAACCAGATGTGAAAATGTCCCTTCATCCCGAGGTCACGCCGTTTTTCGACGAGGATTCGAATACGTTTTCCTATGTCGTGAAGGACCCCGGCAGCGCCGCCTGTGCGGTGATCGATTCGGTGCTGGACCTCGACTATGCCGCCGGGCGCATCACATTCGACAGTGCGGACCGGATCATCGCGCATGTCCGCGCGCACGGGCTCAGCCTGGAGTGGTTGATTGAGACCCATGTCCATGCCGATCACCTGTCGGCGGCGCCCTACATCCAAGACGCGCTGGGGGGCCGAATGATGATCAGCGAGAAGATCGTCGAGGTGCAGGAGACTTTTGGCAAGGTGTTCAACGAGGGCACGGGATTCGAGCGGGACGGGTCACAGTTCGACCGGCTTTTGAAGGATGGCGACACGTACCGGATCGGCGGCATGGAAGGTTTCGCGATGCTGACGCCCGGGCACACGCCGGCCTGTATGACCCATGTGATCGGGGATGCGGCCTTTGTGGGCGATACGCTCTTCATGCCGGATGGCGGCTCGGCGCGGGCGGATTTTCCGGGCGGGGACGCGGGCGCTCTTTATGATTCGATCCAGAAGGTGCTGAGCCTGCCGGAAGAGATGCGGCTTTTCATGTGCCATGACTATGGTCCCAACGGGCGCGATATTGCCTGCGAGACAACGGTCCGCGATGAGCGCGAACACAACATCCATGTGGGCGCGGGGCGCACACGGGACGAGTTCGTGGCCATGCGCGAGGCGCGCGATGCGACGCTGGACATGCCGCGTCTGATCATCCCGTCCCTGCAGGTGAACATGCGCGCTGGCGAGGTGCCGACGGATGAGGCGGGCAACATGGTGCTGAAGGTGCCCGTGAACAAGCTGTGATGCCCGGCTGACGGTGCGCGGCGCACGCGCATCACAAACTGCCCGATCTGGCCTTTCGCGCCTTGCAAACTTGCGCCCGCCCCCATAGGTTCCCGGCAAATTCCCGGGGTGCACGACCCCCTTACGCACAAGGAGCATTCCATGGAAGGCGGCGGCGCATTGACCCAGTTTCTCCCCCTCGTTCTGATCTTCGCGATCATGTATTTTCTTCTGATCCGGCCGCAGCAGAAGAAGATGAAGGACCATCGCGCCATGGTCGAGGCCGTGCGGCGTGGTGATCTGATCGTCACCCAGGGCGGCATGATCGGCAAAATCGCCAAGGTCAACGATCAGGAGGTCGAGGTCGAGGTGGCCTCGGGCGTCAAGGTGCGGATCGTCAAGCACACGATCGCCGAGGTGCGTTCCAAGACGGAACCGGCTGACGCCTGATTTCGCTTCTCTTTTTCCTGTCCTAGACGTCGAAGGCCCGACCCATGCTGAAGATCGACCTGTGGAAACGCATTCTTATCTGGGGCGTGGTGCTTATCGGGCTGCTGCTGGCCTCGCCCAACGGGTTCTATACCCGGGTCGAGACGCATAACGACGCGCTGGAGGCCATCGAACGGGGCGAGAACGCGGCGCAATACGCCGATGACGTGGCACTCTGGCCCAACTGGGCGCCGTCTGGGCTGGTGAACCTTGGCCTCGATCTGCGCGGTGGCGCGCATCTGCTGGTCGAGGTGCAGGTCGCGGACGTCTATCAGGCGCGGCTTGAGGGCATGTGGCCCGAAGTGCGCGACCTCCTGCGCGAGAACCGGACCGAGATTGGTGCAATCCGCCTGCAGGACGGCGCGCCGGATGAGATGATCGTGCGGCTGGTGGAGCGGCCCGAGGCCGTGGGCGCGGCCGCGACGCTTGTGCGCGGGCTGGCGCGGCCTGTGACATCGCTCACCGGCATAGGTGCGAACGACATCGAGGTTTCAACGCGCGGCGAAAGCATCGTTGTGCGCCTCAGCGAGGCCGAGCAGCGTGCAACGGACGAGCGCACCGTGCGCCAGTCGCTGGAGATCGTGCGGCGCCGGATCGACGAGGTGGGCACGCGCGAGCCGAACATTCAGCGCCAGGGGGCCAGCCGCATCCTGATCCAGGTGCCGGGCATCGGCAGCGCCTCGGAACTGGAACGGCTGATCGGCAAGACCGCGGCGCTGACCTTTCAGCCGGTGGTCGGCCGTGCCGGGAGCGCCGATCAGCCGGCAGGCCCCGGCAACGAGGTGCTGCCGTCGCTGGACGAAGAAGGCGTGTTCTACATCCTCGAACGCGCGCCGGTGGTGACGGGTGAGGAACTGGTCGATGCGCAGCCCGATTTCGACCAGAACGGGCGACCTGCGGTGTCGTTCCGTTTCAACCCGACGGGCGCGCGCAAGTTCGGCGACTACACCGCGGAGAATATCGGCAACCCCTTTGCCATCGTACTGGATGACGAGGTGGTCAGCGCCCCGGTCATCCAAAGCCGCATTCCGGGAGGGTCCGGCATCATCACCGGGCGTTTTTCGGTTGAGGAAAGCACCAATCTGGCAGTGCTGTTGCGCGCCGGTGCCCTGCCGGCCGAGCTGAAGGTGGTCGAGCAGCGCACCATCGGCCCCGAGCTGGGTGCTGACAGCATCGAAGCCGGGAAGATCGCCTCTGTCGTGGCCTTTGCCCTGGTATTGATCTTCATGTGGGCGAGCTATGGCACCTTCGGGATTTTCGCCAACATCGCGCTGATCATCAATGTGGGGCTGATCTTTGGTCTTCTGAGCCTGATCGGGGCGACACTGACGCTTCCCGGGATCGCGGGGATCGTGCTGACCATCGGGATGGCGGTGGACGCCAATGTGCTGGTGTTCGAGCGAATCCGCGAGGAGATGAAATCCGCGCGCGGCCCCGCGCGAGCCATCGAGCTGGGCTATGAAAAGGCGCTAAGCGCCATCACGGACGCCAATATCACCACCTTCATCACCGCGCTCATTCTCTTTGCCATGGGTTCGGGTCCGGTGCGGGGGTTCGCGATCACGCTGGGCCTGGGGATCCTCACCTCGGTCTTTACGGCGATTTTCGTCACCCGCCTGCTGGTCGTCATGTGGTTCGAGCGCAAGCGGCCCAAGACGGTGTTGCAGGGCAGGGCGCTCCGGCTGGTGCCCAAGGAAACCAGTTATGACTTTTTCCGGCGCTGGAAGATGTGGCTGGGCATTTCCGGTGTGCTGATCCTTGTCGGCTTTGGGTCCTTCGCTTTGCAGGGGCTGAATTTCGGCATCGACTTCAAGGGCGGCACCACGGTGCGGACCCAAAGCGCCGAGCCGGTGGACATTGGTCAGTACCGCGATGCGATCACGCCGCTGGAGCTGGGCGATGTGTCGATCACCGAGGTGTTCGATCCGACCTTCGAAGCCGATCAGAACGTGGCGATGGTCCGCATCCAGGCGCAGGAAGGCCAGGAGAGCGTCAGCGCGGACGTGATCGACAGCGTGCGCGAGGCCTTGACCGCGGTGGTGCCGGACCTGAAATTCACTTCGGTCGAGAGCGTCGGGCCAAAGGTCTCAGGCGAGCTGATCACGGCCGCCGTGATTGCGGTGCTTTTGGCCATCGGGGCGGTGCTGGTCTATATCTGGCTGCGTTTCGAGTGGCAGTTCGCGCTGGGGGCTGTAGCCGCGCTGGTGCATGATGTGGTGCTAACCATCGGGATATTCTCCGAGCTTCAGATACAGTTCGATCTGGCCATTATCGCGGCCCTTCTGACCATCGTCGGGTATTCTCTGAACGATACGGTGGTCGTTTTCGACCGGGTGCGCGAGAATCTGCGCAAGTACAAGAAGAAACCGCTGAGCGAGGTGCTGAACATCTCGATCAACGAAACCCTCAGCCGGACGGTCATGACCTCGGTCACCACGCTTCTGGCGCTATTGGCGCTCTTCATTCTGGGCGGAGACGTGATCCGCGGCTTTGTCTTTGCGATGATCTGGGGCGTGATCGTGGGCACCTACAGTTCGGTCTTTGTGGCCAGCGTCATCCTGCTGTGGTGCGGTGTCAAGCGCGACTGGTCCAAGCCTGACGCAAGCGCCGGCACGCAGTTTTCCAAGACGGATGCCTGAGGCGCTGAGCCAGACCCTGGCGCTGCCCGGGGTCTGGTCGCTGATCCTGGCGATGTCCGTGGCGGGCATCGTGCGCGGCTTTTCCGGCTTTGGCACGGCACTGATATTCGTGCCCGTCGCGGGGCTGTTCCTGAGCCCTGCGCAGGTGGTGGGAACCATCGTGATCACCGGCATCTTCAGCACCGCCGCCCTGTTGCCGCGCGCCTGGCGGCAGGGCAACCGGCGGGAAGTGGGATCGCTGGTGCTGGCGGCCCTGCCGACAGTGCCGTTGGGTTTGTGGGTGATGCAGGCGCTCGATCCAGTCGTGGTGCGCTGGATCGTGGCGGTCGTGGCAAGTGGGACGCTCGCGGCGCTAGTCTCGGGCTGGCGCTATACCGGCATCGTGTCGCGGCCCAAGGTACTGGCCATCGGGGCGGTGGCGGGGCTGATCGGGGGCATGACGGGCCTGACCGGGCCGGTGGTGATCCTCTTTTACCTTGCAGGCCAGTCGGTGGCGCAATCAGTGCGCGCCAACACAATCCTGTTTCTGGCCGCGCTCGACGTGGTGATCGTGTCCAACATGCTGCTACAAGGCGCCATCGAGGCGGATGTCGTCTGGCTGGCCCTGGTGCTGGCGGTGCCCTATTTCATCACCACGATGATCGGCCAGTCGCTGTTTGATCCCGCGCTCGAGAGGGTTTATCGCTGGGTAGCCTATTCGATGATCGGCCTCGCGGTGCTGAGCGGGCTGCCGGTCTGGGCATGAAAGCACGAGGAACCGCAATGCAGCTGAGCGAGATCACCTTTGCCACCGCCACGCCGATCGACGGCTATGGGCCGGGGTTCTTTCGCGTGGGCGGGCAGGTGATCCGCGGCGCGGCGCTGGTGACCGAAGCCGGCGCACGGGGCTGGGGTGGTTATGACGATGCGGAAACGCTGCTGGCCGTGGCGGGCGAAGTGGACGTGATCTTTGTCGGCACGGGTGCCCTGATCGCGCCGATTCCGTCTGCCTTGCGCGGCACGCTGGAAGAGGCCGGGCTGGGGGTCGAGATCATGGCCACGGATGCCGCTTGCCGGACCTACAATGTGCTTTTGTCTGAAGGGCGTCGCGTGGCCGCGGCGCTGATCCCGGTCTGAGATGGCGGTCGGTACGCTTCTGAGCCTGCGCAGCCTGAGCGTGGCGCGCGGCGGGATCGAGGTGCTGAGCGGGCTCGACCTCGACATAATACCCGGCGAGGCGGTGATTCTGCGGGGCCCGAACGGGATCGGCAAGACGACCCTTCTGCGCAGCATGGCCGGGCTGCAACTGGCGCGGGCGGGCCGCGTTGAGGTCGACGCCGAGACGCTGGTGTATGCGGGCCATGCCGACGGGGTGAAGCCGACGCTGAGTGTGGCCGAAAACCTGACCTTCTGGGCTCACGTTTTCGGCGTGAAGGAGATCGGCCGCGCCCTGTCTGCCTTCGATCTGGAGGCACTTGCCGAACGTCCGGCGGGTGCGCTCTCGGCCGGGCAGAGGCGCCGGCTGGGTCTGGCGCGGCTCCTGGTGACGGGGCGCAAGCTGTGGCTTCTGGATGAGCCCACTGTGTCGCTGGATACCCATGCCGTCGGGATGTTCGCGCGCGCGGTCGAGGCGCATCTTGCCACGGGCGGTGCGGCGGTCATCGCCACGCATATCGAACTGGGCCTGGTGCAGGCGCGGGTGGTCGAGCTGTCGCCCTTCAAGGCGGCGCTGCCGGACATAGATGATTTCGACGAGGCCTTTGCATGATCGCGCTGACCCTTCGTGACATCCGGCTGGCCATGCGCGCCGGGGGCGGGTTTGGCCTCGGGCTTGCGTTTTTCCTGATCGTGGTGGTTCTGGTCCCGTTCGGCGTGGGCCCGCGGGCCGACCTGCTCGCGGCCATTGCGCCGGGCATCCTGTGGCTGGGCGCGCTTCTGGCCTGCCTTCTGTCGCTCGACCGGATTTTTGCGCTGGACTGGGAGGACGGGTCGCTGGACCTGATCGCCACCTCGCCACTGCCGTTGGAGACGGTGGTGAGCGCCAAGGCGCTGGCGCATTGGCTGACCACCGGTGTGCCGCTGATCCTGGCCGCGCCGGTGTTGGGGCTGCTTTTGAACCTCGCGCCGGGGGCTTACGGCGCGCTGATCGTGTCGCTGCTGATCGGAACGCCGGCCCTGTCGGTGATCGGCACCTTCGGCGCGGCCCTCACGGTGGGGCTGAAACGCGGCGGGCTGCTTCTGAGCCTGCTGGTGCTGCCGCTTTACATGCCGACGCTGATCTTTGGCGCGGACATGGTGCGGCGCAGCGCGATGGGCATAGAGGGCACGGTACCGATGCTGATGCTGGTGGGGATCACCTGCGGCGCTATTGCCCTTTTACCCTTTGCCTCGGCTGCGGTACTACGGGTCAACCTGAGATGAATCGTGAGGCAGGAATGGCGTCTATCTGGGAATATGCCAACCCCAAGAAATTCATCGAAACCAGCAACCGGTTTCTGCCCTGGATCAGCGGCGCGGCGGCACTGTCCCTGGTCGTAGGGCTGGTCTGGGGGTTTTTCCTGACGCCGGATGCGGAGCGGTTCGGCTCGACCGTAAAGATCATCTACCTGCATGTGCCCAGCGCGATGATGGCGATTTCGGCCTGGTTCATGATGCTGGTGGCCTCGCTCATCTGGATCATCCGGCGCCACCATGTCAGTGCCCTTGCCGCACGCGCCGCGGCCCCGGTGGGGGCCGTGATGACGGTGATCGGACTGATCACGGGCGCGATCTGGGGCCAGCCGATGTGGGGGACATGGTGGGCCTGGGACCCGCGGTTGACCTCGTTCCTGATCCTGTTCCTGTTCTATCTCGGCTACATGGCATTGTGGGCCGCGATCGAGGATGACGACACCGCCGCCGACCTGACCTCGATCCTGTGCCTTGTGGGGTCGGTCTTTGCGTTGCTCAGCCGCTATGCGGTGAATTTCTGGAACCAGGGGCTGCACCAGGGCGCATCGCTGAGCCTGGACAAGGAGGAAAACGTGGCGGATGTGTTCTACTTCCCCCTGCTGGTCAGTATCGCGGGGTTTGTCCTGTTGTTCGTGGCGCTGGTATTTTTACGCACACAGACCGAAATCCGCGCAAGACGGATGCGGGTGCTGCTGGCGCGGGAGCGGATGAAATGATGCCAGATCTGGGAAAATACGCGGTCGAAGTGGCGGCGTCATATTTGTCGTCGCTGGCGCTGATCGGGCTTCTGGTGGTGCTGAGTGTGCGCCGCTGGCGCAAGACACGTGACGCCCTGGCGGCGGTCGAGGCAAGGCGGCGGGGCGATGGCTGATCCCGGCAAGAGGGCGCGACCCGGCACCTCGCGCATCTCGCTGCTGATGATAGCGCCGCCGCTGATCTTTGCGGCGCTTGCCGCTATCATCGTGGCGGGTCTGTTCCGCGACGATTCCGGTGGCCTGCCTTTGGTCTTTGTCAGCAGGCCCGCCCCGCCCATTCAGGCACAGACTCTGCCGGGCCGCGTGACGCTGACCGATGCCGATCTGCGCAGTGGCGAGGTGACGGTGCTGAACTTCTGGGCCAGCTGGTGCCTGCCCTGCCGGGCCGAGCACCCGACGCTCAAGGCGCTGGACGCGGATGGTGTGCGCGTGGCGGGCGTGAACGTGCAGGACAAGGCCGAGCAGGCCAATGCCTATCTCGACGATGACGGCGACCCGTTCCTTGCCGTAGCCTATGATCCGCAGGGGCGCACGGCAATCGACTGGAGCGTGACCGCGCTGCCGGTGACGGTCATCGTGGATGGGGACGGGATCGTGCTGTTCCGCTTTGCCGGGCCGCTTGTCGGGAGCGACTACGAACAGCGGTTCCTGCCGGAACTGGAAAAAGCACTGGCTCGGTAGGCATCCTGTCCAAAACCGCATCCAGTCATGAAGTTATCCACAAAGAAGACCGTAAAACGGCCCCGATCAAGGCTAGCAGTGCAACTTGTCCACAATTTCGACGGCCGGGCAATTCGCCGGATCGTCGCCGTCGCTATAGGCGCCAACGACGGCCACGAACGTCAAAAGCCCCGCCTGCACTGCAATCAAAATACCGCGCATGAAAATGTCCTCCACCGTGTCATGCTTCAACATGGGCGTTTTGACGTGAGAAGAAAGTGCGGGAATCCTGACCAGGTTCCCCCGGGCGGGGACTTGGGCGGATTTTCGTTCAACGGCACGGGATTTCGGCGAGATACCGCCCAAAACGGCCATGAAAAACGCCCGCGGTGATGGCCGCGGGCGTCAGGAGATCAAATCGTGATCCGGGTCAGGCGGATCGGGCCAGGTTCCTGAGTACGTAATGCAGTACGCCGCCATGTTCGATATATTCGATCTCGATCGCCGTATCGATCCGGCATTTGAGCATGATCTCTTTGATCGAGCCATCAGCCATGGTGATCGTGCAGGGCACCTCTGCAAGCGGCTGGACACTATCGAGCCCGTGGATCGAGACCGTCTCGTTGCCGGTCAGGCCGAGCGTCTTGCGCGTGTCGCCGCCGGTGAACTCGAAGGGGATCACGCCCATGCCCACCAGGTTGGAACGGTGGATACGCTCGAAATTCTCGGCGATCACCGCCTTGACCCCCAGGAGCGCGGTGCCCTTGGCCGCCCAGTCGCGCGACGAGCCCGCGCCGTATTGCTCGCCGCCGAAGACGACAAGCGGCGTGCCCTTCGCCTGATAGGCCATGGCGGCATCGAAGATCGAGGTTTGCTGTCCATCGGGCCCGAGCGTATAGCCGCCTTCGACCCCGTCCAGCATCTCGTTCTTGATGCGGATATTGGCAAATGTGCCGCGCATCATCACCTCGTGATTGCCGCGGCGGCTGCCATAGGAGTTGAATTCGCGCACCGGCACCTGGCGTTCGATCAGGTACTTTCCGGCAGGCGTGGTGTCCTTGAAGGATCCCGCGGGGCTGATGTGGTCGGTGGTGACCATGTCGCCCAGAAGCGCCAGAACCTTGGCGCCTTCGATATTGCTGATTGTGCCGGGGTTCTTTGACATGCCCTGGAAATAGGGCGGGTTCTGAACATAGGTCGATTGCGGCGGCCAGTCATAGGTCTCGCCCTCGGAAGTCTCGACCGCCCGCCATTTCTCGTCGCCCTTGAAGACGTCGGCATATTTCTCGATGAACGCCTCGCGCGTCACGGTGCGCTCGACCAGTTCGGCGATTTCGTGGGTGGATGGCCAGATGTCCTTGAGGAAGACGTCGTTGCCGTCCTGATCCTGTCCCAGCGGTTCGGTCGTGATATCCACGTTCATGTCACCGACGAGGGAATAGGCCACGACCAGCGGTGGCGAGGCGAGGTAGTTGGCCCGCACGTCCGGGCTGATCCGCCCTTCGAAGTTGCGGTTGCCCGACAGGATCGACGTGGCGATCAGGTCACCCTTGGAAATCGCGTCGCTCAGTTCCTTCTGGATCGGGCCGGAGTTGCCGATACAGGTGGTGCAGCCGTAACCGACGAGGTTGAAGCCGATGGCGTCCAGATCCTCTTGCAGTTCCGCCGCTTCGAGATAGGCGGACACGACCTGCGATCCGGGCGCGAGCGAGGTCTTGACCCATGGCTTGCGGGTCAGACCCAGCGCGCGCGCCTTGCGCGCGACCAGCCCCGCGCCGATCATAACGTAGGGGTTGGAGGTGTTGGTGCAGGACGTGATCGACGCAATGACGATAGAGCCGTCATGCAGTTTGTAATCCTCGCCCTCGACCGCCTGGGAATTGTGGTGGCCCACATTGCCGGGGATGTTATGGGGGGCCGGTTGGCCGCCTTCGTCTGTCATCTCGGCCTTTTCCTCGACGGGGACCGATTTGTCGGGGCGCTGGCCCTTGATGTAGGCACCGAAGGCTGCGGCCGCCTCGGTCAGGGCGATGTAGTCCTGTGGACGTTTGGGGCCCGAGATAGCGGGGACAATTGTGCCCATGTCGAGCCGCAGCGTGTCGGTGTAGATCGGGGCGTAGTCATCGCCACGCCACAAGCCGTTTGCCTTTGCATAGGCTTCGACCAGGGCCACGCGATCTTCGTCGCGGCCGGTGGTGCGCAGGTAGCGCAGGGTTTCATTGTCGATCGGGAAGAAGCCGCAGGTGGCCCCGTATTCGGGTGCCATGTTGGCGATGGTGGCCCGGTCCGCCAGCGGCAGCTTGTCCAGTCCCTTGCCGTAGAATTCGACGAATTTGCCCACCACGCCCTTTTCGCGCAGCATCTCGACGACCTTGAGCACGAGGTCCGTGGCAGTGGTGCCTTCGACCATGCCTCCGGTTAGCTCGAACCCGACAACCTCGGGGATCAGCATCGAAATGGGCTGACCCAGCATTGCGGCCTCGGCCTCGATCCCGCCGACGCCCCAGCCCAGTACGGCCACACCGTTGACCATTGTGGTGTGGCTGTCCGTGCCGACAAGCGTGTCGGGATAGGCGACGGTTTCGCCGTTCTGGTCCACATCGGTCCACACGGTCTGCGCCAGATATTCCAGGTTCACCTGGTGGCAGATGCCGGTGCCGGGGGGCACCACGCGGAAGTTGTTGAACGCGCCCTGGCCCCATTTCAGGAACTGGTAGCGTTCCATGTTGCGCTCATATTCGCGATCCACGTTCATCTGAAACGCGCGGGGGTTGCCGAACTCGTCGATCATGACCGAGTGGTCGATCACCAGATCGACCGGGTTCAGTGGGTTGATCTGCTGTGCGTCACCGCCCAACGCCACGATCCCGTCGCGCATGGCCGCGAGGTCCACAACAGCGGGCACGCCGGTGAAATCCTGCATCAGCACGCGGGCCGGGCGATAGGCGATCTCGCGCGGGTTCTTGCCGCCGTTGGCGCCCCATTCGGCAAAGGCCCTGATATCGTCCACGCTGACCGTCTTGCCGTCCTCGAAGCGCAGCATGTTCTCGAGCACGACCTTGAGTGCGGCGGGCAGCCGCGAGAAATCGCCAAGCCCTGCGGCTTGCGCGGCGGCGATGGAATAGTACGAAACAGTCTGATCGCCGACCTTCAGGGTCTTGCGTGTCTGAGTGGTATCCTGGCCTACTGAAATGGGCATGGGCGGTGTCCTCCGGGGCTGATCTCTAGACTGGCTGGCCCGCTTCTGGCCGATTTGTCGGTTCCGTTCAAGGGGGCGAAGCTGTTTTTGTATACAAAGGTACACAATTAAAGTCGAGAGCGGTCGTCACATTGGTTGACGCAGGCGTGATTGGTGAAACGGTGCGCAAATGCGTAGGTAGAGAGTACGAAAGGCACGACCCGCCGGGGAGACAGAAGATGAAGCGCTGGATATTGGGATCGCTGATGGCCCTGGGCGTGATGACCGGCAGTGGTATGCCTGCGATGGCCGGCGACAGGCCCGTGGTCGTAGAGCTGTTCACGTCGCAGGGTTGTTCGGCTTGTCCGCCTGCAGATGCATTGCTTAACGACCTGGCCAAGCGCGGGGACGTGATCGCGTTGGCGCTGCATGTCGACTATTGGGACTATCTCGGCTGGAAGGACGTATTCGGCAGTCCCTACAACTCGGAGCGTCAGCGCACCTACGCGTCGGTGGCCGGGCGGCGGATGGTCTATACCCCTCAGATGGTGATCAACGGGACCGATGACGTGGTCGGCAACCGGCCCAAGGATGTGAGCGCGTTGATCAAGAAGCACAGAGGCACGCCGGATTACGTCGATCTGAAGGTGATGCGGCAAGGCAATCAGCTGCGCATCACGGCGAGGGCGATGGACGGGCTGTCGGGCAAGCTGGACATCCAGCTGGTCGAGCTTGCGCCGATGAGCAAGGTTTCGATCACGCGGGGTGAAAACGCGGGCGGGACGTTCAGCTATGCCAACGTGGTGCTCGGGATCACCGAGCTGGGCGAATGGGATGCGCGGCGTCCCCTGGACGTGTCCAGGACGGTGAAAGGCAAGGGCCCCTTTGTGGTGCTGATCCAGCGCGACGGACTGGGCGCGATCGAAGCGGCACAGATCGTCAGATAGGCATCAGCCGTCCTGTTTCCCGGCCAGTTGCTGGGCGCGGTAGTCGGCCAGAAGTCCGGTTCCATCCTTCCAGCGGCGGTGTATCCAGAACCACTGATCCATGTGCGCGCGCACCTGCGCGGCCAGCCGGTCGTTGACCTCCTGCGTCATGGTGACAGGGTCCGAAACCGGAATCGGGTCTTCGACCAGGATCCTGAAATCAAGGCCGTTTTCCTCGCGAATGCCCCAGACAGGCACCAGCGGCGCGTTGAATTTGAGCGCCAGTTCCGCGGTGGCCAGCGAGGACAGGGCGGGCTGTCCCATGAAATCCAGCGGCACGCCGTCATGGGCGTTGAGGTCTGTAAGAATACCCAGGATGCCGCCCTCGCGCAGGTGTTTGACCATGCCGACCACGCCCTTGCGGCCCTGTTCGAACATCGGCTTGCTGAGCGCGGTCATGACGCTGGCATAGCGGCGATTGAAATAGGGGTTCCGCATCGGGCGGTAGAGCCCGCCCATCTCGAAGCCGTGCTCGACCATCGCCACGCGGGCGGCGTTGAAATTGCCGAAATGGCCGGTGACGAAGATGACCGGGCGGCCCTCGGCGCGGGCCTGCCCGATCGGCTCCAGACCGGGGCCGGAGACGGGCGCGCGCCGCGCGCGGGCGCAGAAGGCGTCGGTAGAATACATCTCGATCATGGTGCGGCCCGCATTGTCCGGCACGGCGCGGCAGAGGCGTTTCACCTCGGCCTCGGGCAGGTCGGGAAAGATATGAGCGAGGTTGTCGCGGATACGCCTGCGATAACCCGCAAGCGGAGCGATCACATATGCGGTCAGCCAGCCCATCATCGGCACCCGCAGCCGGTACGGCATCAGCGTGGCCAGTCCGATCAGGGACTGGAGCAGGAGATAGACGATGAAATGTCCCGCGCGTGTGGGCAAGGTGGGGGTCGCGTCGCTCATCAGGGCCGGACTCTGGGTTTCGGTGCGCCAGACATACGCGCGGCGCGCGTCGACCTCAAGTGGCGTGCGGCGCGCGGGGCAGGCCGGTGCCGATCATCGCATCCCGGGTCACCAGCCGGGCCAGCGCGGCCTCGTCGAGGTCTTCGGTGCCGGCAGGGCGCAAGGGCAGAACGATATAGCGCATGTCCGCCGTGCTGTCATGGACCCGCACCGTCATGTCGGCGGGCAGGTCGAGGCCGAATTCGCGCAGGACGGCGCGGGGTTCACGGACGGCGCGCGAGCGGTAGGCGCGGGTCTTGTACCAATCGGGCGGCAGGCCCAGCAGGTTGCGCGGATAGCAAGAGCACAGCGTGCAGACGATCAGGTTGTGCGTCCGGGCAGTGTTCTCGACGGCGATCAGCTTGAGCGGGCCGATGTCGAAGCCCATCTCGCGGCTGGCGGCGGCGGCATCGTCCAGCAGGCGGGCCTTGAACCGGGCGTCCACCCAGGCGCGGGCCACTACGGCGGCGCCGTTGGCGGGGCTACGGGCATCCATGGCGTCGATTTGGGCCGCGACTTCGGAAGCGGTCAGGTGGCCCTTTTCGATCAGCAGCTCCCGCACGGCGATTTCCACGACTTGCCAGTAGGTTAGAGGCTCATCATTGTCGGCGCGGAAGGGGTGGCCCGAGGGGCTGAGGTGGTCATGAGGCATGAGTTCCGCCTTCCCAGTCCAGCCAGTGGGCGAAAATTTCCGCATCGACCGTATCGTCCGGGTTTTCGGCCTTGTCGCCCCAGATTTCGGCCATGGTGAAACGCACGCGATAGAGGTCACGGGTCTCGCCCTTGTGGCCATAGGCCAGCTGTTCGGGGTTGCCGAAGGTGCCGAGCGCGCGCTCGATCTGCCCGCGCTTGCCGCGCAGATAGGCGGGGGTGCGGACATGGCCCGGCGGCATCATGGATTTGACGCGCACGAACTCAGCCATCATTGGCTTCGCCATAGCTGGCCCCGCGCGCCCTGATCTCTTGCATCCGCGCGCCCAGCTCTTCGAGCGTATAGGCCCCGGCTTCGATCAGGTTCTGGTTGGTGGCGGCGATCCAGCGCTCGTAATAGCTGTATTTCTCATAGGCTTCCTCGCCCATATCCTCAAGCGCGCGGCGCAGCCCGTCGACGGTGAACAGTCCCTTGGCGCCGCAGAGCACCATCAGCGCATCCACGCGTTTTTCCCAAAGCGCGAAGTCATGGCCGTCCATGGGCACGGGACCCGCGTCCTGCCCGCCCATGTCGTGCCAGCGTTTTCCGGTCGTGTCAGTCATGGCGCGAGGTTAGAAGTGCCGCCCGGCCATGTCCACCCGATTGACGTGTCAGGCGGCTTCGCCATCCTCCTCGTCCTCTGGGGTGTTCAGCGTGATCTCGCCAGCCGCCTCGAGTCGGCGAATGGCGTTGACGACCTGGGTCATGGCCTCCTCGCCGACCTTGGGTTTGACATTGCCCATGTCCTGCATTTCCTCGCGGATACCTTCGGCCATGCGTTTGGACATATTGGCCAGCAGGAATTCGGCCACCTCACCCAGACCTGCGGGTTCGGCCGCCGCGCAGGCGGTCACGAGATCCGCCTGATCGACCTCGCGCAGCACCTTGGGCACCTCGACGGGATCGAGCCGCTGGGACACGTGCACGAATGTGAAGATCGCCTTGCGGACCTGGTTGGCAAAGGCCTCGTCCGCCTCGTCCAGCCCGGAAAGCACGTCGTCGCGGGTGGCCGAGGGTGAGGAGTTGAGGATCGCACCGACCCGCGCAACGGGGCCATCGTCGAAGGCCACGGCCGGTTTGTCGGCCAGCTGCGCGGCGAGCGCGAGACCGATCCGATCCACCGCCCCGGGCGTCACGGCCTCGGTCCGGGACACCGCGTAGGTGATGCGGCGCGCGCGGTCGCCGGGCAGCTTCGACAGAAGTTCGGCGGCGCGGGACACGTCGAGCTTGGACAGCATCACGGCGGCGACCTCGGTGCTTTCGGCCTCGATGATGGGGATCAGCTCGTCAAGCGGGGCCTGGCGAACCTGCTCCCAAGGGTCGCCGATCTGGCGCACGCCGGCCTCCTTGCGCAGGCGTGCGGCGGTTTGCGGGCTGATCCGGCCATCGAGCGCCGACAGCGCCTCGGCCACGCCGCGGGGAAAGGTGAGGCCCATCGCCTCAAGCTCCTGTGCGAATTCGCCCACGACGCTGACCAGCGTGGCGCGATCCACGTATCGCATCGAGCCCATCTGCGTGGTCAGTTTCTCCTGCAAGGTGTCGGGCAGTTCCTTGAGGCTGACATCCGCACCCTCGTTCAGAAGAAAGCGCACGATGATCGCGGCCTTCTGCTTGCGCGTCAGATGTGACGCGGCGGGCGCAGGCGCGGCCAATTGGGCCAGCTGTTGTGAACGGCTCATTCTTCCCCTCGCGCAGGTTTTTTTCCAACCTACGCAAAAGAGGTAAAGATGCACCTAATCGAAGCTTCAGGCATCACAGGGTCGTGCTTAGGCCTTTTGTCGCCACATCACGGCTTTGGGGTCAGTCTTCGCCGAAGACCCGGGCAAAAATCGTGTCCACGTGTTTGGTATGATAGCCGAGGTCGAATTTCTCTTCGATCCCGTCGACGCCGAGGGCTGCGACCACCTCCTTGTCGGCGAGCAGTTCCTCTTTGAAGTCGGTGCGCTCTTCCCAGACCTTGAGGGCGTTGCGCTGAACCATGGCATAGGCGTCCTCGCGGCTGACACCGGCCTGGGTGAGGGCCAGAAGAACCCGCTGGCTCATTACGAGGCCGGGGAATTTATTCATGTTGTCCAGCATGTTGTCCGGGAAGATCAGCATCTTGTCCACGACACCGGTGAGGCGGGCGAGGGCGAAATCCAGCGTGATCGTGGCATCGGGGCCGATCATCCGTTCGACCGAGCTGTGCGAGATATCGCGTTCGTGCCAAAGGGCCACGTTTTCCATCGCGGGCACCACGGCGGCGCGCACCATGCGGGCAAGACCCGTGAGGTTTTCGGTCAGCACCGGGTTCTTCTTGTGCGGCATCGCGGACGAGCCTTTTTGCCCCATGGAAAAGAACTCGGCCCCCTCCAGCACCTCGGTCCGTTGCATGTGGCGGATTTCGACGGCGACGTTCTCGATACTGCTCGCGATCACGCCCAAAGTGGCAAAGAAAGCGGCATGGCGGTCGCGGGGAATGACCTGCGTGCTGATCGGTTCGGGCACGAGGCCCAGCTTCTCGCAGACATGCTCTTCGACCGCCGGGTCCACATTGGCAAACGTGCCCACCGCGCCGCTGATGGCGCCGGTGGCGATCTCGGCGCGGGCGCCGCGCATCCGGCCGAGGTTGCGGTCCATCTCGGCATAGAAACGCGCGAAGGTGAGGCCCATCGTTGTCGGTTCGGCGTGGATGCCGTGCGAGCGGCCGACGCGCAGAGTGCCCTTGTGTTCCAGGGCCCTGCGTTTCAGGGCTGCAAGCAGCGCTTCCAGATCGGCGATCAGGATGTCGGCGGCGCGGGTGAGCTGCACGTTAAAGCAGGTGTCCAGAACGTCCGAGCTGGTCATGCCCTGGTGCACGAAGCGCGCCTCGTCGGAGCCGACATGCTCGGCCAGATGGGTGAGAAAGGCGATCACGTCATGCTTGGTCACGGCTTCGATTTCGTCGATACGGGCGACGTCGAATTTCACGTCTTTCGCTTTCCAAACGGCTTGCGCGTTCTCGCGCGGGATCACGCCCAGGTCAGCCATGGCGTCGCAGGCATGGGCTTCGATCTCGTACCAGATGCGGAATTTGGTTTCGGGCGACCAGATGGCGACCATTTCGGGGCGCGAGTAGCGGGGAATCATGCTAGCGATACCTCAAGGATGCGTGGGTTTGGCGGGGGTTTAGACCCGTGAGGCCATGGGAACAAGGCGGGAGGCGCCCGATGGGTCAAATTGGCCGGGTTCTGAGCGATTTCGAGGGCGTCTGGCGCGTGACGCGGGACATCGCGCATGGCGATGGCGCACGGGCCCGCTTTGCCGGGGTGGCACGATGGGTGCCCGTTGCGGAAGGGTTGCACTATGAGGAGCGGGGAGAGATGCGGATGCCGGGACATGCGCCGATGCAGGCTGTGCGGCGGTACTTGTGGCGCGAGGACCTGAGCGTGTGGTTCGAGGACGGGCGGTTCTTTCACCGGGTGCCCGAGACCGGCGGGCAGGCCGAGCATTGGTGCGATCCGGACATGTACCGGGTGCGATATGACTTTGCGGACTGGCCCGCGTTTCAGGCGACATGGGAGGTGACGGGGCCGCGCAAGGACTACCGGATGGTGAGCCGGTATCTGCGGGAGATGGGTTGAAAACCCAACCTACACATCTTGGTTCACCCGCAAAAAAGGGCCAGCGGCCTGTGGCGCATGGCCAGACCGCCCGCACGGGCTTGCCACGCGCGGTTCAGTCCCGGGTGCCTGAGAACCGCGCCTGCCAGTCTTCGCGCTGCTCGTCGGTGATCTTGGCAAAGAGCACGTCGGGCACGGTGAAGCCGTGGCCCGGCTCCAGCGCGGTGAGGGCGGCGGGGACATCGTCTGGCCAGGTGTCATCCTGCGTGTTCATCGCGGCCAGCATGGAGGCGGCAGCGTCCGGAATGAAGGGCGCGCCGAGCACCGCGTAGAGGCGGATGAGATTGAGCGCGAGGCGGATCTGCATGGCCGCCTTGTCGGGGTCTTCCTTGAAGGTGGCCCAGGGGGCGGCCGATTGCAGATATTCGTTTCCCGCGACCCAGATGGCCCGCAATTCGCCAGCGGATTTGCGGACTTCCATGGACTGCATATGGCCCTCATAGGCGCGGATGCGGGTTGTCAGAGCCTTGATGAGTGCATCTTCGTCGGGGCCGAAAGAACCGCCCCCGGGCACCGTCTCGCCGAATTTCGAGCGGCAGAACTTGGTCACGCGGCTGACGAAATTGCCCAGCACATCGGCGAGGTCCTTGTTCACCGAGGCCTGGAAATTCTCCCATGTAAACTCACTGTCCGAGCTTTCGGGCGCGTGGCTCAGGAGCCACCAGCGCCAGTAATCCGCAGGTAGAATGTCAAGCGCCTGGTCCATGAAGACGCCGCGGCCCTGGGAGGTGGAGAACTGCCCGCCGTCATAGTTGAGGTAGTTGAAGCTCTTGATGTAATCGACCAGTTTCCATGGCTCGCCTGACCCCAGAATCGTGGCCGGGAAGCTGAGCGTGTGGAAGGGGACGTTATCCTTGCCCATGAACTGGGTATAGGTCACGTCCTCGGCACCCTTGTCGGTGCGCCACCAGCGTTCCCAGTCTCTGCCCTTGCCCGCGTCCTGCCATTCCTGCGCGCAGGCGATGTATTCGATGGGCGCGTCGAACCAGACATAGAAGACCTTCCCCTCCATGCCGGGCCAGTCTTCGCCGCCTTTCCTGACCGGCACGCCCCAATCCAGATCGCGGGTGATGCCGCGGTCCTGAAGCCCGTCGCCGTCATTGAGCCATTTCTTCGCGATGGAAGTGGTGAGGATTGGCCAGTCTTCCTTGCTGTCGATCCATGCGTTGAGCTGATCGCGCATCGACGACTGGCGCAGGTAGAGGTGGCGTGTCTCGCGCACCTCCAGATCGGTCGAGCCGGAAATGGCGCTGCGCGGCTCGATGAGGTCGGTGGGGTCAAGCTGTTTGGTGCAGTTCTCGCACTGGTCGCCCCGGGCCTTGTCATAGCCGCAATTGGGGCAGGTGCCTTCGATATAGCGGTCCGGCAGGAAGCGGCCATCGGCGTTGGAATAGACCTGTTTTTCAGAAACTTCCTCGATCAGGCCCGCTTCGGCCAGACGCCCCGCGAAATGCTGGGTGAGCGCGTGGTTCTGGGGGCTGGAGGAGCGGCCGAAATGGTCGAAGCTGAGGCGGAAGCCCTCGGCGATGCGCGCCTGAACCCCGTGCATTTCGGCGCAGTATTCGGCGACTGGCTTGCCGGCCTTGGCGGCGGCCAACTCGGCGGGGGTGCCGTGTTCGTCCGTGGCGCACAGAAACAGCACTTCATGGCCGCGGGCACGGTTGTAGCGGGCAAAGAGATCGGCCGGCAGCTGAGAGCCAACGAGATTGCCCAGGTGCTTGATCCCGTTGATATAGGGGATCGCGGATGTGATCAGGTGTCGTGCCATTGCGTCTGTGCCTTCAGCCCCCGGTTTCCGCGCGGTTTAGCGCAAGGGAGAGAGGCTGACCAGTGGTGTTGGGGGGCTTGTGTCAGTTGTCCTTGCGATCGCGCAGGCTGCTCATCAGGCGGGCGACGGTGAAACTGGTCCGGGGTGCCCAGATATAGCGTGTACGATCCGAGCGGGTGGGGCGCACGCGCATCCGGCTGAGGCCGAAGAGGATCAGGGCCGCGTGGCCGGCCGCGATCATCACGAACATGGCCTGGGGACCGTAGGACTGGATCAGTCGGGAAGCGAGGTATGGGGCGGCGATGGCCCCGAGGGCGTAGAAGAACATTAGCGCGGCCGAAAGTTCGACCCTCTGGTCGGAGCGGGCAAAGTCATTGGCATGGGCGGCCGAGACCGAGAAGATCGGGAAGGAGGTGAGCCCGAAGAGGAATGCGGTCACCATCACCCCGGTGGCGGACATGCCGGGCAGCGTCGCGATCACGATCGAGGTCAGGATCGCGGCGATCGAGAGGCCGATCAGCACATACCGCCGGTCATACTTGTCCGAGAGCCACCCGGCGGGATATTGCGCCAGTGCGCCACCCAGAACGAAGCTGGCGAGAAACCAGGCGATCTGATCCACGGCCAGGCCCACCTGCTGGCCGTAGACGGGCCCGACCATGCGGAAGGTCGCCGAGGAGAGCGCGGCCACGACCACGCCCGCCGCCGCAAGCGGAGAACAGGCGATGGCGAGCATCGGCTTGAGGCGCGGGGCACTCGGTGTTTCGGGCTGTGACGTGCGCGTCAGGGTGAGCGGCAGGATCGAGGCGCAGCAGAGGATCGCAAGCAGGTTGTAGGAGACGTATGAGGCGGGCTCCAAGACGGAAATCAGCATCTGGGCCACCAGCGACGAGCCCATGTCGGCGACCCTGTAGATGCCCATGGCGCGGCCGCGGTTCTCGTTGGTGAGCTTGGCCTGGAGCCACGCCTCGATCACCGTGTAGCAGCCGGCCACGCAGATGCCGGTGGCGATGCGCATCAGCGCCCAGGCATAGGGGTTCACCACCAGCATATGCGCCAGGAGGCCGATCACCCCGGCAGCGGTGAGAGCGGCAAAGGCGCGGGAATGGCCAATGTTGCCGATCAGGCGCGGTGCCCACCAGCAGCCGACGAAGAAGCCGATGAAATGCGCCGAGCCCAGAAGGCCGATCTGCTGGGTGGTGAAGCCCAGCGTGATGCCCGAAAGCGCATCGAGCGGGCCGACGCCGCCCGAGCTGAGCTGAAGCAGGATGACTGAAAGGAACAGGGCCGCGAAGGAGATGATCATGCGCATGGGGGCAGGATGCGGTGCTGAGGACAGGATGCGCGAAGGGTTTCGACATTTGCGCGTCGTTTTTCGGCGTGCTGAGGATATGTGTGCTCGGGGTGACAGGGTTGTGGGTCAGGCCGGGTTCGGCCGCACTTCACGCGCCGGCCTGTCGGTGGCTCTGCCCGTTGCCATTGATGCTGGAACCCGTGGCACATCAACAACAGGCCCCCGGGATGTTTTGACTGGAAGAATTTGGCCGGAAGCATTTGGCCGGAAGAAAGGCCGGGGGGCAGGTGCTGCGTCTATTTCTCGATGGCGGCCACGATCCGGAGTTCGATGCGGTCGCCGACATAACCCGGAAAGCCGCCTGCGCCGAAGGCCGAGCGGCTGATCGTGCCGGTGAGCAGGACGACGAGCTTGTCGCGGCTGGTTCTGGGGGTGCCGCCCTGGCGGAAGAGCCCTGCATCGAGCGTCACCGGGCGGGTCACGCCACGCAGGGTCAGGTCGCCCGCCACGCGGGCACCGCCGAGAGAGCCGGTAATCGAGGTGGAGCGGAAGCGGATCGTGGGGAAGTTTTCGGTATCGAGAACTTGCGGCCCCTTCATGGTCTGAGTGGCAAGGATGAACCCCGCCTTGGCGGCATTTGCATCGAGCGTCACGTCAACCTGGCTGGCGGCCACGTTGTCCAGATCGAGCCTCATGCGCGCGGCCTGGACCGGCATGGTGCCTTGTTTCGGTGTCCCCTGGAAGTCGTAGGTGAAGTTGACTTCGCTCTGCGTGGTATCGAGGCGATAGGCGACGGGCTCGGTCTGGGCGGGCAGGACGGTGAGCACCCACAGGAGGGCGGCGGCCAGGGGCCGGATGAGGGTGGCACGAATCATGGGTGTCCTTTCGGGTCCTGCCCTTATAGACCTCCCCCGGGAGTTTTGGCGTGTCACGTTCCGGTCAGGTCCGCGGCATTGTTGTGTGATGCGACCTGCCATGCGCCCGGTTGTCCGGCCAGCGTCCAGCTTTGGGGAGGGGCGGTGCGGGCGCGCAGCCGGTCGAGCTGCCAGGTGCTGTGGGTGGCGTCATGGGCCGGAGCGAGATGCCAGCGTGTCTCGATCCCCGGCGCGCCGCCCGTGCCCGGCGTCAGGATCAGCCCCAGTGGCGCGGATCGGGCCGCACCCGCCCCGGTTTCAGCCGCCAGGTGAAGGCGGCGCACCGGGGTCAGTCCCGGCGGATCGGGCAGGTCGGCCACCGCAAGGGGTACCGCTCCGCTGCGCAGCGCCTCTTCGAGTGTCCAGAGCATGTCACCGGCTCGCCGGGCGGCTACGAAGATAAACCGCGCCGGATCGACGAAGGTGCGTATGCCATCGGGGTTAAGCGCCTCGGGGTCCCAGGCGGGGGCGATCCAGAGCACCGGGCCCCGGGTCGCTGCGGCCACGATCATCGCCAGGCTGTGCCGCGCAGGGCCGCACAGCTCGTGCAGGCGTGCCAGTGGCAGGGTCATGTCGCCCAGCACGGGCAGCGCGAGGCCGGTTCGGTGATGGCGGCGGGAGAGCAGTGGGGCGGTCATGATCTCAGGGTAGGTTGTTCTTTAAATGTTCTCAATCCGTTTTTAATCTTCCGCATGGGCCATCGGCCGTCGCGGGGGAGGGCCCGGGCGCGGGGTATGTCGCCCGGGATATGGCGTGCGGGATGCCTGAGAGAGCAGTTCTCCGCACGGGAATTTCCGGCAAGGATGTCTTATAAGACATGTCTTGACAGACAGGTCTTATTACATGTGGTTGTGAATTGGTCGCGACATGGAAACCGGGCCGTCGCCGGGCGCCGTCATTATTTTTCGTTGTTTTACAATGGTATGTGAAAGAGTATTGTAAAGAAGGTCTTTGCCGTAACCCGCATCGGTTCACACAAAACATGTTCTTCAAGACATGTCATATAAACATGTCTTGTGCGTTCCCTTACGGGCAGTACCACACGGTCCCGGCCAGGCGATCGGATTGCGCGGGTCGCGTATTGACGGGTGTGTCGCGCGGCCTGCGGCACGGGCTTTCCCGAACCGAGATGTTGGCATCACACGCAATTCGCCTTAACTGAAACCCTCGGCGACGGAACCGGCGCAAGGGGAGCCGGGCGACAAAACGGAAGGGGCAGCACATGAAACGCAATATCCTGGGAGGCACGGAGATCGAGGTCAGCGCCTTGTGCCTTGGCACCATGACCTACGGCACCCAGACCGCACCCGAGGACGCGCACAGGCAGATCGACATGGCGCTGGAGGCGGGGATCGACTTTCTCGACACCGCCGAGATGTACCCGGTGAACCCGATCCGGCCCGAAACCACGGGCCGTTCCGAAGAGATCATCGGCGACTGGGTCGCAGGGTCGGGGCGGCGCGGTGAGATGGTGATCGCGACCAAGCATTCGGGCGTTGGCTTCAAGGGGGCCCGCGATGGCGCGCCGATTTCGGGTCAAACCGTCCCGAAGGCGATCGAAGGCTCGCTCAAGCGTCTTCGCACGGATGTGATCGACCTCTACCAGTTCCACTGGCCCAATCGTGGCAGCTATATGTTCCGGCAGAACTGGCGCTATGATCCCAGCGCCCAGAACCGCGCCGAGACTCAGGCGCATATGGAGGACACGCTGGGGGCGCTCACGCGCGAGGTGGAGCGCGGCACGATCCGCGCCTTTGGGCTTTCGAACGAGAGCGCCTGGGGCACGGCGGAATGGCTGCGCATAGCCGGGGCCACGGGCGGGCCGCGGGTGGCGACGATCCAGAACGAATACTCGCTGATGTGCAGACTGTACGACACCGATCTCGCCGAGCTCAGCGTCAACGAGGACGTGTCGCTTCTGCCGTTTTCTCCCCTGGCGGCCGGGTTGCTCACCGGAAAGTACCAGGGCGGCACGGTGCCCGGTGGCTCGCGCATGGCTCTCACTGGCGATCTGGGCGGGCGCAAGACCGAACGGGCTTTTGCGGCGGTCGAAGCCTATCTGGAGGTGGCGTCGGAGCACGGGCTAGACCCGGTGCACATGGCGCTGGCCTGGAGTGTGCAGCGGCCATTCGTGGGGTCCTCGATCTTCGGGGCCACGACATGTGCGCAACTGGAGCACATCATCGCGGGAAAGGATCTGGTTCTGAGCGACGAGGTGATGCGAGCGCTGGACAAGGTGCACCGGGCGCATCCCATGCCGTATTGAGGCACGGGCCACCAGGGCCGGAATTTTTGGGTATTTGAAACCAGAAAGAAGCAGGGCCGTGAGCTTTTTGGTGGCGAGGCTGTCCTTGGCGACCGGCATCTGGTGGAAAGGCGCGCCCGGTGGGGAGGTACAGACCCCGGCGCGCGCAACGCGCGAGTCAGTGCGTGACATCCGCCCAGAGTGCACGCAAATGATCCGGCAGTTCGCGGGTCGAAACATGGGCCTCGCGCACCAGGTGGTCGAAATGACTTGTCAGGGCGCGGACCCGCTCGCTGTCGCGGAAGACCAGATAGGATTGCCCCACGTAGATTGCCGACAGAAGCGGGCCGAAGATGGTGACGGGGGCCGAGTAGAGCCGCCGCGCATCGAAAAGCGTGACGCGCAGGCGCGGGTAGAGCTGTTCGGTGATCGCGATGAGATGCGCGACCTGCGCCTCGCGCAGGGCGGTGGGCAGGCCGGTATAATACCCCTCGCCATGAGTGAAGGAATGCATCTCGAAGAGCGGCATCGCGATTTCGTAGTCCGATTGTGTGCTGCGCATCCAGTCGAGCCGGTCCTGCGAGGCGCCGACGGCCTGGTCTATGCTGCGACCCAGATGCGGCGCGTATTCCCATTCCAGAATCGCGCGCGTCTTGAGCATGTCCGGCAGCCCCGCGGGTACATGGCGGATCTTGTAGCCCGCCGCTTCCTGGTGCCAGCGAAATATCTGTTCGTCCACCAGGGCGCGTGGCGCTTCGGTCATGCTGAGAGAATGGGCGAGGATGTCCGCCGTGGTTTCGGGCCGGTCGGTAAGGCTCAGGAGCCAGTCTGCCGACACGCCCAAGGCCGCCGCGCATTCGCCCACAACCTGCGCATTGGGCAGGCGCGCGCCGTCATTGCCCAGCAATTGCGACACGGTCGAGCGGTTCACGCCGATCTGCCGCGCCAGCACGCTTTGCGAGATGCCGCGATCCTGCATGGCCTCGCTCAGCCTGGTGCGGAACTGGGCGGCGCGGATGCGTTTGTCGGTTTTTTCCGTCATTTGATAACAAATATCACCAATGCATCGAAAAGTTAATCATATTCCGACTGCCCTGCTGACACGGACTGTCGTAACACGTCTGTGATCAACGGTATTGGGGAGTTTCATGGAAACGCGGCGACGCACACTGGTCAAGGCGCTGTTCTGGAACGCGCTGGGCCTTGTCACGATGAGCCTTGTGGGGTTGGCGATGACGGGCTCCGTAGCGGTCGGGGGCGCAATTGCGGTGGTCAACACCGTGATCGGTTTGACGGTCTATATCGCATACGAACGACTTTGGGCCCGTGTCCGGTGGGGGCTGAGGGATGTCTGAGCGGGCGACGCGGACGCGCGTGGAATGGCCGACGCTGGCCGTGCTGGCCGGGTGCTATGGCGCCTGGGCGTTGGCGACGACCTGGCTGGCCGGTGTGTCGGTGCCGCTGGCGGTGCTGGTGAGCATCCCGCTCATCGCGCTGCATTCGTCGTTGACGCATGAAGCGATCCACGGGCATCCCACGCGTTGGCCGCTGTTCAATGCGGTGCTGCTGTATCCGTGCCTGAGCCTTTTCATCCCTTACCTGCGGTTCCGGGATCAGCATCTGGCGCACCATGTCGACGCGATCCTGACCGATCCCTATGACGACCCGGAATCGAATTTTCAGGACCCCGCGGTCTGGGCGCGGCTGCCGGGCTGGTTCCGGCGGGTGCTGATCGTCAACAACACGTTGGCCGGTCGCATGATCCTGGGGCCGCTGCTGGCGCAGATTGTCTTCATGCAGGGCGACCTGAAGGCGATCCTTGCGGGAGACCGCGCGGCCTTGACGGGCTGGCTTTGGCATATCCCGGCGGTCCTGCTGGTGCTGTGGTGGGTCGTCACCTCGCCGATGCCGCTCTGGGCCTATGTGATTGCCTGCTACGGAGGGCTGTCGATCCTGAAAATCCGGACCTTCCTTGAGCACCGCGCCCATGAGCGCGCCAGTGGGCGCACGGTGGTGATCGAGGATCGGGGGCCGCTGGCGTTCCTGTTCCTCAACAACAATCTGCATGTAGTGCACCACATGCACCCGCGAGCGGCCTGGTATGATCTACCAGACCTCTACGCAGAGGATCGCGAAAAGTATCTGACGCGCAACGGCGGCTATCGCTACCGCTCGTACGCCGAGATATTCCGGGCGCATTTCTGGCGCGCCAAGGATCCGGTGCCGCATCCGCTCTGGCCCGATCAGTCCCGAACCGATCAGCCCTAGCCAGTCCGCAAATTACCGGGCAAGAGGGGGGCATGGAAACCTGGGTTCTCCTGGCCATCATGGCAGCGGCGTTCCAGACGCTGCGCTTCATGCTGCAAAAGCAGCTGAGCATGGGCACGCTGTCGGCCGGAGGTGCCACGCTGGCGCGGTTTTTCTATGCCGCTCCCTTTGTGGTGCTGGGCACGGGGCTTTATGTCTGGGCTATCGGGGCCGCGCCGCGGGGGTTCACGTTGGCCTTCTGGGGTTATGCGCTGAGCGGTGGACTGGCGCAAATCCTCGCCACCTGGTGCGTCGTGGCGCTATTCGCGCAGCGCAATTTCGCGGTGGGCATCACCTTCAAGAAGACCGAAGTCGTGCAGACTGCCCTGGTCGGCCTGATCCTGCTGGGTGACCGGGTGAGTGCGGGCGGGCTGGTGGCGATCCTGATCGGGCTGGTGGGAGTACTGGTGCTCTCGAACGGGCCGGGCGGGGCGCGCGGACGCGGTCAGGGGATGTTCAACGCCGCGGCCGGGCTGGGGCTGACCTCGGGAGCGTTCTTTGCGCTTTCGGCCGTGTGTTACCGGGCGGCCACGCTTGAGATCGAAAGCGATGACGCGCTGGTGCGGGCGGGCGTCACGCTGTCGGTGGTCACGACCGCGCAGACGCTGGGCCTCGTGGCCTGGCTCGGTTGGCGCGAGGCGGGGCAGGTGGCGCGGGTCTGGGCTGCGCGGCGCACCGCCGTGTGGATGGGGCTGACGGGTATGGGCGGAAGCCTTGGTTGGTTCACCGCTTTTACATTGCAGAACGCCGCGTATGTCTTTGCCGTTGGGCAGGTCGAGGTGATCTTTTCGATCCTCGCCTCTGTGCTGTTTTTCCGCGAGCGGATCAGCGGGCGTGAATTCCTCGGGATCGCGCTGGTGACGGCAAGCATCCTCGCGCTGGTGGCACTGGCCTGAGCGTGGTCATTCGTCCGATCCGGGCGAATAGCCGCGCAGCCGGACAAACAGGCTTGCCTCGTCGTCATTGCGGAAAAACGGCACCGAGACGGGTGGTGCAGGGTCGGCGACCCGGGCGGCCAGCTCGGCCAGAACAACCTCGGTGATGAAGGGCAGATCGAAGCTGCGCGCTTCGGACAGGCGAACCCATTGCAGATGGCTCAGCTCTTCGCTGGCGCGGCTGAAATCATCCGGGTCGCCCCGGATTTCCGATGCATCTACCAGAAAGAACCGCGCATCGAAGCGACGCGGGCGGCCCGGGGGCGTGATGGCGCGAAAGATGAACTGAAGCGCATGGGCCGACGGCAGGTGGCCGGTATCTGCGAAGCCCGCCCAGTCGGCTGGTATCGCCGATGGATCGGGCCAGTCGCCCGGTGATCCGATCAGAAGGCCGGATTCCTCCCAGAGTTCGCGAATCGCGGCCACGGCAAGCGGATGCGCCAGCCCGGGCGTGCAATCCTCGGCCAGCCGGTCGATGCAGGGCGCGGGCAGCCGCTCCGCCAGCGGCACATCGGCGTCGCTGTCGTCAACCGCACCCCCGGGAAAGACGAATTTGTTGGGCATGAAAGCGGCCTGTGAGCCGCGCTGGCCCATCAGCACATGCGGATCATGGTCGCGGTCACGCAGGACCACCACCGTGGAGGCGTTGCGGACGGCTGTCTTGTCGATGATCACTGCGCACGTCCCTTTCCGTCGAATAGGGGCGTCAGGCTTCGCCTCCGAACCCATGCATTCGCCGTGCCCATTGAAACGCCACGATTGCCCCTTTCAGTCGGGGCAGAAGGTAGAGCGACAGGCTGACCGCGCCAATAGTGAAAATTGTCGCCAGAACCAGCGGCTCGGGGCGAAAGCGCACGAAGATTACGTGCAGGAGTGGTGCCATCAGGTGGCCCACGATCAGGATCGTCAGGTAGGCGGGGCCGTCATCCGCGCGGTGATGGCTGAAGGTCTCCTTGCACACGGTGCAATCGTCGCGGACCTTGAGATAGCTTTTCATCAGGGGGCCCGCGCCGCAATTGGGGCATTTGCGCCGAAAGCCGTGCCAGAGCGCCGGGCGCAGGGGGCGGTCGTCCTCGGTTATGGCGGCATTGATGGTTTCGTCGGTCATGTCTGCGTCTTGGTCCCGTACCGTGGCCGGCACGCGGGGCACCGGAAAATGCTGAGACTCAAGGCATAGGGCATGGCGCCGGATGATGCGTTGCGTCGGGTTGTCGCGCCGGTGGCCGAACAGGTCGCGAAAAAACTCCGAAAAAGTTCGACGGAAACCCGGGGGCTATCCGTTTGAACTATCGAGATCGGCAGCAAGAGGCCGGCTCGGTTCCTATCGACAAACCAGGAGAGATTGAGCATGAGCACGACATACACCACCCAGATGATCGCCCTTGGCCTCGCTATTGCGCTGGCCCTTCCCGTTCAGGCCAGGGCGGAGACCGATGCCGGCAAAGGGCCGCGCCACAGTTTCGAGGACCTGGATGCCAATGGCGACGGCCGGATCGTGGCCGAAGAGATGCAGGCGTTTCGCGCGGACCGGTTCAACCGGGCCGACAGCAACGGCGACGGGGTGTTGAGCCTGGAGGAGATGACCGCACGGGTCTCGGCGCGGGCGGAAAAGCGTGCAGCACGGATGCTCGAGCGGCATGATGCGAATGGCGATGGCAAGCTTACCCTTGCCGAGATGCAGGCGCGTGGGGACGGGCGCATGTTCAGCCGTGCCGACGCGAATGGCGACGGCGCGGTATCGCGGGATGAATTCGAGGCGATGCGCAAGGTCCGCAAGGGGCGGCATTCGGGCAAGAATGACGGGTAAGACCCTGTATTGCGGGTGTGTATCTGCACGCCTTGCAGGTTTGCGCCCGAGCGCGGGACGGGGTAGTCGGAAGGGTGATGACAATGCCGCGCGATACCTTTGCGGAGCAACCCGACGATGCGCTTCTGCGCGCCTTTGCTGCGGGCGACGGGCAGGCCGCGCGGGCGCTCACGGCGCGGCATCTGCCGCGGGTACTGACCCATGCGCGGCGCCTTCTGGGCCAGCAGGCCGAGGCCGAGGACGTGGCCCAGGAGGCGATGCTGCGCCTGTGGCGGATGGCGCCGGACTGGCGGCCGGGCGAGGCGAAGCTCTCGACCTGGCTCTACCGCGTGGTGGCCAACCTGTGCCTGGACCGGCTGCGCCGCGTGCGCGCCCTGCCGCTCGAGGCCGTGCCCGAGCCGTTGGATACGGGTCCGGGGGTGGTCCGGGCGTTGCAGGACGCGGCGCGGGTGGACGCCTTGCAGGTCGCGTTGATGAGTCTGCCGGGGCGGCAGCGCGAGGCGGTGGTTCTGCGCCATATCGAGGGGTTGGGCAATGACGATATTGCCGCCATCATGGGTGTCAGTGTCGAGGCGGTGGAAAGCCTGACCGCGCGCGGCAAGCGGGCCCTGGCAGCGCAGTTGGTCGGGCAACGAGATGAATTGGGGTATGAAGATGAGCGAGACTGACAAAAACAGGAATGACGCAGCACTGGAGCCATGGTTCGCAGCGATGCGCGAGGCCGGGGATACCGCTCCGGGCGATGACCTGGTGGCGCGGGTTCTGGGCGACGCGGAAAAGCTGCATCCTTTGCCTGCCAAAGCCATCCGCCCTTCGGGCCGTCTGGGTCGTACGGATTGGCGGGTGCGATTGCGTGCCGTCATGGATGAGCTGGGCGGTTGGCCTGCGGTGGTGGGTCTGGCGGCATCGGCCATGGCGGGGATCTGGATCGGCGTGGCCGCCCCGGACCCGCTGACGTCGGTGACGCAGGCGTATCTTGACGGCAGCGGCGAGGCGGGTGTCGTCGACGTGCTGACGGCGGAATTCTTTGCGGCGGACGAGGGGGCCTTGTGATGGAGACGAACCCGCAGACACCACCGCGGCGACGCTGGCTTGGGATTGCGCTGACCCTGTCGCTGGCGCTGAACCTGGTGATCATCGGGGCCATCGGCGGCGGGCTGATCATGCGCGACAAATGGGGGCACGGGCCGCGCGCCGGGCACGAGGCGGTAGCAGGCGGGCCGTTGTCACGGGCGCTGGAGCCTGATGACAGGCGCAAGCTGGGCCGCGAACTGCGCCGGATGCGTCGTGACCGTGGTGTCACCCGCGAGGCGCGCAGGGCGGCGGTTGCGACCCTTCTTGACGCGTTGCGGGCGGTGCCGTTCGATGCCCAGGCCGCGGCCGCACAACTGGCGGCGTCGCGTGACGGCCTTGCCCGCGATGCCGCGGACGCTCACGCGCTTCTGATCCGGCACCTGGCGGGCATGACGGCTGCGCAGCGGGCGGCCTTTGCCGATCGTGTCGAGGAGCAGCTGGCCAAACGCCGCCGTCGGTGACGCGGAGTTGACCGCAGTGGGGAAGGGTTGCCGCCCAAGCCCTGCCGGGCCTCACGGCCGGTGCCGGTGCCGGTGCCGGTTTCAGGCGGCGGGGCGCGGGCCGAAGGTCACAGTGTTGCGGCCGCGGGCCTTGGCCGAGTAGAGCGCGTCATCGGCAAGCTCGAGCAACCGGTCCGCCCGGCCCGCATGATCGGAATGCGCCCGGACCCCGTCGCGACCCATGACAACGCCGATGGAGATGGTGACAGTCACCGGCGTATCGGTTCCCGGCAGGTGGACCGGCGTGGCCGCCACCAGTGCGCAGAGATGCGCCGCCGTGGCGCGGGCATGTTCGGGCGTTGTTTCGGGCATCACCAGCAGGAACTCCTCACCGCCCACGCGCGCCACCATATCCTCCTTGCGCAACCCGCTGCGCAACACGGCGGCGACACGCTTGAGCACTTCGTCGCCGACCGCGTGGCCATAGCGATCGTTGATCCGCTTGAAATGATCGAGATCGGCCAGCACGACCGCAAAATCGCCGCCGCCTGCGCCCTTGCGCCGGTCGATCCCGCGGCCGGCCAGGTCCTGCAGGAACGGCATCGCATAGCGGCGGTTGTAGAGCCCGGTCAGCGGGTCGATCACCGCCGCACGCACTCCGTCGCGCAGCCGGTCGCGCAGGGTCTGCATGGTGCGGGCGTGGTGGATCTGTTTCTCGATCCGCAGAGCCAGTTCCTCGAGATCGGTCTCGCCCACGATCACGTCGCTGAGCCCGGCATCCAGGAGCTGGACCGCCGCCCGGTCCGCGCCGTCCTCGAGCACAGCGATAACGGCGGCATTGCGGGTGTTGGGTGCGGCGCGCAGCCCCGCCACCAGTTGCAGCGCCACGTTGCGTGGCACGTCGGGCACGTAGAGCACGATCACCTGCGCCGGGTCGTCATCCGAGAGCGTCGCGAACGGATGTTCGGTCGCCCCCAGGCGCAGCCGGTGCCGAAGATGCCGCCCCAGTCCACGCAGCAGTATGGCGCCGGATTTGGCTCCGGCCTCGCCGCCAGGTGACAGGATTACCACTTCACCGCGCAGGTCGAGCGGGGCGGCCTCTTCGGCAAAGCCGGTGGTGCCGGTCGCGGCCTGCTGGCGCATGTCGTGAAGCTGGTTATGGCGGTGCATGAGCCCGCGCAGGCGCGCCAGCAGCAGCGCATCGTTGAAAGGCCGCGTGATCACCGCATCCGCCCGGCTCAGCAAGCGGTGATAGACCTCTGCACCAAACTCGCCCTCCAGCAGCACGACGATGGGAATGGTCCGCAGTTCGGGCCGCGCCTTCACCGCGTTGATCAGCGCCGCAGCGTCGCGGTCGGGCAGCGTGTTGCTGGTCACAATGAGGTCCGGGCGCAGTTCGCGCACGAGGCGCAGCGTTTCCTGCGCCGTGGCGGCCTGCACAACGTCGAAATGTCCTGCCGAAAGTTTGACCTTCAGCACGATGCGGTTTGTCGCAACCGGATCCGCAATCAGAATCTTCCCTGGCATGGGCGTATTCACCTTTCTGGCTTGCCCTTTCCCTGAGATGGACTATCCAATCGAGTTATTAAGAAAACCTTTCCAAAGTCGTTAAAAATGCACGATGCGCCGAAATCTGCCCATGTCGCCGATGCCGAGATATTGGCACTGAAATGCCTGAGCTGGCTGGTGGGAAACGAAGAGCTTCTGCCTTTTTTCCTTGGCTCTACGGGTGCCAGCGAGGGAGATCTGCGGGATCGGACGGACGATCCGGTGTTCCTGGGCGCGGTGCTGGACTTTGTGTTAGTGGATGACAATTGGATCATGGCCTTTTGTGAAGCCGAGGGTCTGAAGGGTGATTTCGTCATGCGCGCGCGGCAGGTTCTGCCGGGCGGCGAACAGACCAACTGGACGTGAGAGGGCGGGACATGCTCAAGGGGCTGCTATTCGACAAGGACGGGACGCTGTTCGATTTCCATGCCACCTGGAGCGTCTGGGCGCGGCAGGTGATCGATACGCTGGCCGGGGGCGACGCCGCGCGGGTGCAATCGCTTGCCGAGTCCATGCATTACGACCTCGGGGCCAACCTTTTCAGTCCCACGAGCCCGATCATCGCCGGAACCAATCGCGAGGCGGCGGAACATGTCGCGGCGGGGTTGCCGGGGTCGGATGTGGACACCATCGAGCTATTTCTCATGGAAAGCTCCGCCGGGGCACCGTTGGCCCCGGCGGTGCCGCTTTTGCCGTTTGTGGAGGCTCTGAGGGGGAGGGGGCTCAAGCTGGGCGTCATGACCAATGACACGGAATATGGCGCTCGGGCGCATCTGGAGGCCGCAGGGGTTGCCGGTCATTTCGATTTTATCGCGGGATTCGACAGCGGGCATGGGGCCAAGCCCGCCCCCGATCCGTTGCTGGCTTTTGCGCGGGCGGTCGACCTGGCCCCGAAAGAGGTCGGCATGGTGGGCGACAGCACCCATGACCTGATTGCGGGCCGCGCGGCGGGCATGGCCACCATCGGTGTGTTGACGGGCACCGCAGGGCATGACGACCTGGCACCCTATGCGGATGTGGTCTTTCCCGACATCGGGCATATCCCGGCCTGGCTGAGCGCGTGAGCACGACCACCCGGTTCGGCATCTGGCTGGCGCTGATCGGCACGCTGACGCTGACGCCGGATGCGCTGTTCATGCGCCTGTCGGGGATGAACGGGTTCCAGATGGCCGCATGGCGCGGTTTGCTGATGGGCGGCGTTATGATCCTGGGCTGGCTGATCTTCAGTCGGACCCGGCGCATCGACCTTGCGGTGCTGAGGACCGGCCCCGGCATCGGCATCGTGGTCTGCCAGTTCTTCAACTCGATCCTCTTCTGCCTCGGGATCGCCCTGGCCCCGGCCATGGTGGTGCTGCTGGGTGTGGCCACGGTGCCGGTCTTCGCCGCGCTCTTTACCTGGATGTTCATGGGCGAGCGCGCGTCGCTGGCGACCTGGATCACCATCCTCGCCGTGATGGCGGGCATCGTCTTTGCAGTCTCGGACGACAATGCGGGCGGGGTCGCGCTGGATCGGGTCTCGGCGCTGGGCGCTCTTTTCGGACTGGGTGTTGCAGTCGTGCTGGCAACAAATTTCGTGGTGCTGCGCGCGCAACCTCAGGTGCCTATTCCGCTGGCGATTGGCCTTGGGGCGCTCGTGGCCGGGAGCTTTAGCCTGTGGATCACTGGCCCGGAGGCGATGATGCAGGGCGAGGTCTGGGCCATGGCACTTACCGGCGGGTTGGTGCTGCCACTGTCGTTTTTCCTGCTGTCGCTGGCCTCGCGGCACACGCAGGCGGCCAATGTCAGCCTGTTGATGCTGCTGGAGACGGTGCTGGGCCCGCTCTGGGTGTGGCTGGGCATCGGCGAAGAGCCGACGGCGCGGATGATCATCGGCGGCATTTTCGTGGTCGTGGTTCTGGCGCTCTACTTACTGGCCGAAGCGCGGCGGAAATCCGGACCGAAAGCGCGCGTGGCCTAGGGTCAGGATGCATTGATTTCAGCGGTGATGCGTGATTCACAGCTCCTAAAACGGAGCGGTGACATGAGCGATCTTTACTGGCTGAGCGACGAACAGATGACCAAGCTAGAACCTTTCTTCCCGAGGTCGCACGGCAAGCCAAGGGTCGATGACAGGCGCGTTCTGAGCGGAATAATTTTCATCAATCGCAATGGCTTGCGCTGGCGGGACGCGCCTTCTGAATATGGTCCACACAAGACGCTTTACAGCCGTTGGAAGCGGTGGAGCGAGAAAGGCATCTTCGCGCGGATGCTGCTCGAACTGTCCGGCCAGGGCGGCGGGACCGACACGCTCATGATCGACGCAACCCACCTCAAGACACACCGCACCGCCTCCAGCCTGGGCCTGAAAAAGGGGGGCGTGGCCGCCTGATCATTGCCCGGCAGGGTATTTCCGCAGGAAATGTCCCGAGAGGGAGGCCGGACCAAGGGCGGGATGAACTCCAAGCTACATACCGTCACGGACGCGGCGGGGCGCCCTTTGCGGATGTTTCTCACGGCGGGTCAGCGGAGCGATTACATCGGGGCACGGGCCCTGCTGGATGGTCTGCCGCCCGCCAAACACATGCTGGCGGATCGCGGCTATGATGCGGACTGGTATCGCGAAGCCCTTGAAGACAAGGGGATCACACCCTGCATCCCCTCCCGAAAGAACCGTAAGGTGCCGATCCCGCACGACGAAATCCGCTACCGCAAACGCCACAAGATCGAGAACAGCTTCGCGCGCCTCAAGGACTGGCGGCGCGTGGCAACGCGCTATGACAGATGCCCGAAAGTCTTCCCATCAGCCTGCGCTCTCGCCGCCGTCATCATGTTCTGGCTATGAATCCTGACCCTAGGCGCATCGCAAATACGACAGCTTTTGTCGCAAAGGGTTGGACGCCGACGCCGGTTCCCCGCTCATATGGTCGCAGGAGCCATAGGGAGACAGGATAATGTCAGAGCCAGCACGGCGCAGAAAACGCGGTGGCGGACGGGCCGGAAATGCCGAGCGGCGCGGCACCTTGACCATCGAGCAGATGCCGTGGAACCCCCCGATAAACACCGACCGGCCCACCGAACCTCTGGACGAGGCGGGCGTTCAGGCCGTTCATGACGGCGCCATGCGCATCCTCGAAGAGATCGGGATCGAGATCCTGAACCCCGAGGCGCTGGAGATTTTCCGCGCTTCGGGCGGCTGCGAGATCAGTGGCGAGAATGTCCGCATGGGTCGCGATTTCGTCATGGAACATGTGGCCAGGGCCCCGAGCGAATGGACGATCACGCCGCGCAACCCCGAACGCGCGATCACGATCGGCGGGCGGCATCTCAATTTCGGCAATGTGTCGTCGCCGCCCAGCTATTGGGACATGGCGATAAACAAGAAGGTCACGGGCACCCGCGAGATGTGTGCCAACCTGTTGAAGCTGAGCCAGTATTTCAACTGCATCCATTTCGTCGGCGGATACCCGGTTGAGCCGCAGGACGTCCATGCCAGCATCCGGCACCTGGATGTGCTCTATGATAAGCTGACGCTCACGGACAAGGTCGCCCATGCCTATTGCCTGGGCAAGGAGCGGGTCGAGGACGTGATGGAGATGGTGCGCATCGCGGGCGGGCACAGCGATGCCGAGTTCGAGGCGAGTCCCAGGATGTATTCCAACATCAACTCGACCTCGCCGCTCAAGCATGATTTTCCGATGCTGGACGGCTGGATGCGGCTGGCGCGGCGCAATCAAGGGCTTGTGGTTACGCCGTTCACGCTGGCGGGAGCCATGGCACCGGTCACCATGTCGGGTGCGGTGGCGCAAAGCCTCGCCGAGGGGCTGATTGCCGTGGTGCTGGCGCAGCTGATCCGGCCCGGTGCCTGCTGTGCCATTGGCACGTTCACCTCGAATGTCGACATGAAGTCGGGCGCGCCCGCCTTCGGCACACCTGAATACATGCGCGCCACGCAGATGACCGGCCAACTGGCGCGGTTCTACGGTCTGCCGATGCGCGCGAGCGGGGTCTGTGCGGCCAACGTGCCGGACGGCCAATCGGTCTGGGAGACCTCCAACAGCCTGTGGTCGGCGGTGCAGGCGGGCGCGCACATGGTCTATCACGCGGCCGGGTGGCTGGAGGGCGGGCTCATCGCATCCCCCGAAAAATTCGTCATGGATTGCGAGATTTTGCAGCACATCCAGCGCTACATGGACCCGATGCTGACCGCGACGGGACCGGACGAAATCGCGGTGGAGGCGGTGCGTGAAGTGGGCGACCAAGGCCATTTCTTCGGCATCCAGCACACGCAGGATCGCTATACCACAGCCTTCTACCAGCCGTTCCTGAGCGACTGGCGCAATTTCGAGGCCTGGGAGAGTGCGGGGGCCGTGTGGACCGCGCAACGCGCGCATCAGACCTTCCAGGACATCATGGCCGAGTTCGAGGCCCCGCCCATGGACGACGCCATCCGCGAGGAACTGGCGGGTTTTGTCGAGCGTCGCAAATCCGAAGGTGGCGCTCCGACGGATTTCTGAAGGCTTTCCGCGCGAAGCCGGACCACCCGTCCCGGGCCTGACCCGGGGCGGGTAGGGCAATGAAGAGCGGTGTGTCATATCCCGGGGAGATCGGAGCATGAGCGACAGGACGGGAAGCTGTCTGTGCGGTCAGGTGACGTACTGCGTCACCTGACCGCTCAGGGACGTTTTGCTGTGCCATCGCAGCCAGTGCCGCAAGACCAGCGGGCACTACGTGGCCGCGACCTCGTGCCCCGAGGGCGCAATTGAAGTCACAGGAAACGTGACCTGGTACCGCTCGTCCGACGCAGCACAGCGCGGGTTTTGCGGCACCTGCGGAGGCAACCTCTTCTGGCGACCTGACGGGCAGGGGCGCATGGGGATTTTCGCGGGAACGTTTGACGCGCCGACCGGGCTGCGCACGAGCGCACAGATATGCACGGGCGACAAGAGCGACTATTTCGACCTGCCGGAGGTGCCCGTCCGGGACTGAGCCGGGAGAGTCTGCGCCGCGCAATACGTTGCGGCTCCGATCGTCAGGCCATAAGCTTGTGACAGGCGGGCAACGGAGGCAGGGCAGATGAACGACAGGCCGGAAGAGAACCATCAGGACCGGCTCGTGCTGGCGATCACCGGGGCGGTGTCGGGGCTGGCGCTTTACCTGCTGGTCGACCTGTTGCCAGACATGGTGGACAACACCCGGTTGCTGCTCTTGCTGATTTCGGGCGGCGTGGGGTTCTTTTCGGTATTGCTGGCGCTTTTGGGGCCTGCGCCCTTGCGCAGCGCGGTGCCTGCGGCGGTGGCGCTGAGTGTCCCCGCGGCGCTGCTTTTCACCTGGGCCAGCCTGCGCTTTGCGGAGGTGGACGACTTTCTCGATGGCGGCCATGCGATCGTGGCACTGTCCGTCCTGCTGGGCGTTGCGACGCCTTTTGCCGCGGCGCGGCTGGAACACCAGTCGGGCTGGAAGGACTATGCGCGGCTCTTTGATTACGCCTGGAACATCGTCGTGCGATACGCAGCGGCGGGGCTGTTCGTGGGGGTCGTCTGGGGCGTTCTTTACCTGTCGGACACGCTGCTGGGCCTCGTGGGCGTCACCATCATCGAGGACATCATCGATCTCGACCCCAGCCCGTGGCTGATCAGCGGGCTGGCGTTGGGTCTGGGGCTGGCCGTCGTGCACGAGCTTCGGGACTATGTCTCGCCCTTCCTGATCATCCAGCTTCTGCGCATCCTGATGCCGCTGCTGCTGCTAGTGCTGGCGGTATTCATCCTGGCGCTACCGGTTCAGGGGCTGTCGGGCCTCTTCGGCGGCCTGTCCCCTGCGGCCACGCTGGCGGCTACGGCCTATGCTGGTGTCACGCTGATCAGTGCAGCCATCCATCGCGGCGAGGAGGCCGAGGTCGAGGGCCGCATCCTCCGTCTGGCCGCACAGGCACTGGGTGTTCTGATCGCGGTGCCCGCCGTTCTGGCGGTCTATTCGGTCTGGGTGCGGATCGCGCAATACGGGCTGACGCCTGACCGGATCGCGGCGCTGGTAGTGGCGCTGGTGGTGATGGCCTATGGGCTGGCCTATGCGACCGCGGTGGTGATGCGCGGCGACTGGGCCGCGCGCATGAGGCGCGCCAACCTGGTTCTGGCCGGGATCGTCATGGCCGTGTCGCTCTTGTGGCTCACCCCGGCGCTGAACCCCGAGCGGATGAGCGTGTCCAGTCAACTGGCCCGGGCCGAGGCCGGCACCAGAGCCTCGGAACTGCCGATCTGGGAATTGACCCATGAATGGGGCAAGGCGGGGCTGGAGGGTGCCGCGCGTCTGCGCGCCATGACCGACCATCCGCAGCATGACGACATCCTGGCGCTTCTGGACAAGGCCAAGGCGAGCGACAACAGGTACCGGTTCGAAAACGATGCCGAGGCCACCGACATCGCGACCCTGGAAGGGCGCGTGCCGCTGCGGCCCGAGGGTGTGACCCTGCCGCAAGGAGCGCTGGATGCAATGCGTGCGCGCGACAGGACCTTCATCAGCGAGGCCTGTGACCGGGTGCTGCCGGATGGCGGGCCTGGTTGCGTGATCGTGATGGGAGAGTTTGACTCGCGCCGGGATGCCCCGCAGGGGCTGGGATTTTTCCTTCAGGACGGCGGATGGGTGCGGGTGATGTCGCTCGAGCTGCAGGGGGACAAGCTGGTTGAGCGCGGCTCGGTCCAGGGTCTGCGCGCGCAGGTGGACCAGCAGGCGATCGCCGATCTGCAGGCCGGCCGGTTCGAGCTGGCGCCGATCACGCTGAACATGCTGAAACTGGGCGATCTGGAACTTTATCCCGAAAATTGACTCTGTTCGTTTCTTGTTAAGCTTGCTCTGCCAATCTCTCCGGAACGATGACGGAGACGGATATGCACGGGCTGATCAACCGCGCGATAGAGCGTTTTGTGCGCGATACCTACGGGCGCGATACCTGGGGCCAATTGGTCGCCCGGGCAGATATCGACTTCACCGAGTTCGAATCGATGCTGACCTATGAGGACGAGCTGACAGAACAGGTCCTGGAGGCGGCCGGCACGGTGCTCGGGAAACCGCGCGAGGAGGTGCTGGAGGACATCGGGACCTATCTCGTATCGCATCCCAAGGTCGAGGCGCTCAGGCGTCTTTTGCGATTTGGCGGTGCGGATTTCACCGAGTTCCTGCACTCGCTTGACGACCTGCCGGGCCGCGCGCGGCTGGCGGTGGCCAATCTCGACATGCCCGATCTGGAACTGCGCGAACATGGCAGCCTGTCCTTCAGCCTGATCTGCCGCTCGCCCAAGGTGGGCTTCGGCCATGTGCTGATCGGATTGTTGCGGGCCATGGCGGATGATTACGGCGCACTGGTGATGCTCGACCACAAGGGCTCGAAGGAGGGGACCGAGATCATCGAGGTGCGCCTGTTGGCCATGGAACACACCTCGGGCCGGCGGTTCGAGCTGAGCGCGGGGGCCGCCTGAATGAAGGGCGGCCAGTCTCCGCTGATCGGCCTGCTGGATACCCTGTGCCCGATGCATGTGCTCGTCGATGCGACAGGGCATATCGCCCATGCAGGGCCCACACTGTTCAAGCTGCGCGCGGGAAGGGCGCTGATCGGCATCCGGTTCCTCGAACTCTTTGAGCTGAAGCGTCCGCGCCATGACGGCACGATGGCCTCGTTGCGGGGGCTGGCCGGGACCAAGCTGCACCTGCAGTTGCGCGAGGTGCCCCGGACCGACGTCAAGGGCGCGCTCGCGCTGATGCCCGAAGACGGGTCCATGGGCCTGCCGGGCGGGGTGATCATCGATCTCAGTTTTGGCATTTCCGTGCTGGACGCGATCCGGGATTTCGACCTGACCAGCGCCGATTTCGCCGCCACGGACCTGACCATCGAGATGCTCTATCTGATCGAGGCCAAGACCGCTGCGATGGAGGCCTCGCACATGCTGAACCTGCGCCTGCAGGGCGCCAAGATCGCCGCCGAGGAAAAGGCATATACCGACACGCTGACGGGGCTCGGGAACCGTCGTGCGCTGGACAACGTACTTCAGCGCCTGGTGGCCAGCGAACAGGATTTCGCTCTGATCCACCTGGATCTCGACTATTTCAAGGCGGTCAATGATACGTTGGGTCATGCGGCGGGGGATCACGTGCTGCGACAGGCCGCGGCGCTGATGCTCAAGGAGATTCGGGGCGACGATGTTCTGGTGCGCGCCGGTGGCGATGAGTTCGTGCTGATCCTCACGCGGCTTACCGATGCCCGGCGCGTGCATGACATCGCAAGCCGCCTGATCGCGCGGCTGGAAGAGCCGATTCCGTTCAACGGCAAGACCTGCCGGGTTTCGGGCAGCGCAGGGTCGGCCCTGTCCTGCAACTATCCGCAGCCGGGGCTGGACCTGGCGCGGATGATGGAGGATGCCGACATCGCGCTCTATGCGGCCAAGGTGGCCGGGCGGGGGCGCCACATGACCTATGGTCCCGAGATGCGGCGCGCCGCTCCGCCACCCGTTGCGCGGGATGACGGGAGCGTGGCCGCCGCGGTTTGATCGCGGTCAAGATCATGTCGGCGATCATATCCATGATCACGTCATGCAATTGCGCCGGAGATCACCCTGTCGTTGTCTGGTCGGGCCGATGAACACCTTCAGGGCTTCCGGGCTCTCCCGCTGCGCTGCCTAAACCGCGTCGCGAACGGGTCGGGAACACCTGCGGCGGACAGAAACTCCCGCCCGCGCCCACTCAAACCCTTGCGGATGCGGGTCGCTGCGGCAACAGTGACGTTGCCATGCGGCGCGGCCGGGCTGGTCTGTTCGTGACAGCTGGGCGTCAGATGGGCACAAAACTGACGGGTGAAGCGGAGATGACCGGGATCACGGAGAACGGGCGTAATTACATCGACGGGACATGGGTCACCGGGGGCGCGGGGCAGGTGGACGTGGTCAACCCCGGAACAGGAGATCTGCTGGCCCGGCACGCCCTTGCCGATGCGGCGGATGTGGACCGTGCCGTGGCGGCGGCGGGCCGGGTGCATGACAGCGGCGTTCTGACCGCCATGCGCCCCGTGGAGCGGGGCCGGATGGTTCAGGCGATGGGCCGTTACCTGCTGGATCATATGGACGAGATCGCGCTGCTCCTGTCGCTGGAACAGGGCAAGCCGCTGTGGGAGGCCGCGAAGGAAATCACCGGTGCGGCGCGCTATTTCGAGTATTTTGGCAATCAGGCCGAGACGGTCGAGGGGCGTTCGATACCGCTGGGCGCGCAGTATTTCGACTTTACCCATCATGAGCCTTACGGCGTCTCGGCGCAGATCATTCCGTGGAATTTTCCCGTTGAAATGACCGCAAGGTCGCTGTCGGCGGGGCTCGCCACTGGCAACGCCTGTGTGGTCAAAACGCCCGAGCTGACGCCGCTGAGCAACGCATGGTTTGCCCGCGCCGCAGAACATGTGGGCCTGCCCGCGGGTTCGGTGAACATCCTGTGCGGCTGGGGGCATGAGGCGGGGGCGGCGCTGAGCCGACATACAGGCGTCAACCAGATCGTTTTCACCGGCTCGGTCAAGACCGGCATCGCGATCGCCACGGAGGCTGCGCAAATTATCGTGCCCTGCGTTTTGGAACTGGGCGGCAAATCGGCAGCCATCGTGCATGAGGATGCCGATCTGGACGCATTCGAGGCCGACATACGCTGGGGCATCTTTTTCAATGCGGGCCAGGTGTGCAGCGCCATGTCCCGCGTGATCGTGCATGAAAGCCGGCATGACGAGTTGGTCGAGCGGGCGGTCCGGGTCGCCCGGTCTCTATCAGTCGGTCCCGGCATCGAGCGGATCGAGCCGGGCCTCAACATGGGGTCCATGGTCAGCGAGGCACAGAGGGACCGCGCCGCAAACATGGTGGCCGAAGCCGAGCGACAGGGCGCGCGGTTGGTCACGGGTGGGCGCAAGATGAACATCCCCGGTGCATTTCTGGAACCCACCGTTCTGGCCGATGTGTCCCCCGACATGACCATCGCGCAGGAGGAGGTGTTCGGCCCGGTCTTGTCGGTCATGACTTTCCGCGACGAGGCGCAGGCCATTGAGATCGCCAACGGCACGCAATATGGCCTCGTCGGGGGCGTCTTTACCCGCGATCTGGACCGTGCCACACGGGCGGCGCGAGCGATCCGGGCGGGGCAAATCTTTGTCAACGAGTGGTTCGCAGGCGGAGTCGAGACACCTTTTGGCGGTTATGGCCGGTCCGGCTATGGTCGCGAAAAGGGCCGTGAGGCGCTTTGGAATTACGTGCAGACTAAGAATGTTGCGATCCGCCTGCGATAGGGGGCTGGGGCCCAAGTGTCTGTTGCGAGGATATTTTTACAGAATGAGGCACGCGGAATGCAGATCGAGCCGGCCGTCGGTGACGCAGTTGGCACCGCAGTCGAGTTCAGGTTACGCGGCACGTTCATGCCCGCGACTTGCCCAACGGGGGGCGAATCCATTGACCCCGGGCTACGTGGTTATCCGGCTGCTCGCGGCCTTCCGGTTGCTGAACCAGTGGCGACGGATTTCGCGACGTGCTGCTGGCGGCGGGCAATCTGGGCGGGTATGCCGACACGACGGGGACCGTGACCGGGCTTGAGGCCGGGCGCATCTGGGGCCATCAGGGCATTCCGGAAAACTGGCGTGGCATCCTGTGGGAGCACGACAGCATCATGACCATTGCGGATGACCTCTGCGCCGTGCAACCCATTGATCAGTGACAAAGGAGCGACCGACATGAGCGTATTTGACGAGGACCTGTTTCTGAAGGGGCTGACACAGCGCAAGGGCACATTGGGGGCGGAATATGTGGACAGGAACCTGAAGGCGGCGGACGAGTTCAACCGCCCTTTCCAGGAGGCGATGACGGCCTGGTGCTGGGGATTCGGCTGGGGCGACGAGGTGATCGATGCCAAGACGCGCTCGATGATGAACCTCACGATGCTGGGCGCACTGGGCAAGATGCATGAGTGGGAAATCCACTGCAGGGGCGCGCTGACCAATGGCTGTTCTGTAGAGGAAATCCGGGCCATCGTGCATGTGATCGCGATCTATTGCGGGGTGCCGCAGGGGATCGAGTGTTTCCGCTCGGCGCGCAAGGTGCTGGAGGCGGAAGGGTTGCTCTGAGGTGGGTTCGGAATGCAGTGGGCTGGCATCCGCTCTGCGCATGGGGCTGGCGCGAAATTCTTGAAGAAATTGGTTACGGGATCGGGGCGAAGAGCGCGTCCTTCATCCGGCAGTCACGCACGACATCCCTCCCGCAGAGCACCGGGTCGAGGGTTTTCGACAGGCAAAGTCGTGCCTCCTGAATACGCCCCTGTCGGCAGGTGATGGTGAGCATATCGGGCTCCCATCCCGGGTTGGCCTTCAGAAACGCCTCTTCGACCACCCGCGCCGGGAGCCGCACGGGGTCGGTCAGTTTGCGAAAAACCTGCGGACGGTTTACCGCCTCGTAGGCCTCACGTGACAGGGCGTAGTAGGCCGGTGCCGAGAGGCCCGAACAACTCCCGTGTTTCTTCCATTGGTACCAGGCCAGGCCCGAACTGCCCATGATGTTTGCCATGGCGCGGGTCATGGCGCGCGAGGGGGGGCGTTCGGCGGTCTGGCAGAATTCGGGCCAGCCTCGGTCATATTGTGGCCAGAGCCCATGCAGGACCCAGCCACGATCCTCTGCTGGGTCGCATTGCTCTGCACCACGTGCGTCGCCTTCGAGAGCGCACCATGTGGGCGACCAGCTGAGCGACAGGACATAATAGTCGAATTCGCCCGCCCGGTCGCCTGCAAAAGCCGCCGCGCCACTGATCAGCCAGAGAAGAAACGCCCGCATCTTTGGTCTTTCATTTTACCCGGCTCCCACTTATATAGCCTTCAAGTTCCCCGACAACGGAAACCCGTCCCGGCCCCCGGGACCGCCCTTTTCAGGCGACGGGAAAGATATGCCTCAAGGAGACCTCAAGATGTCGAAACCGATCATGGCCAAAGCCACCGCCGTCTGGCTGGTGGACAACACGACGATCAGCTTCAAGCAGATTGCCGATTTCACCGGGATGCACGAGCTGGAAATCCAGGGCATCGCCGATGGCGACGTGGCCGCGGGCGTCAAGGGGTTCGATCCCATCGCCAACAACCAGCTGACGCAGGACGAGATTGACGCGGCCGAAAAGGACCCGATGCACGCCCTGAAGCTCAAATTCAACAAGGCCGCCGTAGGCGAGGAAAAGCGCCGCGGTCCGCGCTATACGCCGCTCAGCAAGCGGCAGGACCGTCCGGCCTCGATCCTGTGGCTGGTCAAGTTCCACCCCGAGCTGGCCGATGCCCAGATCAGCAAGCTGGTGGGCACCACCAAGCCGACGATCCAGGCCATTCGCGAGCGCACCCACTGGAACATCGGCAATATCCAGCCCATCGACCCGGTCGCCCTGGGCCTGTGCAAACAGTCCGAGCTGGACGCCGCCGTGCAGAAGGCCGCGGGCAAGAAGGCCAAGGATGGCGAGGCGATGAGCGACGACGAGCGTCGCAAGCTTCTGAGCACCGAGCAGAGCCTGATCATGGATACCGAGCCCAGAATTCCGACCGCTATCGAGGGGCTGGAAACCTTCACGCTGGGCGATGCGCCCGTGCCGGAGAAGGAAGAGGCCGTGCCGGATGCCGAAACCTTTTTCAACCTGCCTGAAGGCGGGGATGACGACGAGGACGACGACGGCTGACATCCACTGACAGAATGGCGCGAAATGGCCCCGGTTCGATGAATCGGGGCCATTTTTTCCTGGCAGTGCCTGCCGGGGAGTGCGCTGTGATGATCCGAGGTCCGATGCGCACCCACGTCACTTCCGGGCCCGATGCACGTCAGTGTGCCGATAACCCCTGTCCGCATCAACGTGATGGAGCGGCGCACGGTCACCTTTGGGGTGGGACGGGTCTCAGCGGCGCAGCGCCATGAGACCGGCGAGCACGATCAGCGCAATGCCCGCGCTCGACAGCGCGTCGGGGCGTTCGAGGAAGATCAGCCAGCCCCAAAGTGCGGAAAACCCAACATAGGCGAAGTCGAATGTGCCTACCACGGCGGCGGGTCCCTTCTGATAGGCATAGGCCGCGCCGAGGCTGCCGATCAGGATGGCGACGGCCAGGATGCCCATAACGCGCCAGATTTCAGGGGTCATGGCGATCCAGCCTGGCGCGAAATTGGGGGCAAGCTCCGCCCCGGCGGGCGCAGCCAGCATCGCCACGGCGCCGGCCACCACAAAGGCGATGTTGAGCGCGAGCGCCAGCATCACCGGGTGTTCGTCGCGGCAGCGCGTGGCGGTGAGGATCATGGCGAGGGCATAGAGGATGGCCGAGGCGATGGGCAGTACTGCATAGATTGATAGGTCCGAGCTGCCGGGCCGGATGATCAGCAGAACGCCGACAAAGCCCACGCCAACAGCGGCCCATTGCATGGGGGTGATGCGCATGCCGGTCACAAGTGCGGCCAGCAGCGTGATGAAGAGCGGTGACGTGTAGTAGCCCGCCGCCGCGACCGACAGGGGGACATGCGGCAGGGCGGCGTAGTAGAAGACCCACATCAGCACCATCAGACCGGAACGCAGTATGGTCCAACCCGGGCGGCGTGGCCTGTGGAACGCGCCCCGGGCAAAGAGCGCCATGATCGCCAGGATTACCGGAATTGCGAGGCCCGAGCGCAGCGCGAACATCTGCCAGACCGAGATCGACGCGCTGCTCTGCCTGATCAGCGCGTCGCCCATGGCCAGTGCCGCGACGGCGCAGATGATTACGAGTACGGCCTTTGAGGTGTCGGAGAGGGGGATCATGCTGCGGCTCTTGTCGGTAGGGCGGCGTAGAGAACCCTCACCCTACGAAGCCTTGCGGACTATGGCTGTCAGTTGCAAGTGTTCAGAATACCTTGCGTGCCGAAAGTGCGGCCGTGATCGTACCGTCGTCGAGGTAATCGAGTTCGCCGCCGATGGGCACGCCCTTGGCGAGGCTGGTCAAGGTCACACGGTGCTCGATCTGATCGGCGATGTAATGCGCGGTGGTCTGGCCATCCACGGTGGCGTTGAGCGCGAGGATCACCTCTGTGATCCCCTCAGGCTCAAGCCGGTCGATCAGGCGGGGGATGCGCAGCTCGTCCGGGCCGACCTGGTCGAGCGCCGAAAGGGTGCCGCCCAGAACGTGGTAGCGACCCTTGAAGGCGCCGGCGCGCTCCATAGCCCAGAGGTCGGCCACGTCCTCGACCACGCAGAGCATCCCGTTGGCGCGCCTGTCGTCGCGGCAGATGTCGCAGATGTCCGTCGTTCCCACATTGCCGCAGCGCGCGCATTCGCGGGCCGTGGCGGCGACGATCTGCATCAGGTCCGCGAGTGGTGTCAGTTTCAGTTCACGCTTGCGGATGAGATGCAGTACCGCGCGCCGCGCCGAGCGGGGGCCAAGCCCCGGCAGCTTGGCCATCATCTCGATCAGGTGGTCGATGTCGCGGGTGGAGTTCATCGGTTCCGGGCCTGGTGGGGGCGGACCGGGGCTCTGCCCCGGACCCCGGGATATTTATGGCGAAAAGAAAGGGTCAGAACGGCAGTTTCATGTCCGCCGGGAGCCCCATGCCTTCGGTGAGTTTGCTCATTTCCTCCTGGGCCTTGGCAGTGCCCTTGGCCTGGGCGTCCTTGATGGCGGCGAGGATCAGGTCCTCGACCACCTCCTTGTCGTCGCCATTGAAGATCGAGGGGTCGATGTCGAGCGACTTCAATTCGCCCTTGCAGGTAGCCACTGCCTTCACGAGGCCCGCGCCGCTCTCGCCGGTGACGGTCTGGTTGTGCATGTCCTCCTGAAGGGTGGCCATTTTCTGCTGCATTTCCTGGGCGGCCTTCATCATTTTGGCCATGTCGCCCATCTGGCCCAGTCCTTTGAACATCGTGTTTTCTCCGGTTTGTCGGTTTGGTCTGTAGATACGGGTGGGAGGGGCCCGGGACAAGGGATCAGTCCTCTTCGAAGGGATCCCATTCGTCGTCCACTTCCGGCAGGGCCTCGGCGGTGGCTTCCTGCACGAGGTCCTGCGCCGTGCGGATGTCGATGATCCTTGCATCCGGGAAGCTCGCGATGACGGCCTGCACCAGCTCGTGTTTCCTGGCTTCGGCCTCGAGGTTGAGGCGGGCGGCGTCGCGTTTTTCGGCGATGGTTTCGGCACCGCCCTCGTTGACCAGCGTCACCGCCCAGCGGTTGCCGGTCCAGCGTTGCAGGGCGGAGCCCAGGCGCTGCGCAAGGTCGCGGGGTGCGGTGTCGGTGGGGACGAATTCGATGCGGCCGGGCTGGTAGGCGGCGAGGCGCAGGGTGGTCTCGACTTCGACCAGCAGTTTGACGTCGCGGTTGGCGCGGATCAGTTCGACCACGTGATCGAAACTGGGATAGTGCGCCAGAGCCTGGTCGGTGGCGAGCGCGCTCACCGGGCCTGCGCCTGGCGCGGTGGGTGCGCTGACCGTCGCCGTAGGGGCAGGGCTGTGCGCCATGGCCGTGGGCGCGGAGGCGTGGCCCACACCGCCGCCGGTCTGGGTGCCGGTGCCGGTGGCGGCGGGCGGCGGCGTGTCCTGGAGCTTGCGCAGGAGCTCTTCGGGTGAGGGCAGGTCTGCCACATGGGTCAGGCGGATCACGGCCATTTCGGCGGCCATCATGGTGTTGGGCGCGGCGGAGACTTCCTCCAGCGCCTTCAGCAGCATCTGCCACATGCGGGTGAGGACGCGCATGGGCAGGGCCTCGGCCATCTGGGTGCCCCGGGCGCGTTCATCAGGGCCTATGGTAGGGTCTTCGGCGGCCTCGGGCGTGATCTTGACCACGCTGACCCAGTGGGTGACTTCGGCCAGGTCACGCAGGACAGCGAGCGGGTCGGCACCGTCGGCATACTGGGTGCCAAGCTCGGTGAGCGCGCCCGCCGCGTCCCCCTTGAGGATCAGATCGAACAGGTCCAGGACGCGGCCCCGGTCGGCGAGGCCCAGCATGGCGCGGACCTGGTCTGCAGAGGTCTCCCCTGCGCCGTGGCTGATCGCCTGATCGAGGAGCGAGGTGGCGTCGCGGGCCGAGCCTTCGGCGGCGCGGATGATCAGCGCCAGGGCGTCGTCGGCGATCTGCGCGCCCTCGGCGGCGGCAATCCTGCGTATCATCGCCATCATGTCCTCGGGTTCGATCCGGCGCAGGTCGAAGCGTTGACAGCGCGACAGCACGGTCACCGGAACCTTGCGAATCTCGGTGGTGGCGAAGATGAACTTCACGTGGGCGGGCGGCTCTTCGAGCGTTTTCAGAAGCGCGTTGAAGGCCGAGGTGCTGAGCATGTGCACCTCGTCGATGATGTAGATCTTGTAGCGGGCCGAGGCTGCACGGTAGGCGACCGAATCGATGATCTCGCGGATGTCGCCCACGCCAGTCCGCGAGGCGGCATCCATTTCCAGCACGTCCACATGGCGGCCTTCCATGATTGCCGTGCAATGCTCGCATTGGCCGCAGGGTTCGGTGGTGGGGCCGCCCGCACCATCGGGACCGATGCAGTTCATGCCCTTGGCAATGATCCGCGCGGTCGTGGTCTTTCCTGTTCCGCGGATGCCCGTCATGATGAAGGCTTGGGCAATGCGGTCGGCCTGAAACGCGTTCTTGAGCGTGCGCACCATGGCGTCCTGCCCGACAAGATCGGCAAAGGTCTCGGGCCGGTATTTCCGGGCCAGAACCCGGTAGCCGTCCTGGGAAGGGTCCGGAGTGGGAGCCGTGGGGGAGTCTTGCATCAGGGTGCCTTTGCGGAATCGGGTGGCGCGAGGTTAGGCGCTCGGGCCGTCAGGGTCCATGCCTCAGAGCGCCCAGAGGACGCCACCCGTGGCGATGGTGGCAATGGTCATGAGCGTGGCCAGGTTGGTATAGCTCTTGGTGGGCATGGATTCCGCATCGTTGTCCGAGAGCCGCTGCAGGGTCTTGCAGGCCTGCCTGCGGGCCACCCAGTAGATGACGACCGATGTCGCCAGAAAGATCGTCGCCACAACCTTGGCTGCCCAAGTGGGATCGAAGGTGCCAAACACCGCCTGAAGACCTATGGCCACCCCGACACAACCCAGCCCCGTGCCCATCCAGGCGTTGAAGCTGCGTTCGTTGGCCATGACTGTGCGGTCCTCGGCCCAGCGGGTGCGCTGTGCGCTTTTTTCGAATTCATCCGACATGATGCACCGCAGGATAGTGAACCGAGCGCGGGGACGCAGGCACATACCGTCGCCCGGGTGGTGCGGGGCAGTCGAATTCTTGCTAGGCTTTGTTTTCAGGGGGAGACAGCAATGAAAGCAAGGATTTTTGGCGCGGCGATGACGGCGCTCGGGATAATGCCTGGAACGGGCGCGCAGGCGCAGGTGGCGGGTTGCGCGTTTCCCGCACCGGTTGATCTGGGCTCGGATACGGCGGCGGCATGGGAGAAGCTGACCTATGCCGCGGACATCCAGACCTATCAGTTATGTGCGCTGGAAGCGTTCGCCAATAACCCCAAGCGCGTGCGGTTTCCGGGCGAGGACAAGATGTTGGCCTCATACCGCGCGGCGCATAAACAAACCATCAGGATGCTGAAGGCGCGGGCATCCTTCCCCGGAGATGGACGGGTTCTGAGCCGTTCGCAGGCCAATACCGAGTTGCAGCGGTCGGGCCGTGATTATGCGCTCTTCTACCAGTTTTCCGAAGGGCTTTACTGGTCGGAAAATTGCGGCGAAACCAATTGCCCCCAGAGGGACGACCTCGAGGCCTTTGCCGCGTCGCTTGGGGTGGACCCTCGTGCCGAGGCGGCGCGGATCGCGCGAGAAGGGCGGGGGGTCGCCATGGAGCCGTGGTTCCTGTTGGGGCCCCTAAAGATCGAGCGCAAATCGACGGAAGTGACAGGGCAGAGCCTGAAATCCGCGTTCGAGGCGGCGCTGTTTGCCCATGAACAGGCGCTGGATGATCTGTCGGTGGCGCGGCGGGTGCTGAACGAGGCGATAGAGGCCCGCGATGAGGTGATGGACCCGCTGAAGGCCGCGCAGCGCAAGCGTCTTAACGCGCTGAACGAGGTGTTAGGGCAGTATCGGCTGGACCCGGCTGTGGTTCGCGAGGGCAGTGCCTACAAGACCGCGAGTGCGCGCATCGCGCGGGCCGAGCGGCGTATGTTGCAGATCGACCAGGCGATCTCGCACTTGGTGGAGCAGCGTGGCGAAGAGGCGTTCGGTCAGGCGCGGATCGCAGAGCTGCGCGCCGAGCGGGATGGTGAGCGTGCCAGGGTCGACATGGCGCGGGCCGAGCGGGAGGCGCTCTTAACCCCCGAGCTGCCCCCCGACGTGGCCGCAAAAGCCAGGCAGATGCGGCGAGAGGTGGCGGATGGGCAAGCCGATCTGAACCGCACGGGCGCATATCACGAGGCCCGGATCAGCCGCGCCGAGGCTCGCGTACATGTCGCGCTGGCCGCGTCGGACACGACGTCGGAGGCGCGCGACACGGCGCGCCGCGCGTTGGGAAAATGGTCTGACAACCTGCGCCTGATGCGCATCACCTCCGTCACCACCGAGCACGCCAGGCTGGTCGAGGCCACCGAGGAGGAACTGGCGCGGTTCCAGACCCAGTTGGACAAGGTGCGCGCCGAGGTGCGCGCCCGCAAGGACAAGCTGCGCGGCTTGAACGACGCGCGCGGCAAGGCGCGGGTCGAGATGCTGCGCGCCGCCAATGCCGCGAACGAGGCCAATATCGCGCTGGCCAATGCAGGCTTTCTGTCGCATCTGGCGCAAGCGAATGTGGAGATGGCCTTTGCTGCCTATGATCTGGTCAAGTCGCTGGAGCTGGGCCCGGCCGGGCTGGCCGCGCAGGTCACCAAGATCTATGTGCTCGGGTTTGCCTATCCCCCAACCTATTACGACGCCGCAAGCAAGACATTGTCCGAGTACGGTTTGGGTCGTGCGCCACCGCGATCGACCGAAATACTGGATGTCTACGAACATCTCAGCCTGCGGCCTGCCGCCGAAACGCTGAGCAAGCAGTTCTATTCCATGCCGTTCAAGCGTGTCCTGACATCGCTGGAGGCCAGCGCCGCCAAGGTCGGCGCCGAGAGCGGGCGTGCGACCTTCATGGACGCGGCGGCGAGCCTATCGAGCGCCGAGACAAGCCGGATGGTCGAGGCCGTGTGGAAGTACGAGGAAAACCTGGCGACCGCCACCAAGGAGCTGGCCGAGATGACCGGCAAGGCAGGCAAGGCGGCCTTTGTCAAATCGGCGGCAGTGAGTTTCGGCAAGGACATCCTCAAGGGCATCGGCAAGGAGGTCGCCAAGAAGGGCATGGCCGAGATCATCGAGGGTGGGTTCCTGGAAGACTACATGCTGGCGCAAATGGATTTGGCGCAGGCGGTGGCGAAAATGCGCCATGCCGGGAGCCTCTATTGGGCCAATCATGACGCGGTCACGGTGCTGGAGGCGATGCTGGACGGGCTGGAGCGGCGGCAGGCCGAAATCACCAACCTGGTGGATGAGCGCAACGAGCCCTTCTATGTGGATGGTGGGTATCGCATCGAATTGCAGATCGCCGACGAGGAACAGGTGGATGTCTCGCGACTTGGGGCCGAGTTGAGCCTGGGGGGTGTGCCATTGAAGCGTGTGGTCGGAACAGGGACGCTGATCTGGTCGGTGCCGCCTCGGGCAGAGGATCGGTTTGGCCATGATCAGCCCGAGCGGCTGCCGCTGATTCTGACGCTTCCCTGAGGGGATTTGGGCGTTTGTGATCCGCAGGCGGCGGCGTATAGTAAAGCGGTGTTTGATGCAGACCGGGGGGTATCATGCGGTTAAGGGGTGTGCGGCGCAGCCGGAACGTGGAAGATCGGCGGCGCATGAGTGGCAGGGGCGGCGCGGGCATCGGCGGTGTTGGACTTCTGGTGGTGCTGGCGATCGGCTATTTCGCGGGCGTGGACGTGACGCCGCTTTTGCAGGGTGCAGGGCAGCCGCAGGGCGGCGAGCCGCGACAGCTGAGCGCCGAGGAAGAGCGTGCGGCCGAGTTCACGTCCCGGGTTCTGGCTACCACCGAGGAAGTCTGGGGCCGGGTGTTCCCTGCGCAGGTGGGTCAGGCCTACAGGCCGCCCGCTCTGGTGCTCTTTTCCGCCCGAACATCCAGCCCCTGTGGCGGTGCGTCAGGTGCGACGGGGCCGTTCTACTGCCCGGCTGATCGCAAGGCTTACCTGGATACGCAGTTTTTCGCCACGCTGTCGCAGCGGCTGGGTGCGCGGGGGGATTTTGCAGCCGCGTATGTGATTGCCCATGAGGTGGCGCATCATGTCCAGAACGAGTTGGGCATTCTGCCTCAGGTCAACGAGGCGCGCCAGAGCAGCGGCCAGACGCGGGCCAATGCACTGACGGTACGGCTGGAGTTGCAGGCCGATTGCCTGAGCGGGGTCTGGGCGCGGAATGTGCAGGGGCTGCTGGAGCCGGGCGACGTTGAAGAGGCGCTGAACGCCGCGAGGATGATCGGGGATGATCGCCTGCAGCGCAGCGCCGGTCAGGTGCCGCAGCCGCATACCTTCACCCATGGCACGTCCGAGCAGCGGGCGGGCTGGTTCGCGCGGGGCTATCAGAGTGGGGACATCGGGACCTGTGACACGTTTTCGGCGGAGCAGATCTGAGGCTGGCCATGTCGGGGTTCAGTATTCACGCTGTACAGGTCGCGGGAGGAATCCTGGCGTTGTCACCCCTGCCGGGGAGGTTTGGACGCTATGCCGAAGACATGGAGCATGTCCGGGACTGGCGGCCGTCGATCGTGATCACCTTGAACACGGCTGAAGAACTGGCCGAGGCGGGCTGTCCCGAACTGGGCGCGGCCTTTGTCGCGCAGGGGAGTCGGTGGGTGCATCTGCCGGTGAAGGATTTCGGCACCCCGCCCGAGGACATGCAGAAGGCCTGGCCGGAGACGTCGAAGGCGGCACTGAGTGCCCTGCGCGGCGGTGGTCGGGTGCTGGTGCATTGCCGTGGCGGCTGTGGCCGGTCGGGCATGGTGCTGCTGCGCCTGATGATCGAAGCCGGGGAGAATCCGCTGGAGGCCGTGGACCGGCTGCGCGCCGTGCGGCCCTGTGCAGTGGAGACGGCAGGGCAGATGAACTGGGCAACGCGCAAGCGCTGAGGAGGGATCGGGGGCCAGCCCCCGAACCCCCGGGATATTTTTTGGCCAGAAGAAGCATCTTTGGGAGAAATTGCGGGGAATGGGCCTCGCGCCGGGGGGGGAGTGCGCTTATAACCGGAGCGAATATTGGGGAGTCGCTGTCATGTCCGGAGAATTGTCACCCATCGACAAGGCCAAATTCGTCGCTGCCAAGAAGGCTGTGGAATATGTCGAGGACGGGATGCGCGTCGGTCTGGGCACAGGCAGCACAGCGGCCTGGATGGTGCGGTGTCTGGGCGAGATGGTCCGCGGCGATGGGTTGCGCATCAAGGGCGTGCCCACATCCACCCGCACCGCCGCTCTGGCACAGGAAGTGGGGATCGAGGTGATCAGCCTAGATGAAGCCAAGTGGCTGGACATCACCATTGACGGTGCGGATGAGTTCGATGGCGAGCTGAACCTGATCAAGGGCGGCGGCGGCGCGCTGTTGCAAGAAAAGATCGTGGCCACGGCCAGCGACCAGATGATCGTGATTGCCGATGTGGGCAAGGAGGTGGAAAGCCTCGGAGCCTTCCCTCTGCCCATTGAGGTCATTCCCTTTGGCTGGCAAACCACCCGCGCGCTGGTGGAGGAGATGCTTGTCTCGATGGATGTGCTGGGGCGCGATGTAACGCTGCGCATGTCCGGGGATCATCCCTATGTCACGGACGAGGGCAATCACATCCTCGATCTGCATCTGAGCCGGATCGGCAATGCGCGTCAGTTGTCGATGGTGCTGAACCAGGTTCCGGGGGTCGTCGAAAACGGGCTGTTCATTGACATTTGCGATGTCGTATCCATCGGTTATGGCGATGGCCGGGTCGAGTTGCGCGACATTAATGAGGGCACAGTGTTGACCGATCAGCTGGATTTCGTGGAAAGCGACAACCTGTTCCGCGATCTGGCAGACTGACGTCATGGTGTTTCGGCGCACAGGCAATCAAACGGCGTGGGTTGCGGTCAATTTTGTGATCGTGTCGGGGCTGGCGGCGTGGACGCTGCGCGACGGATATGTCGAGGGGCGTATCATTTTGACGATCTTCGGCATCCTGCTGGCGGCCTGGGCAGGGTTCATCGCGCTGAACCTCATCAGGCGCGGCTCTTATGGCGAGATCACCGAGACCGGTGTCACCTTCCGCTATGTGAGCCATGACAAGGTGGTCCCCTTCGACTGCATGGAGTTCGCGGACATTCCCGAGGGCAAGGCCGGCGGGATGATCGGATACAAGTCCGGGGGCGAGGACAAGCTGCGCTATGCGGCCTTCAGCCAGCGGCTGATCGGGGCCGAAGCGGTCAAGGCGTTGAAACAGGCGATCCGCAATGCGCGCCCCAAATTGCCCGAGGAGGCGCCATTCATGAAGGGCAGGACATGACGTTCGACTATGATCTCTTTGTCATCGGTGGCGGCTCGGGCGGTGTGCGCGCGGGCCGGGTGGCCGCACAGGGCGGCGCGAAAGTGGCGCTGGCCGAGGAAGACCGCTATGGCGGGACCTGTGTGATCCGGGGCTGTGTGCCCAAGAAGCTGATGGTGTTTGCCAGCGAGTACCCCCAGGCTGTGCGCGAGGCGCAGGCCTATGGCTGGACCGTGCATATGGGCGGGTTTGACTGGGGCGCGTTCAAAACCAAGCTGCATGGCGAGCTGGATCGGCTGGAGGGTGTGTATCGCGACATCCTGGGCCGCAACGGGGTCGAGACCTTCGACATGCGCGCCACATTGAAGGACGCGCATACCATCACGCTGGCCACAGGCGAGCAGAAGACGGCCAAGCATATCCTGATTGCCACCGGGGGCCGCCCGGTGACGCCGGATTTCCCCGGTGCGGAGCACGGCATCACCAGCAATGACATCTTTCATCTCGAGACCTTGCCCAAGTCGATCCTGATCATCGGGGGTGGCTATATCGCCTGCGAGTTTTCCTGTATTCTCAACGGGATGGGCGTTCAGGTGACGCAGTATTACCGTGGCGCGCAGATCCTGCGCGGCTTTGACGACGAGGCGCGCGGGCTGGTCAGCGAAGAGATGATCCAGTCAGGAATAGACCTGCATCTGGGCACAAACATTCTGGAGATGCGGGAAACGGATGGCGGCTATTGGACCAAGGCGACCAATGGCGACGAGCGCGTGTTCGAAAAGGTCATGTTCGCCACCGGCCGCACGCCCAACACCGAAGGGCTGGGGCTGGAGGAACTGGGGGTCGAACTGGGGCGCAAACACGAGATCGCTGTTGACGAATACAGTCAGACCGCCGTGCCCTCGATCTATGCGATTGGCGATGTGACCGACAGAGTGAACCTGACGCCGGTGGCGATCCGCGAAGGCATGGCCTTCGTCGATACCGTGTTCAACGGTAGCCCAACGCCGGTGGATCATGACCTGATCCCAACGGCAATTTTCACGCAGCCCGAGATCGGCACCGTGGGTCTGAGCGAGGAAGCGGCGCGCGAGCGCGAGGAGATCGAGGTCTTTGCCACCTCCTTCAAGCCGATGCGCGAAAGCTTTGCGGGCGCGGTGCAGCGGGTACTGATGAAGCTCATTGTGAGCAAGGCGACGCGCCGGGTCCTGGGGTGTCACATCGTCGCGCCCGGTGCGGGCGAGATGATCCAACTGGCCGGTGTTGCGATCAAGATGGGGGCGACAAAGGAAGATTTCGATCGGACCTGTGCGGTGCATCCGACCATGTCCGAGGAGATTGTCACGTTGCGTGATCCGGTGCGCACGGGTTGATTTTCGCGCGCGCGCGCACAGTTTAGAAGGCAAGACCTCTGCCGGGCCCGGCGGACGGTAGACAAGAAGGAAGGACTTTAATGGCTGGACAGTCAGGCGGCCCCTGGGGCGGCGGAAATCAGGGCGGCGGCAATCGCGGCAATAATGGCGGCGGCGACGACCGTGGCGGCGGGCGCAGGCCTCCAGAAGGTGGTAGCCCGATCCCCGAGATCGACGAGCTGATGAAGAGGGGTCAGGACCAGCTGCGCGTGCTCATGGGCGGCAGGGGCGGTGGCGGTGGCCGCAACGGTGCCGATGGCGGCAGCGGCGGCCCAGGCATTTCGCGCGGGACAGTCGGTATTGCGGCGCTGGTGATCGTCGGGATGTGGGCCGCGGCCAGTTTCTATACGGTCAAACCCGAGGAGCAGGGCGTCGAACTGTTTCTGGGCGAATACAGCCAGACAACCAATCCGGGTCTGAACTTTGCCCCTTGGCCGCTGGTCACCTATGAGAAGGTGATTGTGACCTCGGAACGCAACGAGGACATCGGTGTCGGCGCGCGCGGCAGCGAGGCCGGGCTGATGCTGACCGGCGACGAGAACATCGTCGACATTGATTTTCAGGTTGTCTGGAACATCAATGACCCCGCGCAGTATCTTTTCAACCTTCAGGATCCGCGCGCCACGATCAATGCGGTGAGCGAGTCGGCCATGCGCGAGATCATCGCGCAATCCGAGCTGGCTCCGATCCTGAACCGGGATCGCGAGAGCATCGCCGACCGCCTCAAGGACCTCATCCAGTTCACGCTCGACAGCTACGACAGCGGGGTAAACATCATTCGGGTGAACTTTGACAAGGCCGACCCGCCGCAGCCGGTTATCGACGCTTTCCGTGACGTTCAGGCCGCTGCGCAGGAACGTGACCGTCTGGAGAAGCAGGCGGATGCCTATGCCGCGACGATCCTGGCCCAGGCGCGCGGTGAAGCCGCGCAGACCCTGGAAGAGGCCGAGGGCTATCGTGCCCGGGTGGTCAACGCCGCCGAAGGTGAAGCGAGCCGGTTCAGCGCGGTTCTGGACGAATATCTCAAGGCCCCCGAGGTGACGCGCAAGCGGCTTTACCTGGAAGCAATGGAAGAAGTTCTGGGTAATATGGACAAGATCATCCTTGATGAGCAGGGCGGTCAGGGCAACGGTGTAGTGCCGTATCTGCCACTCAACGAACTGCGCCGGTCGGGAGGACAATAAGATGGGAAAAGCCAAGTTCATTCTGCCGATCATCGTACTGATTATCGCAGGGATCATGTCGTCGCTGTTCATCGTGGACGAGCGTGAAAAGGCGCTGGTGCTGCAGTTCGGCAAGGTCGTGAAGGTCAAGGAAGAGCCTGGGCTGGCCTTCAAGCTGCCTCTTGTGCAGGAAGTCGTGCGATATGACGATCGCATCCTGAGCCGCGACATCGACCCGCTGGAGGTCACGCCGCTGGATGACCGCCGCCTGGTGGTGGACGCGTTCGCGCGCTACCGGATCGCGGACGTGGAACGGTTTCGTCAGGCCGTGGGCGCCGGTGGCATTCCGGTGGCCGAGAGGCGGCTCGACTCGATCCTGCGCGCCACCACGAGGGAGGTTCTGGGGTCGGTCAGCTCGAACGACATCCTGAGCACCGATCGGGCCACGTTGATGTTGCGCATCCGCAACTCGGCCATTGCCGAAGCCAATGCGCTGGGTATCGAGGTGATCGACGTGCGCCTCAGACGCACCGACCTGCCGCGCGAAAACCTGGAAGCGACTTTTGCCCGGATGCGTGCCGAGCGTGAGCGGGAAGCTGCCGACGAGGTCGCCCGAGGCAACGAAGCCGCACAGCGCGTGCGTGCTCAGGCCGACCGGACCCAGGTCGAGATCGTGTCGGACGCTGTGCGTCAGGCCGAGATCATCCGGGGCGAGGCGGATGCGCGATCAAACGCAGTCTTCAACGAAGCCTTCGGAGCGGACGCGGAGTTTTTTGAATTCTACCGCTCGCTGAATGCCTATCGCAAGGCGCTGAAGGGCGAGAACTCGACCATGGTGATGTCGCCGGACAGCGAGTTTTTCAACTATTTCAAGAGCGATACGCCGACAGAATGATGGGTGTTTTGGCCTTGGCTCTCGGGCTGGTGCTATTGGTGGAGGGGCTGGTCTATGCGCTGGCCCCTTCGCTTGTGGAGCAACTGCTGGCGGCGTTGCGGCAGATGCCGCCGGAACAGAGGCGCTACATGGGGCTTGCCGCGATGGCGCTCGGGCTGGCCCTGATCTGGGTCGGAAAGGCCTTGGGGGCGTGATCGGGGGTCCGACCAGAGTGTCACGGCTGCGTGAAGTTGTGATCATGCCTTTGCGAATGCGCCTTGCGCCCCTACATTGACAGCTAACGAGCCCTGCATGGGACGCAAACATGCAGGTACCTAACCGGAAACCTACGTCGAGAGGAGAGATGCGCGTGAAAGCAGTTGCCGTAACCGTAGTGAGAAACGACCCCCGGATGATGCTGCGTGCCCTGTGGTTTGGCTTTTTGACGCTGGCCCTGGTGCTGGTCCAAGTCATGAGTGCGCAGGCGCGCAACGACAGTTTTGCCGATCTGGCCGAGGCGATCAGCCCAGCGGTGGTCAACATCACCACCTCGACGGTGGTCGCGGGCAACAGCGATAATATGCCCGTGGTCCCCGACGGTAGCCCGTTCGAGGATTTCTTTCGCGAATTCCGGGACCGCAACAACAATGGCGACCGGCCGCGGCGGTCTTCGGCACTGGGTTCGGGCTTTGTGATCAGCGAGGATGGCTTCATCGTCACCAACAACCACGTGATTGCGAGCGCCGACGAGATCATCATCGAGTTCTTCGAAGGTCAGGAGCTGGAAGCCAAGGTGATCGGCACAGACCCCAAGACGGACCTCGCATTGCTCAAGGTCGAGGCGGATGAACCGCTGGATTTCGTGAGTTTCGGCGACAGCGACACCGCCCGCGTGGGTGATTGGGTGATCGCGATGGGCAATCCGCTGGGTCAGGGTTTTTCGGTCAGCGCAGGCATCGTCTCGGCGCGTAATCGCGCTCTGAGCGGGACCTATGACGACTACATCCAGACCGATGCGGCGATCAACCGGGGCAACTCGGGCGGGCCACTGTTCAACATGGAAGGCGAGGTCGTGGGTGTGAACAC
>FYBJ01001418.1_pt1 | contig 64473 bp, 58 predicted proteins | sample 1134611 | NCBI WGS metagenome assembly FYBJ01 (sample SAMEA104116008, study PRJEB20421) | marine metagenome | isolation source: marine
CTGCAGATGCTCGACCGTGGAGAGTTCCGGGTCGAACAGATGGCAGCCCGTTAAAGCCCTAGTCTTCGAGCTGCACCAGCAACTCGTTTATCCGGCGGCGGCTGAAATCTGCAATCTGCGGATACTGCGCCCGCAGGTTCGCATCGGCCGACCAGTTGTGAAGCTGTACCCACGCGCTTTTCTCGATTGCGGTTAATCGTTGCGGGTTGGAGATGGTGTTTCCCAACCGCGCGGGGTCATGATCTCCAGCAAGCGCAAGCTTGAGGGCCTCCGCTAATGCGGATCGCGAATCGTTCTTGTTCATCGTGAGCGGAATAGATGCGAGAAGCCAAGTGATGGCAATCCATAGGCACACAGTGTCACAATTCTGAAAGATCGGGATTCTCGAATCGCCACGTGAACAACAGTGTGAAAGTTGGTGTCGGCTACTCACTTTCCGACTTCTCGGATGATCTGACAGACCAGAGTTATTCAAGCCATGGTCCATTCCTGAACTTGCTGGGCAAGTTCTGATCCGTGATCCCGGTTCAATAGGACCAACTCTTTGAGGTGCATTCAAGCTTGCTGACCATTTGGTCAGGTGGAAGCCGGCTCGTGGTCGATTAGGCCCGCACCAGCATCAACACAGGATGAGTTTGAATGGCCCACTATACGTCTGAAGCCGAACAGATCGCGGCTAGAGTTGAAGAGTTTGTTCGCACGGTCGTCGCTCCATACGAGGCAGACCCACGTTGCGGAAGCCATGGCCCTTCCGATGAACTTGGAGCGGAACTGCGGGGCAAGGCCAAGGCGGCAGGCCTGCTTGTCCCGCATATTCGAAAGGACGGATCGCATTTCAGCCATGCCGATACAGCCTTGATACTGCGCAAGAGTGGCATTTCGCCGCTTGGTCCGATTGCTTGTCATGTGATGGCTCCCGATGAAGGCAATATGTACCTGCTCGGCAAGGTTGGCAGCGACGATATCAAACAACGATTCCTAGCGCCCTTAACATCAGGGGATGCTCGCTCGGCCTTCTTTATGACTGAACCGGCTGAGGATGACGGCGCAGGATCTGACCCGTCCTTGATGCAAACAACCTGCAAACGCGATGGCAATCACTGGGTAGTCAATGGTCGCAAGGCCTTCATCACCGGTGCAGACGGCGCGAAGGTGGGGATCATCATGGCCAAATCGGTCGAGGCAGATTCAGAGGGCGGAGCTTGCATGTTTCTTGTCGATTTGCCCGATCCATCGATCCAGATTGAACGTGTGCTTGAGACGATTGATAGCTCCATGCCGGGCGGTCATGCTGTTATCAGTATCACGGATCTGCGTGTGCCGGCGGACCAGATGCTGGGCGAAGCAGGCGAAGGCTTCAAATATGCACAGGTCCGTTTGGCGCCTGCGCGTTTGACCCATTGCATGCGTTGGCTTGGCGTTGCGGATAGGGCGCAAGAGATTGCAATCGACTATGCCTGCAGGAGAACCGCGTTCGGAAAGCAGCTGATCGACCATGAGGGTGTGGGCTTCATGCTGGCGCAGAACAAGATTGATCTGAAGGCTTGCGAGTTGATGATCGATTGGTGCGCCAGCGTGCTTGACACCGGTGCAATCGGAACAACCGAGAGCTCAATGGCCAAGACTTTTGTGGCCGAAACGTTGTTTCAGATTGCCGACCGGTGCGTCCAGGTGATGGGCGGCACCGGAGTGACTGGCGACACGATCGTTGAGCAATTCTTTCGTGAAATCAGAGCCTTTCGTATCTACGACGGGCCGACGGAGGTCCACAAATGGAGCTTGGCAAAGAAGGTCAAGCGCGACTGGCGTGAAGCTCAGGCCTAGGACGGCTGACCCCAAATCTACGCCGCCCTGATCTTGCTCAAGAATGCCTGCATTTGCGTGCGCAGTGTCGAGGCTTGCTTTTCCAGATCAGTCGAAGACGAAAGGACCTGGCTAGCCGCCGCGCCTGTCAACAGGGAGAGCTCTCGCACGTCGTCGATATGGCTGGACACTGCGTCCGTCGCTTGTGCCGCAAGCTCGATGCTACGCGCGAGATCCTGGCCGGCGACCGATTGCTGGTCGACCGCCGAAGCGATGGCCACTGCTGTCGTTTCAAGCTGATCAACTTGCGATGCGATAGAACGCAGCGCTGATACGCTTGCACCGGTGGAATCTTGCATCGACTGGATCTGTGCCGAGATTTTCTCCGTCGCACGGCTGGTTTGCATAGCCAGCTCTTTGACCTCGGATGCGACAACCGCAAATCCGCGACCGGCCTCTCCGCCACGTGCAGCTTCGATTGACGCATTGAGCGCGAGCAGATTGGTGCGCTGAGCGATGGTTTGGATCAGCTCCACGATCTGGCCGACTTCCTGCGCGGAATTTGCGAGTTCAGAGATCGTACTGTCGGCTTGTGTTGCAGTCGAACTGGCTTCCCGCGCCAATTCTGCGGACGAGGCCGCCTGACGGCTAATTTCACCGATAGACATGGCAAATTCGTCACTGGCTGCTGCAGCCGCAGTTGCGCCTGCATTGGCTTCTTCCATGGATCTCGAAACAAGCGAAGTCTGGTGTGTGGACTCTTCGGCCGAATGCGCCATTTCAGTCGCAGTGCTCTGCAATTGGCTGGATGCGGCGGCAACGCTGCCTACGATATCGCCAACGCTGCGCTCGAACTGGTCGGCAAAATCGCGCAGGACCTGTGCCTTTTCTGCCTGGGCGCGTTCTTGCTCTTTGGCGTCGCTCTCAGCACGCTCGGCACGTTCCTTGGCCCATTTCTCCAGGCGGATATTGGCTCTTTTGAACAATGCCAAAGCGCGCAGCATCTCACCGATTTCATCTTTGCGCTCAATCCCTTCAATCTCGAAGTGACGGTTGCCGCTGGCAAGCATGGTCATGCCCCCTGTTACTTCGGCAACCTTTTTGGCAAAATCCTGGGACAAATATCTTAGTCCGTACACCATGCTGGTGGCTGCAAGCGCAACCACGATCACGAATGCAACAATCATGTTGAAGAAATACGCTATGCCGCTTGCTTCCATCTGAGCGGCAGCAGCGGATAGGCCACGTTCAAGACGGCCAGCTTCGTCAAACAAGGCGTCGCCTTGTGCGGAGAGCTCATAGGCGAGGGCAACCGAACCTTCGCTGCGACCTTCGCGTGCAAGGCTCGCGCGCAGTTCTTCAAACTTCGCGTCATAGGCCGCGAAGCTGTCTCCGATCGCATCGCTTTGTCCAACGTAGCCGGGAAGGTGAACTTCCAATGTTTCACTGATGCTCTGTAGCTGTCCTTCCGCCTCGCGATAGCTTGCGCGTTGGCGTTCCAAAGCAGATTCTTCCCCGCCAAAGATGTAACGCACGGCGTTATAGCGGAATTCGCCAGCTGTGCTGCGCATGTTGGCGGAGGTTTTTGTGGCCTCGATCACAGCCGAAGATGTCATGTAGCGGCCATAAAGTTCGAACAGGCCGAAGCCGAGAACCATCGACATCGCGACTACCAAAGCCAAAAACGTGCCGAACACAGCACGGATCTTCCCTGCCAATGGCAGATCTTGGAACCATGCCTTGATGCGGAAGCGCGAAGTTTGGGCATCATCCGTGTGCAATTGAATCTCTTCGGCAGTCTCAGCCTGCAATTGCTTGGCTACATCGTTGAGCGCACTCATGCGGCACCTCTGGTTTCTGCTAAATGGACTGCCAAATCAGCTTTGTCAGTCGACGGTAGATATTGGCGAATTTCGCTAGCGGGCATGGCTTTGTAGTAGAGCCAGCCTTGAATCTGGTCGCAGCCTGCAATGCGGACGAGGTCCGCCTGCTCCTGGGTTTCGACGCCTTCAGCGGCAACACCCATCTTGAGCGCGCGCGCTACAGTAATGCTGGAAAGCATCATGGCGCGTGAGCCTTCGTCAGTTTCGGCATCCACAACTAGCGAACGATCAAGCTTCAGTTTCTCAAACCGGAATTGGCGAAGAAAACCGATCGAAGCGTAACCTGTCCCGAAATCATCAAGCGACACATTCACGCCGAAGCCGCGGATCACGTCCAGATTGCGTTCCGCAACGATCGGATCGAGAACGAGACAGGTTTCGGTAATTTCAAGCTCAAGCTGCTCGGGCGGAAAGCCGGTCTCTTCCAGAATATGCCCCATCTGGATCGGAAATTCCGGATTGCGCAATTGTGCGGCTGAAATGTTGACCGACAGCATTATTCCGTCCCATTGCAATGCATCGGTGCAGGCCTGACGCAGCACCCAAAGACCTATCGCATTGATGAGGCCTGATTCTTCGGCGATTGGTATGAAGATATGCGGACCAATCTGCTCTCCGTCCGGACGAACCCAGCGTATGAGGGATTCCACAGCAACGATTTCCCGAGTTTCCGCATCTACCAGCGGCTGATAGTGCATTACGAACTCATCGTTGATCAAAGCCCGGCGAAGTTCTTCGTCCATTTCCAGAATGGCTTCGCGGTTCCGGTCCAGGCCTTCGCTGAACCAGGTGCATCGCATCTTGCCGGCGCGCTTGGACGCATACATCGCCACGTCGCTGCGGCGCAAAAGTTCTGACGAGGAGAGATCGTCGAGCCCCGTCGATCTGGCAAGGCCAATACTGGCACCGACCACAACCTCACGATTGTTGATCGAAACGGGTTTTTCGAGCTGAGCGATGATCTTGCGGCAAATGCCTTCGACGATTGTGGCTGAAGCGGGGCCAGACATCAGTATGGCAAACTCGTCACCACCCAGACGATAGCTTTGTGCTTCGTCACCGCAGGTCTCCGCGATGATATCGGCGCATTTGCGGATCAGTTCGTCCCCGACAAAATGTCCATAGTGGTCATTGACCTGTTTGAAGCTGTCGAGATCGATCAGCGCCATCGCAGTTTCGCTCTGGTCATTGCGCGCTGCATTGAAATCACGGTGCAGAGCCCGGCGGTTCGGCAGCTCCGAGAGTCCGTCAAAGTCGGATTTGAACTCGCATTGTGTGTCCAATCGGTGCGCAAGATGGGCCACCCCTGCAAGATATGCAGTTGCGGCAACCATGGCGGCGGCTAGCATCCAAAGCACGCTTTGGGTGGCGGTGTATGTGATTGCAATTGCAAATAAGGCGAGCGCAAGCAGGGCGAACGGCGTTCCCCATACGGATAGCGGTTTTGCAGCAAATGCCTTGCTCATCGCTTATTGCCCTGTCTCTTGAATTGGCAAATTTGTCATTCGATTGTTGGGCTTAACCATCATTCGCTAATGAAGCGTAAACCGTCTGTTTACTCTAATCCTCGCGGCTGCCGCTGCATTGGTTCAAGCGAGCACTGATTGCGGCTGCGGTGTGTACAGACTCGCAAACTCACCCTGCGGCTGGAAACGGTCTGTCTGGCCAATCACTGTTTCACCAGCGCCAAGCATCAAGAACCCGTCGGGCGCGACTGCACGGTGCAATTGTTCGAAGGCCCTGGCACGTGTTGCCGGGTCAAAATACAACAGCACATTGCGGCACAGCACCAGATCAAACGGTTGCTTGCTCGGGGGTTTTTCCAGAACGCTATGTTTCTGGAAACGCACAATCGACCGCGTCGAGGCGCGCATTTGCCAACCAGAGGCCGTTTCGTCGAAGTGTTCCAGCATTTGCTTCACACTTAGGCCGCGCTGCACTTCGAATTGGCTGTAGTGACCGCTGCGCGCTGTCGTGATCGCTTGTGTCGAGACGTCCGAACCAAGAATGTCGATCGACCAACCGTCCCAAAGCTTCGGATTCTCTGCGAACTGGATGGCTAGTGAATGTGCTTCCTGACCCGTTGAGCAACCGGCCGACCAGATCTGCAGCCGCTTTTTCAGCGCGCGTTTCTCAGCCAATATTGGCAAGATATGCAGCGGAATCTGATCGAAAGTCGGCTTGTCACGGAAGAAATATGTTTCGTTATTGAGCAATGCCTCAACCACATCGCTGACAAGTCCGGGGTCTGCCGGGCCAGCCAGCATGCAAGCGAGTTGATCGACGTTGGATATGCCACGCTCTCGAAACACACGCGAGAGCGCCGTGCTAACTCTCCATTTGCGACAATCGGTCAGCTGTTGGCCGGTATGCTCGGCAAGCAGGTCTGCGATGACCTGAAACGAGGCGCTGCTCACTTCCACGCAGTCACTCCCGAACGCTCGAGGATCTCTTTCAACAGGCCCTCGGGTGGCAACACCGCGCAGGCCAAACCAGCTTTCACCACGGCACCAGGCATGCCCCATACGGCAGATGTTTCAGCATCTTGCGCAATCACAGATCCGCCCGCGTTGACAAGATCGGCAGCGCCCTCGCACCCGTCTCGGCCCATGCCGGAAAGGATTACAGCCAATGCACGGCCGTCCAAATTCTCTGCAAGGCTTGTCAACATGGGATCAACCGAAGGGCGGCACCCGCTTTTGGCGGGCTCGGTCGCTGTACGCGCGACCAGTTCGTTGCCTTGGCGTTTGATAACCATGTGGCTGTGACCGGTTGCAATGGCGATCTCGCCTCTACGGATCAAAACCCCATCCTCAGCGATCACCGTTTTTCGAGCAGCTGCCATTTCGACTTGCCGCGCGAATACCGGAATGAAATTCGACGGAAGGTGCTGTGTTACCAGAATCGGCAGATCGAACTGCGGGGGCAAACCCCGCAAAAGGATATTGAGCGCATGAATTCCACCAGTGGACGCGCCGATGGCGATAACTTCGGGAAACTTTGTCTGGCCCGATGGGCTGACGATTGCAGAGGGCTTGCTTGCTTCGCTGCGAGCCTTGAATTCCGCACCACCAAGCGCCTTGATTTTTTCAAGCATGGTGGCGCGGTACGCGTCATCAAACCCCCCAGGGCGGGGTTTCAACATCGTGTCTGCAGCGCCCATGGATAGTGCCGCTACGGTGTGCTCCGCGCCATCTTCGGTCAATGACGAGACGACCAGCACCTTGGCGCGCTCGGCAGTCTTGAGAATTGTGGGCAATGCGTCGAGCCCGCCCATGCCAGGCATTTCAAGGTCAAGCAGGATCACATCAACGGGCTTGTCGCGGAGGATCGCGATCGCGCGCTCGGCGTTGCTCGCAGTCGACGCCACTTCCAGCGCCGGGTCGCTTTCCACTAACCGTGAAAAGACAGTGCGCACTGTCAGCGAATCGTCAACGATCATCACGCGAATGGAGCAGTTCTCTGCTCTCCCAGCGCTTGATTCGACGGCTCGTTTAATGACTTTTTTCGGTTCCATCGAACCGTCCCTTACGAAAACCCGACAAGCTGTAGTTTGATCTGAAGTGTTTCGTGGTCAAACGGCTTCATGACATATTCGTCGGCACCCGCGCTGATTGCTTCGCGGATGTGGGCGACATCGTTTTCGGTTGTGCAGAATACCACTTTGGGTTTGTCACCGCCTTCGCGCTGACGCAGATGCTTGATGAATTCGATGCCGCTCATGACCGGCATGTTCCAGTCAAGCAGCACGACATCGGGCATAACGCCCTCGCACTTGTTGAGACCGTCCTGGCCGTTTTCTGCTTCTTCGACTGTAAAACCAAGGGTCTCCAGAATATGTCTGGAAACCTTTCGGATCACTCGCGAGTCATCAACTATCAAACACGTTTTCATGCAAACCCCTGTTTTTGTAGCGATGATCTATAATTTGAAGCAGTAACCATAGAATTAAGCCGCCTTCGCTGATTTTTGTTCAACGCCTGCAACAACTTGCGCTATGTCGATCAGTAAAGCGGGCCCGCGATCCGTCTCGAGCATACCCTTGCAAACGCGATTCCAGTGCTTGCCCGAACCACCTGGAACGGGTTCGGGCTCAGATTGTGCGGTGGCGATATCGTCGATCTTGTCGACTTGCAGCGCGTAGGAGTGTCCAGCAACTTCGACCACCGCCAGATGACTCTCGCAGGGATAGATTGATGGATCCTCTGCGATAGCCGCGCGGCAGTCGATTACAGTCATCGCCTGGCTGCGCAGGGCGGTGATGCCGACGACATGCTTTGGTGCACGCGGTACCGGTGCAATCACGCCCGCTTCGATCACTGAGCCGACATCGCTGGCGCGAAATGCGCAGCGTTTACCCGCGATACTTGCCAGAACGAGTAGCTCGCTCATGCTGCTTCTCCCTTGCTGGCATCGCGCAGTGCCGTAATCAGCCGCTCGCGATCATAGCGATAGATTGAACTGTTGCGCTGACCTGGTTCGACTTGATCGTCCGGCGCGCTGCGCAATGCGATCACCGGCTTGGCCGTGGAATGGGTTTCAACTGCATCGAGAGTGATGACAATATCGGCCTCCGCATCAATGGTGGGCACGTAACCTGCGGCTTCGACGAGAGGGGCCAGGATGGTTTTGGCCCAATCGATGTCGGGAAGCTGGCAAGTTTTGGTTGCCGCTTGTCTTGGCACCGCGCCGTGAATTGCAAACAGCTTATGGCTGTCGATCAGAGCGATGCTTTCGCCTTCGATCAGCGTGACCGCTTCAATCAGCGGGTCGGACTCGTCCACAGAGACCAGCTCGTCAACCAGATCGACGGCATCCTCAACGCTGCCTACAGCGTGCAAAACTTCGCTGGACCCATCGGTCAAGCGCAGCAGACGGACGCTGCCACCAAGCGCGGCACCTTCGTCGATTCCGATGACAGGCAAGATTTCGCCATCTACAACTGCGCGGCATTCTCTGCCCGAACGATCGATCGCCGCAGCGCTGATCGTCTCGATCCGTTTTACCAGCTCCAAGCGAACCAGACGTTTGTGACCATCCAGTTTGCTGAACAGCATTGCCCGATCAACGGCCCTTTCAACCACTGGCTCGTCGTCCATCAGGGCGTGTGCAGATAGCGCGCGCGTCTCTGACATCAGGCCATGTTCCTGCGCGATATTCGGCACATCGAGCAGCAGGATCGGTTGACCGTCATCAAGCAAGGTCGTGCCGCAATAGATCCCGCAAGACATGATCGCCGGCGGCAGTGGCTTGACCACAATATCGCTGCTGCTTTGAACCTGATCGACTGCAAGTGCGTATAGATCACCGGTCGCCAGGCGCAGCATCAGCAGATTGGCGTTTTCCCGGGGCACTTCGGCTTTCACCCCGAGCACATCCGCCAGAGAAACCATGTGTACGCGCTGTTCCCTGAATGTGACCAATGATGTGTCACCCATGTCTTCGATCACGCCCTTGTCACCGCGCAGCCGGACAATTTCTTCGACATAGGACTGCGGCAAGACAAAGCGTTGTCCGCCAGATTTCAGAGTCAGTCCGGCGATGATGCTCAGCGTCAATGGGATCTGAAGGTAGAATCGGGTGCCTTCACCTGGCTGGCTAGACACCTGGATTTCGCCGCCGACCTTTTCCAGATTGTCGCGGACGACATCCATTCCCACGCCGCGGCCAGAAACAGAGCTGACTTCTTCAGCTGTCGAGAAGCCGGCCGCAAAGATCAGGTCTAGGATTTCCTCGCGCGACATTTTGCTGCGTTGCGCTTTGGAAATGATGCCTGTGCTGATTGCCTTGGCGGCAATGCGTTCTTCATCGAGCCCGCGTCCGTCATCGCTGATCACGATGGAAATCTTGTTGCCCGCCTGCCGCGCGGCAATCGACAAGAGGCCGATTTCGCGTTTGCCGTTCTTCAGGCGCTCGGCTGGTGGCTCAAAACCGTGATCGATCGCGTTCCTGATGATGTGCGTCAACGGATCGCGCATCATTTCGACCATCTCGCGGTCTAGCTCAACCTCGCCGCCTTCAAGGTCGACCATGACCTGCTTGCCAAGATCGGCGGAGAGATCGCGGACCAGGCGCGGGATTGCTGTGTAAAGAGTTTCGATGCGTTGCATCCGCATGCGCGTTATCGCATCGCGCACATTGGTCAGAATGCTGGACAGACGCTCGAACGGCCCATCGACGGTCGGTTGATTGCCAGCCTCTTTCAGCCGGTGAGCCAGATCGTTGCGCGCCAACACCATGTCGGACACGCCGCTCATAACCCGGTCAAGCAATTCCACCGGCAGGCGGATCGAACGCGGGGCAGTAGTCGGTGCCGCGGCACCGGCTGTTGTGCTATCGGCGGGCTGAGCCGGGGAAGGGGTCTGGCCCACCATTGGCGCAATCTCTGCACCTGCTTCCAGCGCTGCGATGAGCGCTTCGTCGCCACCTTCGGCCAATTCCTGTCCGCCTTCGATTGCGGTGATCATGTCAGATATACGGTCAACGATTGCCAGAACGGCAGTCACCAACTGGCTATCTGCCTCGCGCCTGCCGTTGCGTACGTCGGCCAGTGTATCTTCGGCAGCATGGCTAAGCTTTTCCAGCCGTGGGAAGTCGAAGAAGCCGCAATTGCCCTTTACTGTATGAACAAACCTGAAAATGGAATCGAGCCGTGCGCGGTCAGCCGGATTGGCCTCCCAGGCAACGATTTCGCTTCCGATAGCTTCCAGCATTTCGCGGGTTTCCTCGATGAAATCCGCTAGCAGGTCATCCATGTTTGAGCCCCCGGCTTTGTGTGCACCGGCGACGGTATGAGCGAAGATGGTTAACGAACCGTCACTACATCGAACGACTGGCTTGGATCAGCGCGCGCGCATGGCTCGCCAGACGATGATTGCGCCAACACATCCTCCGACGAGATTAGCTGCCAGTTCGGCGCCATAGATTGCGCCAACCCCAAAGTATTCGCGCGCCAACCAACCCAAGGGCAGCATAACGAAGAATACGCGCGCAGCGGATTGCATCAGAGCGTATTGCGCTTTGCCGAGCGCATTCAACGCACCGTTCGCTACGATCAGGACGCCAAAACCGGCGTACCCCCAGGCGGCAATGCGCAAATAGTCCGCGAACTGGTTCGTGACGTCCGGATCCTCTGAGAACATGTCTGCGAACCATGGGCCACCCCAAGCCAGCAGCGCTGCGGTGATTAGTCCGTATCCAACGCAAAACAGCCCAGCCAACCACATCGCTTCGCGTGCACGATCGAACTTTCTTGCCCCCCAGTTTTGCCCGACGATTGCCCCGATCGACCCAGAAAGGGCAAGCAGCGGGACGATGGCAAAGCTCTGAACGCGACCAGCCGCTCCAAAGCCCGCGACCGCCGCTGCGCTTTCTGACGCAATCAGAGCGGTGAGCACGGATAATCCCACCGGGTTGATTGCATTGCTGAAAGATGCAGGGCCAGCAATGCGAAGCAGTTCAGACGCGGATTCGCGCATGTTGCATTGCCTGATTTTGGCTAAACTTAGCGGGATTGCGGTTCGGCTAAGCAGAGATAGACCCACCGCGATACCGATTGTCCAACCGATCAGCGTCGCATAGGCAGCGCCAGCCATGCCGAAACCTTCAAATCCGAATGCCCCGGTGATCAGAATGGGATCGAGAATCCAGTTGGCCGCGGCATAGGAAATTGACACGAGCGACGTCTTTCGCGCTTCACCCTGGCCGCGCAGCGTGCCGTTGATGCCCATGATCGCCATCATCAGCGGGAAGCCGAATGAGAACGGCTGCATGTAGGTGCGGATAAGCGGTAGCTCGCGCTCGCTGGCTTGCATCAACGCGAACAGCGGATCGAGTATCGCAAAAAGTATCAGGCCCAGCAGGATTCCCAAGCTGACAGAAAGAACGATACCAAAATTTCCGCGCCGCGCCGCACGTTCATCATCGCCTTCACCCAAGGCTCTCGCGATGACAGAGTTGATCCCCACCATCATGCCCACGCCCAGGCTGGTTATCACGACGCTGATCGGGAAGATAAACGCAATTGCCGCCAAAGCGTCCGCGCCCAGCTGCCCGATGAAATAGGCATCGACCAAGCCGATCGACATGACTGCAGCAACACCGACAATGGCTGGCAAAGTTTGAGAAACGAGATGGCCACGTATCGAACCGCGCGTCAGTTTGGCATTCTCGCTCATGGCCAACCGACTAACGCAGGATCACCACATAACAAGCGCAATTTGTGTTTGCATCCACACAGAGCGTCTTGTTCGCCAACATACTGCATGCGATAAGCTGTCGCATGCCACGCATGACCGTAAATGAACGTCCGCTCGAGTTCGATATGGATCCGGACACCCCCTTGCTGTGGGCGCTGCGCGATGCCGCCAATTTGACCGGTACCAAGTATGGCTGCGGTAATGGCGATTGCGGATCGTGCATGGTTATCGTTGATGGCGCAGCCTTACGGTCATGTCTGGTGACGATCGCAGAGGCGGAAGGGCGTTTCATCACCACTATCGAAGGCTTGTCGCGTGATCGGTCCCATCCGGTGCAGCAAGCCATGGTCGCCGAACAAGCAATCCAATGCGGTTTCTGTACGCCGGGCATCGTGATGGCTGCGGCGGCGTTGCTTGAGCGCAATGCCGATCCCAGCGAAGCGGAAATCAAGGCGGCGATCCCGAACTTGTGCCGCTGCGGCGTCTATCCCCGGCTGGCGCGCGCGATCCAGCGGGCGGGGCGCGTAGCGCGGCGATTGGAAACGATCAGCGCTGCGCCTGCTCCGGGCATCAGCAGCGAAGATGCAGCGCGCGAAGTGCCTGCGATCCGGCCACCTTCGAGCTCCGAAGAGCCCGAAGGCTAGCTGCCTTTAGAACCGGCCTGTGATGGCAAAGCGCGCATTGAGCGGCGCGCCGACCGAAGCTTCGTGCCTGGCGTGGCTGTTGGGGAAGTAAAGCTCGTCGGTCAGGTTCTCGATATTGACCTGCACGCGAAGATTCTCCGACACGTCGTAATAGGCTGATGCATCAAATCGCGTGTAGGATGGCAGCACAGCGGTGTTGCCATTGTCGATGAAGCTTTCATCCTGGTGCGTCATGCCGATGCCAAGTCCTAGTCGATCGGTGACTTCAAACTGGTTCCAGATCGAGAGCATATTCTCTGGCAGTTCGCGTGGTCGCAGACCGGTCGGGCCGGTGCGGCTCTGCTGTTCTCCGTCCAGGAAGCTGTAGCCCGCTGAAACGGTCCAGCCTGGCATCACTTCACCTTGCAGTTGCAGTTCAAAGCCGTCGATCTTGGAGTCGATCACATCCAGCGTCGACGGGTCATTGTCATTGGGTTGAGGGGAGCTTTGCTCGATCTCGAATATCGCCGCGGTGAAGCTGAGGCGGTCTGCAAAGTCCCACTTTATGCCGGCTTCGAGATTGGTGAACTTGTCCGGGTCCAGTGCGTTGTTGCTGCCGTTGATATTGGCGAATTGCTCACCCGAACGCGGCAGGAAACTCTCCGAATAGCTTGCGTAGATCGAGATGTTTTCCCGCGGCTTGAAGATCACGCCTCCACGTGGAGAGAATTCCTCATCCTTGCGCGTGCGTAGTTCGTTACCGGGGACGTCGAATACTTCGATATCGAAGCTGTCGAAACGCCCGCCCACCACGACATTAAGCCAATCGGTCAGCTTGATCTCGTCCTGAATGTAGAGCGAGACGACATCGATCTCCACCTGCGTGAAGTCATTCAGATCGCCGAATGTGACTGAGGTAATGTCGCCTGATGCGTTCACACCCACGCCCCCGCGCAAGTTCAGCGGGCGGGTAATTGCGAAGATCTCGTTGTCATCACTGGTCTGATCCCAAACCGGATTGAATCGGTCCTGATCAGACGACGTGTTGATGTATTCTGCGCCAAACAGCAGCGTATGCTCGACCGCGCCCGTGTTGAATTCGCCGACCATATTCGCAGACAGGATCAGGTTTTCACGCTGGGTCGCGTCGATGTAGCCATCGGTGGTCACGACATCTGGCGAGTTGGCTTGGTCATAGCCCGAAGCATAGAAGTTCGAATAGACCTTGTCGTAATTGCCGTAGAATGCGCTGAACACGCCTTTCCAGCTGTCCGAGAATGTGTGCTGAAGGTTGGCGCGCAGCAGATGCGCTTCCAGATCATTGAAGTTCAATTTCGGGTCGCCAAAGGTGATGTCTTTGAATTCCTCGACCGGGCGGCCATCCGTGCCGGTTGGAATACCGCGATCAATGAAGCGATCGTGATCGGCATATTCGTAGGACAGATCCAGCGTTGTATCTTCACTCAATGCAAAACGCGCGGTCGGATTGATGCCTATGCGCTCGCCATCGTAGAAATCGCGGTGATTGTTGAGGTTTTCGTACATCGCATTGATGCGGAACGCCGATGCATCGCCATTTGAGAGATTGATATCGGCCTGCACGCTGTATGCACCAAAGGTATCAATGGCGATCTGGCCGCCGCCGAATGTGTCGCCAATGACGCCCTTCTTGGTGACGCGGTTGAGAACACCGCCAGCGCCGCCCCGTCCGAACAGCAGCGCGTTGGGCCCGCGCAATATCTCGATCTGGTCCAGATTGTAGAGACTGCGGTAATATTGCACGTCATCGCGCATGCCATCGATGAAGAAATCTGCGGTTGAGCGCACGCCGCGGAACACGATCGAATCACGGTGCCCTTCGCCCTGCGATGTGTTGACGCCGGGTGTGTAATCAATGATCTGGCCGATGCTGGTAAAACCGCGATCAAGAATCGCTTCCTCGGTCGTGATGCTGAGGCTTTGGGGGACATCGATGATCGGGGTGGGTGTCTTGACGGAATTGATCTGGTTGGATTGCAGCACCGTGCCGGTAACAATGATTGTGCCCTCGTCAGGGCCAGGCGCCAACGCCTGACTCTCTGCGCTTTCTGCTGTCTCTGCCAAAGCGGCGGTAGCAGGAGCGAAAGTGGCTGTGCCAGCAAGCAGGAGGGCTTTGCCGAGAAGCTTCATTCAAAGGTCCAATCTTTAGTCGAGTCGTGATCCGTGCCGTAGTCGCTATTGAGAATTATTCTCAAAAGCAAGAAGCAAATCTACTTGTCGCGAAAAAGACGTTTGGTTAGGGCGCATCGCACGTCATACAGCCTTGGCGGTAAAGGAGTTCACGGCGTGAAAGCGACCATCTGGCACAATCCGAATTGCGGCACATCGCGCAAGACGCTGGCTATTCTTGAAGAAAGCGGTGCAGACGTGACCGTTGTGGAATATCTCAAGCACGCGCCATCGCGGGATAAGCTGGCGCAGCTATATCGCGATGCCGGCATCACCCCGCAAAAGGGCTTGCGTATTCGCGGCACAGACGCGGCGGAGCGCGGGTTGCCAGACGCAGACGCGGACACGGTCCTCAACGCGATGGCAGCCGAGCCGATCCTGATCGAACGCCCGTTGGTTGAAACGGACAAGGGCGTGCGCCTGTGCCGCCCGCAGGACGTGGTTCGCGAAATCTTGTAGCTGTCGACCGGCCTCGACGCAGCGGCTTAGCGCCTGTCGCGCGTCAGCACCTCGTCTGCGGAGAGTTGCTTCCAGCCCACAGCGAACACGACCGCGCAAAAGCCGATCACCAGCCCGAAGGCGAGAGGCTCTGACAGATTGTAGAGCCACACGCCCAGCGCCGGTGCAAACACGAACGCAGCACCCGCGACGGATGCCACGATACCTGAGGCCTCGCCTTGTTCAGCACGGGTCACGGCGAGCGATGTGCCCGAGGTCGTGCCGGGCCGGAACAGCCCGAAACCGAGGCTGGCAATGGCATAGCCAAGCGCAATGGTGTGGATCGCGTCTCCCAATGCGAATACGAATACGCCAAAACCCGCCAGGACAATCCCGCTCAATGTCGCGGATCTCGGGCCTAGATTGAAGCGCGGAATTACCCCCCATTGCGCCACCAACGAAGCCAGCGCGCCGGCCATCAGGACCAGGCCCACCGGACCGGCGCCCGCAAGCGGGTCAGCCCGTAGCCCCAGGCGATCGAGCACCAGAAAGCCGACAATCCCGAGGATCATTGCTTGCGCATGGCCGCCAAGCAAAGCGGCGATCACCCATGGGCGCACCCGCGGCTCCCACCATGTCAGTCGCTTCGGCTCGCCTTCGCTTGGCCCATCCACGCTAACGTCTTCATCGTCTTCGGCGTCATGGTTTGATTGGGAACTGGCGCTGAATGGCTCGCTGAAAGTCTTGCCGCGCGCCGCATACCGAGGTTCGTCATCGGGCAGCCGCCAGCGCAAAGCGACAAGCGCGACCACGCCGATTGCTGCAAAGGCGAGAAAAGGTCCAACCAGATCAAGTCCCGGGAGAATAAGCAATGGTGCGAGCGCCGGACCCAACACTGTACCTAGCCCGAAGCTTGACGCGATAAGAGAAAGAGCATTGGTCCGCTCTGACCGTGCTGTGCGCGATGCAACATAGGCTTGCACTGCAGGCGGCGCAGCCGATCCAAAACCCCCGTAAAGGCTTCGTGCGGCCGCAAACAAAAGCAACGTCCAAACGGCGGGCAGCAAACCGGCGAGGCCAAACCACAGGACCAGACCACAAAGGCCCATGCTGGTGATAAAGCCGGTCATGCCCAGCGCCATCATCGACTTGCGTCCGCGCTTGTCAGATCGCCGCGCCCAGAATGGTGCGCAGGTGACCCACAGCAGTGCTGACCATGTGTAGGCGAGACTGATCCATACATCGGCCACACCAAGCTCTGTGCCGATCGATGGCATCACGGATTGCATGGCTGTATTGCCCGCCGCAGTGACCAGCATAACGGAGAACAGCAACGCCATTCGGCCACGCGAAATGCCGTTGCCGCTAGCAGCGGGCGGGGCAGTGTTTTCAAGGAGTGGATCGGGATCAGCCATGACAAACTGACCGCTAGGCGAGGCGAGCTGTGCTTGCAATGCAATCGCGCATCTGCGATTCAGCCTGCCAGCCATCCCCCCAGCGATTTGACGCGGAGCGCGATTCCCACCTCATGACTACCAAAGCCATTGAAATCAAACGGCGCTTGACCGAGCGATTCTCCCAATATGCCGCGCAGTGCGCGGTGTTTTTTCGCGGGTTTCTGGAGCATCCACGGATGGTCGGTTCGGTCATTCCCTCCTCACGTTTCACCGTGCGCAAGATGCTGGCACCGGTCGATTGGGGCAATTGCAATCTGTTTGTCGAATATGGTCCCGGGATCGGCACGTTTTGCCGTCCTGTGCTGGAGCGGTTGCGAGGCGATGCGACATTGATCGTTATCGACACCAACCCGCTCTACATTGACTATCTGCGCAAAACGATCCGCGATAAGCGCTTTATCGCGGTTCACGGCTCGGCCGCCGATGTTGAACAGATCATCGCCGATCATGGATTTGAGAACGCTGACTATATCCTGTCAGGACTGCCGTTCTCGACCCTGCCAGCGGGTGTTGCTCCGGCAATTGGCGAAGCAACGCACAGGGCTCTGCGTCCCGGCGGCGCGTTTCTGGTTTACCAGTTCACGGCTGCATGCCTTGATTATATGCGCCCGCACTATGCGCGCATCGACAAGGGCTTCGAATGGCTGAACATCTTGCCGTGCAAGCTGTTCTGGGGCTGGAAGGCAGATGGCGAGGGCTAACGCCTAGTCAAAGGTCTGGCTAAGGCTTTGCGGGCTTTCACCGGCCAGTTGCCTGTGCATCGCTGCATAGACAGCCAGGAATACTGCTGAACCAACTGCCCCGATCAATCCTTCGAAAATGGCGTTTACCCAGATCGCAACGGTCCCGCTGGGCACCAGCGCGCCGATCACGCCGAATACCATCCCGATTACAAGCGACAGGACAAGCAGTGCAATGACCAGCAGGATCATGAACGCAGCCACATAGCGGGTGTTGCCTTTCACCAATGTCCACGAGCGGCGCAGAGCTTCAATCGGGTTGAGCGTCCCTTCAATCGCCATAACCGGGCCAACCAGAATCAACCTGAAGGCAACCAGCAGGATGCCGATCAGCACCACAAATCCAAGCAAAGCGGCCACCGCAGGGCCAGCCGCCGCGCCGATCGCAACAACGACACCAGCTACAAGGCCAATGCCCGCACCGATAATCAGCGATGCGGCCAGATAGGGCAGCAGTGCAATAGCGCCGATCTTGATTGCTTCACCAACGGTGGGTTTTTGATCTCGGCCGAGCAAGGCGAGCAATGCCAGCGTCCCGATGGTGCTCGCTAACGCATAGATTACGATTATCGGCCAGCTTGCGCTCAAATAAGCCGCCATCGCCGCTTGCATCTGTTCGGAGCTGCCCGCTGCTGCGGCCTCAAGTTCTGTGGCAGGTGCAAACACCCCCAAGACCAGAGAAGGCAAGAACAGAAACACGCCCGCCAATATCACGATCAGTCTGCTATTGTTGGACAGCAAAGTCATCGCGTCTGACCAGGCCCGCCCCATATCGAACTTCATTGCCAATTCTCCCGCTCGGCTTGATCGCCTTTTCTCTTGATAAGCGCGTTGATAGTCCCCACGCAATTGGCAATGAGCAGTGAAACCACAGACGCGATTGAATGGCAGCGAGACGAACGGCAGGTTCCGTATCGTGAAGCGCTGGCAGCGATGGAGCAACGCAACGCCGCGATTGCGGCTGGAAATGCGCGCGAACTGATCTGGCTGCTGGAACATCCGCCGGTTTACACCGCTGGGACCAGCGCCGCGCGCGACGAGTTGCTCGACCCACGTTTCGAAGTGGTCGAGGCCGGGCGGGGCGGACGCTACACCTATCACGGGCCGGGACAACGTGTGGGTTATGTGCTGCTCAACCTGACAGAGCGCGGCAAGGATGTACGCTGTTTTGTGCATGGCATCGAACAATGGGTGATCGAAACGCTCAAGACATTCGGTGTTGAAAGCTGGGCGGTGGATGGCCGCGTGGGTATATGGACCAGGGACATTGATGGGCGCGAAGCCAAAATCGGTGCGATCGGCGTGCGTGTGCGCCGGTGGGTGACGATGCACGGCTTCTCCGTCAATCTGGACCCTGATCTCTCGCACTTCACCGGTATCGTGCCGTGCGGGATTGAGGAATTTGGCGTGACCAGCCTCAAACGCTTGGGACTGGACATCAGCCCTTCGCAATGGGACGAAGCCCTGATAACAACTGCCCCTGAATTCTTTGAACATTTGGCGCGTGTCGCCGGGAGACGATCATGCGAGGTTTGACAATTGCACTTTTGCCAGCGCTGGTCTTCGCGTCAGCTTGCAGCGGTGATGTGCCCGATAGAGCCGACGATGCGCGCGAGGCCGAAGGCGAGGTTCTGGGAGGATCGATCAGCGACGACATGTTGCCGCTAGATCAATTGCAATCCCAGTCTCCGCCAATCCGCGAAGAACGCACGGTAACGGTGACTGAGAATGAAGATGGTTCGTCCAGCGTCGAGACGAGTGTCACTGTGACTAGTGGTGACGGTGCGGACAATCAGCCCGCGCCGCCACAACCGCCACAAACGCCACAAGGCTAGGCCGCTTGCTCTTCAGCCAGCGTGGGATAGTCGACATATCCCTCTGGGATGGGGAAGTACCAGCTTTTGGGTACATCCTTATTTGGGTTCCAATGCGCGCCCTGGCGAATGCGATCTTCCAGATCGGGATTGGAAATATAGGGCCGACCAAAGCTCACCGCATCGCATTTGCCTGAACTGACATCTGCCTCTGCTTCTTCCGCGGTGTAGTCGCTGTTGAGGATGAGCGCGCCCGAGTAGATTTCGCGGATCAACGGGCTTTGCTTGGGCACATCGGTTTGTCCGAAAGTGCCGTCCGGCCCTGGTTCCCGCAGCTCGACAAAAGCAAGGCCCAGCTCTTCGCAAACCTTGGCCGCCGCACCGAAAGTTGCCGCTGGATTGCTGTCGTCAGTGCCTTGGCTATCGCCATTGGGCGACAGGCGGATACCCACGCGGTCCGCGCCCCACACGTCGATCAATTGCTCCAGCACTTCGCGCATGAAGCGGGTGCGGTTCTCCGGCGATCCACCATATTCATCGGTCCGCAGATTGGTCTTGTCTCTCAGGAACTGGTCAACCAGATATCCGTTCGCGCCGTGCAATTGCACGCCGTCAAAGCCTGCAGCCTTGGCGTTTTCCGCGGCACGGCGATAGTCAGCAATCGTGCGCTTGATGTCCTCATGGGTCATTTCCCGCGCGGTCGCATACTCGCTTTTGCCTTCGGGCGTATGTGCCTCACCGGGCGCCTTGGTCGCGCTGGCAGAGAAGGGAGGCTCGCCGCCGAGGAAGTATGGGTGAACAATCCGGCCCATGTGCCACAATTGCATCACGATCAGGCCGCCGCGATCATGCACGGCCTTGGTCGAGGCTTTCCACGCCTCGGTCTGCTCGTCGCTCCAGATACCAGGGGCGGAAGGCCATCCAAGTCCCTCTACACTGATGCCTGTCGCTTCGGTCAGGATCATGCCCGCGCCTGCGCGCTGACCATAGTATTGCGCCATCAGTTCGTTCGGAACGAACATCGGCTCTGCAGCGCGTCCACGCGTTAGCGGCGCCATGAAAATCCGGTTCTTCGCTTCGAGTGCGCCCATTTTGAGCGGCTGGAACAGCGTGTCGTGCAATTGAATTTCCTTCGTCTTTGTCTCTTTGTAATAGGCACTTGGGGGCGAAGCAGCTAGTGCGCAACCATGGAAAATGATGGGGGTATGCCAGCAGAACTTTCCCGTCCGCGTGGCTGGTTGCTTTTGCTTGCCTTGCTTGCGGGCAATGTCGCATTGGCGATGGGGCCGTGGTTCGTGCGATTGGCCGACACCGGTCCGGTCAGCGCCGGCTTTTGGCGGTTGCTCTTGGCTTTGCCCTTCCTGGCCGTGTTTGCGCGGTTTAGCGGCCAAGCTCTAACTGGAATCCCGCGCCGAACTTTGATGTTCGTGGCGTTGGGCGCGGTGGCATTCGGGCTTGATCTCGCGAGCTGGCATGTCGGGATTGAGATGACCCGACTAGGCAACGCCACGCTGTTCGGCAATGCCGGCAGTATCGTGTTGTTATTCTGGGGCTTTATCCTTACCCGCAGTCTGCCGCGCGGCACGGAATGGACCGCGATTGTATTTGCGCTTGCAGGCGCAGCAATTCTGATGGGGCGTAGTGCGGATATTTCGACCACCACGCTGATCGGGGACCTGTTCTGTTTGACCGCAGGTCTCCTGTACGCGGTGTATCTCATCAATCTTCAAGGTGCGCGGCAAACGATTGGCGGATGGAGTTTGCTGGTCTGGGTCAGCATTTTCGCTTGCCCCCTTCTGCTGGCAATTGCCTTGATCAACGGGGAGCCGGTTTGGCCAACCGATTGGACGCCGATCCTGATTCTGTTCATATCCAGCCAGCTTGTCGGACAGGGATTGCTGGTGTTCAGCCTGCGCCATTTTCCGCCATTGGTGATCGGGCTGGCGCTTTTGACACAGCCAGCCGTTGCCGCATTGATCGGCTATCAAGTCTTCGGCGAAGTGCTCACACTGCTCGACATTGCTGGCATGGTGCTGCTCGGCAGCGCGCTGGTCCTGGCTCGCGGTGTCGCAAGGGTGAGAAGTTAAACCTTCCCCAGATCGCCCTTGCCGACAGTTCCGCTGGCCATTTCCAACATCTTGTCCAAGCTCGCCTTGGCCTTCAGCCGCAGTTCTTCCTCAATCTCGATGCGAGGCTCCAGATCGCGCAGCGCGACGTAGAGCTTCTCCATCGTATTGAGCGCCATATACGGGCAGATGTTGCAGCTGCAGTTACCGTCTGCGCCCGGTGCGCCGATGAAATTCTTTTCCGGCAGCGCCTTTTCCATCTGGTGGATGATGTGCGGCTCGGTCGCCACGATCAGCGTGTCACCTTCGAATTCCTGCGCGAATTTCAGGATTCCGCTGGTTGATCCGACATAGTCCGCGTGATCGATAATCGTGGGCGGGCATTCGGGGTGCGCGGCGACCGGTGCGCCGGGATATTGCTCTTTCAGCTTGAGCAGCTCTGTCTCGCTAAACGCCTCGTGCACAATGCAAACGCCCGGCCACAACAGCATTTCGCGATCAAACTTGCGGCTGAGATAGCCGCCCAGATGCCGGTCAGGCCCGAAGATGATCTTCTGGTCGCGCGGGATTTGTTGCAGGATCGTTTCCGCGCTGGAGCTGGTGACGATCACGTCCGACAGCGCCTTCACCTCGGTGCTGCAATTGATGTAGGTCAGCGCGATATGATCGGGGTGTGCCTCGCGGAAAGCCTTGAACTTTTCCGGCGGGCAGCTGTCTTCAAGCGAACAACCGGCATCCATATCGGGCAGCACGACGATCTTTTCAGGGGACAGGATCTTGGCGGTGTCCGCCATGAATTTCACGCCGCAGAATGCGATGACATCTGCATCCGTTTCCGCCGCCATTTGCGACAGTTGCAGCGAATCTCCAACAAAGTCCGCAATATCCTGAATATCCGGCGTCTGGTAATAATGCGCCAGAATTACCGCATTCCGCTCTTTACGCAGGCGGTCAATCTCCGCGAGTAAGTCTTTGCCAGTAGGGACTTTGGTTTCTACGCTCATCAATCATATCCGGTAATATCAGGGAATTCGCTTCCCATATAGGCAGAATATGGCATTTTGCGAGTGCTTTAGGTCGCAGCTATGGTAGCCAGATTGGCGGGAGATGATTGCGATGTACAAGCTCAACCTCACTGAAGCATACTGTCCGGCGCAAGCCGACACGCCGATGCGCGAACGCACAATCGAAGAAATGCTGCGCGAACAGGTGGAAACGCACGGTGATGGATTGGCACTGCGCGAGATGTTGGCCGATGGCACTGTGGGGCGCGAATGGACCTATGCCGAGCTGTTGAGCGATGCCGAGCGTTGCGGGCGAGCTCTGGCGGCGCGCCACCCAGCCGGCACGCGTATCGCGATCATGGCGGGTAATTGTCCCGAGTGGATTATTGTGCAGCTTGGCGCGGCATTGGCGGGTCTCACCATCGTCACTGTGAACCCGTCGTTCACGCCGCGCGAAGTGCATTATGTATTGGAGCAGTCAGGTTCGGCTGCGGTTTACTACCAGCCGCATGTCCGCGGTTCAGCCTTGAGGCCGATCGTTGATGAAGGTGCCGCCGGGTTGCCCGCGGCGGATTATGTCATCGATATAGAGGATCACGCTGACCTGTTCGCGGGTGCAGGTGATGGCGAACTGCGCGAAACCATACCGCATGATATCTGCATGATCCAGTACACCTCTGGCACCACGGGTTTCCCGAAAGACGTTTTGCTGCATCAGCACGGGCTATTGCAGAGCAATCACGACGTGTTCGTGCGCTGGAATCTGGCGCCGGGCAAGCAGGTGCTATGCCCGTTCCCGCTGTTCCACACGGCCGGAAGCGCCGTATGTGTGCTGGGCGCGCTCAGCCATGGAGCGACAATTCTACTGGTCACCGTTTTCGATCCAGCGGCGGTGGTGAGCGGAATTGCGCGCGAGAAACCCGAGGTTATTGGCGGCGTCTCGACGATGATCTTCGCACTTATCGAAGCTGCCAGAGCAACCGGAACGGATGTGAAATGCGTAGAGACAATCGTCAGCGGCGGAGCCATGGTTCAACCTGAACTGAATCGCGCGGCGCAAGAGGTTTTCGGGGTGCCAATCCTGATCGTTTACGGCCAGACCGAGACTTCGCCGGCGATCACAGCCGCATGGCCAACCGATACCGGGCCTGATTTGACGGAGACCATTGGCCAACCATGCAGCCATATGGAAGTTGCGATCCGCAATCCGTCGGACAATTCAATCTGCGCACCGAACGAACAAGGCGAGATTTGCATGCGCGGATTCAACGTGATGGCGGGCTATAATGACAATCCTCAGGCCACCGCGGAGACGATCGACGCGGACGGCTGGCTGCATACCGGTGACCTGGGCAGCATGGACTCACGTGGCTATGTAAAGATCACGGGCCGTGTGAAAGAGATGATTATTCGTGGCGGCGAGAATCTGTTTCCTGCCGAAATCGAAGCCGCCTTGTTGGAACATCCGGCGATCGCCGAAGTCGCGGTGGCAGGTGCTCCGGACGAAAAATGGGGCGAAATTGTTGCTGCGTTCTTGCGACTGGCAGAGGGCGCTCAGCGCCCCGAGGATGGCGAGTTGCGTGCTTTCATTCGCGAGCGATTGTCGCCTCAAAAAACGCCAGCGCATTGGGTATGGGTCAAGGAGTTTCCGCTCACCGGATCAGGCAAGATCCAGAAGTTCGCGATGGCTGAAGCCTTTGCGAAGGGGCAATACGCCTAAGTCCGCTAACGACCCAATTGCGGACATGGCACATACTTGGTCAATCCGTAGAGACTTGCGTTTCTAGACTCTGGCAAGACGAAAGAATTTGTTGCAGTTGCGCATGACAAAGTCGCTATCGAACGCGATCGTTGCATTCTAAAAGAAATCGAACAAGAGCGCGGCTAAGTCTCACAAAGACGGCCATTTCGAGGTCGCGTAGCATGATTGACTTTGTAAGTTTCGATCTTGGCTATTTGCTTCCATTCATTGCTATTGGTTTTGCCGCTCAGGCGGTCGATGGAGCTTTGGGAATGGCCTTCGGGGTCATCACGAACACAATGCTTGTGGGCGTCCTTGGAGTGCCCCCGGCACAAGCTTCGGCACGCGTTCACATCGTCGAGACGTTCACGACCGCCGTTTCAGGCGTCAGCCATCTACTACAGGGAAACGTGGATAGACGGCTATTCCTGCGACTTCTGATTCCTGGCATGATCGGTGGGGTGGCCGGAGCCTATCTAATCTCCAACGTTGACGGCGAGGCAATCAAGCCATTCGTTCTCACTTACCTTACTGGAATAGGAATTTGGCTCCTCGTTCGCGGAGTTCTGTATCCGCCCAAGATCCTCCGCCTGAAAGTGGTGGAGCCGTTGGGTCTGGTCGGTGGCTTTCTCGATGCTGCAGGTGGCGGTGGCTGGGGGCCAGTCGTCACATCCAATTTGCTGGTGCAAGGCGCTGAACCACGAAAGGTTGTTGGCACCGTAAATAGCGTCGAATTTTTTCTGACGCTGACTATCTCAGCCACCTTCATCTCTCAAATTGGGGTCCAGGATCTTGTCGGCAGCACTCTCGGCCTGCTCATAGGCGGAGTACTAGCCGCTCCATTTGGCGCGATCATGGCCAAACACCTTTCTCCGAAACTAATGCTTATCCTTGTCGGAATTGTCCTTAGCCTCACCAGTGGCTCCGCAGTGATACTTTCAATCACAAGGTGAGCGCCCTAGGGCTAAGTGGCTAGTGCGATTTTCGCTGTCCAATTGTCCGCTAACTGGCCAATCGCGGACGTGAAGCCAATTGGTATCTAATCATCTGTGAAAGTTTTTCTCGCTTGATTTTTCTATAGTGTTCACCAAACAGGCATCACCACCGGGCCCCTCTGGCGAATGCTCCCGGCGCATTCGCGATGTCGGCGGGATTGTTCGCAATTCGCTCGGCGGAAGTGGCAGCAATGCTGTTTTACCTTCTAGATTTCCTGATCCTGTTTTCTGCGCTAGCCGCTAGCGCGCTCTGGCTGCGTGCCAGCAGCAAGCGTCTGCGTCGAATAGGCAAGAGTGAAGAGCTCAATTATGCCGATTACAATTGGATTGTGATCGCACTCAACCGTACCCAGATTCTCAATTCCCAGGCCGCGCTGGCGACCGCAATCACCACAGCGCTGGCTGGCCTGCGGCTCATTCTGGAGCGCGCTTGATGTCTGTCACACTTCTGATTCTCTGTGGTTTGGTCCTGCTTGCGATCGGTGGCGAATTGCTCGTTCGAGGGGCAGTCGGCATGTCCCAGGTGCTGAGGATCTCCCCGCTGCTTGCGGGTCTCACCATCGTTGGCTTCGGCACTTCGACGCCCGAACTTGCTACCAGCGTGCAGGCCGCCTTCGCCGGTTCTCCGGGAATTGCACTGGGCAATGTGATTGGCTCCAACATTGCCAATATCCTGTTGATCCTTGGCGTTTCCGCTATCGTGATGCCGCTCGCCATCCGGCCGGAAGCCTTCCGCCGCGACGCGCTGGCGCTGGTGATTTCAACTACACTCTGCGTTGTTGCGGTTATGCAGGGCATGATTGGACTAGCGATGGGTCTGGTGCTCCTGGCTACGCTAATCGCCTATGTGGTGTGGGCCTACCTGTCCGAGCGCGATGCAGGTGACATCGAGGGTGAGCGCCATGTCGCCGAGCTGGCTGATACGCTGCCCAAGACGCACAATGGGTGGGTGCTAGCCTTAATGATTCTGGCCGGGATTGGCGCTGCCATCTTCGGTGCCCGGCTACTTTTAGACGGGGCCGTGCAACTGGCTAGCGCTGCGGGCGTTTCGGAAGCAGTAATCGGCCTTACAATCGTGGCAGTTGGGACATCACTGCCCGAACTCATCGCCTGCCTCGTTGCGGTTTGGAAGAGGCATCCCGAGGTCGCATTGGGAAATGTCGTCGGATCAAACATCTACAACGTGCTAGGCATACTCGGCATCACTGCTGTGATCCATCCGCTGGAGGTTCCCGCGGAAATCGCGCGTTTCGACATATGGGTGTTAGTGGGGGTCACTGCGCTGCTGCTCGTGCAACTACGGAGCGGTTGGCGCATAACCCGACTTGAGGGCTGCCTGCTTCTATCGGTGGCTGTGATTTACACCGCCGCATTGTTGCTACGTTAGGTTTTTGGGTTGGGGCTAGGGATCGCTGTCGACGAGCAAACAAAATGTCCGCTTCCCACCCCAAAATCGGACATTCCTGCTCGCAGTTAAATCTCGCTAGTTTGTCTGCCATACCTCATTCTCGCCCTGAGCAACCAACCCGCGTTTTTCGAGATCGAGCAGATGCGCCATCACGCTCATTTGTGCGGCTTTGTGCAAGCGCTCGTCCAAGCCCTTATACATCACCGGAATGAAGTCCGGGATCGTGCGAGCTTGCTCGCCCAATAGCCGCAAAATCTGGTTCTCGCGCTGGCGGCGATGCCCCATCATCCCGCGTACCAGCTGGCGCGGCTTTTCGATCGGCGCCCCGTGCGCCGAATAATACACCCTGTCCTCGCGTGCCTGCAGCCGTTCAAGGCTCGCCATATAGTCGCCCATATCGCCATCAGGCGGGATCACCACGCTGGTTGACCAGCCCATCACATGATCTCCAGTGAACAGTGCGCCGCTCTCTTCCAGCGCGAAGCAGAGGTGGTTTGATGTGTGCCCCGGCGTATGCACCGCGCGCAAAGTCCAACCTTCGCCGGTCATCGCTTCGCCATCTTCCAGTACGCGGTCTGGCGCGTAGGTGGTGTCAAAAGCTTCGTCACTGCGCGGCAGATCGCTGTCGATCACAAGCGGAGCACAACCCACGATCGGCGCGCCGGTGCGCTCTGCCAGGGGCGCGGCCGCTGGCGAGTGATCGCGGTGTGTGTGCGTGCACATGATCGCGGCGACTTTGGAATCACCAATCGCAGCCATTATCGCGTCAATATGGTCAGGTTCGTTTGGACCCGGATCAATCACCGCCACATCGCCAGCACTGCCCACTATATAGGTCTGCGTGCCGGTGTAGGTGTAAGGTGACGGGTTAGGAGCGAGGACGCGCCGCACCAGCGGTTCGCATTGCTCGGCGATGCCCGTGGGCCATGGTTCGGGTGGTAAAGCCATGACTTGCATATGAAGGATGGTCGTGCACATGTCACGCCAGCGAATTTGGGGAGAATTATGTCAGACTTCATTCTGGTGCTGGACGAAGGGACCACTTCGACGCGCGCGATGCTGTTCGATTCCGCGGGCAAGCTGCATCATGTGGCGCAGCGCGAGCTGGAACAGCATTATCCAAGGCCCGGCTGGGTTGAGCATGACCCATCGGAAATATGGGACAAGACGCTCGCTTGCGCGCGCGACGTGACTGGGCAGGCGGGCGGAGCTGATCGCATTGCGTGCATCGGGATCACCAACCAGCGTGAAACGGTGGTCGCATGGGATAAGACCACGGGCGAACCGCTCTGCAAAGCGATCGTATGGCAGGATCGCAGAACGGAACCATCATGTCAGGAATTGCGCCAAGCGGGGCACGAAAGCGATGTTCAGGCACGAACGGGGTTGCTGCTTGACCCCTATTTCTCTGGCACGAAAATGCGTTGGATGCTCGAAAATGAACCCGCGGTTCGCGCAGCTGCGGAAATGGGCACTCTGGCGTTTGGCACTATCGAAAGCTGGTTGATCTTCAAACTTTCAGGCGGGGCGCACATCTCGGATGCGAGCAACGCCAGCCGAACGTTATTGCTGGAGCTGGGCGGCGCGTCGTTTGATCCGGCACTTTGCGAACTGTTCGGCGTTCCGCATGCGGCCTTGCCTGAAGTTGTCGACAATGCGGGGGAGGTCGCGGTCGCAAGAGCCGAATGGCTAGGGCGCGAGATCCCCATCACTGGCCTTGCAGGTGACCAGCAGGCGGCGACCATTGGTCAGGCTTGCCTCTCTCCGGGCGAGACCAAGTCAACTTATGGCACTGGTGCTTTCGTGCTGACCAACAAAGGCGGCGAAATTCCGCGCTCGACCAACCGTTTGCTGGGCACTGTCCTGTATCAGATCGATGGCCAGCGTACCTACGCGCTGGAAGGCTCTGTATTCGTGGCGGGCAGCCTGATCCAATGGCTGCGCGATTCGCTTGGCATCGTTGAGGTCGCCAGTCAGACAGAAGAGCTTGCGCGGTCTATTCCCGGCAGTGGCGGGGTGACGATTGTGCCAGCGCTGAGCGGCCTTGGTGCGCCGCATTGGCAGGCAGAGGCGCGCGGCGTGATAAACGGTCTGAGTTTTTCAACTGGCAAGGCTGAGCTGGCGCGTGCGGCACTGGAGGCGATGGCCCATCAGACCCACGATCTGGCAATGGCTTTTGCCGCCGATGGCGCACCTTGGGAAACGTTGCGTATCGATGGCGGGATGAGCGCGAACAACTGGATGGCGCAAGATTTGGCCGATATGCTAGATTTGACTGTCGAGCGCCCTGAATTCGTGGAAACGACAGCTATCGGCACAGCTATGCTCGCAGCAGCTGGCGCTGGCATTTACGCCGACTTGAACGAAGCGGCAGCGGCGCTGCGCGGCAATCTGCAAAGCTTTACCCCCGCAATGGAGAGCGACGTGCGCGAAGGTCGATTGGCAGCCTGGAAGAAGGCTTTGATCGCAGCCTAGGACGGGTCAGCGCATACTGATGGCGCGGTCTAGCCTCGCTCGCAGCGCATGTACGACCGGCTGCGTTTCGAACTCGTCAGCCCACGCTTGATCCAAACGTGCAATGCGACGGTGCAGTTTGATCGTTTCTTCGATCAACGCGCGGGTCTCAGTCTCGAGCAGTTCAAGATCGTCTGCATTGCTTGGCCTGTCATCGGGCAGGCGGCCGTGATGGCGAAGTTGATTCTCGCTCAACTCGCCGGAAAAGAAAGCACGCTGGTTCAGCAGCCACGCCAGCACATGCATCATGCGTGTCGTGGCTTTCAGCCCTTCGCTCGAAAGCGCCAGTCGCAAACGGTCGCTCGCGTCGGGTGCGGCATCTCCCATCCCCATCGCGAACACGGCGCGCGTTTCATCTGCCAGCAGCAATGCCTCGCTGTAAAGCGATTCAATAATCGGACGGGAAAGGTTTGATGGGCGCGTCATGAAACTGGGTTAAGATGGAGTTTCGGCCTGCGTCCAGTCTGGCAACCATGTTTTCCGCGCCTTTGCCGATGCGTGTCCCAAACCGGAACGGATTGAGGCAAATTATCCAGGATAAACACTTAGGTTGATGAAAAATCAGGCGATAATGTCAGGCAGCAATTGATCTTCGAAGATTGCGATCTGGTCCTTCAGGCGCAATTTTCGTTTCTTCAAGCGTGCAATCTGAAGTTGGTCTTGCGAACCGGATTCCGTCAGCGCGGTAATCGCAGCATCCAGATCGCGGTGCTCCGAACGAAGCAATTCAAGCCGTTTTCTAAGCTCTTGCTCGTTCACTTGCTCCACTCCTTCGCTATCGGTTCGGCGTTTTTACATTGTTGCACAACGCATACGTAACGCCACAGCCTTTTCAAGATAGCGATTCTATGGTTTCATGTTCTTTCGCGGCTCGTCCGCGCGTAGGCGAGTCGCTTTGCGGTAATCACGCGAAGAGGAGAGCCTTGATGGTATCGACACATGTCCAAGCTTTACAGAGCAAGCACGCAGGTCTCGAAGCGCAATTGCGCGAGGAAATGAACCGACCAGCTCCGGACACAAGTACGATCCAGATGCTCAAGAAACAAAAGCTGCAAATCAAGCAAGAGCTGACCGAAGCCTGAGCATTATCGCTCCACTGCCGTTTTGGAACGGATAGTCGCCGAATTGAGATAAAATTGTTGTCGGGCGGGATTTCGCTTCGCTACCAACCTGCTATAGCGGTTGTCATATGACAGCAGCAGCTTCGGCCCGTCAGATCCTGACTCGTTTACACGAGGTCATGGCTTCGCGTTTGCATGCGCAAGCCAAGCTTGACCGTGTGGTCGAGATTGTTGGCAAAAGCCTGGATAGCGAGGTCTGCTCGATCTACTTGCTGCGCGAAGGCATGCTGGAGCTGTTCGCGACCCGCGGTTTGAACAAAAGCGCTGTCCACGTGACACGCATGGCGATTGGAGAAGGGCTTACCGGGACCATTGCCGCAAACAATGAAACGCTGAACCTGGCCGAGGCAAAGGCGCATCCCGACTTTCAATATCGGCCGGAAACCGGTGAGGAGAAATTCCATTCCTTTGCCGGGGTGCCAATCGTGTACCATGAACGTGTGGTGGGCACATTGTGCGTGCAACATGTTGATCCCCGCAAATACGAAGACGTCGAAATCGAAGCGCTGCAAACCACGGCCATGGTTCTGTCAGAGCTGATCTCGAATGCAGAACTGGTCGACGAGGAAGACGCACGCGGCCTTAGCGAAGCGCAGACAGGGACGCAGAACATTACCGGCCTCGCTTTGGTCAAAGGGTTGGCCGGCGGTTTCGCTGTTTATCACCAACCCCGCATCACAATCGATCATATTGTTGCAGACGACATCGAAGCAGAGCGGCAGCGTGTCTATCGCGCCTTTGACAAGATGCGCGAGCAGATTGACAATATGGCAAGCCAGGCCGAGTTCGGCGTGGGCGGAGAGCACGACGAGGTGCTCGAAACATACAAGATGTTCGCTTATGATGAAGGGTGGGGGCGCCGCATCAACGAAGCGATCGATTCCGGCCTGACTGCGGAAGCTGCGATCGAACGCGTGCAGCAACGCACGCGTATGCGCATGCGGGAAATTGATGATCCCTTGCTCGCGGACCGGATGCATGATCTTGAGGATCTTTCCAATCGGCTGCTTCGGACCGTGTCTGGCCAGCTGGGCACCGCAGCATCGCAGGGTCTGCGCAAAGACACTATCCTGATCGCGCGAAATCTGGGCCCGGCCGAATTGCTCGAATATGATCGGCGCCGCTTGAAGGGCGTGATCCTGGAGGAAGGCTCGCTCACATCGCATGTTGTGATTGTCGCGCGTGCGATGGGGCTGCCGGTGTTGGGTCGTGCGCGCGGTATTCGCGGTATTGTGCGCGACGGAGATCAAATTCTGCTCGACGCGGACCAGGCGACAGCCACGATCCGGCCATCACAGCAGGTTGCAGACGCATTCGATACGCGGTTCGAGAAATCGCGTGAGAAACAGGCAGCTTACGCCAAGCTGCGCGATGTAGAGCCTTTCACCCGTTGCGGTACGCGCATTCAGGTCATGATAAATGCTGGTCTTCGCGACGATATCTCTGCACTCGCGATGACTGGCGCTGATGGCGTGGGGCTGTTCCGAACTGAGTTCCAGTTTCTGGTTTCGGCTACTTTGCCCCAGCGCGAACGACAAACCCGTTTGTACCGCGATGTTCTGGAAGCAGCAGGCGACAAGCCTGTAGTTTTTCGCACTGTCGATATCGGCGGTGACAAAGCCGTGCCTTACCTTCAGTCCGAACAGTCCGAACATGATGAAAACCCGGCGATGGGGTGGCGGGCATTGCGGCTCGCGCTCGAGCGCGGCGGGCTGATGAAAGTGCAGGCGCGCTCGCTGCTTGAAGCGGCCGCCGGGCGAGAATTGCATGTGATGTTCCCGATGGTCTCCGAGCCGTGGGAATTCGATGCGGCCAAGGAGGTTTTCGAAGCGCAAATCCAGCATATGCGGAAGCAGAAGAAGCATTTGCCGGATACGATCCGCTACGGGGCGATGTTGGAAGTGCCCGCACTGGCAGAGGTCCTGGATTTGATGCTTCCACGGGTCGATTTCCTGTCGGTTGGAACCAATGATCTGACACAATTCCTGTTTGCAGCAGACCGCGCCAATCCAAAATTGGCAGAGCGTTATGACTGGCTAAGCCCCTCGATCCTGCGTTTTCTGCGCCGGATTTCGTCGAGCATGGTGGGGCATCAGGTTGACTTGGGCGTTTGCGGCGAGATGGGTGGACGGCGTTTGGAAGCACTCGCCTTGCTCGGCCTCGGATACCGGCGTTTATCGATTACGCCTGCGGCTGTAGGTCCAATCAAAGAATTGGTGCGCAGGGTGGATCTTGGAGAGATTACCGAAGCAATGACCGGCTGGCTGTCCGACCCGCAAACCGACTTGCGGAAAAATCTTCAGGAATGGGCGGCTGAGCGCGGTATCGAGACCGATTGAGCGCTGTCTACGAGGCTGCAAACAGCAGTCGCTCTGACATCTCGCTCGCTTCATCTGATTTAGGTCTGTCTGTATGGCGGGCTGCTTGACACGAAAGAGCCATGACAGTCATGTAGCCAACACGAAAATGGGTTCGCACCTAATGGTTGAGGAAATAGATATCGAGCCGGATAACGAACTCCCATTAGAGGGTGTCGGACGCCGATTGCGCCGAGCGCGCGAGGAAAAGGGTCTTTCGCTTGCTCAGGTTGCCGCAAGCACGCGCATCTCTGAACGGCACTTGCAACTAATTGAGCAAGATCAGTTTTCTGAGTTACCGGCACGTACATATGTTTTTGGCTTTTCAAGGACTTACGCACGCGCACTGGGCTTGGACGAAGCCGAAATAGTCGCTTCGCTCCGCGCTGAGCTGGACAATCAAACCGAGCAACGCCCTCGTTACACGCCTACGTTTGAGCCTGGTGATCCAGCCAAAGCTCCACCCAGCGCTGTAGTATGGGCATCGGCTATCGCGGTGCTGCTGCTGGCAGCAGGCAGTTACGCCTTTTACGCCCGGTTTATGGCGCCGGGCGCTGATCCCGCACCTCTGGTCGCTCAAGAAGACAGTGACACCGGTGCCGACGTCGCGACGCTGTCGGATGCGCAAACGACATCTGGCGCTTCGGTTGATGGTACGGCACCCGATCAGGTGGTGTTTACCGCTTTGGAAGACGGCATATGGGTTAGCTTTTACGAAGCGGGCGGACGCAGGCTTCAGCAAAAGCTGATGGCAATGGGCGAGAGCTTTGCTGTTCCCGCTGACGCGCGAGACCCGCGGATATGGACTGGCCGGCCCGATGCTTTTGCCGTCACAATCGGCGGGCAAGAGGTTGAACCACTGGCGGAAGAACAGGTCACCATTCGCGACGTACCGATTACAGCGAACGCCCTTCGTGATCGAATGACGGAAGCGCCGGAACCGGCTGCGATAGATAGCGGGGCCGCATCAGAGGCTCCCGAATAAGAGCTTACGCAAGGATTCCCACCATTTTGGCATGCTGTCGGGTCGACAATTGTCGTCCGGGTGATGCAAGATTCGCCTGAGGTTCATCTGCAAACCATTATTTGCAGAACATTGAAGATCGAGGAGCTCTCGAAGTGAAATTGCCCCAATTGAAGAATTTAGCTGGTTTGGCTCTGGCCGGTGCTGTTATTGCGACCACGCCGGTACCTGCGCTGGCGCAGGACGATGTATCAGAAGCGCGTGTGCGCAAGATCGAAGCAGAGATCCGGGCTTTGCAACGCCAGGTGTTTCCAGGCGGGGATGCGCGGTTTTTCGAACCAGAGATCAACACGCAGCAAGGCACTCCATCGAATCCATCCAGCGCGACTTCGACCACCGCTGTGACAGACATTCTCGCGCGGCTTGATGCAATCGAAGCGCAAATGCAGCGATTGACGGCAGCCGGTGAAGAGAACCGAAATGCCGTGATGCTGCTTGAGGAACGTTTGGAAGCGCTGGAGGCTGCCAACAATCCGGCACCAGTTGTGGAACCGGCAGCCGAGGAAGCTCCGGCGACGCAGAGCAATCTGTCAGCGATGACCGGCGGCGCATCGACCGTCGAACCAGCGCGGCCAGCACAAACAGCAGAGCCTGCGCCGGCGCAGCCCGCGGGACCAAGCGAGGAACGGCTCGCCGGTGTTCAAGAAATCATGAAGCCGCAAACCGACGATGCCGGCGATGATGAATACACCTATGGATTCCGTTTATGGAACGCGGGCTTCTATCCGGAAGCGCAGCAGCAATTGCGCTTGTTCGTAGATCAGCATCCCGATCACTGGCGCGCTACCTATGGCCGCAACCTGCTTGGTCGCGCCTATCTGGATGATGGCAAGGCACGCGAGGCCGCGCCTTGGTTCTTACGCAATTACCAGGTGGACAAGCAGGCAGCACGGGCCGGTGACAGCTTGCTGTTTCTCGCAGACGCGATGATTGCTCTGGAAGATACCAATCGCGCGTGCATCGCGCTCGCCGAATTCGGCGACACCTATCCGGCGCTGGCGAGCGGGCGGCTTCAAGATCAATATGAAGCAAGCCGCCAGAAAGTGACCTGTAATTGATACGGCGCTCGATCCGGAACTGACCCGGCGGTTTCGCGCCGAGGTCGAACGCGCGGGTCTGGGTGACCAACGCTTCGGCTTGGCTGTGTCTGGCGGTCCGGACAGCTTGGCGATGCTGCTTCTGGCCCATGCTGTGTATGCGGGGCAATTCGAGGTCGCTACCGTCGATCACGGCCTGCGGGCAGAAGCGAGAAGCGAATGCGCCTTCGTCGAGCAGGTGTGCTCCGAGCGGGATATTGCGTGCGCTGTGCTGACCGTTCAGGTGCCCGAGGGCAACTTGCAGGCTCAAGCGCGTGAAGCACGATACGCAGCGCTTGAGCACTGGGTGAGCGATCGCGGTCTGGCGGCTATCATGACGGCACATCATGCGGACGATCAGGCCGAAACCCTGCTGATGCGGTTGAACCGCGGAAGCGGCGTTGCCGGTCTGGCAGGCGTGCGCCGGGTCAATGACACCAAAGCAGGAGGGCTGCGCATTGTCCGGCCCTTGCTTGGCTTTCGTCGAGCAGAGCTGGAAAGCGTGGTGTCGGCAGCCGGGCTGCACGCGGTAGAAGATCCATCAAACCAGAATGATCGTTTCGACAGAGTGCGGATCCGGCAGGCGCTGGCTGACGCCGACTGGCTTGACCCGTTGGCGATTGCGCAATCCGCGCAACATCTGGCCGATGCGGATGAAGCTCTGGATTATGAGGTTCAGCGGTTCTGGGAACAGAATGCACAGCGCACACGCAATGCTATCCGGCTACCATTACACCCGATGCGTGAGACAAGACTGCGTCTGATGACCCGCGCCATCAAGGAGCTGGGCGGCGACCCACGGGGTAGCGACATTGCCAGTCTCGACGACAAATTCTCCAATGGACGCAAGGGCAATGTGGCGGGCGTGATGGTCGAGTTGCGGTCTGAGGATGACGGGCAGTTCCTCAACTTTTCACCCGAGCCGCCGCGTCGATCCTAGACTCAGCCGTGCGCGCCGAACACGTTTGCAATAGCGGTAGATAGCCTCAAACAGAGCCCGTATGCGCGCTCGATCGGATCGATATAGTCGCGCGCGATATTGGCGTAGCTTTCGCCGGTGCTGTCGGGATAGTCGCTGGGGGCATCGACCGCGAAATCGGTGATTTGCGGGAAGTGCGTTGGGAAGGCCCGGCGCATTTGCGCCAAAGCATCGTCGACGCGCAGCGAGAATACCATCTCCAACACATCATCGCGGCTGATATCGTTTGCCCGGCTGAAAACCGGCACCGATACAGCGCGCAGGAACATATGCTGCAGCAACGCCAAACGCAGCGCTTGTGCAGCGCCGATCGTGCGGCGGATATTCTCACGATCCTCTAACGGGTTCTCGTCCGGGATCAGATCGAGCAGGCGATGCAGCTTCAGCGCATCAACCCGCAGACGCGATGCCAGCCGGCGATACACGCCCGCGCGGTCATCCTTGGTCAGATACTCTGCCAGCGCCTCACAGGCATCGGACAGGTGGCTTTCTGTACCGCGATAAGGGCGGCTGGCCCAATAAGCGCTGTTGAACAGCTCGCCATGCGCAGCAACCGTCTTGATGCTCGCCAGCGCGTTGGAGCTTCGCGCCAGCCGGATCAGCTGGCGCCCGCGCTCGCTTTCCATGATCAGCGCTGCAAGCTCTTCATAATTGCCATCTGCCGCACTGCCGATGCCGGAAATGATATTCACCGGATAGCCCAGCTGCTGCAGGATCGCGTTGTGCGGAATGGCGCGGATCTGGCGCAGGCTCATCTCGCGGTCAGCGCGAATATCGCTCTGGCGGCGGGAAACGCGGCTGCCCGTGGAATTCAGTAGCCCAAGGCCAAAGGCCGTCAACGCGCGCGAATAGGTCTGGCTCTCCAGATGCTCGTGCTGATGGCGGCGAATTGCGCGATAAAAGTCCAAGCTGAGATCGGTGCGCCGATAAAACGGATCAGCCGGCGCATCTGGATCAGTATGGGCAGGTTGCAACTCGGCAATCCGGGTCAGTGTTGCGCGCGCCAGCTCTGGCGTTGCGAAGAACATATAGCCGTCGCCGCCCTGGAAGCTGACTTCAGGCTCAAGCTTGATTCCTGCGCGCACGAAACGTCGCTTGGCCCACGGGCTTAGCGGCCAGGTCAGACGGTCTTCGAAACTGTCCGGATGCGCTCCGCGGCCCATGCTCTCGCCGTGAGTGTTGAAGATCAGCGCTGCAACATCGTTCAGACCGTTCTTGTCCATCGCTTCGCTCAGGCGACCCTGCAGCCGCTCGATCGCCAGACTGGCGGGCAATTGCCCGACAAACCGTCCCGCATCGGAGAAGCCCGTCTGGATCGCCAGCCGGCCACGTTTGCGCACGTAGTCTTGATAAATTTCTTCGCGGCACAGAGCATCCAGGAAACGCCCACCGTGCTCAAGCGCGCCCTCTGTCTCGAACAAGGGTGAGACATCAACCTTGTCCTCGATCCCGAACAGCTTGGCGAAATAGAGCGCCGCCAGAATCGTTGAGGGCTGCTCGCATTCCGCAATCAGCATGCGGATCGGTGCGTCCCCATCGATATGCTCGATGATCTGCGCCATCGCGATGAATTGGCGGATCGCGGTCGAGCTCTCGATTGCCAGTGCGGCAAAGTTGGTCCGCAGCGGCTTAACCCGGGCAAGAATGTCGCGCAGCGCCACCATTGCGCCTTTGCTGGCCAGGTCGAGCGTGTTGTCCGGGTCAATCCGGCGACGGATCGCATTGTGGAGCTGGCTTGAATTTACCCGGAAATGGATCCAGCCCATGCCAAGCCCGTCCGCACGCATCGCTGCAGCAAGCGTTTTGAGCTGCACTGCGCGCGCCACGTCAGCACCGGCCGCTTCTTCTTCCAGCGATGTGATGATCGGCGCCAGGCTGAGCAGTTTGTGCGGATGATCCGCTGTCAGCGTGTTTGCCGCTTTCGACAATGCCTCGGGCGCGCTCAAGTCTTCCGCGAAATCGGCGGCACGTGCTTCAGCATAGGCGCGGGCAGAGCGCAGTGTCTCTAATAGCGCGTGTTCCGCGTCGATAGCTTCAAGCGAAACAGTGTATCGCTGTAATCGCTCAACTTTTTCAGACAAGCGAAAGCCGATCGAATCGAACCATTTGATGTCGGTTCGTCCGTCCATGTCGTAACCGACCCAGCTCGCAAACCGGAACGGCAGCGGCGCAAGATCGTGCCACTGGTCGGGAAACCTGTCTGCGGCTTGCTGTAGTACTTCACCAACAATGGCATCGCGCGCATCCTGCGCATTGGCAATCGCGCGCATCGCGCGACCATGTTCGTATTCCAGTGTCACTGCTGGGCGGTCGGCATTGGCGACACAGGCGTTCGCGCCGATATCTTCTTCGCTGCTCGCAGCATCGGCAACCGCTGCCGATTGCGCCGGCGTTAGAAGAAAGGTTGGATGGGCGGTGAACACCGCGTGCAGTTGCGGGCGTTCCCAGCGCGCACGGAAGGCGTCGAAATCTTCTCCCGTCAGCGCGGCCGCCAGCGCGGCATGGTTCTTTGCTGGCGAAACCGGTGCGACCAATCGCCGCAAGCGCTTGGCGCGGCTTTGCATGCTCTGGCATTCCAGTTCCGCGACCAGCGCTTCGATCGCATCAAGATTGATCTCGCTCGATTCAAGTTTGCGAGAGAGATCAAGGCCCAGCTGAAAGACAGGATTGAAAAGTGGCGTCTCTCGCGTACGCGCATGGAGGCCGCTCAGATATTCAAGAAGATCGCTGACGTTCTTCATGAACCAAGCTGCGCCGCATCACGGGCGAGCGTTTCAATCATGGCCTTGTCCGGCGCGCCGCGCGGCGAAACCCAACTGCCGCCCACACACAGCACAGCGTCATGGGCAAGCCATTCTGCCGCATTGTCTGGCCCGATCCCGCCTGTTGGGCAGAATTTTACATGGCCGAATGGCGCGGACAGCGCCTTTAACGCGGGCAAGCCACCCGCCGCCATGGCGGGAAAGAATTTGAAATGCCTCAGGCCCAGATCCAGCCCGCGCATGATATCGCTGGCGTCCGCGGTTCCGGGCAGGAAGGCGACTTGCGAAGCGATTGCTGCGCGTGCAAGTGGTTCTGTGAGTCCGGGCGAGACGATGAATTCCGCGCCTGCTTCCAGCGCATCTTCCAATTCGTCTGCATTAGTCACAGTACCCGCGCCCACTACCGCACCCGGCACTTGCTTCATTGCCTTGATCGCATCGAGTGCCACAGGGGTACGCAAGGTGACTTCAAGCGCGCGCAGTCCGCCCGCGACAAGTGCTTCGGCCAACGGCACAGCATGTTCTACCTCGTCGATCACGATCACGGGCACCACAGGTGCCAAGCGCATGACGCTTTCCACGTCCATCATTTCAAATGTTCCCTTGCAAATGCCGCTGCCGCGCCGAACAGGCCGGGTTGCGGGTGCACAATCAGTTTAACAGGCATGTTCGCCATCATTCCGGCAAAGCGCCCTTTGGCAGTAAAACGGTCAGCAAAGCCCGAAGCGAGCAGTGTGTCGCGGATGCGATAGCCGAGGCCGCCCGCGATCACGACGCCACTGGCGCCTTGGACCAATGCGATGTCACCTGCGACCGAGCCCAAAGCCAGGCAGAAGCGATCCACAGCCGCCGATGCTAAGCTGTCTTTGTTTGTCGTGCCACGCGTCCAGATCGCGCGGTCATCAAGGTCGGGATCGATCGAGCGGTGCTCCAAGGCGGCAAGCGTCTGATAAATATCGACAATTGCAGGGCCCGATACGACGCGTTCGTCAGACACGCGATTGTGCCGCTTGCGCAGCCGCGCGAGGATGGCGTCTTCAATGCTGTCGAGCGGGGCATAGTCGCCGTGCCCACCTTCGGTGGCTTGGACGCGGTAGCTTCCGTCTTCATCGCGGTAGAAGTGCGCCACGCCAAGCCCGGTGCCGGGGCCGAGAACGCTAATGGTTCCGGAAGCAGGCAGATCCTCTTCGGGGCCCGCCAGATGCAGGAATTGTTCGTTCGGTGCGCGTGCTGCAGCGTGCGCAACAGCAGCAAAATCATTCACGATCGTGAAATGCGTGCAGCCCAGCTTTTCCTCGATCAATGGCGGGCGGATGATCCACGGGTTGTTGGTGAAGCGGATCAGATCGTGCTTTACCGGCCCGGCGACAGCCATAGTGACAGCAGACGGAAGCGAGCCGCCCTTGCGTTTGCGGAAATCCTCCCATGCAGTCTGAAAGCTCGCATGATCACTGGTGTTTAGTGTTTCGGGCTCGTCCAGCGTAATCGCGCCATCGGCGGCAATCTGAGCCAAGGCAAAGCGTGCGTGCGTGCCGCCGATATCGACGGTAACGATCTCGGTTACGCCGCTGCTCATCAAAGCCCCGCTGTTTTCAGCATCGCGCTGCCGCCTTGCTCCGCGCCGTCTGCCAGATTGCGGAACATGGCGAAAAGCTCACGCCCTACGCCCACATCCGGCGCTGGATCGGCCACGGGTGCCCGGCTGTCGAGATCGGCGGTGGTCGAAAGCTCGCCGGTCGTTGCGCATACACGCACAATGTCTCCATCGCGCAGTTTGGCCAGCGGTCCGCCGCCGAGCGCTTCGGGTGTGACATGAATCGCTGCGGGGACCTTGCCGGATGCGCCCGACATGCGGCCATCAGTCACCAGCGCAACGCGGTACCCGCGATCCTGCAAGACGCCGAGCGGCGGAGTCAGGCTGTGCAATTCGGGCATGCCATTGGCGCGCGGTCCCTGGAAACGGACCACGACCACAACATCCTTGTCCAGCTCGCCCGCTTTGAACGCCGCTGCGACAGAAGGCTGATCTTCGAATACGCGGCACGGTGCCTCGACAGTGTAGCGTTCTTTGGCAACTGCGGAGGACTTGAAACAGCCGCGGCCCAGATTGCCTTGCACCAGCCGCATGCCGCCATCGGCCTGAAACGGATCGCTGGCGGGCTTCAGCATGGTGTCATCGCCGCTTGACCCGACCTCGCGCCAGACGAGCTCGTCATTCTCGTCGAGGCCTGGTTCTTTGCCGTATGTCGAAAGATCGCCATCCCACACGGTCAGGATGTCGCGGTGCGCCAGACCTGCGTCGAGCAATTCGCGGATCACATATCCCATCCCGCCTGCGGCATGGAAATGGTTCACATCGCCTTCGCCGTTGGGATAGACGCGCGCGATCAGCGGCACGACGCTGGAAAGCTCGCTGAGATCATTCCAATCGAATTGAACGCCCGCTGCACGAGCCATTGCGGGGATGTGGATCGCGTGGTTGGTTGATCCGCCGGTGGCGAGCAAGCCGATGGCAGCGTTGATGATCGCTTTTTCATCAACCATCTTTGCCATTGTGCGTTCACGCGTCCCGGCTAGCTCGACCAAGCGATGCACCGCGGCGCGATCCAGCGCCTGGCGCAATTTTGTGCCGGGCTGGATGAAGGCGCTGCCGGGGATGTGCATCCCCATCATCTCCATCATCATCTGGTTCGAATTGGCGGTGCCGAAAAAGGTGCAAGTACCGGGCGAATGATAGCTGGCGCTTTCGCTTTCGAGCAGTTCGGCACGGGTCGCCTTGCCCTCTGCATAAAGCTGGCGGACGCGCTGTTTTTCCTTGTTGGCAATCCCGCTGGGCATCGGGCCAGATGGTACGAAAACGGCGGGCAAATGGCCGAAACGCAGCGCACCTATCATCAGGCCGGGCACGATCTTGTCGCAAATGCCCAGGAGCGCCACGCCCGAATACATCTGATGGCTCAACGCGACACCGGTCGACAGCGCGATCACATCACGGCTGAAGAGCGAGAGTTCCATCCCGTCCTCGCCCTGTGTCACGCCGTCACACATGGCAGGCGTGCCGCCTGCCACTTGCGCGGTCGCGCCAACTTCACGGGCGTAGACCTTCAGTCGTTCAGGATAGCGGCCATAGGGCTGATGCGCGGACAGCATATCGTTGTAAGCGCTCACGATACCGATATTGGGGCTTGTACCTTGGCGGAGCGTCTCCTGATCTTCGACCGCGCCGGCAAAAGCGTGTGCGAGATTCGAACAGGATACCGCATTCATTTCGGGCATGCGGTCTGCTTCGCGATCCATCAGATCCAGGTAGGACTGACGGCTATCGCGCGACTTTTCGATCACGCGCGCGGTCACTTTGGCAATAGTTGAGTTCAAATCACTCATGCCAGCTTACTCCGTCACGTTCTGTCAGCGCTATGGCGGCGCTTGGCCCCCAACTGCCCGCTGTATAGGTTTTCGGTGTTTGCCCGCTCGATTGCCAAACCTCGCGAATGGCATCGATCCACTGCCACTGCGCCTCTACCTCGTCACGACGAACGAATAGCGTCTGATCACCTTCGATCAGATCCAGCAGCAGCCGTTCGTAGGCGATCCGGCGGTGTTGCCCTACAAAGGCATCAGGCATGGCAATGTCCAAAGGAACCTGGCGAAGTCGAATGCCTTCGCGGTCAAGCCCGGGCACTTTGGTCATAAGTGACAAAGTGACATTCTCTTCCGGCTGGATTCCGATCACAAGCCGGTTGGGCTGCATCGTCGCGCCTTTGCCAGCAAAGATCGAATGCGGCACGCAGCGAAATTGAACCACGATTTCGGTCACACGTTCAGGCAGGCGTTTGCCGGTACGCAGGTAAAAAGGCACGCCTTTCCAGCGCCAATTGTCGACATGGCCCTTTATCGCGACGAAGGTCTCGGTGCCGGAATCCTTGCCGAGTTCGTCATCATAGCCCGGCACGGCTTCGCCACTGATTGCGCCAGCGCGATATTGCCCGGTTACAGTATCACCGACTGCAACTTTTCGGAGGGCACGCAGGACTTTGACCTTCTCGTCGCGAACAGCGGTTGCGTCAAAGTCGCTGGGCGGCTCCATCGCTACCAATGCAAGCAGTTGCAGCATATGGTTCTGCACCATGTCGCGCAGTGCGCCACTGTCGTCATAATAGCCGACGCGCGATTCCAGACCGACAGTCTCAGCGACAGTGATTTGGACGTGGTCAATATGCGCTGCATTCCAGATCGGTTCGAACATGAGGTTCGCAAACCTCAGCGCGAGCAGGTTCTGGACCGTCTCTTTACCTAAATAGTGGTCGATCCGGAAAATCCGGTCCTCCGGAAATGCGGCCGCGACTGCATCATTGATCTCGCAGCTTGAACCAAGGTCGGTGCCAAGCGGTTTTTCCAGGCACATGCGCACGTTTGCGCCGTCGAGCCCGGCATGCTGCAAGCCTTTTATGGTCGGTTCAAACAGACTGGGTGCTGTCGACAGGAAGATTGCCAGGCCTTGCTTGGGCTCACCGACCTTTTCAGCCAGTTCCTTGAACCCATCCAGCGAAGTTGCATCGAGCGGCTGATAGCTGAGTCGGTTCAGGAATTCTGCCATACCGCCGCGTCGCTCGGCGGGCATATATTTTTCCAAAGCTTCGCGGGCGAAACTGCGGAATTCCGCATCCGACATTTCAGACCGAGCTGTGCCAATGATCTTCAAATCAGGAGCGATCAAGCCGTCAGCATGCAGCGCGCTGAGCGAAGGCAAAAGCATACGCTGCGCGAGGTCACCTGTGGCCCCGAACAGCAAGATTCGGTCAGCGGTAAACTGTTCGCTGCCTGTCGAAGACACTTCCATCTAAACGCTTCTCCCACGGATGGTCTCACCACCATCTAGCGCACCGCACAATTCTCGGCCATAGCATCGCATAGCTATGCACGGACCGTAACAAGAATTTCGGCCATGAAAGGGAGAGAAATGGACGCGACCCGCAAGCCTATGCGCGTCACAAGTTTTGATGTGGCTGAAAAGGCTGGCGTCAGCCAGTCGACAGTTTCGCGCGCATTGTCTGGTTCCGCGGTTATTACAGAGGCAACGCGAACCCGCGTTCTCGAAGCCGCAAGCGAACTGGGCTATTTCGTTGACGAACGCGCAGCGCGACTGCGGCGCGGGCATACAGGCACGTTGGCGACAGTTGTGATATCAAAGCCGGGCGGCGGTGCGCGCGATGTCAATCCGTTCTCCTACGCCTTGCTGGGGGGCATCTGCGCAGCTGCCGCGGATCGCGGGCTGGAAGTCCTGGTCTCTCTGCAAGCCGACGAAGACAAGCTGTTCGGCCACTATGGCGAACGCGGGCAGGCAGAAGGGCTGATCGTGATCGGTACCACCGCAAATCGCGCAGCTTGGGACTATTTCCGCAAAGTGGGCGAGACGAGCCAGCCGATCGCCTATTGGGGCTCGCCCTTGGGTGATCTCGACTGGGTCAGTTCGGACAATGATGCTGGTGCGCGGCTGGCGGCTGACCATCTTGTGCAGCGCGGGTGCAAGAATCTCGTGTGCATCGGCTCGCACGATTCGGTCCAGCGCCAGTTTGCCGAACGCACGGACAGTTTTCTCGATCAAGCCAGGAAGCTTGGCAAATTCGCGGAACTGATTGAAATCGAACATGGTCGGGAACGCCGCGAACAGGGGCGCCTTGCGGCCAAAGCGCTGATCGACAGTGGCAAGGCGTTTGATGGCGTGTTCGCCGTGTGTGACGCCATTGCGTTTGGAGTTCTGGAAGCATTTCAGGCCGCAGGAATCGAAATGCCGGGCAAGGTCAAAGTCGTTGGTTTCGACGGGATCCCTGCTGGCGAGCTCTCAAATCCGCCTCTTACGACCATTGAGCCCGATCTTGATCAGGCGGGTCGCTTGCTGGTTGAAGCGGTGACAGCTGGTGAAGAGGCAGAACATCCCAGCATACGGCGTGTACGGGTGCGCTTGCTGGAGCGGGCAAGTAGTTAGGGCGGCCCTTTTAGGCTAGGCAATCACCCCGAACAGATCGTGCGCGTCTGCATCTTCGATTTCGACCTGTACAATGTCACCTGACTTGAGCGTCGCCGCGACATTGCGGAGATAAACCGCACCATCGATTTCTGGCGCATCTGCCTGTGATCTGCCGGTTGCGCCGATGTCGCCATCTTCGTCTGGCTCGCCCACCTCATCGATGATCACGGGCAAGGTCTTGCCGATCTTTGCCTGAAGTTTAGCCGCGCTGATCCGCTCGGTCACTTCCATCACGCGGGCATAGCGCTCTTCCTTGACCTCCTCAGGCACGTGATCGGGCAGCGCGTTGGCCTGCGCACCTTCAACCGGCTCGAAACGGAACGCGCCAACGCGGTCGAGCTGAGCCTCCTCCAGCCAATCCAGCAGATACTGGAAATCTTCCTCGGTCTCGCCCGGAAAGCCGACGACGAAGCTCGAACGCACGGCGATATCGGGGCAGATCTCGCGCCAACCCTTCAGCCGCTCAAGCACCTTTGCTTCGTTCGCGGGGCGCTTCATTGCCTTGAGCACTTTGGGCGAAGCGTGCTGGAAAGGGATGTCGAGGTATGGCGTAAGTAAGCCTTCCGCCATCAGCGGGATCACCGCATCGACATGCGGGTAGGGATAAACATAGTGGAGGCGCACCCACGGCTGTTCGCCATCCGGTGTTTTGAGTTGCCCCAGCTCACGCGCCAGATCGGTCATATGCGCGCGCACTTCGCGGCCCTTCCACGTCCGGGCCTCATGTCGCGTATCGACACCGTAGGCAGACGTATCCTGGCTGATCACCAGCAGTTCTTTCGTGCCTGCCGCCACCAGTTTTTCTGCTTCGCGCAGGACAGCATCAACCCGCCGACTAGCGAGTTTTCCGCGCAAGTCCGGGATAATGCAGAATGCACAGGAGTGATTGCAGCCTTCGCTGATCTTCAGATAGCTATAGTGACGCGGTGTGAGTTTTACATCCGGCTGCGGGATGAGGTCTACAAATGGGCCTTGGCTTGGTGGCGCATGCTTATGCACTGCTTCCACGACCTGTTCGTATTGATGCGCGCCAGTTACGGCCAGAACTTGCGGGTGAGCAGCGCGGATCGCGTCAGCTTCTTCGCCCATACATCCTGTAACAATCACACGGCCATTTTCAGCGATCGCCTCGCCAATCGCGGCCAGGCTTTCTTCCTTGGCGGAATCGAGAAAGCCGCAAGTGTTGACCAGCACGACGTCAGCCCCGGTGTAATCCGGGCTCATAGCATAGCCATCGGCACGCAGGCGCGTGAGAATACGCTCGGAATCGACCAGCGCCTTGGGGCAGCCGAGTGAGACCATGCCAACTTTCTTGGCTTCGGGTAATTGCGTGACAGTTGTGTTCATAGTTGGCGCGCCCACTACACGAGCGCGCGCAGATACGCTAGCCAGTCTCTATCGGACCGGATTTCGGGGAGGATGTTATGGATCTGTTTGCTGTCAATTGGGTTGGTGTTTTTCTCGCAGCCTTCGCAGGGTTTGTTGTTGGCGGGATATGGTATGGCCCGGTCATGGGCAAAAAGTGGATGGGCGCGGTTGGCCTGACCGAAGAACAGATCAAGGAAGGCAATATGCCGCTGATCTATGGCGGTGCGTTCCTATTCTCGCTGCTCGCCAGCTGGACGTTGGCACACACTTTTCAAAGCTATGCGGATGTCGGCGCTGATTTGTCAGTCGTGGCAAAGATCATGACAGCATTCGGTGCGGCGCTGGGGTTCATTGTCCCGGCCATCGGCACGAATTATCTCTTCAGCCAGAAAAGCAAAGGGCTGTTCTTTATCGACGCGAGCTATTGGCTATTGTTCTATATCGCGATGGGAACGGTGCACGCTTATCTGCCCTAGGGCTTCAGGCGCCATCACCGTTTGTTTCGCCATTCGTGGTCGGGACAATCTCGACCACGACATCGCCCGCCTCAAGTTGCTGGCACTCGTCTTCCCAGAAGCCGAGAACTTTGCCGCCGCGATAGACCCGCAAACCGCGCCCGCCCGAGCTGAGTTCGCTGATGGATTTGCCGGCCTCTTCGGATGTGACCTTGCGTTCGACCAATTGGACGCGGCCGGTGACTGAGGCGAGGTCTGCCAGATAATCTGCGATGTGCGCGCCTTTGGCGCTTCCAGCCAACAGCAACCCGGTAAAGCGCACCGGATTGATCACATTGTTCGCGCCGGCTTGCCGCGCGAGTATCTCGTTATCGTCCGCACGTACGACAACGCTGATCGGCACGTCCGGCGCAAGATGGCGCACCGTCAGCACGATCAGGATCGAAGTGTCATCGCGGCCTGCCGAAACCAGCACGTTCTGCGCTTGCCGGATACGTACAGCTTCTAAAGTGGAATCGCGGGTTGCGTCTGCCGCAATGACGTTGCAGCCGAGCTTTTCCGCCTCTTTCAGCCGTTCTTCGCTTGGGTCCACAACCACGATATTGCGCGCGTCCGTGCCGCGTTCAATCAGTTCATTCACGCTCTCAGAGCCGGAGATACCGAACCCCAGAACGATGATGTGACCTTCGAGGTTTTCCTGAATACGGGCCATGCGCCACTTCTCCCAGCTGCGCTTGATGATGAAATTATAGGCTGTGCCAACGAAAATGAAGAACACTGCAAAGCGGATCGGTGTGACAATGATCGCTTCAACCATGCGCGCACGATCTGTAACCGGTGTGATATCGCCAAAACCGGTCGTTGTGACAGAGATCATCGTGAAATAAACGACATCGAGGAAGCTGACATCGCCATCAACTGCATCCTGAAGTCCGCCGCGATCCCACCAATGGATCAGGACAACAATCGAAAGCAGCAGAAGGGCAAGGCCCAGACGGATGCTGAGGTCGCCCCACACTGGCACATTGACCGCACGCCTTAGGGGCTTGAATCCCTTGCCGCGAACGCGCCTTTGCGGACGAGATGGCACAATTCTGTCGAGCGGCTTTTTCATTCCTGTCGTAGCTCTAATGCCCTTCGAAGCGCTGCGCCAGCCCTGCCAGCGAAGCATGGTGGGTCAGGTCAAGCTGTAGCGGAGTGATGGAGATACAATCTTCGGCGATCGCTTCCAGATCTGTGCCATGATCCGGAGTGTGTTCAATCGCATCCAGCCCAAACCAGTAATAGCGCTGGCCGCGCGGATCGCGCGCTTCGATCACACTGCTGCGATCATAGTCATGAAAGCCCTGGCGAACCACGCGCATTCCCTGAACATCTTCCGGCGCGCGGCAGGGAAAGTTGATGCTGACCAGAGTGCGCGGTTCGAACGGCGCATCAAGCAGCGGCTGAATCGCTCTTGGGCCCCAGTGGCGCGCGGCGGCAAAGCGGTCATCCCAAGCGGGGCGTTCCTGCTTCATCACCTGGCTCATCGCGATCGACTTGATGCCAGCAAGCGCGCCTTCCATCGCAGCGGACACTGTGCCTGAATAGGTAAGGTCATCGCCCAGATTGGCGCCCGCATTGACGCCTGACAGGATCAGATCGGGTGGGCTGTCGAGTACTTGCTTGAGGCCGATGGAGACCGCATCGGTCGGCGTGCCGGTAACTGACCAGCGCCGCGCGCTGTGCTTGCGCAAGCGGACCGGCATGGACAGCGTCAGAGAGTGCCCCGCACCCGTCTGATTGTCCGAAGGCGCGCAGACCCATACATCGTCGCTGAATTGACGCGCGATCTCTTCCAGCACCACGAGGCCGGGGGCATGGATCCCGTCATCATTGGTGACTAATATGCGCATCAGGCCGCTGGCTCCAGCTTGGTCACGCCGCCCATGTAGGGGTGCAATGCTTCGGGCACTGTTACGCTGCCATCGGCGTTCTGGTAATTCTCCAGCACGGCGACCAGCGTCCGCCCGACTGCCAAGCCCGATCCGTTCAATGTATGTACGAATTCGGTCTTCTTATCGCCTTCGGGGCGATAGCGGGTTTTCATCCGCCGCGCCTGGAAATCGCCAGTGTTCGAGCACGAGCTGATTTCGCGATAGGCGCCCTGTCCGGGCAGCCAGACCTCCAGATCGTAAGTCTTGCGCGCGCCAAAGCCCATGTCGCCGGTGCACAGCAAAACCTTGCGATAGGGCAGGTCAAGCGCTTGCAGGATGGCCTCAGCCGCTTCGGTCATGCGTTCATGTTCGGCTTCGCTATCTTCCGGACGAACAATGCTGACCAGTTCGCATTTTTCGAACTGATGCTGACGGATGAAGCCGCGCGTATCCTTGCCCGCCGCACCGGCTTCGCTGCGAAAGCAAAGCGTCAGGCCAGTTAGTCGCATGGGCAGGGCGCTATCGTCGAGAATCTCGCCCATTACCGAAGCGGTTAGGCTGACTTCGGACGTGGGGATCAGCCAGCGATCGTCTGTTGTACGAAAACTATCTTCTGCAAACTTGGGCAGCTTGTCTGTGCCGTACATGGCTTCATCGCGCACCAGCACCGGTGGATTGCATTCGGCATAGCCATATTCGCGGGTTTGCCGGTCGAGCATGAACTGGCCCAGTGCGCGGTGCAGCCGTGCCATGTCGCCACGCAGGAATGTGAACCGCGCGCCGGAAATCTTTGCGCCGGTGTCGAACTCCATGCCGAGATCGGGGCCGATATCCGCATGCTCCTTCGGCTTGAAGTCAAAGCTGCGCTTTTCGCCCCAAGTTGATACTTCGACGTTGTCGTTCTCGTCAGCGCCATCGGGCACATCGTCAGCCGGCAGGTTTGGAATGACTGCAAGCATATCCTCCAACTGCTTGTCTGCGGCGCGTGAAGTTTCTTCAAGGGCGGGCAGCGTCTCCTTCAGCTCGGATACTTCGGCTTTAAGCGCGTCGGCGGTTTCTTTGTCGCCTTTGCCCATGGCCTGACCGATCAGCTTTGATGCTTCGTTTCGGCGGTTCTGCGCTTCTTGCAGGCGCGTCGCGGAGGCACGGCGAACCTCGTCGGCTTCGATCAGCTTGGCGGATACAGGCTCTAGCCCGCGCCGCACCAGCTTTGCGTCAAAGGCTTCCGGGTTCTCTCGGATAAATCGGATATCATGCATGGGCAGCGCCTATGCACGAGGCCAGAATGCATTTCCAGTGATTAGCGCGCGAACCGGACTTGCTGCACAATGATTGCGGCCCTGACCCGCAAGATGCAGGTCAGGGCCACAGGGAGAGCTGGTGGTATTGGCACTCGCCTAGAAGCGGATCTCGCCAGTCACGAAGACCCGGCGCGGATCGCCATAGAAGCCGGTCAGCGTTCCTTCGAGGCCCAGCGTTGACGCGAGGGGCGCTCCGCCTGTTCCGCCTGCGACGAAGTTGTATCCTGCGACGATATAGCGCTTGTCGAAGATGTTCTTGATATGCGCGCCGATCGAGAAACGATCGGAATCGTCCGTATATACGATGCTGGCATCGACCAGGACAAAGCCGTCTTGGTCAAGGAACGGGTTAGGCACTTCGAACTGGCTCGTATCCGAGCGCAGCGAAGCCGAGCTCAAGATGTCGACCATGCCCGTCGCAATCGGCAGGCCGAGGTTGAAGCCCATATGGCCAGTGATATCCGGCGTATTCTGGAACACGCGCTGATCTGCCACATCGTTGCCGAATGCGTCGATGAAGGTGTTGAACTTGGCATCAAGAACACCGAGTGACCAATTGATACCGAAACGGCTGCCATCGCCGGCGAAGTCTTCTGCGACCAATGCATTGCCTTCGAACTCGAAGCCATTCACATCCGCGCTTGCTGCGTTCGACGTAATCCCGATGAAACTGTCATTGATACCGTCACCATTGGTGTCGACACCGACTGAACCGGGGATCTGCACATCGTCATACTGGCTCAAGAATCCAGCCAGGCTAACATTCACCCGGCCATCGGCCAGCGAAGCTTTCCAGCCCAGTTCGAAGCTGTCGACGGTTTCAGGTGCGAAGCGCAGGAATTCAAACTGATCGTCAAAATCAATGTCGCCATCGCCATCAAGATCAGGCGCGGCACTGGTCTGACCGCGCGGATCGAAACCGCCGCCCTTGAAGCCACGCGAGTACGTGAAGTAGATATTGTTATCGTCATTCGGCTTGAACGCGATGGACGCACGCGGTGTGAATTCCTTGAAGGTCTCACTGCCGTTGAAGTCACTTGTTACGGCGATCGGGATTGCCGGGCTGTTGGGAACGAACAGATCCGAGAAACCGCCGATAAATGTCGTGCGCAACACACGGCTGGTGCGTTTGTCACTGGTGTAACGGCCGCCTAACGAAAGGCTGAGCCTGTCAGTCAGATCATAGGTGAAATCACCGAAGATCGACCATGTTTCCGTCTCGACATCGCCCAATGTTTGCGCATTGAGGCCCGGCAGGCTGATCAGAGCGCCAGTGGTGAATAGCGCAACGTCAAATGCGGTGAACGCGTTCGCGTCCAGATAGTACGCACCGAGTACGCCGGACAGACGATCGCCCTCGTAAAGCAGCTGCAATTCCTGGCTGAACTGGTCGTTCTCGTAGATCGCGGGAACATCAAGGTCTGCTCCGGGAAGGCTGTCGAAGTCGATGGGCGTGGTCGAGCTGTCTTCGCGATAACCGGTGATCGTTTTAAGCGTGATCGTGTCGCTGACTTCGTAGCTGATCGAGAGCGAACCGCCGTAGGCCTCCACTTCCTGGTCAACAACGTTGAGGCCCGCACGGGTATCGTATGGGTCATCAAGCACTGGAGCGCCTGTAAACAGGCTGTCGATCAAGCGACCGCCCTGGCGCGCTTCGCTATTGTCTTTGATGTAATCGCCAGACAGGCGCACAAACAGCGGGCCGGTTTCCAGCTCAATCGTGCCGCGCGCGGCCCAAACATCCTTGTTATAGTTCTCTGTGCCGAGATTGAGGTTGTCACCAAAACCACCGCGCGAAAGCCGCGCGCCGCTGGCTCCGATGCGCAAGCTGTCGCTGACAGGAAGCGCGGCAGAGACGACGAGGTCGGCCTGATCGTATGAGCCATAGGTGCCGCGAAGCTTGAACTCAGGGGTGTCGGGCAAGCGGACGGTGACATATTTGATCGCGCCGCCAATTGTATTGCGGCCGTAGAGTGTGCCTTGCGGACCGCGCAGGACTTCGATGCGCTCCACATCATAGACGTCCAGAACTGCGGCTTGCGGTCGGTTGAGGTAAACGTCATCGACATAGAGGCCCACACCAGCTTCGAAGCCGGCAACCGGATCTTGCTGTCCAACACCGCGAATGAATGCAGTCAGCGTGGTATTGGTGCCGCGGCTGACTTCCAGAGTGAGGTTGGGCACCTCTTGCGCGATCTCGGTGATTTCCAGCGTCCCGCTGCGTTCCAATTGCTCGCCCGAAACGGCGGTGATGGAGAGCGGGACATCGGTAAGGCGTTCCTCACGGCGGCGTGCAGTGACGATGATAACATTGCCGCTATCGTCGGTGCTCGCTTGCGGGGCGCTTCCCTCGGTTTCCTGCGCAAGGACAGGTGCGGCCGTTAGCGCAATGGTTGCGCATCCAGCCATCCATAGGGCGTGCTTGATGACCCCCAATTGCTTTGCGCTCATGTGGGCGCCCATGTGGTGATTGATCGAGCCCGGATTTCGCATTTTTCTCTCTCCCTGAAAAACTTGGGGACTCAATATTGAAAGTTGAACCACCTTTCAAGTTTATTGTTGCGCACTGGGGATGTACATTGGTATCAAGACGGGGGAGCAGGGGGACGCACCATCGAACGGCCAGAACAAGCTTTGGACAAGACACCGCGCACGGAACGGGGCCGAAAGACTCTGAGAAAGCTGCTTGATGCGGCTGCGGACGAGTTCGGCGAAAGGGGTTTCCACGAAGCCTCGATCAGCTCGATCACGCGCCGGGCGGGCGTGGCTCTGGGAAGTTTCTACACCTACTTTGACAGCAAAGAAGCGCTGTTTCAGGCGCTGGTTGCCGACATGAGCGAGGCGGTAAAGGTCAGCGCGCGCAAAGCGATCACTCCGGCCATGTCTCCGTTGGAAATCGAACGTGCCGCCTTGGCCGCGTTTCTAGATTTTTCGACCGAGCACAAAGAGATTTATCGCATTATCGATGAAGCGGAATTCGTCGATCCGGCGAGCTATCGGATACACTATGAAACAATCGCGAAACTCATCGAACAGCGCCTTGCAGCCGGTACCGCAGCGGGCGAATTTCGCACCGGTTTGGGCGAAGTTCACGCCTGGGCCTTGATGGGGATGAATGTCTTTGTTGGCCTGCGCTTTGCGATATGGGGCGAGGGCAATCGAACGCCGGAAGAGGTCGCTGCGACTGTCAATGACATGCTAGCCAATGGGATTGCCCGAAAAGGCCAGAGCTAGGCTGTTTCGACAACGGTTAGTTTGCCAGGATTGCCCCGAGCCTTGCAAGCCATCCTTTGATCGCAGCGCCATCGGATGCACGCACTTCACGCGGGCATTCCAGGCAATAGGCCTGAACCCCTTGCACCATTGTCAATCGTTCAAGATCGCCTAGCGCGCGTGAGACCTGGCCGGTCTGCTGCCGCGCGAGCACGGCGAACATATCACCGGCAGGCGCGCGAGCTTCCGAACTGTTCGTCAGTATCTGGCGGATCAGCGAATCGTAGCCAGTTTCTGCGCTTCCCAGCCGTTTGGCATGCCAGCCATTGTCTTCCAGACCCGCTTCTTTGGCGGCCCATTCGAGCGCCTCTTGCAGCCCGCCGAACTGGTCAACCAATCCAAGCTGGCGTGCAGTTCCGCCGTCCCAGACGCGGCCTTGCCCGATCTCGTCCACCCGCGCAGCGTCCATTCCGCGTCCCTCAGCGACCTGGTTCAGGAAATCGCGGTAGCTGTCTTCTACGCTCGCTTGCAGAATGGCATCCACTTCAGGCGTGAAGCCATCGAAGATATCCGGCTGGCCAGACAGCGGCGTGGTTCGGATCCCGTCCGCATTGATGCCGAACCGTTCGGCTGTGCCTTCGAACGTCGGAATAACCGAGAATACACCGATCGAGCCGGTTACTGTCTCTGGCTGAGCGAAAATCCGGTCTCCGGTTGAAGCGATCGCATAGCCAGCGCTCGCTGCGATGTTCGCCATCGATACCACGATGGGAATATCCTTATCCTTGTGACGCAAAATCGCGCGACGGATCTGCTCCGATCCGGTCATGGTGCCGCCCGGCGTGTCGATGCGGACAACCAGCGCCGCCAGATCATCATTCAAGGCATTGTCGAGCAGTTCAGCAATCCGGTCTCCGCCGGCGGTTCCAGGGCCCGCTTCACCGTCAGCAACATTGCCGGCGATTGTAACGATACCGATCGCCCGGCCACTTCGATCCTCACCAACATCAGCGAGATATGGCCTGAGGCCGGTCGATGCAAAGGCGCCCGGCATGTCGTTCCAGCTGTCCTTGCCGGCCAATTCCGCCACGCGGTCTCCCCATTCAACTCGGCTGCCAATCTTGTCGACCAGACCAGCGTTCAGAGCCGCTGTGGCAAGATCTCCATTGGCTGATTGGATCCACTCAACCGGGTCCGACGTCACGCGTTCAAGGTCAGCCGCTGGCCGCGCTTTCTTCACATTGGCTTGCCATTCTTCCCACAGGGATGCGAGCAGGCCGCCGATGTTCTCTCGTGCTTCGGGCGATAGAGTATTGCGGGAATAAGGCTCTGTCGCGGCCTTGAATGTGCCAACCCGGTAGATCCGCGCGTTAACGCCATACTCTTCGAGCAGATCACCAAACATCAGGAAGGACCCGCCAGGCCCCGCTGCGATGGCGCCGCCCAATGGATCAACCCATACCTCGCTCGCGTTCGCAGCCAGATGCAACGCGTCGTCTGAATATGCCAGCGCATAGGCAACAACCGGCTTTTCCGCCGCGCGAACCCGCGCCAACGCCTCCCCGATTTCCTGCATATGGACCTGTCCACCGCCCAGAAAGCGCGAGAGATCGAGCGCGACCGCTTTGATACGATCATCGCCCGCGGCTGCGTCAATCGCGCGGACAAGCTCGTTTACTTCAAATTCGGTGACAGGCGCTTGCTGGCTGATCAACGCCTGGATCGGATCGATGACCGCGCGTTCCTCGACAACATAGCCGTCCAGTTCAAGCAGCAATGCGCCATCGCGAACCATGCCGGGGCTAGGGCGCGCAGACAGGATCGCAAACAGCATCGCAAAGAACAGCAGCATAAACAGCAGAACCAAGCCATCCTTGATCCCGACCAGAAGCCGCCAAACCTTGCCTGCAAAACTCATATTGTCATCTTTCAATCGTGTGCTGTGTACATAAACTAGGGCGCGCGCTGCAAAGTTCCACCTTCTTTCGCCGAATATGCCGTCGAGTGCGCAATATCGCTCGTTCAACAGCTTGAGCGGTGGATTGTGCCGATTCAGGCTGGACGGTTGGATAAATCCAACTTAAAGGGCGCCATATGCACGATTTGCTCCTTGAAATTGAACAATTCTGCCAGCGAAATGACATGTCGGAGACGCGTTTCGGCGAGCTGGCGATGAACGACAAGCCGTTCGTGTCGCAATTGAAGGCAGGCCGTGATTTGCGCGGCAGCACAGCCACGAAGTTGCGCGAATTCATGGCCGGATACGAGGCCAATCAACCTGCCGCGGCTGACAGTTCGGGCAGGTTTCCAGCCGGGCGAATGGCGTTTCCGCATCGCGGATTGCTGGGCATCGGACATCTGGAGCGCCACGAGATTCTCTATGTGCTGGATCAGGCGGAACAATGGATCCGGCTGAACCGCCAGCGGAGCAAGCACTGCGATCTGCTGTCAGGCCTGACCATCATCAATGCCTTCTTCGAAAATTCAACGCGAACGCTGCTGAGCTTCGAAATCGCGGGCAAGCGCCTGGGCGCGGATGTTGTCAATATGCATGCCGCGCAATCGAGCGTGAAGAAGGGTGAGACGCTGATCGACACGGCAATCACTTTGAATGCCATGCGCCCTGATGCGATTGTTATCCGCCATGCTTCCAGCGGCGCGACCCAGTTGATTGCTGACAAGGTCGATTGCCCGGTGCTCAATGCCGGTGATGGCCAGCACGAACACCCGACGCAGGCACTGCTGGATGCGCTCGCGCTGCGACATGCCTTGCAGGCGCGCGGTGAGACGGCGGAGGATTTCACCGGGCTCACGATCACGATATGCGGGGACATTCTGCACAGCCGTGTCGCGCGCTCCAACCTTCTGTGTCTGCAAGCTCTCGGAGCGACTGTACGCTTGTGCGCTCCTCCCGCGCTTATGCCGGCAAATGTCGAGGCGATAGGGGCAGAGCCGTTTCATGATTTCGATGCAGCGCTGTCGGGCAGTGATGTGGTGATGATGCTGCGTTTGCAGACTGAGCGAATGCAAGGGCAGTTCATCCCTTCCGCGCGCGAATATCATCATTTGTACGGCCTGACCGAAGAACGATTGAAGCGCGCGGCGCCAGATGCGCTGGTGATGCATCCGGGGCCGATGAACCGGGGTGTGGAGATCGACAGCGATGTGGCGGACATGATCGATCGTTCAATCATCACACGGCAGGTTGAAATGGGCGTTGCGGTACGCATGGCATGCCTTGATATCCTGACGCGCGAGAGGCGCGGTGTGGAGGGCTGGGCATGAAGCAGGCTTCACCCATCACGATTGCGAACGGACGCGTCGTTAGTGGCGAGGGCGTGAAAGAGGGCGCGGTCCGCCTGGCGGCCGGGCTGATCGATGCGCTAGGCGATATCGCATCGCAAGATGGCGACGAGATCATCGATGCGAAGGGGCGGGTGATCGCTCCGGGGCTGGTCGATCTGAGTGTATTCGCTGTCGACAAGCCCGCGTTCCATTTCGGCGGGATTACACGCGCGGCTTTGATGCCAGACCAATCCCCCCCGCTCGATCTGCCGAGCCGGGTCAGCTATATCGCGAAGAGCGGGAAGCCAGACCTTTGGGTCCATCCGCTCGCGGCAGCCACACGAGACTTGGGCGGTCAGCAATTGGCAGAACTGGGCCTGATGAAAGAGGCCGGCGCGCGCGGCGTTTCGACCGGTCGCGGCTGGATCGCAGACAGCGGCGTGATGCTGCGGTTGATGCAATATGCCGCGATGCTGGACCTGGTCGTGGTGAGCCATGCCGAGGATAGCGGCTTGGCCGGAGATGCCGCTGCGACGGCTGGCGAAATGGCGAGCCGGCTGGGATTGCCCAGCGCACCCGCCGAAGCCGAAGTGCTGGCGGTGGCGCGCGACATCGCGCTGGCCGAGATGAGCAGCGCGCGACTGCATATCCGCCAGGTTACCACCGCAGCTGCGCTTGATCTGGTGCGCGCGGCGAAGGCGCGCGGCGTTGCTGTTACCGCAGGTGTAACACCGGCGCACTTTATGCTCTCAGACTTGGCGACCGCTGAATTTCGCACGTTTGCTCGGCTTTCGCCTCCCTTGCGCAGCGAGCCTGATCGTCAGGCGGTCATAGCGGCGATTGCAGACGGGACGATTGACGTGATCGCTTCAGGGCATGATCCGCGCGGGCCCGAGGACAAGCGCCTGCCGTTTTCCGATGCCGAACCCGGCATGGCGGGGGCGGAGACCCTTTTGCCGCTGACGATGACATTGGTGCGCGATGAAGTGATTGATCTTGGTCGCGCTTTTGCGCTTCTGGCCGGCAATCCGGCGAAGATCCTGGGCGTTGATGCGGGCGAGATTACCCCCGGATATCAGGCGGACATCGCGTTAATCGATCCTGAGAAGCCTTGGATAGTCGATAGCGCCAAAATGTCTGCTAGCGCCGGCAACACGCCGTTTGACAAGCAGCCGATGCAAGGCCGCGCAACCGCGCTTTGGAAAGGCGGGATGCGGCTGTTCTAGCCAACAAAGCAAAACCCCCGAGCGCCTTCGCACCCAGGGGTTATTCTCGCTGGAGAGAGAAGCTCTTGGTTAGCGTGAAGCCAAGCGAACACCGCGATCAATTGCGCCTGGCAGCGGGCTGCTTTCGGCATGTGCGATGCAGCCGGCACCACCGGCCTTTACAGTTGCACACATCGAAGCCGCACCACGCGCGCTAAAGCCAGCGGCGGCTACACGGTAGTAGGTTTTGCCATCGACTTCAGCCTGGGTGATCACCAGATCGCGGCCGTCAAGCTGTGAATGGCGGCTTTGATAGATCGACCATGCACGCTCGGCTGCGTCACGTGTGTAGAAGCTGCCAAGCTGGACAAGATGCGTGCCATCGGTGGCGTTGCTTGTCGCTGCCATTCGGCGTTGTGAGGTGTTGGCCGCCCAACGCGAGGCAGGTTTGCGATCTGCCGCTTGATAGTTGGCGGGCAATTCCTGAACCACCGGGTTCGAAACCACGCGTGCGGTAGCGACCTTAGGTGTTGGCGCATAGGCCACCTGAACTTGCTCAGCAGGTGCAACCTTCTCCGGTTGAGCGGGTGCTGCGATCAGAGTCGAAACAACATTCGCGTCAACTGCGGCCAGTTCGGTGCTTTGTGTGTCTGCAACCGCCACCTGAGGTTCGACTGCATCTTGTGCAGCTTGTGCAACCATCACATCCTGGCTCGGGAAGTTGCCCAAAGCGAGCTGAATGGGTTGACCAGCATCATATGTTGGCGTGACATCAAGCAGTTTTGCGACGCGCGTTTGGAATGCTTCCGGGCGGGTCTGTTCTGCCCATTCGGCGATGCGTTCTGAAACCAGATTGGCCGGCACATCTTCGGCAGCCATCACACGAGCCGCGCGCCAGTCGCCCGACAGGGCATAGGCGTAGGCCAGATTCTGGCGAACCTTGGCTGTGTTCTGACCACCGCGAAGTGCATTGCTGAGAACGCGAACGCCATCACGTGGTTCGCCCGCCAGAGCAAGTGCCAGACCGCGGTCAGCGTGATCGAGCTGGCCTTCATACTGGTCCAGAATGCGGATCGCTTCGGCATTGTTGCCTTGTGCAGTCTGCGCCAGCGCATAGCTCAGAACCGTGCGGTTGTCGGTGTCGCCAAGAGCAAGCGCGTCACCAAAACTTGTCGCCGCAGCCTGGAACCGGCCGGCTTCAAGGTAGGCCGCACCAAGCAGGGCACGGTTTGACGCATTGCGTGGATCGGCCAAGACAGCGGCTTCCGCATACTCAACCGCTTTGGCAGCCTTGCCCTTTTCAATCGCAGCCTGCGCCTTTGCAAGCGAAGCAGAAGCGGGCGGCGCGGCAGAAGTCGTGCAACCGGCAAGTGCGACGCTGACCAGCGCGGTGCTGAGTGCGAGTGCAATCTTTGGCGTGTTGTGTGCGGTCTTGCTCATGAGGGCTTTCCCTTACTCTTGCTCAAATCACTCAATGCTGCGGCATTTGCGCAGCAAGAGCGTCCAGTTCCTTGATCTCGTTCAGAAGCGAATCGAGAGCATCAGTCACAATCTGCTGTGCGCTTTGACCCTTGATGGTCGAAGCCAGGCGCAGTTTGAGGTGACGCTCTGCATCCAGGCGCAGCGTGAATGCCGCGCGTTTGCCTTGTTTGAGAGCGCTCTTGCGAACCGCTGTTGTATTGGCGGGTGCGGCGATCTTTTTGGCTAGCGTCAGAAACGGTGCGTCATCTGCATCGTTCGAGGCCGGTGAAATCGGCACGACATTGGACAGCTCATCGCCGCCCATATCGTTCCAGCCCAGATCTTCGAGCGCTTCTGCGGTGGCAGTTGCGATCGGCAGTCCTGATTGCGGACGCATGGCGGGCTTTGCGCCACCTTTGCGTGCAAGCAGCGACTGATTGAGAGAGGCGAATGTGGCTTCAGACATGGCCAGCGCCTCCGCTTACTGTGCTACGCGGCGGCCGAAACCGCCAGCCGGACGATGTGCGCTTGCAACTTGCGGCTGTGTGCCTGGGGCTGCGAATACGGTGCGGCGGAAGTTCTTCTCAAGACGATCCGAGATGTATTTCCAAAGCGCGGTCATTTCTGCAGCGCTGCGGCCCTCCGGATCGACTTCCATGACTGTGCGGCCATCGATCATTGATGCAGCAAAGTCTGTGCGGTGGTGCAGAGTGATCGGAGCGACAGTGCCATGCTGTGACAAGGCAACCGCAGCTTCCGAAGTGATTTTTGCTTTCGGGGTTGCTGCGTTGACTACGAATACCAGCGGTTTGCCGGCACGTTCACACAGATCAACCGTCGCACCAACAGCGCGCAGATCGTGCGGGCTTGGGCGAGTTGGCACAACAATCAGTTCAGCAACGCTAATCACTGACTGGATCGCCATTGTAATTGCGGGTGGTGTGTCGATCACTGCAAGCTTGAAGCCCTGCTGGCGCAGAACCTGAAGATCGTTGGCAAGACGCGCTACTGTTGTTTGAGCAAAAGCAGGATATTCCGCTTCGCGCTCGTTCCACCAATCAGCCAGCGAGCCCTGTGGATCGATATCGATAAGTACGACTGGCCCGGCGCCTGCGCGCTGTGCCTGTACGGCAAGGTGCCCTGACAGGGTAGTTTTACCCGATCCGCCCTTCTGCGATGCTAATGCTAGTACTCGCAACGCCTTAATCCCCCTGGTTAGCCCTTAGGTTGGTGCCGCAAATGCGACTTCTGGATAGGGGGATCGCAGGATACCGTTATTTTTAGGTTAACGTGGACCGATTGGTTGGCTCTTTGCTTGTGCCGAAAGCCTGTTAAGCTGGCTTCCGAAAAAGGGGCAAAGGGAGATTCTTGTGGCCGATCAAGCGGTAACTCCGGATTTGGAGGCGGCTGCGCCCGCCCGGCTTGCAGAGCGTATCGGCAGCCTTGATCTGATGCGCGGGATTGCCGTGCTGGGTATTCTGGCTGCGAACATTGTCGCCTTCGGGCAGCCGTTTAGCGCTTACATGTTCCCTGAAACATTCCTTGTTCCCGCTGGAGACGAAGGCGGCTGGATGTGGATCGCACAATTTGTGCTGATCGACGGAAAGATGCGCGGGATATTTACAGTCCTGTTCGGCGTGGGGCTGTATCTGTTTATGGAGCGGGCCTGGGCAAGGGGGCAAACGCGCTGGCTGCAAGCGCGGCGGTTGTTCTTCCTGATGTTGTTCGGAATGGCGCATTTCTTCTTCATCTGGCGCGGTGACATTCTGTTCTACTACGCTGTGATTGGCTTCATCGCGCTATTGTGTTTGGGCTGGAGCCCCAAGGACCAGCTCAAGGTGGGGCTGCTCGGCTATTTTGCCGGCGCAATATTTTATGCGCTCATGATGTTGCCGTTGCACTTTATCGCAGACACGTCATTCGGCCAGAATGTGGCAATGGCTGAAACCCGCGTGGGGCTTGAAGAAGGCAAGCAAGAGGCGCTTGCCGATGATGTGATCGAATCCGGGCTGAAGCAAACAGGCGATTACATCGGGTTTGTCGAGCACCGCTTTTCAGAGCACTGGTTCGAGCCACTCACCAACGTACTGTTCTTCGGACTGGAATCGCTGCCGCTGATGCTAATCGGGATGGGGCTTTATCGGCTCGGCTTCTTCAATGGAGGTATTGATCCGGGTCGGATGCGGTTCTGGGGCTGGATCGGCTTTATAGGAGGCGGGGTGCTGCACCTATTGATCGGCCTATGGGTCCAATCGATCGGATTTACCTATTATGGCACGCTCGCGGCATTCGTGGGGGTCAGTCCACTACCGCGCCTGATGATGGTGCTTGGGATCATGGCCTTGCTGGCCGTCTACGGGCCAGGCTGGAAGGGTTGGCTCGCGCAACGCTTTGCTGCGGCCGGGCGCGCAGCGTTCACAAACTACCTCGGCACATCGATTCTGATGCTGCTTGTATTCCATGGCTGGGCGCTGGGTCTGTTTGGTGAGCTCAATCGACCTCAGCTCTATCTGGTCGTTCTGTCCGCATGGATTGTCATGCTGGCGTGGTCCAAGCCGTGGCTCGAGCGTTATCGCTACGGTCCGCTTGAGTGGCTGTGGAGATGTCTGACCTATGGGAAGATGTTTCCGTTGAAGAGGTGACCGTAGTCCACAGGCAGGCACCTTTCTCCTTGCTATTGAGAATAATTCGCATATTCTCGTTTTTGCGAATCACTCGCAGGAGATTGCTGTCCGATGTACGTTTGCATCTGCAATGCGATTAAAGAGGCTGACTTGCGTCAGATGGCGCGCAAAACGTCCGGCGATGCGGAAGCGGCCTATGCGGCCTTGGGGAAAAGGCCCAATTGCGGAACCTGCCTGAGCGATGCGGATGCGATCCTGTTTGAAGAGCGCGAACTCAGTTGCAAATCAGTCGCAGCATAAGCTGACTGCGTGCTAGTGATTATCGCTCGCAAGTAGCGGAAATCCGACAACTTTTTATGGTATCGCCTTGTCCGCGAGGCGCGCTTGGGGCATATATGCGCTTAATCGGTCTCATATAGGAGTATCGCCATGAAGGGCGACGCAACAGTCATCGAATATCTCAACAAGGCGCTCACGAACGAACTGACCGCGATCAATCAATATTGGTTGCATTATCGCGTGCTTGACGATTGGGGCGTGACGAAACTTGCCGCTTACGAGCGCAAGGAATCGATCGAAGAGATGGAGCACGCCGATGAGCTGGCGGCACGCGTATTGTTCCTGAACGGGCTGCCCAATTTTCAAGCGGTTCACAAACTGCGCGTGGGCGAGACAGTCGAAGAAATTCTAAAAGCGGATATGGCGCTTGAAGAAGACGCGATCCCCCTGCTGCGCGATGCGGTGGAATATTGCGAGAAGGTGCGCGACTATGTGAGCCGCGATCTATTTGCGAAGATCCTCGACGCTGAAGAAGAGCACGTTGATTTCCTTGAAACCCAGTTCGACATGATCGAGCGGATGGGTCTGGAAAATTATGTGCAGCTTCAAAGTCAGGCGGCTGGCGAGGGCTGACGCTTACCTGCGAAGAGAGCTGGCGTTGAAGCTCAGCCCTTCGGGTCGAGATCAGGGGTTTCCTGGGTTTCCGGTTCGGTGGCACGTTGGAAGCGCGCAGCCACCATCGTCTCCCGCGCGAAGTTGACTAGGCCTGTGAACAGCAGGGCCATCGTCAGGATCCATGCCACCGCAGTCAATGTCCCGATCTGAGGCTTGATGAAAGCGCTGATAAACAACAGCGCAATCACAACCGAAATCGTCAGCGCGGCAGAGGTGCTGAACATCACTGCACGTTGCGCCAGTTGGCGGCGATGCCGCAGCCATTTCAATTCGTGTTCGGCGGTCGGGTTCTCTTTTCCGCGCATGCGCGCTTCGAGCCGTTCGATCCGCTCCGCAACCCAGATCAGCCGTGTCATCATCACATTCATGATCGCGCCAATACCGGCAAGCAAGAATGCCGGCGCAAGGCTTAGCCGCACAATTTCCTGCACCCGCAGCGTGCTTGATGTGCGCTCGAGCAAATCGCTTGCGATATTGCCGCCGCCCGCGGCCAGCAGGTCAAATACAATCATGTTTTCCCCGAGCTGCCACTGTAATTGCCGCCGCCACCGCGATTGGCGTTATACGGGTTCTTGGGGCTCTTCAACACGACCCGAACAGGAACCGCATCAAAGCCCAAATGTTTGCGGATGGAGTTCACCAGATAGCGTTCGTAGCTGGTGGGGAGCGATTCCAGCCGCGTACCGAACACCACGAAGCGCGGAGGTCGCGTACCGGCCTGCGTAATGTAACGCAGCTTGATCCGGCGGCCGCCCGGTGCTGGCGGCGGATTTGCCTCCATCGCATCGTCGAACCAGCGATTGAGTGCAGCGGTGGGAACACGTTTGGACCAGCTTTCGCGGATCTCGAACGCCGCGCGTAGCATGTCGTCCAAGCCCTTGCCGGTCTTCGCGCTGACTGCAAACAGCGGCAAGCCACGTACCTGCGCCAAGCCATCGTCCAGCGCTCCGCGAATGCCGTTGAACAGGGACGAAGGGTTCTCCGCGACATCCCACTTGTTGATCGCAATCATCAAAGCGCGGCCTTCTTGCAGCACCATGTCCGCGATCTTCAGATCCTGATGCTCCAGGCCTTGAGTCGCATCGAGCAGCAGCACGACCACTTCGGCAAAATCGACCGCGCGGCGCGCGTCGGCCACCGAGAGCTTTTCCAGCTTTTCGGTTACATTGCGCTTCTTGCGCATGCCGGCGGTGTCGATCAGTCGGATTTCGCGCTCGCCCGGATCGTCCGGCCCTGCCTTGGGGTCAGTCCATTTCCAGTCGATCGCAATGGAATCGCGGGTGATCCCTGCTTCCGGACCGGTCAGCAGGCGATCCTCGCCCAACAGCCGGTTGATCAAAGTGGATTTACCTGCATTCGGCCGCCCGACAATCGCCAGCTTGAGCGGGCCGAGCGGTGTCTCCTCACCCTCGCTCGCGGCGAATTTGGCAGCTTCCTCAGCCGCCTCGGATTTGGTTCCGATAATGGGCCACAGCGCGCCGAACAGGTCTGCAATACCCTCGCCATGTTCAGCAGACAGCGGAACCGGTTCGCCCAGTCCCAGAGAATAGCTTTCATAGACGCCGGCCTCGCCAGCTTTGCCCTCAGCCTTGTTGGCCACCAGCACTACAGGCACTTCCTGCTCGCGCAGCCAGCGTGCGATCTCTTCGTCGAGCGGGGTCAGGCCTGCACGCGCATCAATCACGAACATCGCTGCATCTGCGCCTTCGATGCTGACTTCTGTCTGCATCCGCATCCGGCCGGGCAGGGTGTCCGGGTCTTCGTCTTCCCACCCAGCGGTATCGACCACAGTAAAAGTCATTCCCGCGACTTCTGCATCACCCATGCGCCGGTCACGCGTGACGCCCGGCTGGTCATCGACCAGCGCGAGTTTCTTGCCCACTAGCCGGTTGAACAGCGTGGACTTTCCGACATTGGGTCGGCCGATGATGATGACTTCGGGTTTCATTGCGCTGCTGCCAATTGGCCCTTGCCGGCCGCAATGGCAAGCAAGAGCGCGTGCTTAATCTTGTGTTTCGTCTTTTCGGGCCACCGGCGGATTGTCGCCCAGATCCTCGAACCAGGCTTCGACCGGACCGGTCAGCTTGATCGTCAACGGGTTACCTTTGCGGTCGACCGTCTTGCCTGCCTGCACGCGGACCCAACCTTCGGAAATGCAATATTCCTCAATGTCGGTGCGCACACGATCCTTGAACCTGATGCCGACGCCGCGCTGCAATTGCTCGCCGTCGAAATACTCGCTGCGGGGATTGACCGACATGCGGTCAGGCGGGGTATCGTTCTGTGTCTCTTCAGTCATGCTGCGCGCCTTTAAAGCCGACTTGCCCTACTAACAAGCCAGTTCCGCTTGCCCTTTTGCGCCCGCCCGACTAATGGCGCACCCCTACATGCGTCGCAGGTTACTGCGCGCACGGCTTCGTTCGGGCTAGCGGGCGTGGCGGAATTGGTAGAC
>FYBJ01000232.1_pt1 | contig 64234 bp, 67 predicted proteins | sample 1134611 | NCBI WGS metagenome assembly FYBJ01 (sample SAMEA104116008, study PRJEB20421) | marine metagenome | isolation source: marine
GCGCCCTACTACGCCCTCTTCGGCTGGGCCCCCGGCAGCGGCCTCAGCGCCGACACAGTGCCCGGTGCCAATACGATCTGGACAGCGCCGGAAGGAGCGAAGCTCACCACCGACACCCCCGTGACCCTCACCTGGGACAACGGCGCGGGCCTGACCTTCACCCGCGAGATTTCGGTCGATGACCGCTACATGTTCAATGTCACCCAGTCGGTCACCAACACCGGCGCCGCCGCCGCCACGCTCGCCCCCTATGGCATTATCGCGCGCCACGGCCTGCCCGACGATCTCAAGAATTTCTTCATCCTTCACGAGGGTGGCATCCGTATGGTCGACGGCGAACTGACCGAGACCAATTATGACGATTTCGAGCCCTCCAGCGCCTTCGAGACCATCAAGGCCGAAACCCGCGGCTGGACCGGCATCACCGACCACTACTGGATGACCACGCTGATCCCGTCGACCAGCACGGGCTTTGACATCTCCACTTTCCGCGACACCCGTCGCGACATCTACCAGACCACGGTCAGGCAGCCCGCCGTCACCCTCGCCCCCGGCCAGAGCGCCGAGGTCGCGACCCAGCTCTTCGCTGGCGCCAAGGACTGGGAAGCTATTCGCGGCTACCAGGAGGCAGGCGTCGACAAATTTGACGACAGCATCGACTGGGGCTGGTTCTTCTTCCTGACCAAACCGATCTTCAAACTGCTGCACTGGCTCAACAGCGTCATCGGCAATATGGGCTGGTCGATCATCCTGCTCACACTGATCATCAAGGCGGTTCTGATGCCGCTGGCCTACAAATCCTATGTCTCCATGGCCAAGATGAAAGAGCTTCAGCCTCAGATGGAGAAGATCAAGGAGCGCGCCGGCGACGACCGGCAGGCCCTGCAAAAGGAGATGATGACGCTCTACAAGAAGGAAAAGGTGAACCCCGCCTCGGGCTGTCTGCCGATTCTGCTACAGATCCCGATCTTCTTCTCGCTCTACAAGGTGATCTTCGTGACGCTCGAACTGCGCCACGCGCCCTGGATCGGCTGGATCAGGGATCTGTCCGCCCCCGACCCCTCGTCGCTCTACAATCTCTGGGGAATTCTGCCCTGGGACGCGCCGACGCCAGGCTCGATCCTGGCGCTGATCTTCATCGGCATCCTGCCGCTCTTGCTTGGCATCTCCATGTGGCTTCAACAGAAGCTGAACCCCTCGCCCACCGATCCCACGCAGAAGATGATCTTTGCCTGGATGCCCTGGGTCTTCATGTTCATGCTGGGCAGCTTTGCCAGCGGCCTCGTGGTCTACTGGATCGCCAACAACACGATTACCTTCATCCAGCAATACGCGATCATGCGCAGCCAGGGGTACAAGCCAGACGTCTTCGGTAACATCATGTCCAGCTTCAGGAAACCGCCCAATCCGGATGACAAGAAATGACACCGCCCCGCGTCCGGGCGCTCTGGCGCCACCCGATCAAGGGTCACGGGCGCGAGGCGCTTGACAGCGTGACGCTGATCAAGGGCCGGACGATCCCCTGGGACCGCCGCTGGGCCGTGGCCCATGAAGCCGCCCAGACAGATGGCACCGGGTGGGCACCCTGCGCCAACTTCTCGCGCGGCTCCAAGGTGCCCGCGCTGATGGCAATCAACGCCGCCACGGATGAAAGTGCCGGCACAGTCACGCTGACCCATCCCGACCGCGACCCGCTCACTTTCGACCCCGAGACCGGGACGCAGGCCTTCCTCGATTGGGTCCGCCCCCTGATGCCGGAGAACCGTGCCCAGTCCATGCGGCTGGTCCGGGTGCCGGACCGCGGCATGACCGACACCGACTACCCCTCGGTCAGCCTGATCAACCTCAACTCCAACGATGATCTGGGCGCACGGATGGCGGCCGAGATGTCTCCGCTTCGCTGGCGCTGCAACATCCATTTCGACGGCGTGCCCGCGTGGCAGGAACTCGACTGGACGGGTCGCACGATCCGTATCGGCAACGCCGAACTCAAGGTGACCGAACCCATCGTCCGCTGCCTCGCCACCACCGCGAACCCGGCCACGGGCCAGCGCGACCTCGACACGCTGGGATGCCTCAAATCCGACTTCGGTCACCAGCATTTCGGCGTTTACGCCCAGGTGACCAGGGGCGGCGAGATCGGTCCCGGCGACACTCTGGAACTCACCTGACATGGCGCTCCCCTTCCCCCTTGCCGAGGACCCCGACGAAGCCAGTCTCGAACGTGGCCGCAAGCTGCTGACGGGCGAGGTCGAGTTTCTCAAGGGCGTCGTCGCCATGTCGGGCCTGCCCGATGCCGACCGCCCCGAAATCTGCTTCGCCGGCCGCTCCAACGTCGGAAAATCGACCCTGATCAACGCCCTCACGGGCCGCAAGGCACTGGCCCGCGCCTCCAACACACCCGGTCGCACGCAGGAGGTCAACTTCTTCACCGTCGGCGACAGCCACTATCTGGTCGACCTGCCCGGCTACGGCTTTGCCAATGCGCCGGTGGCCGTTGTCGCCAGGTGGCAGGCGCTGCTGAAATCCTACCTCTCGGGCCGCGCCAACCTGCGCCGCGCCTTCGTGCTGGTGGATGCCCGCCACGGCATCAAATCGGTGGACGAGGACATCATGAACCTTCTCGACAGCGCCGCCGTCACCTTCCAGGCGGTCCTGACCAAGGCCGACAAGGTCAAGGAGGCCGAGCGCGACAAGGTCCTGGACCAGGTCCGCACCCGCCTCGCCGCCCACCCCGCGGCCTTTCCCGAACTGATCGTGACCAGCTCCGAAAAGGGCTGGGGCATTCCCACCCTGCGCGCCACCATCGCGGGCATCTCCTGACGCCTGCTTCTTTCTGGTCAAAAATACCCGAGTCCGCGCTCTCCTTCCCCGCACCGAACGCATCGGCAAGGTCTCCGGACGTCAGGCCCGTCGCACCGGAGCGATAACGGCACCCTGTTCACACCGTCACCCCTTGACGCCGCGCCTGCCTCTTGCACCGCGCGGCGCGGGCGGCGATAACCACCCGAACGAGGACAAAACATGAAGACACAACCCATGAACCGCGACTGGATCGCCACTGCCCGTACCCTTTCCGAGGCCCTGCCCTACCTGCAGCGCTATGACGGGGCCATCGTCGTGGTGAAATTCGGCGGCCACGCCATGGGCGACGACGAGGCGATGGAGACCTTCGCCCGCGACATGGTCCTCATGCAGCATGTCGGCGTGAACCCGGTGATCGTCCATGGCGGCGGGCCGATGATCAACACCATGCTGGAAAAGCTGAATATCCAGTCCGAATTCGTGAACGGCAAGCGGGTCACGGATGCCGCCACCATGGAAGTGGTCGAGATGGTCCTCTCGGGCCGCGTGAACAAGCGGATCGTGCAGGCGATCAACGATCAGGGCGGCCGCGCAGTGGGTCTCTCGGGCAAGGATGCGGGTCTGATCACCTGTATCCCAGCCAATCCGGACCTGGGTCTTGTGGGCGAGCCGTCCGAAGTGGATCCCGCCATTCTTCACACGCTCTTCAAGGATGACCTCATCCCCGTCATCGCGCCCCTCGGCGCGGGCCGCGCGGGCGAGACATTCAATATCAACGGCGACACGGCCGCCGGCGCAATCGCCGCCGCGCTCAAGGCCGACCGGCTTCTCCTGCTGACCGATGTGGACGGGGTGCGCGATGCCCAGGGTACCGTGATGACGGAACTCTCCGCGCAGGACATCCGCGATATGACGGCCGATGGCACCATCGCGGGCGGCATGATCCCCAAAACCGAAACCGCCCTTGCTGCCATCGAGGGCGGTGTGCGGGCCGTTGTTATCCTGGACGGACGCGCGCCCAATGCCGTCCTGCTTGAGCTTTTCACCGAGCACGGTGCCGGATCACTTATCCGTGCAGAGTAAGCTCTGACTTGCACCCTGCGCGCCATGCCCTAGTGTCAGGTCCATGGAACAGGAAGCCACCATACGCCTTGCCGTTTTCATCGGCCTCTTTGCGCTCTTTGCGGGGCTGGAAACACTGGCCCCGCGCCGTATCCGCACCCAACCCCGCAGAACGCGCTGGGTCACGAACTGGGGCATCACGATTCTCAATACGATCACGCTCAGGGCGCTGGCCCTGGCCCTTCCGCTGCTGGCCGTGGGGGCCGCGCTGGACGCCCAGGCCCAGGGCTGGGGCCTGATGAACGCGTTCGGTCTGCCGTTGTGGCTGGCGGTGATCCTCACCGTCCTGATCTTTGATTTCGCCATTTGGCTACAGCACCTGATCACCCACAAGATACCGGTTTTGTGGCGATTTCACCGCGTACACCATGCCGACCGCGACATCGACGTAACCACGGCCATCCGATTTCACCCCGTCGAGATCGCGTTGTCGATGGTGCTCAAGATCGGCCTCGTCTACCTGCTCGGCCCGCCCGCCCTTGGCATCATCGTCTTCGAGATCATCCTCAACGGTACCGCCATCTTCAACCACGCCAACATGCGCCTGCCCCTGGGCCTGGACGCGCTGTTGCGCCGGTTTCTCGTGACACCCGACATGCACCGCGTCCACCACTCGGACAATCGCGCAGAGCATGACAGCAACTACGGCTTCGCCCTGTCGATCTGGGACCGCCTCTTTGGCACCTACGTCGCCCAACCGGCACGAGGCCACGACGCCATGACCATCGGCCTTCAGTGGCAGGACGACAGGCCCTCAAAACTCGGATGGAGCCTATGGCTGCCCTTCCGCCGGAACTGACCTACGGCACGATCGAACGCACCGCCGTCCTGGACGGGCTCAGCGTCATGGGCGGTGTTCATGAGGACGGAACGACGATCCTGCTTCTTGGGCCGGGCCGGGAGTTCTGGCGGATTTTCAAAGTCTCCGCCGAGATGCAGGACGGCGCGCCCGACCCGGTGGACCGGTGGTCTGCGCGGGTCATCGGTCGCCTTGCCAACCATCTGAAGGCCGAGCCGCTCCTGCCCTTCGGCGGCCCGCCCTATCTGCCTTTCCTGCGCTGGGCGCTGGCATCCGGGCGGGCATGGAGCAGCCCGGTGGGGATGCTGGTCCATGATGAGGCCGGCATGATGGTGTCCTTCCGCGGCGCTCTGAAATTCGCGGGCGAAATGACCTTGCCCACACCACCGGACCGCGCGCCCTGCGAGACCTGCCAGGACAAGCCCTGCACCACCGCCTGCCCGGTCAGCGCCCTGAGTGACCAGCACGTCTACGAGGTCGACGCCTGCCACGCCTATCTCGACACACGCGCCGGTCAGGACTGCATGACCGCCGGATGCCTTGCCCGCCGCGCCTGTCCGATCAGCCAGTCCTTCGAGCGGTTGCCCGAACAATCGGCCCATCACATGAGGTATTTTCACCCAATATGAAACGCCTGATCCTGACCCGCCACGCCAAGTCGAGCTGGAACCACCCCGGCCTGGACGACCATGCGCGTCCGCTGAATGCGCGCGGGCGCAAATCGGCTGCGGCCATCGGCGAGTGGCTGCGCGCCAGGGGCCATGTGCCGGACGAGATTGTCAGTTCCTCGTCCCAGCGCACGCGCGAGACCTGCGCCCTGCTGGGCTTTGACGTCGCGGCGCGCTTCACCTCGCGCCTCTACCACGCCGACCCCGATCAGATGCTGGACGTTCTGCAGGGCTGCCACGGCGAAACAGTGCTGATGCTGGGCCACAACCCGGGGATCGCCTGGATGGCCGAAATGCTGGTCAAGGCCCCGCCCTTGCATCCGCGGTTTCACGACTACCCCACCTGCGCGACGCTGGTGGCCTCGCTCGATATCGACGACTGGCGCGCCGCGAAGTTCGGCACGGCTCAGGCGCTGGACTTCGTGATCCCGCGCGATCTTCTGGAATAGGAAAGGGCGGGGAAATCCCCGCCCTACGCCTTGGAACCTGCCCTGGGTTCAGTGTCCCAGAATCTGGCTGAGGAACAGCTGTGTCCGGTCCGATTTGGGGTTGTTGAAGAATTCTTCGGGCTCGTTCTGTTCCACGATCTGCCCCTGGTCCATAAAGATCACCCGGTTCGCCACCTTGCGGGCAAAGCCCATCTCGTGGGTCACGCAGAGCATGGTCATGCCCTCTTCGGCCAGTTCGATCATCGTGTCGAGCACCTCGGCGATCATCTCGGGGTCCAGCGCCGAGGTCGGCTCGTCAAAGAGCATGATCCGCGGGCGCATACACAGGCTGCGGGCAATCGCCACACGCTGCTGCTGACCACCCGAAAGCTGACCGGGATACTTGTCGGCCTGCTCGGGGATCTTCACCTTCTTGAGGAAATGCATCGCGATCTCCTCGGCCTCTTTCTTGGGCGTCTTGCGCACCCAGATCGGGGCCAGCGTGCAGTTTTCCAGGATCGTCAGATGCGGAAAGAGGTTGAAGTGCTGAAAGCACATACCGACCTCGGAGCGGATCTTGTCGATGTTCTTGAGGTCCGAACTGAGGATCGTGCCGTCCACCTCGATACTGCCCTGCTGGTGTTCTTCCAGCGCGTTGATGCAGCGGATCAGCGTCGATTTGCCGGATCCCGAAGGGCCACAGATCACGATCCGCTCGCCGCGATAGACTGTCAGGTCGATGTCGCGCAGCACATGGAACGAGCCATACCACTTGTTCATGTTCCGGATCGAGATGGCGACCTCGTCCGAGACCTGCATTTGAGCTTCAGCCATTGCCTTGGCCCTCCCTTATCGATGACCGGTTGCGAGCTGTCGCTCCAACCATTGTGAGTATTGCGAAATGCCGTAGCAGACGACAAAGAACAGAAGCGCCGCAAAGAGGAACAGCTCCCAGTAGACGCCGTTCCAGTCGGTCGAGGCGAGGATCGGCCCGCGGATCATGCCCACGAGGTCGAACATCGAGATGACCGACACCAGCGTCGTGTCCTTGAAGAGGCCCACGGCGATATTGACGATGCCGGGGATCGAGATTTTCAGCGCCTGCGGCAGGATGATCAGCCGCATGGATTGCGCATAGTCCAGTCCCAGGCTGTCAGCCGCTTCGTACTGTCCCTTGGGCAGGGCGGCGAGGCCGCCCCGGATCACCTCGGCGATATAGGCCGAGGAGAACATTGTGATCATGATGATCACCCGCAGGATCAGGTCGAAATTGGTGCCCGGCGGCAGGAAGTAGGCCAGCACCACATTGGCGACAAAGAGCAGCGTGATCAGCGGCACGCCGCGGATGAATTCGATGAAGACCACGCATACGCCCTTGATCAGCGGCATGTTCGACTGTCGCCCAAGCGCCAGCACGATGCCCAGCGGCAGCGACAGCGACACACAGACCACGCCCAGTGTCATGTTGAGCATGAAGCCCCCCATGTCACGCGACGGAACCGATTCGAGCAGGGTTTGCTCGGGCGCGAGCGCGTCCACGAGATAGCCACCCAACCACCAGGTCAATGCAGCGGCGGCAATACCGCCGAAGAAACCGGCCGCAAAGGACCGCTTCATCAGCGACGCATATGCCAGATAGCCCACAACGAAACCCAACGCGGCCAAAAGCGGCGACAGGATCGTTCCGCCCCAGATCAGCCAGAAGGCCAGAAACGGATAGATCGCCGTGAAGATCAGAAGCTTGCGCGGCAGTTTGAAGAACATCACCGGTGCGGCAGCCACAAACAGCAGGATAAATGCCAGCCCGGGACGCCAGTACTGGTCCGGCGGATACTTGAACCCGAACAGAAGCTGGTTCCACCGCTCGGTCAGAACCGAAAAACAGGCCCCCACCCTGCCGATCAGCGCCTCGCGGCATTCGGCCAGGCTGTCGGTGTTCCAGATGCCATTGACCAGCCACGGCGTCGCACTCACGATGATCTTGTAGATCACGATCAGCGACACGATGGTCAGGATCGAATTGAGCACGCCATTGAACAGATTCTCACGCATCCATTTGATGGCCCCTGCTTCAGAGGCCGGCGGCGGTGCTTCTGGGATTGTTTCGGTGCGCACGAAGGCGACGGAATGCGAATGCGTATCAGACATGTTACCGCTCCTTCAGCTTAACGGAATTGTTGTAGACGTTCATGATCGCCGAAATGCCCAGGCTGATGACCAGGTAAAACAACATCAGCAAAAGCACCGATTCAATGGCGCGGCCCGTCTGGTTCAGGGTGATCCCGCCCAGGGTCGCGGTGACATCGGCATAGCCCACGGCAATCGCCAGCGACGAGTTCTTGGTCAGGTTCAGATATTGCGAGATCAGCGGCGGGATGATCACCCGCAGCGCCTGCGGCAGCACCACCAGGTTCATGATCCGCCCCGGGCGCAAACCCAATGCCGCGGCGGCTTCGGTCTGGCCTTTCGAGATGGCCTGAATGCCCGCCCTCACGTTCTCGGCGATGAAGGCGCCGGTATAGATAGACAGCGCGAACCACAGTGCGATCAGCGGTGCGCCGATCTGCAGGCCGCCTCCGAAGTTGAACCCGCCAAGCACCGGATAATCCAGCCCGATCGGCTTGCCCATGATGAAGAACATCAGGATCGCGGGGACAAAGAGAATGGCCAGCGACGGCCAGCCCATCGGCAGGAGCTTACCGGTCGCGAAAAGAAGCTTCTTTGCGTAGATGCGATAGGCGAACATGCCCACGATGGACGCAAGGAAGGTCAGCACAACCACGATGGAGCCGGGACCCCAGATGGGTGCCGGGGTATAGACACCACGGTTGGTAAAGGCAAAGGCTCCGAGGATCATCGACGCCTCGGCATCGTCGCCCCGGAAGGCGCGCGGCGACGGCATCACGGCCGTCATGATGGTAAAGATGATGATGATCCAGATAAGCACCGGCACATTCCGGAACGCCTCGACATAGATCGCCATGAGCTTGGATACGATCCAGTTGTTCGAGAGCCGCAGAACACCTGCCGTCACCCCGAAGATCGTGGCGGTGATACAGCCCAGAAAGGCCACCAGAAGCGTATTCAGGATACCAACCCACGCCGCATCCAGATGCGGGGATTGGCTGTCGTATTCGATCAGGGTCTGGTTGATGTCATAGCCGGACGGGTCGCCCAGGAAACTAAACGAGATGTTCAGGCCCGCGGCCGCCAGGTTGCTCACCAGGTTCGACGCCAGATAGGCAATCGCGGTGATCAGCAAAAGCAGCGCAATCGCCTGGAAGGTCAGCGAACGATAGCGGGTATCGTTCACGAGCATGGACAGGCGGAACGACTCCTTCGGAGGGTCGGTCAATGCAGTCATTTGGATGTATCCCCGTGTTCCGGCCCGGTGTTTTTTATCCCCGCGCTGGTCGCAAGGTGGGTCCGGTTTTTTTGGTCCGTAGAGGTGAGAAGGGCGCAGCCTTGGCCGCGCCCTTCAACTTGGAACTTAGCGGAAGGGAGGCGAGTAGATCAGCCCACCATCGGTCCACTGCGCGTTCAGGCCGCGCGCCAGGCCGATCGGCGTGTTCTCACCGATGTTCTTCTCGAACAGCTCACCATAGTTGCCGCCCGCCATGATGGCGCGCTTGGCCCATTCGGCGTCCAGGCCGAGCATCTCGCCCAGGTTGCCTTCGGTGCCCAGCAGACGGTTCACTTCGGGGTTGTTGCCCGCTTCCATCGACATTTCGCCGATATTGGCCGAGGTCACACCCAGCTCTTCGGCGGTGACCAGCGCGTTGAGCGTCCAGCGCACAACGTCAGCCCACTCGTCGTCACCGTGGCGAACCAGCGGACCGAGCGGCTCTTTCGAGACGATCTCGGGCAGCAGGACGTGGTCACCGGGGTTTTCGAACGTGGCGCGCGTTGCGGCCAGACCCGAGGCATCCGTGGTGAAGACGTCGCAGGCACCAGCAAGGTACTGCTGCTGCGCTTCGGCGTTGGTTTCGATCGGCACCGGCTCATAGCTGATGTTGTTGGCGCGGAAGAAGTCCGCGAGGTTCAGCTCGGTCGTGGTCCCGGTCTGGATGCAGACGGTCGCGCCGTCCAGATCCTTGGCCGACGAAACGCCCAGATCCTTGGGGGCCATGAAGCCCTGACCGTCGTAGTAGTTCACGCCAACGAAGGTGAACTTGAGGTCCACATCGCGGCTGAAGGTCCAGGTCGTGTTACGAGCCAGCATGTCGATCTCGCCCGAGGCCAGAGCGGTAAACCGCGTCTTGCCGGTCGTGGGCACGAATTCGACTGCGTCCGAGTCGCCCAGAACTGCGGCCGCGACGGCACGGCACACACCGACGTCAAAGCCTTCCCAGCGACCGTTTTCATCCGGTGCGGCAAAGCCCACCAGACCGGTGGTCACGCCACAGTTCAGCTTGCCGCGCGCCTTGACATCGTCAAGCGTAGCGGCAGCAGCTGCACCGGCCGCCAGGCCGGCAACCGTGAGCGCGCCAAGAAATACGGATTTTTTCATGTTTACCTCTTCCTGATTTTTTTCGCCCTCTCCCAAAGGCGTTTTTCGTCCGGCTTTTGACAAACCGGGATGATCGTCGGAAAGGTGAGCCCTCTCCAGCGCGGGCAAGTTTGGATGGATTCATCTGAAAAGGTCAAGGGCTGCATCACGAAAAACGATGTTTTGGCCGTCACGCTGACCCTGCGTCACCCTTCTTGAGGCTTCGTTAGACCCGCCTGCGCGACAGATCGTAAAACCGTTTCGCGTGGCAAAACGCCTTCTTTTTATACTCCGCCAGGGCGGTGGCCTCGTCGTCATGACCCCATTTTTCGATCTGCCAGTCTTCGTCGATCCGAGAGATTTTCCAGAGGATGTCGGCAGTTTCAACGCCCTGCTGTGCCGCCAGACCAAGGATCAGCGATCCCGAAAGACTGACCAGATCATGCAGGGCGGTCAGCGCAAAATTGTCCTGCCTGCGCACGAGATTACCCAAGGTTTCAAGGGCCTCGGCAGGTTGCGCGCGGTGAATGACGCCCCTGGTTCGCGTCAGGCACACTCTTAGGTCCGATTCGGCCCAATCCAGAAGCGGATCCCAGGCGTTGTATTGCCGCGCCACCAGGTCCTCCGGGCCATCCGCGCGATAGCACAGAAGGTCACTGTCGCCATAGGCGGCGATCAAGGTTGCAACTTCCTCATGCTGCGCGGCGACCTTGTCGATGGCCGCATTGGCCGAACGTGTGAACGGCATGGCCGACGGGTCGATCACCCCGTCCTGTGCATCCCATTCTCCGGCGATCTCGCGCGCCAGGCTTTCGGTTGGCAAAACCAGCGCAGCCTTGGCCGGCGTGCGCACGGCGCGGCCGTCCAGATGCACCGTGAAACCATCCCCGACCGGTACGGCACTGGCCGTTGTCCAGAACCGTTTGGCCTTCCACTCGCTCATGATGTCTGTCCCCACAATTCATCCAGCGCCGGGATCACGTCTTCGAAACGTTCCACCAGCAGGTCGGCTCCGGCCGCGCGCAGGTCCTCTGCCGGATGATACCCCCAGGTGACGCCCAGCGCCTTGGCGCCTGCGGCACGGCCCATCTCGATGTCATAGGTCGTGTCCCCGATCATGACCGTATGTGCCGGCACCACCCCGGCTTCGGCGATGCAGCTCCGGACCATCGAAGGGTGCGGCTTGGACGGGTGCAGGTCCGCGGTTTGCCGCGACATGAAATACCGGTCGAGGTCATGCGCCGCAAAGGCATGATCCAGACCCCGCCGCGCCTTGCCCGTGGCCACGCCCAGCAGCACGTCATCGCGCGCATGAAGGGCCGCAATTGACTCGCGCGCGCCGGGATAGAGCGGGGCCTGCGCCTCGCCGCCGGTCTCGGCGCGCTGCCGGACAAAGCAGGTCTTGTAGGCCTCGGCCAGTTTCCCGATCTGCCCGGACGGCTGATCGGGCACGAGGCGCTCGACCGCCTCATAAAGCGACAGACCCACGATCGACAGGATGTCGGCGCGCGGCGGTGCGGCCATTTGGAACTCGGCAAAGGCCGCCCGCATGGCGCGGATGATGAACTCCTGGCTGTCCATCAAGGTGCCATCCATGTCGAAGATCGCCAGCCGCAAACCGCTCATCCGAAATCCTCGAACGGGTCGGCGGGGACGTCCTCGGCGCGCCATTGGAACAGCTCCCAGGTGCGGGCCATGTGATCCGGCATCGGCGCAGTCAGGTGCAGCAGGTTGCGCGTCACCGGATGTTCGATGATCAGGGATCGCGCGTGCAGATGCAGCTTGCGGCTGACATCCCCGCCCAGCTGAGCGCCCCAACCATCGCCCAGATTCTCCTGCCCGGACCCGCCGTATTTGCCATCGCCCACGATCGGGTGGCCCAACTCGGCCATGTGCGCGCGCAGCTGATGCGTCCGCCCGGTGACCGGCACCAGCGCCATCCAGGCGGTGCGGCTTCCGGCGACGTCCAGCGTGGCGTATTCCGTCGTGGAATGCTTGGCTCCGGGCGTTTCGTCCACCGCGCGCGGGTGCAGGCAGAGCATTTTTTCGCCTTCGCCGGCCTTGCCGTGACCGGGCGCCTTGATCAGCCCGTACTTGATCGTGCCCATGCGCGGCTGTGGCACACCGGCGACGGCGGCCCAGTAGATCTTGCGCGTGGCGCGGTGCCGGAAGGCGGCGGTCAGTCCCCTGGCGGCCTCGCGGGTGCGCGCAAGGATCAGAACACCCGACGTATCCTTGTCCAGCCGGTGCACCAGGCGCGGCTTGTCCTCGAACCCGAAGCGCAGCGCTTCGGCCAGCCCGTCCACATGGCGCGTCAGCTTGCTTCCACCCTGCACCGGCAGCCCCGGAGGCTTGTTCAGCGCAATCACATGGTCGTCGCGATAGATCACCGTGTCGCGGATCATACGGGCGTCGGCGTCGCTGACATGCGCGCGGGCCTGACCCTGCGCCTCGGCGGCATCCGGCAAAGGCGGGATGCGCACGCTCTGACCCGCCGCCAGCCGGGTCGCGGGTTTCACGCGCCCGCCATCCACGCGAAGCTCGCCCTTGCGGCACATCTTCTCGATACGGCCCTGGCCCAGATGCGGAAACTGCCGCCGCAGCCACCGGTCAAGCCGCTGATCGGCCTCGTCCGGGGCGACATCGATGGTCTGCACCCTGCTCATGTCAGCACCGTGCGCGCCAGCATCACCCCGGCGATCAGCGCACCCACCGAGGCAAGGACCGACACGGCGATATAGAGCATCGCCGCACCAAACGCGCCCCGCTCGATCAGCGTGAAGGTTTCCAGCGAAAAGGCGGAGAATGTCGTGAAACCTCCAAGGATGCCCGTCATCACGAAGAGGTTCCAATGCTCGAATCCGCGCTGAAAGGACCAGACCACGAAAAGCCCCATCAGAAACGAGCCCACGACGTTGACCATGAGGATCGCGACGGGAAAAGGACCATGGGCAAAACGCACTACGGCCAGCCCCGCGCCAAAGCGCAGCGCGGCCCCGATTGCGCCGCCCAGGGCCACCTGAAAGAAAGACATGATCATGGCCGCGTCTGTCGCGCGCAGGTCAGGCTTTGTCAAGGCGCGCTCACGCCCCGGCCCGGACCCCGCGAAGGCTTCGGGTCGAGATATGTTCGAGATTTCGTAGTGCCGCATATGCCGGGATGGGGAACTCCGGACAGGCCGCACAAGCCAGCGTGCTTGACAGCCTGGGTTCCGGCGGGTGATAGCGGTAACGCAAAACCCTTCCCGGACACCCCCATGGCCACACTCACCGACCCCGCCACCCTCCTGCGCCGCCTCTTTGACCGTGCGGTCGAGGTGGCCGACCCGATGCGCAGCCTGGCCGCCGCCCTGCCCGAACGGCCCGCGGGGCGTTTGCTGGTGATCGGGGCCGGCAAGGCCTCGGCGCGCATGGCCGAGGCAGTCGAGGCGGCCTGGGGCCCCTGCGACGGGCTGGTCATCACCCGCTATGGCTATGCCAGGCCCTGCTCGGGGATCGAGATCGTCGAGGCCGCCCACCCGGTGCCGGACGAGGCCGGTCAGGCCGCCACGGCCCGGATGCTGCATCTCGTGCGCGGACTGGGGGCCGGTGACACGGTGCTGGCGCTGATTTCGGGAGGCGCCTCGGCGCTGCTGGTTCAGCCCGCGGACGACATCACCCTGGCCGAGAAGCAGGCCGTGAACCAGGCCCTTCTGGCCAGCGGAGCCCCGATCGGTCAGATGAATGTGCTGCGCAAACACCTGAGCGCCGTGAAGGGCGGGCAACTGGCCGCCGCCGCGCATCCTGCACGCATGATCGCTCTGATGATTTCGGATGTGCCGGGCGATGATCCGGCAATGATCGGATCGGGCCCGACCGTGGGCGATGCCTCCGGCGCCGATCACGCCCGCGCGATCATTGATCGATATGGCATCACGGTGCCTGCCAGCGTCACGCGCCACTTGACCGGCGCGACGGGCGTGGTGGCACCCGGCGATCCCCGTCTGGAAAAGGTGGAGAACATCATCTACGCCGCACCGTCGCAATCGCTGGCCGCTGCTGCTGCGCTCGCACGGGACATGGGCCTTTCGCCCGCCATTCTCGGCGACGCCATTGAAGGCGAGGCGCGGGACGTGGCCGCGCATCACGCCACGCTGGCGCTTGAGGCACAGGCCGCGATGACCCCCGGCGATGCCCCGCGGCTGCTGTTGTCGGGCGGTGAGTTGACCGTGACACGCCGAGGCGATGGCGTCGGCGGCCCCAATGCGGAATACGCCCTTGCCCTCGCCATCGCGCTCAAAGGGGCTGCGGGCGTGCACGCGATTGCCTGCGATACCGACGGAGTGGACGGGGCGGCCGAGGTGGCCGGAGCCGTGATCGGCCCCGACACGCTGACCCGGGGCGAGGACGCCGCCGCCGCACTGGCCATCAACGATGCTCACGGGTTCTTTGGCCGGATCGATGCCCAGGTCGTGCCCGGGCCGACGCTTACCAACGTGAACGACTTCCGTGCGATCCTTCTGTTGCCACCATCGTGATCAAACGCGTTTGGCACCGGTGCCGATCTGTGCGAAACTGCCGGAGATCGAGAGTTTCGAAGGTTTTACCAGGGTCTTGGCGTATGATGAATCGCAGACAGATAGCACTGGGTTTGGTCATTTCTCTTCTGAGCGTCGGCATGGCGCGTGCGGAAACGCAGCTGACTGGCGCCGAGATGTTCGACCTTCTCAACGGCAACACGATCTCGGGTGACTGGGTCGGAACGCCCTACAAGTCGTACTATGCCACCGACGGCGTGACCGTCTATGTGCCGCAAAATGGACCGGCGCAACGGGGTCGCTGGCGAATCAATTACGACGCCGATGAATACGAAAGCTGGTGGGAACAATCGGGCTGGAGCAGCTACAGGATCGTGCGTGGAGATGATGGCGGCCTGTCCTGGGTGTTCCGCGACACGCGCCAGCCCTTTGTCGTGCTGGACGGCAAGCAGGTTTCGTGGTGAGCCGCGTCAACCGCGCCGGAACACCCGGATCACCGTATCGCCATAGCGGCGCTCGTCACATGGCGTCAGGTCCCCGGGCGGCGTGACGGGCGCGCTTTCCTCCCAGACGATTACCGCACCAGGCGCAATCCATCCCCCCTCCAGGGCGGCCTCCAGCGCCGCCTCGCCCAGCTTCCGCCCGTAAGGCGGGTCCAGAAAGACAAGTGTTGCGGGCGCTGCGGTACACTGTCCGGGGCGCCTGGCATCGCGCGGGATGAGCGTGGCGCGATCCTCGACCCGGCACAGCGCGATATTCTCGCGGATCAGCTTCTGTCCCGCGCGACCGTTCTCGAAAAACGTGACATGCGCCGCGCCGCGCGACAGGGCCTCGAGGCCCAGCGCCCCGGTCCCGGCAAAGAGATCGAGAACCTGCGCATCCGTGATGGGGTCGCTATGGCCGCCGATCAAGGCACTGAAGAGGCTCTCGCGCACCCGGTCCGAGGTGGGGCGCAGCCGCGCCGCTGCATCCCCCTTGCCCAGGCTGGCAAGCCTGCGGCCCCGGAATTCTCCGGCGATGATCCTCACGCTTTCAACAGCGCCTTCAGATCGGTCGCGGGGTCTGCCACGGTTTCCGCGTCAGGCGATTTCCCCATGTCGATCAGCCGCTTGCCCACCATGTAGGCGCGCGCGTCGTTCGCGGCATCCACGGCCAGCAGGGTGCCGCCCCTGAAATACCAGAAGGACGCGCTGGTGCCGTCTTCGCCGGGGCGGGTCACCACGCGGTCATACCCGGCGTTCAGCCCGGCGATCTGAAGCTTCACGTCATACTGGTCCGACCAGAACCAGGGCTGCGGCACATAGGCCTTGTCCGCACCCATGAGGTTCCCGGCCACGCATTCGGCCATGTCGATGGCATTGGGCACGCTTTCCAGGCGCAGCCGTCCGCCGCGATAGGGGAAGGACGCGCAGTCGCCCGCCGCCCAGATGTCCGGATCCGAGGTCTGACCCAGCGCGTTGGTGGCGATCCCGTTGTCGATCTCCAGACCTGCCGCCCCGGCCAGTGCCGTGTCCGGCGCAATGCCCACGCCCACGATCACGAAATCGACGCCGATCTCGCTGCCGTCGCTCAGCCGCGCACCGCTCACCCGTCCCTTGCCCGTCAACCGCTCCAGGCCCAGCCCTTCGTGGATCGTCACGCCGTGACCCTGATGCAGGCGGCGGAAAAAATCGGACGTCTCGGGGGCCGCCACGCGCTGCAGGATACGGTCGGCCATCTCGACCAGTGTGACGCGCAGACCCTTGGAGGCCGCGACCGCCGCCGCCTCGAGCCCGATGTAACCGCCACCCACGATCAGCACATGCGCGCCTTCGCGGAACTCGGGCGCCATCGCATCCACATCCGCGAGGTCACGCACCACATAGACCCCGTCCAGGTCACCGCCGATCGCCGCGGGCAGGCGGCGCGGGATCGAGCCGGTGGTGAGAACCAGCTGACCGTAAGGCAGGCGTGTATTCCCCATGACCACCTCGCGCGCCGCGCGGTCGATTTCCGTCACAGTCGCACCCAGCCGCAGATCGATGTCCTGGTCTGCGTAAAAGCTTTCGGGACGCAGATAGAGCCGCTCCAGCTCCATCTCGCCCAGCAGGTATTTCTTGGACAGGGGCGGCCTCTGATAGGGCGGCACGGGCTCGGCCCCGACCAGCGCGATCGACCCTTCAAAACCCTGGTTGCGCAGCTTGGCCACAAGCGACGATCCCGCCTGCCCGGCACCGATCACAACAATTTCCGACATTTCACTCTCCGATTGACGTGGTCACGACCCCGCGGTCGGCCTATATCTATATGGCAATGATCCATGAACACTAGGCGAGAACCGACAATGACCATTTCCTCCGGCGACAAAATCCCCTCCGCGACCCTGACCCGGTTGGGCAAGGACGGCCCCGAGCAGGTTGCGCTCGACGATCTGACAAAGGGCCGCAAGGTCGTGATATTTGCCGTACCCGGCGCCTATACCGGAGTGTGCCAAAACGCGCATATCCCCAGTTTCATCCGCTCGATGGATGCGCTCAGGGCCAAAGGTGTCGACGAGGTGATCTGCATCAGCGTGAACGATCCCTTCGTGATGGCGGCCTGGGGCGAGGCGACGGGCGCGACATCCGCGGGGATCATCCTTCTGGGCGACGCCGAAGCGACCTTCACCAAGGCAATGGGGCGCGACTTTACGGCCCCGCCCGCCGGTCTGATCAACCGCTCCAGGCGCTACGCGATGGTCGTCGAGGACAGTACCGTGACCCTGCTTCAGGAAGAGGACAACCCGGGCCAGTGCAATGTGTCCGCCGGCGAGGCCATCGTCGCGGCATTGTAGCGCCACTCCCGGGCGGGCCGATCGGCAAAGACCCGCCTTTTTCCAGCGCATCCGGAGGCTGGAGCGGGCGGCGGGAATCGAACCCGCATCTCTTGCTTGGAAGGCAAGGGTCTTACCATTACACAACGCCCGCATCGCGTTCGCCCGACATATTTCAAGGGCATTCTGTCGTCAAGACAATGCCCGGGCATGTCTTGTGTTGAGCGTCATGAAGCGCTCGAGTTCAGCAGGACTCTCGCATTGTCAGGTCGCCGTGAAACATCCTGTCAGGACTGTCGTCATCCCCCCACAGGGATCAAACCTTGCGGCCGTTCACAATTGGGTTTTGGTGGAGCCTAGGGGGATCGAACCCCTGACCTCTTGCATGCCATGCAAGCGCTCTCCCAGCTGAGCTAAGGCCCCGAAGATACGGACGTCACGTATCGTGCGCCGGTATCTATGAAATGCTCAGGGCAGGATCAAGCGTAAAATCCCGCCTGCCCTCATGCGTGTCTTGCGACGTCCTATGCGTCGTCATCCTCGGCGGCGACATCGGCAATTTCGTCCAGCGAGACGTTTTCGTCCTCGTCATCCTCGAGCACGTCATCCCCCAGATCGACATCCACATCCAGGTCATCATCGTCGTCCAGGACATCAGTTTCCGCTTCGGCAGCGGCGTCCTTCATTTTCTTCGTTTCGGCGTCCTCGGCATCCGCGGTGATCGTGCGGCTCTTGCCGTTGGCCATCTCGACGGTCTCGCCCGTATAGGGACTGACGATCGGATCCTTGTTCAGGTCATAGAAACGCTTGCCGGTCGTCGGGCAAAGGCGCTTCACACCCCATTCTTCTTTGGGCATGGGTAGTCCCTTTCAATCTCTGGTCTTGAAGACGGTTCGCGCCACCTGCCATAACGGCACCGGGGTGTCAAAGGCTTTGATCATCCCGAGCGGCACGAGGCACAGGACGAGATCAGCGCGAGATGAGCACATTGACCCTTCCGGGCGATCCCCCGATCGACGTGACCGTGCGCCGCTCGTCCCGCGCGCGGCGGATTTCCCTGCGTGTGTCGGGTGTTGACGGGCGCGTGTCCCTGACCCTTCCGCACGGCGTGCCCGAGCGCGAGGGGCTGGCCTTTGCCCGTGAGAAAGCCGCCTGGCTGCGCGGACATCTCGACAGGCAGCCCGAGCCTGCGCGGGTCGGAATCGGAACGCTCCTGCCGGTGGAGGGGCGCGCTCTGCGAATCGTGCCGGGCACGGGCCGCCGGATTGTGGTGGGCAAAGATGCGCTGCACGTGCCGGGACCCGAAGACCGCGCCGGTGTGCGCGTGCGGTCCTGGCTCAGGACTCTGGCGCGCGAGCGGTTGGCCGACGCGTCGGATCACTACGCGGGACTGCTGGGGCGGCCTCATGGCGGGCTGACATTGCGTGACACGCGCTCGCGATGGGGGTCGTGTTCGGCCGAAGGGCGGCTGAACTATTCCTGGCGGCTGATCCTGGCGCCCGGGGATGTGCTGGACTATGTGGCCGCCCACGAGGTGGCGCATCTGGCCGAGATGAACCATTCGCGCGCCTTCTGGGATACCGTCGCGCGTCTCAAGCCAGGCTACGAGACCCCGCGCCGCTGGCTGCGCGAAAACGGGACTGTTTTGCACCGCTTTCGCTTCGATGGTTGACCCGGCGCGCGACGCGCCGCACAGTTGCGCCCATGCTTCTGAACACACGCCCGGATCCGTCCCCGTCCGCCCATGAACGCGTCTATCGCGGGCTGCGCAGCCGGATCATGCATGGAGAATTGCCGCCCGGCCAGGCGCTGACCATCCGCGGCGTGGGACAGGAATTCGGCGTTTCGATGACGCCCGCGCGCGAGGCGGTGCGCAGGCTCTCGGCCGAAGGCGCACTGACGCTCTCGGCCTCGGGACGCGTCTCGACGCCGGACCTCAGTCCGGAACGGATGGAGGAACTGGCCGCCCTGCGCTCACTGATCGAGGTCGAACTGGCCAGCCGTGCGCTGCCGCGCGCACATATCGCGCTGATCGACCGGCTCCAGGCGATCAACACCAAGCTGGGAGAGGACATCCAGCGCCATGATGCGGTGGGCTATATCCGCCGCAATCTCGAATTCCACCGCACCCTCTATCTGCGCGCCCAGGCCCCCGCCATGCTGGCCATGGCCGAGACCGTCTGGCTGCAACTGGGACCCACGATGCGGATGCTCTACGGGCGGCTCAACAACAAGGCCGTGCCCCAGCATCACCGGATGATCGTCGCAGCCCTCAAGGCCGGCGACGAACCCGCCCTGCGCCTTGCCGTGCGCTCGGACGTGACGCAGGGGCTCAAGATGCTCGTGGGCTGAGGCCTCAGGCCGCCAACCCCCGCGAGCCCATTTCGAGGAACTTCTTGCGCCGGTCCCGCACCAGTGCTGCGCGATCCTGACCGGACAGCTCATCCAGCATGGCCACGATGGCCAGACCGACACCGTCGATGGCGGTTTGCGCGCCGCGATGCGCGCCGCCCATCGGCTCTTCGATGATCCGGTCCACCACGCCCAGCCGCTTGAGGTCCTGCGCCGTCAGACGCAGTGCCTCGGCGGCTTCGCGCATCTTCTCGGCATCCTTCCACAGGATCGAGGCACAGCCCTCGGGCGAGATCACCGAATAGACCGAATGTTCCAGCATCGCGACACGATTGGCGCTGGCAAAGGCCACGGCTCCGCCCGAACCGCCCTCGCCGATGATCACCGAAATCAGCGGCACGCCGATCTGCAGGCATTTCTCGGTCGAGCGCGCAATGGCCTCGGACTGCCCGCGTTCCTCGGCACCCTTGCCCGGATACGCGCCCGGCGTGTCCACCAGCGTGATCACCGGCAGGTTGAACTTGTCGGCCATCTCCATCAGGCGGATCGCCTTGCGATAGCCTTCGGGCCGCGCCATACCGAAATTGCGCTCGATCCGGGACTTGGTGTCATTGCCTTTTTCATGACCCAGCACCACCACGGGGCGGTCATCGATGCGCGCCAGCCCGCCCATCACGGCGTGGTCATCGGCAAAGTTCCTGTCGCCCGCGAGCGGTGTGTATTCCCTGAACAACCGATCGATATAGTCCCGGCAATGGGGTCTCTCCGGGTGACGTGCCACCTGGCATTTGCGCCAGGGCGTCAGGTCCTTGTAGAGATCGCGCAGCAGGTCGGCGGCCTTCTTGTCCAGCGCGCCAGCCTCGGCCTCGACATCCGCGCCCTCCTCGGCGCGGGCCATGGCGCGCAACTCGGCGGCCTTGCCTTCGATCTCGGCCAGAGGTTTTTCGAAATCCAGGTAATTCGTCATGGACAAAGCTCTCCGCACGGGGTCCAGGGCTATATGGCCAATTGGTGCAGGATTTGCAATCAGCCCTTTGCCAGAAGGGCCCGAAGTGCGGTTTCAGGCGCGCTGAGCACGGGGATCGGCATCTCCGCCAAGAGCGGCGCCGCCCCGGCCATGGACGCCTGCGCAAGGATGATCGCGGCCAGATCGGGCACATCTTTGGCCGCGTCACGGATGGCCGTGGCCAGGACGGCTGCGAAAGGGTCGTGCTGAGCCGCCTCGAACAGCGGCCAGAACCGGCCAAGGTCGAGCGTATGCACCCTGGTCCTGCAATCGCGCTCCCCAAGAGCCGCATCGAGCAGCGCCACGCTGGGCTCAAGCGTGCTCTCAAGGCAATAGGCCATCATGAGCGGCGCGTTCTGTTCGCTGGCCAATTGTGCAGCTTCGGCCATCATCGGGGCATCGATCCTGAGCGCCCCGGCCCCGGCCGCCGCCGGTCCGATGGTGGTGCAGGTGCACAGCGCCGGGTCCGCCGTATCGGTGATCGCCCGCGCGATGTCCTCCCGCAAGGCGTCGCCAATCCCGGCCTGCGCCCGGGTCAGCCAGTCGGGCCGCACCACATGGCTCAGCTCCACCCCCGGCGCGATCCGGTCGCGCAGAGCCTCGAACGTGGCCACATGTACTTCGGCGGTATGAAACAATTTCAGCGTCATGATCCGGCGGGCCATAGCACGGGGATCAGCGTCGCCACCAGCAGAACCGCCATCGCGATATTGAACATCCGCAACCGGCGCGGGCTGTTCAGCACGCGTTGCATCTGCTGACCCAGCGCCGCCCAGAAGGTGGTCGAGGCAAAGGACATGACCAGATACATGCCGGCCACCCAGAGCACCGCAGCGGCATCCCGCGATGTCGCGTATAGCGTGATCGCCGACAGCGCCATGGACCAGGCCTTGGGGTTGACCCACTGAAACGCCGCCGCCTGCAGAAAGGTGAGCGGATGCCCCCTGGCCTGCGCGTCCTTCGGAGGGGCGGCATTGGCAATTTTCCAGGCCAGGTAGAGCAGGTAGGCCACGCTCAGCACCATGAGGATCGTGTAGCTGGCAGGCCACAGATCGAAAAGCTGCATGACCCCGATGCCAACGCAGATCACCAGCACCGGCATTCCGATCCCGATGCCGGCCATATGCGGGATGGTCCGGCGAAAGCCGAAATTGGCCCCCGACGCCATGAGCATCAGGTTGTTGGGCCCGGGCGTGATCACGGTCACAAAGGTAAAGGTCGCGAGGGCGGAGAAAAGCTCGACAGTCATGGTTGCAATGTTATGCGTTCGCAGCCGCAATGGAATTGCGTTTTATTGTGTGATCAATTTTTCTGTGCAATGTTTGTCACCCATGGACACCATCAGCACCCACATATTGCACGAGCTCAGCCGTGACGGCCGGATCAGCAACATCGAACTGTCCGACCGGATCGGCCTGTCGCCCTCGGCGTGCCTGCGCCGCGTGCAGGACCTGGAGCGGCGCGGCGTGATCAAGGGCTATCGCGCGGTGCTGGACCGGGCCCAGCAGGGCATCGGTTTCGTGGCCTATGCCACCGTGGGGCTGAACGCCCATACCAAGGCAGCACAGCAGGCCTTCGAACACGCGATGGAGGCCGCGCCCGAGGTGGTGGAGTGTCACAACATCACCGGATCGGTGGAATACCTGCTTCGGATCGAAGTGGCCGACCTGCCCGGCTACAAGGCGTTTCACACCGACATCATCGGCACTCTGCCACAGGTCAACTCGATCACCTCCTACGTGGTCATGGGCTCGCCGAAGGACGCGCGGGCATGATGGTGCTTTTCTCGCGCCGCGCGCCGCGCTAAGCCTTGGGTCCATGACGACACTCCCCGACATCTATGCCGACCTGGTGGCCAGGGGCGACCTGACGCCCGATCCCGCGCAGGAGGCCGCGCTGCCCGAGTTCGAGCGTATCCGCGGCGGTCTGTGCGCCCCGGCCAGAAACGGATGGTTCCGCAAGGCACCCGAACCCCCAAAGGGGCTCTATCTCTGGGGCGGCGTGGGGCGCGGCAAGTCGATGCTGATGGACATGTTCGTGGCCTCGCTGGAAGTGCCGAACCGGCGGGTGCATTTTCACGCCTTCATGCAGGAAATTCACGCCGGTATGCACAAGGCACGCAAGGAGGGGGTCGAGGACGCGCTGGCGCCCGTGGCCAGATCGGTGGTCGAAAACGTGCGATTGCTGGCCTTCGATGAAATGCAGATCAGCGACATCACCGACGCGATGATCGTGGGGCGGCTCTTCGAGGCGCTCTTTGCGGCGGGCGTGGTGGTTGTGACGACTTCGAACCGGGTTCCGGACGATCTTTACAAGAACGGTCTGAACCGACAGCTTTTCCTTCCCTTCATCGCGATGGTCAAGGATCGGATGGTGGTGCATGAACTGACCTCGCCCACGGATTACCGGCAGGACCGCATCGCCGGCAGCCCTGTCTATTTCACGCCGGTGAACGACGAAACCCGCACTCGGATCGAGGCGATCTGGCAGGGTCTGACCGGCGGGCAGGCCGCGCCGCATACGTTGATCGTGCAGAAACGCGAAGTGGTGATCCCCGGCTTTCACAACGGCGTGGCGCGGGCCAGCTTCTATGACCTGTGCGGCAAACCGCTGGGGCCCGCCGACTACCTGGCCCTGGCCGGGGCCGCACGGGTTCTTGTGCTGGAGAACGTCCCGCAGCTGGGTCGCTCGAACTTCAACGAGGCCAAACGCTTCGTCACCCTGATCGACGCGCTCTACGAGGCCGGGGTCCGGCTGATCTGCTCGGCCGCCGCGGCCCCGGAATTTCTCTATGTCGAGGGCGAAGGCAGCTTCGAGTTCGAACGCACCGCCAGCCGGATGCGCGAAATGCAGAGCGAGGACTGGGCCGTCGAAGGAGGCGGAAAATGACTCATTTTCCGGCCCATTTTTTCTCAAAAAATGGCCACCTCTCGTAGCGCAGCGAAGAGACCCCCGAGATCGGCGAGCGTGCGGAACCGGATCGTGTCCACTGGCTCCGGCGCGGACTCGTAGGCCCAGCCGCCCGCCTGCGGGACGTGGATGCCCCAGCCGCCCGCCTCGATCACGGGGAGCACGTCAGAGCGCATGGAATTGCCGACCATCGCCGCGCGGGCCGGTTCAACGCCGTGGCGGGAAAAGATGCCACGATACACCCCGGCGCTCTTGTCGCTCACGATCTCGACCGCATCAAAGAAATCCCCCAGCCCCGACTGCGCCAGCTTGCGCTCCTGGTCCAGCAGGTCGCCCTTGGTGATCAGCACCAGCCGGTACTCCGATGATACGTCGCGCAGCGCCGCCTCGGCATGGGGCAAAAGCTCAACCGGATGGCGCAGCATCTCCTGACCCATGGCGATCAGATCGGAAATCACCGGGGCGGGTACGCGCGCATCGGTCACCTCGATGGCGGTCTCGATCATCGACAGGGTGAACCCCTTGATCCCGAACCCGTAGTGACCCAGATTGCGCGCCTCGGCGGCCTGCAGCCGCTCGACCAGCCCCTCGGGCGCCGTGTAAGGTGCCAGCAGCGCGGCAAAACGCGCCTGGGTCAGGTCGAAGAACCGCTGATTGTGCCACAGCGTGTCATCCGCATCGACGCCAATCATCTCAAGTTTCGGCATTTTCCTCCGCCCTTTCACACCCATGGCCCCTTTTCTTGCGCCGCCAAGTGGCTATATAGAGCCACTGGATTTGGACAATCGGGACCCGGGCGCTGCTGGTATGACATTGCATCCCTTCCAGCTCAACTCTGACAATAACGACGATGGTGATGGTGACACATCCGTCGTCGTCGCCACGCGTCCCAAGACCAAACGTCCTCCGCTCTACAAGGTCATGCTGCTCAATGACGACTACACTCCGATGGAATTCGTCGTGCATGTGCTCGAGCGGTTCTTCGGCATGACCCATGGCGAAGCCTTCGAGATCATGTTGACCGTGCACAAGAAGGGCCTCGCGGTTGTCGGCGTTTTCAGCCACGAGATCGCCGAGACCAAGGTGGCGCAGGTGCTGGACTTTGCGCGCCGCCACCAGCACCCGCTGCAATGCACCATGGAGAAAGAGTAGCCCGTGACCGGCCTTCGCCTGTCTCTTGCGCTCGACGATGCCGGGCTGGTTCTGCCTGACGGGCCGATTGCGGTGTTTCACCCCGGCCAGAATGCCGACCTGTCCGATTTGCCAAAGGCAGGGGTAGAGGTGATCACCGGGTTCAGGCCGGATGTGGATCATTTCACGGCGCTGGGCCTCGACTGCGTCACCGAACCCGGGTCGCAGTATGACGCGGCCATTGTCTGCGCCTCCCGCGCCCGTCAGAAATCCCAGGCCGACATCGCGCGCGCCGCGGCCCTGGCACCGCTTGTGATCGTGGACGGGGCCAAGACCGACGGCATCGACAGCCTGCTCAGAGCCTGCCGCAAACGGGTCGCGGTCAGCGGGCCGGTCAACAAGGCCCATGGCAAGCTGTTCTGGTTCGATGCCTCCGGGACCACCGGTGCCTTCGCCGACTGGGCCGAAGGCGGCGCGCGTGGGGCGGCCCCCGGCTTCGTCACGCGTCCGGGCGTGTTCTCGGCGGACGGGATCGACCCGGCCTCGGCGGCACTGGCCGATGTGCTGCCTGCAAAACTCGGCCGCGACGTGGCTGATCTGGGTGCCGGCTGGGGATACCTCGCGGACCGGGCGCTCGAGCGGGACAGTATCGAACGGCTGCACCTGGTCGAGGCTGAACATGCCGCTCTGGACTGTGCCCGAATGAATGTGACCGACAGCCGCGCCGTGTTCCACTGGGCCGACGCGCTGGGCTGGACGCCCGAGGCTCCGCTGGATGCGGTGATCATGAACCCGCCCTTTCACACCGGGCGCAATGCGGACCCGTCACTGGGCCGCGCCTTCATCGCGGCGGCGGCACGGGTGCTCAAGCCCGGCGGACAGCTCTGGATGGTGGCCAACCGGCACCTGCCTTACGAAGCCGCGCTGGCCGCCGCTTTCGGCGAGGTGGCGCCGCTCACCGGCGACAATCGGTTCAAACTCTTCCACGCCCGCCGCCCGTCTCGCCAACGGCGCTGAATTGGCCTAGATTGCCCAGGCTGGCGACTGCGAAAAGGACCAGAACCCCATGTCATTTTCTCTCAGCGGCAAGACCGCCATCGTGACCGGAGGGGCCAACGGCATCGGCCTGGCCATCGGGCGGCATTTCGAGATGAAGGGCGCCAACGTTATGTTTGCCGACATGGACGAAGAGGGCCTCGCCAAGGAACTGGGAGCGCCCGAGGACGGCGATTCGATCCGCTTTTTCGCGGGCGATTTGCGCGAGAAACTGACCCTGGCCAACCTTCTCTCGGCCACGGTGGATGCCTTTGATTCGGTCGACATCCTGGTCAATGCCTCGCGCCAGGTGATGACATCCGACCCGCTCAATCCCGACGACGACGGGGTCGAGATGCTGATCCAGCAGAACATGATGACGGCCCTGCGCCTGTCGCAACTGGTGGCCAAGCGGATGATCAGGCAGACCGAGGGGCAGGAGGAGGGCCCGGCAGGCGCCATCGTCAACCTGTCATCCATTGCCGCGCGCCGCACCCATCCCGAGCTTCTGGCCTATTCGATCTCGACCGCTGCCCTGGACCAGATGACGCGCTCGCTTGCCGTGGCGCTCGCCCCGCACCGCATTCGCGTGAACGCGCTGGCCTTCGGCTCGGTGATGAGCGGTTCGCTGCAGGAGGCGCTCAAGGACGACCGCGAGGCGCGCAGCGAGATCGAGGGCCACACGCCGCTGGGCCGCATTGCGCCTGCCACCGAACTGGTCGAGGCGGTGCAATACCTTGCCAGCGACGCCTCGGCCTTCATGACAGGGCAGGTCATGACGCTGGACGGCGGGCGCTCGCTGGTCGACCCGACCACGACCCCGGCCCATTGAGCGCCGCCATGACCGTGGATTTCACCGACCGCAAGGCGCGCGCCGCCGCCTGGTTCCGCGATCTGCGCGATCAGATCGTGACCGCCTTCGAGGCGCTGGAGGACAGCCATGACGAGGGCCCGCTTGCGGATGCGGACCCGGGGCGGTTCGATGTGCGTCAGACCACGCGTCAGGCCGGGGACGGCCAGGATGCCGGCGGCGGGCTGATGAGCGTGATGCGCGGCGGGCGCGTGTTCGAGAAGGTCGGCGTGAACGTCTCCGAGGTCTACGGCACGCTGGGCGAACAGGCGCAAAAGGCGATGGCCGCGCGCGGGGTTCCGGGCATGGACAGCAACCCCAGCTTCTGGGCCTCCGGCATCAGCCTGGTGGCGCATATGCAGAACCCGCATTGCCCGGCCGTGCACATGAACACGCGGATGTTCTGGACGCCCCATGCCTGGTGGTTCGGTGGCGGCTCTGACCTCAATCCCTGCATCGAATATGCCGAGGATACCGCGCATTTTCACGACCGGCAAAAGGCGCATCTCGACCCGCACGGCTCCACGCTCTACCCCGAGTTCAAGGCCTGGGCCGATGACTATTTCTATATCCCGCACCGCCATCGCGCGCGTGGCGTCGGGGGCATCTTCATGGACGACCGCAACAGCGGCGACTGGGAGGCGGATTTCGCGCTCACCCGGGACATCGGCCAGGCCTTCCTGCCCGCCTTTCTGCCGCTGATAGAAAGGCGCCGCGTGCAGGATTGGAGCGAGACCGACAAGGATGCCCAGCTTGTGCATCGCGGGCTCTATGCGGAATACAACCTCGTCTATGACCGGGGCACCAAGTTCGGTCTGGCCACAGGTCATGATGCGGACGCCGTACTGATGTCGCTGCCGCCCATGGCCAAGTGGGACTGAACCGGACCGCGCGGATCAACGGGCGAGGTCCATCCAGACCATCCGGTGACGGCTGGCCAGTGCAGCATCCTCGGCCGCCGCGCCGCTCTGAGGCCAATGCACCCCCGACGCCACTACGCGCCAGTCGATCGAAGGCAGGATATAGTCCACCCGCAACGTCCCCGGCCCGGGGTCCGGCCAATCCACCGTGTGGAGGCGCGTCGCATCCGTCAGCCTGCCCTCGGGATCCGGCCGCCGGGGGCGCGCGTCCTGAAGGCGCGGATCGTCCAGCAGCGCGCGGATCGCCGCCTTGCGCCCCTCTCCGCCGACCGGGTCCTGGTTGGTGCCACCGATCAGGACAAAGCGGTCCTGCGGCGCAGGGCCGAAAACGCCGTCGAGAAAGTGAAGCCAGAACATCAGCTGATCATGATTGCGCCGCCCGTTGCGGTCCTCTGGCCCGTCAAAGACCGGCGGCCCCGCATACAGCGCCAAGAGGTCAAGCCGCCCGATGGGCGTGTCCAGCGGCACCTGCCACTGTGCGACACTGGCCAGGCGCAACACCTCCCAGACCGCATCCGGATAGAGCGGCGCGCCGGTGTCATCCGTGCGCAAAGCGCCGGGCACATCGCGCCACAGGACACCGCTCAGATCGCGTATCCCGTCCGTGCGGATCGGGAAACGCGACAACACGGCCATGCCCTCCTGACCCGCGAAATCCCCATAGCCCTGGGCGTCCTCCGGCTCACCCATCCGCCCGTCCCCATCCAGGTCCAGCCCCGTCGCCATGCCGGTGTTGGGCCGGCGTGACAGCAAATAGGGATAACTGATCCCGGCCTCGGACATCCGGCGGCGCAGCGCGGCCAGGCCCAGCGCCTCGAGATCATAGTCCACGCCCAGAAGCAGAATGACATCCGGTGCCACCTGCGCCGTGATCCGGGCGATGGCATCCACCTGGCGATCTTTGCCGCCCTCGATATCGCGCAGCATACGGCCCGGCCCCTTGCGGTCGAGATCGACATTCCAGGTGGCGATGCGGATCGTGTCGGCAGAAAGACCGGTCCCGGCCAGAAGCCAAAGGACCGCGGTCAGAAGCGCGATCAGACAGCCGGAAGCGCGTCGTCGTCCCCGGCCTTGGCGGCATAGGCGTGGCGCCGCTTGCGGCTGACCAGCTCGGCGATCCGATACATCCCCACGCCCCGCATGATCATGCTCGCAGGCAGGAACGCCCAGGCGACAGTGATCCAGATCATGTTCTGGGGATGAAGAAATCCGACCCGCTCCACAAAATCCGACAGGCCCAGCGTGGCCAGCGGGATCAAGAATGGCAGAACAAATCCTAATGAAATGTTAAGGGCGGCATCCCGGTACAGACGCTCCACCACATCGCCGCCGCCTGTCGGGTCAAAAAGCGGCATGTTCACCGCCATGTTGAACGCCCCGTGGCGCACCGGCCAGCCGGTCAGCTTGACCACCGCCAGGAACACGGCGACCATCGACAGCGACAGCACATAGCTGAGCCCCGCGATCAGGCGCAATGCCTCGGTCTGTGCCGTATTGGCCTCGTCAGGCAGCAACGCCATCAGAGAGCGCAGCGGAGAATAGTGAAAGTCCAGCAAGCCACCAACGGCCGTCCCCGACCGGGTCACCAGATCGCTCAGCGGCGTCGGATCATTCACCCCGCGGCCATAGAGAGACAGAATGATGACCGTGAAAAAGGCAAAGCCGAATTTCAGCCGATTGTAGGGCGGTGCAAAGCGAAATTCGAGGATGCTGGGATAGCGCCCGAAATACTCGATGAAGACCATCAGCCCGGCCAGCAGGGACATGATCATCACCGTCTGGGATGTGTCCGCCGCCACGCTGGGCAGCATCAGAGACGGCATGGCCACAAGCCAAACCATCAGAACTGCCCGCAACGCTGCGCTCGCCAGTTGTGCCAAACTGTTCGATCCCTTCAAACCGGACGGCCGCGATACGTCGTCGCAAACCTTGTCCCAACTTGATCCCGCTCGTGTCGGCGGGCTGCCTCAATTTGGTCCAATTCTTGCCTTGATTTCGCAACCGTCTCAAGAACTTGGTTAATCTGACTTTACCAATCAGGCGAATTGACGGCGCGGGTGGTGCGCGATTGCATCAATTGCGTGGCCGGTTTGTGGCACATCCACTGCACACCACAAGATGTTGGTATGACCAGATTTTTGGCCACAAGAAACCCTGCCATGCCGCGTCACTTGCAAGGCGGGGTTGTTCTGCCCGAAGGGGGGCTGTGCCTCAGACCCAGGGGCGTTCGGCGCTGGCCTTGGCTTCGAAACTGTCGATCGCGGCGGCCTTTTCCATGGTCAGGCCAATGTCATCGAGCCCGTTCATCAGGCAGTGTTTCTTGAACGCATCCACCTCGAAGGAAAAGCTCTCGCCATCCGACGTGGTCACGGTCTGCGCCTCGAGATCAACTGTCATCCGTGCGTTCGATCCCTTTTCGGCATCGGCCATCAACACGTCCACCGCCTCGCGCGGCAAGGCGATCGGCAGGATGCCGTTCTTGAAGCAGTTGTTGTAAAAGATGTCGGCAAAGCCGGTGGAGATCACGCAGCGGATGCCGAAATCCTTGATCGCCCAGGGCGCGTGCTCGCGACTGGATCCACAGCCGAAATTGTCTCCCGCCACGAGGATTTCGGCCTCGCGATAGCGCGGCTGGTTCAGCACGAAATCCGCGATCTCGTTGCCCTGCCGGTCATAGCGCATCTCGTCAAAGAGGTTCACGCCAAGCCCCGAGCGCTTGATCGTCTTCAGGAACTGCTTGGGAATGATCATGTCGGTGTCGATATTGACCAGCGGCATGGGCGCCGCGACGCCGGTGAGTTTGTCGAACTTGTCCATCACATCATCTCCCGCACATCGGTCAGTTTCCCGGTCACCGCCGCTGCCGCCGCCATGGCCGGGCTCATCAGGTGCGTCCGGCCCTTGTAGCCCTGTCGCCCCTCGAAGTTGCGGTTCGAGGTCGAGGCACAGCGCTCCCCCTCGCTCAGCTGATCGGGGTTCATCGCCAGGCACATCGAACAGCCCGCAAGGCGCCATTCAAACCCGGCCTCCTTGAAAATGTCCGCCAGCCCCTCTTCCTCGGCCTGCGCGCGGACAAGGCCACTGCCAGGAACAATCATGGCACGCTTGACCTTGATCTTCTTGCCCTTCAGAACCTCGGCCGCGGCGCGCAGGTCCTCGATCCGGCCATTGGTGCAGGAACCGATAAAGACCGTGTCGATCTCGACCTCGCGCAGCGGCGTGCCGGGCGTCAGACCCATATAGTCCAGCGACCTCTGGGCCGCACCCACCTTGCCACCTTCGAAATCCTCGGCGGCGGGGACGTTGGCGGTGATCGGCAGAACATCCTCGGGGCTGGTCCCCCAGGTGACGACCGGCGCAATATCCTCGCCCCTGATGGTCACAACCTTGTCCCAATGGGCATCCTCGTCGGAATAGAGCGTCTTCCACCAGGCCAATGCCGCCTCCCATTGCGCCCCTTTCGGCGCATGGGGCCGGCCCATGACATACTGATACGTCTTTTCATCCGGCGCGATCAGGCCGGCCCGCGCCCCGCCCTCGATGGCCATGTTGCAGACGGTCATGCGGCCTTCCATGCTGAGATCACGAATGGCCTCGCCGCAATACTCGATCACATAGCCCGTGCCGCCCGCGGTCCCGGTCTCGCCGATCACGCTCAGGGTGATGTCCTTGGCCGTCACGCCGGGGCGCAGCTTGCCGGTGATCTCGACCTTCATGTTCCGGGACTTCTTCTGGATCAGCGTCTGGGTGGCCAGCACATGCTCCACCTCGCTCGTCCCGATCCCATGCGCCAGCGCGCCGAACGCTCCGTGCGTCGCCGTATGGCTGTCGCCGCAGACCACCGTCATGCCCGGCAGGGTCCAGCCCTGCTCGGGCCCCACGATATGCACAATGCCCTGACGAATATCGCTCACCGGATAATAGTGAATGCCGAACTCCCTGGCGTTCCTGTCCAGCGCCTCGACCTGAATACGGCTGTCCTCGGTCATGGTTTCGGCATTGGCGCGGTCCAGCGTTGTGGGCACGTTGTGATCCGGCACCGCAATGGTTTTTTCCGGCGCGCGCACATCTCGCCCGGCCATGCGCAACCCCTCGAAGGCCTGCGGGCTGGTCACCTCATGCACGAGGTGGCGGTCAATATACAGAAGGCAGGTGCCATCTTCGGCCTCATGGGCCACATGGGCATCCCATATCTTGTCATAGAGCGTCTTGGGGGACATCGGTCCTCTCCCGTTTTGAAATTTGGAATTCAGGCGTAGATCGTCGCGCGGCTTATAGCCGCGCCAGCACCGTCATGGACGCACCAAAAAACCGCCAGGGCAGCCGCGCGCGATCATCCATGTCGAAAATCCGTTTCATATCCCTCCAGATACAGACTGATCCCCTGTGTATCAAGAGCCGGCCCCCCTGCGTCTTCTGGCCGGAAATATCCCGGGGAGTTTGAGGGACAGCGTCCCTCATCCAACCAAACCTGCGTGGCGCAGCCACTCCATTGGATCACCGGATCACTCGGGCGCGAGCATATAGCCCTCGCCGCGCACCGTCTGCAGATAGCGCGGCTGTTTGGGATCGGCCTCGATCTTGCGCCGCAGACGGGTGATCTGAACATCGACCGCGCGCTCCTGGGCCTGGCCACCATCCCGCCCTAGCTCCTCGACCAGCTTGGTACGGCTGACCGGCTGGCGCAGGTGCTCCGAGAAGATACGCATCAACTGCACCTCGGTCGCCGTGAGCCGCACAACCTCGTCCCCGCGCATCAGCTCCGAGCGGTCAATATCATAGCGTACCGGCCCCAGCTGCAAAATCTTTGGAAGGGCCGCCTCCGGTGCAGGGTCCGGCATCCGGCGCAAAATGGCATTGATCCTGAGCAGAAGCTCCTTGGGTTCGAACGGCTTGGCAAGGTAGTCATCCGCCCCCGCCTCGAGCCCCGCGATACGGTCCTCGGTCTCGCCCTTGGCGGTGAGCAGCAGGACCGGCGTGGCCAGCGTCTCGCGCAGTCCCTTTGTCAGCGACACACCGTCCTCGCCCGGCATCATCACGTCCATCACGATCAGGTCGAACTCCAGCCCCGACAGAACCCGCCGCGCATGGGCCGCATCGCGCGCCGCGGACACAAGGAAGCCGTGCCGCGCCAGGAACTTGCGCAACAGCTCTCGAATGCGCTCGTCATCATCGACGATCAGCAGATGCGGCGCGGGTTCGCTCATGATCCGTTCTCCCTGATGGCGTGGTAACGCGCCCGAAGATCGCTGTCCATCATCGCCTCAAGCACTTCGCGGAACCCGGCCACCGCTTCGGGGCCCGCCGCGCGATAGGCCGCGCGCATCCGGGCGCGCTGGGCATCGCTCAGCTGCCGCTCCAGCGTCTCGCCCTCGGCCGTCAGGTGCAGATGCCGCTCGCGCTTGTCGCGGGTGCCCACGCGGCTTTCAATCAGCCCGTCCTCCACCAGCGTCCTGAGCACCCGGTTCAGTGATTGCTTGGTCACGCCCAGAATGGCCAGAAGGTTATTCACCGTTGTGCCCGGGCTTCGCGCCACAAAGTGGATCGCCCGGTGGTGGGCGCGCCCATAGGCCATGGTTTCGAGGATCCGGTCGGGGTCCGCGGTAAAGCCGCGATACGCAAAGAACATCGCCTCGATGCCCTGCCTGAGCTGCTCATCCGTCAGAAAAAGCAGCTCCGCTCCGCCCTTGGCCTCTGCCATCTCGTGCCCCCCTTATCCGTTCACAAGATTGGCCTCAGGTTATGTCAGCTTTGTTGACATTCCAAGAGCAAACTGCTAGCGATTCGCAGTTTCCGCGCAATATTATGTCCGATGCGGACATATATGGCGCAATAAACGCAAACGAACACCTGCAAGGGATGAAGGCTATGGCTGGCTATGACGACCGCGACGGCAAGATCTGGATGGATGGGAAACTCATCGACTGGCGCGAGGCCAACGTACATATCCTGACCCATGCGATGCACTATGCCAGCTCGGTCTTCGAGGGCGAGCGGGCCTATAACGGCAGGATATTCAAAAGCCGCGAGCATTCCGAGCGCCTGCATTTTTCCGCAGGCGAACTCGACTTCCGGATCCCCTGGACCGTGGACGAGATCGAGGCCGCCAAGCAGGAGGTCCTGACCGCCAATGGCCACACGGATGCCTATGTGCGGGCCGTCGCCTGGCGCGGAGCCGGCGAGGACATGGGTGTCGCCTCGGCGCGCAACCCGGTGCACCTGGCCATCGCGGCCTGGGAATGGGGCGCCTATTATGGCGATGCCAAGATGAAGGGCGCCAGGCTCGACATTTCCAAGTGGAAGCGCCCCTCGCCCGAGACGATCCCGGTGCACGCCAAGGCCGCCGGTCTCTATATGATCTGCACAACGTCCAAACACGCCGCCGAGGCCAAGGGCTGCTCGGACGCGCTCTTCATGGATTACCGCGGCTATGTGGCCGAAGCGACAGGGGCCAACATCTTCTTCGTCAAGGACGGAGAGGTGCACACGCCCGACCCCGATTGCTTTCTCAACGGTCTCACACGCCAGACCGTGATCGGGATGCTGAAGGATCGCCAGATCAAGGTGCACGAGCGCCACATCATGCCCGAGGAAATGGAAAGCTTCGAGCAATGCTGGCTGACCGGCACCGCCGCCGAGGTCACCCCGGTGGGCCAGATCGGCGACTACAGTTTCGAGGTCGGCGCCCTGGCGCGCGAGATTGCCGAAGGCTACGAAAAGCTGGTGCGAAGCTAAAGCGTTTCGAGAAAAACCTGAATCACAGATTTTCGCGAAACGCCCACAACGCTCATATGTTGCGCGGCGTTTCCACTTAGCCCTGCCTCAGGTTTAAGTCGAAACGCTTTAATCCGTTCGGCTTTTCATGGTTGTCCACGCTGCGAAGGCCCGGCGATCCGGTAGCGGGGCCCTGTTGAGTGCTCTGATGGAAAGCTCTGCCGTGTTGATCCACGTCTCGACATCCAGCCGGGTGAATCGGGAAACCGGATCATAGTCGGCTGCGTGTCGTTTTTCCTGAAGTGTTTTGAACTGACTTGCGAAATCTTCGATCTCCTTGGGAAACTTCGCCACGACTTGTTGGTTCTTGCACTGTTTCTTCGAGAACCCATGCTCAACCGAGCGATAGGCCTGGCGCCAAGCCTCCTCGCTCCTTGCTGACCCCGTGCCACCGATCAGGCAATCCGCACAGGTTCTGCAAAGAGCGTGAAACATGGCGTAGTAGGCAGTACTGAGCGCGCGCTTCAAGTCCGACTGGCGCGGACGACGGGACTTTAGCCTTACTGCGGCGACATGCCCCTCAGTCGCTCGGACCGGCGGCGCAGCAGTTCCACGGTCGTCAGGAGCAGGATCGACAGCGCCACGAGGATCGTAGCCACGGCGAGGATCGTCGGGCTGATCTGCTCGCGCAGGCCCGTAAACATCTGCCACGGCAGCGTCTTCTGCGAGGCCGAGCCGACAAAGAGCACCACCACCACCTCATCAAAGGACGTGATGAACGCGAACAAGCCGCCCGAGATCACCCCCGGCAGAATGAGCGGCATCTGCACCCGGAAAAAGGTCGTCACCGGGTTCGCGCCCATATTGGCCGCCGCGCGGGTCAGGGACCTGTCAAAACCCACCAGCGTCGCCGTCACGGTGATGATCACGAACGGGATGCCCAGCACGGCGTGCGCGAGGATCACCTTGATGTAACCCACAAAGGTCTTGTCGAGACCGATCGTGCCTTCGAGGAAATTGCCGATCTGGCTGTAGAAGAAGAACATGCCCGTGGCCGAAATGATCAGCGGCACGATCATCGGGCTGATCAGGATCGCCATGATGGCGCGCTTGCCCGGTACATGGCTCTGGCTCAGGCCGATGGCGGCCAGCGTGCCGAGGCTCACCGAAATGATGGTCGCGATCGGCGCGATGATCAGCGAGTTCTTGAAGCTGCGCTGCCATTCGTTATTTGTAAAGAAGTCGCGGTAATGCTTGAGGCTGAAGCCCTCCGGATCGAGGCTCAGCATCTCGGGCGTGAAGGTAAAGAAATCCTCGGCGTTGAAGCTCAGCGGCATCACCACCAGGATCGGCGTGATCAGGAAGACGAATATCGCGCCACAGATCACCCGGAACCCGTAGTGCCACAGCACCTGGCCCGGGGTCAGATAGGGCGCCAGCCTGGCCCGATAGCGTCCTTCGTACAGCCAGAATGTAAACCAGCCATAGAACCACCCGGCAAAAAGACCCACCAGCAGGGCAAGGGCGATCCCGCCGAAATAGAAGGTGATGGCGACAAGCAGCGCCAGCACCAGCCAGCGCGCCAGTTTCTCATTGTTCAGCGCAGGCAGCGCAAGGGCCAGAGCCGCCCCCAGGGCCGCGCCAATGGCCAGCCCCATAGGGCCCGAGCCGTTCGCCGTGCCCAGGAAAAGACCCAGAAGCGCGCCCGCAGCGGCGGTCCATCCGGCGACAAAACCCAGCGGCTTGCGAGAGATCGTTGTCAGTTTCATCGCGCTTACCCCAGCTTCACGTTGTCGATGCCGACGATCTTGTCGTAGCACCAGTAGAGGCCCATAACGACCACCAGAAGGATCGTGCCCAGCGCCGCGGCAAGACCCCAGTTCAGGCTCGACGAGATGTTGTATGCAATCCGGTTCGAGATGAAGACACCCTTGGTGCCGCCCACGATCTCGGGCGTGATGTAGTACCCGATGGACAGGATGAAGACGAGGATCGAGCCCGCGCCGATACCCGGTATCGACTGCGGGAAATAGACCCGCCAGAAGGCTGTCCAGTTCGTGGCACCCAGCGACTTGGCGGCGCGCAGATAGCTGGGATTGATCGTCTGCATCACCGAATACATCGGCAGGATCATGAAGGGCAGCAGGATATGCGTCATGGCTATGATTGTGCCGGTCTGGTTGTTGATCAACACAAGACGGCTGTCATCGGCCACCATGCCGAGCCAGACGAGCACCTCGTTGATCACCCCCTGCTGTTGCAGCATCACCTTCCATGCGGAGGTCCGAACCAGAAGCGAGGTCCAGAACGGCAGGAGCACGAGGATCATCAGAACATTGGCCGTGCGCATCGGCAGGTTGGCCAGGATCCACGCCACCGGATACCCCAGCAGGATGCAGGCACCCGTGATGATCAGAGACATGATCAGCGTCCGCACGAAAAGCTTGATCAGGATCTGCTTGTTTTCCGGCTGTATCTGAATACCGTCTGGCGTTTTCTGCATGTCCACGGCGTTCAGGAAATATCCCGATGTGTAGGACGAGGAATGCGTCTGAATCGTGCGCCAGGTCTCAAGTTTGCCCCATTCCTCGTCGGCATCCACGAAAAAGGCCTGGAAATCGGGCATGGTCACCGCCCCGCTTTCTACAAGCGCGCGCAGCTCTTCCGCATAAGGACCGTCATAGCCGGCAAGATCGGCTGTCGAGAGGTCCGCAGCCAGAGCCACGAACAGCGATTCCACCGGCTTGACCTTGGAAAAGTCCTTCTTGTCGATCAATTCGGCCACCAGCGCAAACGCCGTGAACTCGCGTGTCGTCAGCGGCAGAAGCTCCGAGATCTGCTGCCCGGGCACAAAGCTCGACTGGCGCGGCAGGCTCGTGTCATTCAGCGTCGACAGCCGCACACGCTGCTCCTTGAGAAGCGTCGCATTGGCAGCCGCTCCATCGCCACCGCTCATCAGAGCGGCCCAGGTCGCTGGCTTGGTCCATATGTCGTCCACTGCCTTGAACGCGTTGCGGTAATCCTTGCCCAGATCATCCAGCTTGCGCCCGGTCTGCCGGAAAAGCGAGGACATGCCGGTCTGTTCATAGTTCAGCCGCGTTCCAAGCCGGGTGTGCCGCTTGAGCTCGGTGGCAAGGAACATGTCGAAATACAGCGCCTGAAACAAGTCCTGACCGGGAATTTGCTCCGAGGTTCCATCCCATTCGGCAATCTCCTCGACCGCATAGGGCAACGTGTTCTCTACAATCTGGTTCTCGACCGACCGAAAGAGCATCGACAGGATCGGCACGATGAACGACAGCAGCACAAAGATCAGAAGCGGGGCGATCAGCATCAGCGCCCGGGCCTTCTGCATCCTCAACGCCCGCGCAAGGCTGCGCTTCAGCGGGGTGCCGTCAGCGGCCAGAACGGGGCCGGCCGGGGGTGTAGGCTGCGTTGCATCGCTCATGGTTCAGGTCCCTTCGACCAGAATGATGACGCTATCGGCGGTGCGCCTGCGGATATCGGCCACGTCCTGATAGGCGGGATCATGATACGCGGCGCGCGCGGCCTCATAGCTTGGAAATTCGATGACGACGTGACGCATCAGCGTCTCGCCTTCCACGGTCTCGGACTGGCCGCCCCGCACGACAAACCTGCCGCCCAGGCCCAGGAGGATCGGCGTGTCGCGCTCGATATACTCCTTGTACCCTTCCGGATCGTTCACCGTAATATGGCCGATGATATAGCCCTTGGGCATAATCCGTCCTTCGTCCCTGTCATGGTGGTGCGGGCCTTTCGGGCGGCCCGCACTCGCTTGTTTCAATGGTAAGGCGGGGTGAACCCCGCCCTACGCCTGGCTTATTGGGCCAGCCACGCCTGGAATTTGGCGTCGATGTCGTCGCGATAGTCCGCCCAGAACTCGTAGTTGTAGAGGAACGTACGCTTGGCGTTGTTCGGGTCGGTCGGCATGTGCGGTGCCATGTCGATGCCCAGTTCGGCGTGCTTGCCGACCAGAGGTGCCGACGACTTGCGGGCCGGACCGTACGAGATGTACTTGGCCTGATCCGCCAGACGCTGCGTGTCGGTCGCGAACTTGACATAATCCAGCGCGCGGGCCTGACGCTCTTCGCTCAGACCGGTCGGGATGATCCAGCCGTCAAGGTCGAACACCTGCGCGTCCCACAGCATGGCGACGGGCTGTTTCTGCTCTTCGATGACCGAGAAGAGACGACCGTTATAGGTCGAGCCCATGATGACTTCTCCATCGGCCAGAAGCTGAGGCGTGTCGGCACCGGCAGACCACCAGATCACGTCATCCTTGATCGTGTCGAGCTTGGCCAACGCCTGATTCTGACCCTCTTCGGTGGCCAGCACGTCATAGACGTCCTCGAAGGCCACGCCGTCACAGATCAGCGCCCACTCCATGTTGTTGATCGGACGCTTCTCCAGCGAACGCTTGCCCGGATAGGCTGCGGTGTCGAAGACGGCACAGACATCCGTCGGAGGCGTGTCGCCCACCAGGTCGGTACGGTAGCCGAAGGTTGTCGAGTAGACGATCTGCGGGATGAAGCAGTCGCCGACCAGCAGGTCGCCGAAGTCTTCGGAGGCCGGTGTGCCATCGGGGGCCGGGGCCAGCATCGTGTCGGGATCGATTTCCATCGCCAGGCCTTCGTCGCACAGACGCAGAGCGTCGGCGGCCACGACGTCAACCACGTCCCAGGTAATGTTGTCGGCTTCGTTCATGGCGCGCAGCTTGGCCACGGCCTCGGCGGCGCTGTCATCGTTCAGGATCGTGACGCCGGTCATTTCCATGTAGGGCTCGTGATAAGCCTTCAGCTGCGACTTGGAATAGGCACCGCCCCAGCTGACAATTGTCATCTCCTGGGCCGCCGCCGCGCCTGCCGCAAGCGTCAGCGCCACGCAGGCCATCAGTGTATTGCGAAGTTTCATTTTCAGGTTCTCCCTAGTTGTTCCCGTTGACTTGACTTTCGAGGCCCCTGCCACGGGTAAAGCGGTGGTCCTCTTACCATCGGGCCCGTGTCCGGGCCGCGATATTCCTGTGCGTCAGGCGTCCAGCGCCCGGCAATCCTCGGGTAGCCAGCCGATCTCGATCTGTTCGCCCGGCTTCAGGCGCACCGCGTCGGGTGCATTCCGTGTCTTGACGATGAAATCCTCATTGCCCGCCACGCTCAGCCGCGTGCGGAAAATGTCACCCATGTAGATGAATTCCCTGACCTCGGCCCTGAGCGTATGCGCGCCCTCCTGCAGGCGGTCCTTGTTGAACTCCACCCGCTCGGGCCGGATCGACACGCGTGTGCGGTCGCCCACGTTGCTGACATTCACCGGTTTGCAATCGATCAGCTCACCATCGTCCAGCTCGACCAGGGCCTGACCGCCCTTCATCTCCTTGATGGTGCCCATCAGCGTGTTGTTCTCACCGATGAACTGAGCGACAAAACTGTTTTCCGGCTCTTCATAGAGCTGGTCCGGCGGCGCGATCTGCTGGATACGGCCATCGTCGAACACGGCGACCCGGTCCGACATGGTCAACGCCTCGGTCTGGTCATGCGTCACATAGACCACGGTGATCCCGAGGTTATGTGCCAGATCGGTGATCTCGAACTGCATCTTCTCGCGCAGCTGCTTGTCCAGCGCGCCCAGAGGCTCGTCCATCAGAACCAGCTCGGGCTCGAAGACCAGCGCACGGGCCAGCGCCACACGCTGTTGCTGACCACCCGACAGCTGCGCCGGACGGCGGCCGCCAAAGGCCCCCATCTCGACCATGTCGAGCGCGCGCTTCACCTTGGCCTCGCGGTCGGACTTGCCCATCTTGCGCACTTCCAGAGGAAAGCTCAGATTTTCGGCAATCGTCATGTGCGGAAACAGAGCGTAGTTCTGGAACACCATGCCGATGCCGCGCTTGTGCGGCGGAATGTTGTTGATCGACGTGCCCCCGAGGCGAATATCGCCATGTGTGGCGGTCTCGAACCCCGCGAGCATCATCAGGCAGGTGGTCTTGCCGGACCCGGACGGCCCCAACATGGTCAGAAACTCGCCCCGCGGCATGGTGAGGTTGAGGTCCTTGACCACAAGCGTCTCACCGTCATAGCTCTTTTGCACCCGTTCGAATTCGACGAATGCGTCGCTTGCATTGGTATCGGCCAAAACTGGCTCCCTGTGTTGTTCCGACGCGATATGTTCCGCGTTCGGCACAGACTAAAACGCGATTGGCGCACAGATGCAAGCGGAGTGCGGCGATTGACGACGATTTTGCGTCATTCAGCAGGGCGTTTCCGACATGATGGGCAAGAATGTCTGACATTTCGCGCCGGGACGCCCCATCGGACCCGGGCATTCGATTCAGCAGCCCGTCGACCGAACTGGCCTCTGCCGGAGACCAAGTGACTTTCCCTGGTGTCAGCCCGATTCTGCTCCCGTCCTGCTGCAGGCCGCCGCCCACGCGTCCTGCTCCAGCCGAAAACACATCCACCTTGCGGGACCACCGCCCAGATCAAGCGTCGCGTCATGAACATGCACGGCCCCAAGCTTCGCCGTAGCCCTCCGCGAGCGCATGTTCGTTGGGTCGATGTGAAACCAGACCTCGCCGAAGCTGCCATAGGCGTGACCCAGCATCAGTCGCTTGAGCTCGAGATTGACAGCCCCGCCCCAGAAGCGTGGATTGATGAACGTGAACCCGATCGAGATGCTGTCCGGCATGTCGGGCGCGGTGTAATGGCGCGAGCATCCAATGATCCCGTCCTGCCCGGTTTCGCGGATCGCCATTGTGCCCCCCGCCCCCAGCAGAAAGTCGAAATAGGGCCGGAACACTTCGGGTTTCCATCGGTCGCGCGCAGGATGCCCGGCCCATGTGGCCGGATCAGAGGCGGCGGCCATCAGGCCGTCGAAATCCTGCCGTTCAAGGGGGCAAAGATGCAGCCTGTCCGACGACAGAACAGGCTGCCGGTCAAAGCTCATCCCGCGACCATCAGGCCCTTTTCGGTCAGCTCGGCATGAGCCGCATCCAGCGCCTTTCGCGCGCGCGAAATCAGCGTGTCCACTTCGTCCCTGGTGATCACCAGCGGCGGCGAGATCACCATGCGGTCGCCCACATGGCGCATGATCAGATTGTTGGCAAAGCAATGCTCGCGACAGATGAACCCCGCCGTGCCCTTGTCCGCGGCAAAGGACGCGCGGGTCGCCTTGTCCGGTGTCAGCGCAATGGAGCCCATGAGACCCGCAATCACCGCCTCTCCGACCAGAGGGTGATCGGCCAGTGCCTCCCATTTCTCCTTCAGATACGGTGCGATCTCGGACCCCGCCCGGTCCACGATGCCTTCTTCTTCGAGGATGCGCAGGTTCTCCAGCGCCACGGCGCAGGCCACCGGATGCCCCGAATAGGTGTAGCCGTGGCTGAACTCGACCCCGTTCAGAACGTCCGCCACCTCGTCACAGACGATCGACGCCCCGATGGGCGCATAGCCCGAGCTGAGCCCCTTGGCGACGGTCATGATCTGCGGGCGGATGCCCATCTTTTCCGAGGCGAACCACGTGCCGGTCCGGCCAAAGCCACAGATCACCTCGTCGGCGATCAGCAGAACATGGTACTTCTCGCAGATGCGCTGGATTTCCGGCCAGTAGGTCTCGGGCGGGATGATCACGCCGCCCGCGCCCTGCACCGGCTCACCGATAAAGGCACCGACGCGATCCGCGCCATGCCTGAGGATTTCCTCCTCCAGCGCCCGCGCGCGCTGCAGCCCGAATTCGGCCGGGTCCGTGTCGCCGCCCTCGGCGTACCAGGCGGGCTGATCGATGTGATGGATGTCCGGGATGGGCATACCGCCCTGGGCGTGCATGTAGGACATGCCGCCAAGGCTGGCGCTGCCCATGGACGACCCGTGATAGGCGTTCTTACGGGTGATGATCTTGGTCTTTTCGGGCTTGCCCTTGGCATCCCAGTAGGTGCGCACGAGGCGGATATTGGTGTCGTTCGCCTCCGAGCCGGAGCTGGCGAAAAAGACGTGGTTCAGGTCGTAGGGCGTGAGTTCGGCCAGCTTGGCCGCCAGCGCGATGGCGGGCACATGCGTCGTCATGAAGAAGGTGTTGTAATAGGGCAGCTCCTTCATCTGGCGCGCGGCGGCTTCGGCCAGCTCGTCCCGGCCATAGCCGAGGTTCACGCACCACAGCCCCGCCATGGCGTCCAGAAGCTCGTTGCCCTCGCTGTCGGTCAGCGTCACGCCCCTGGCGCGGGTGATGACCCGCACACCCTTCTCGGCCAGCTCGTGCCCCCTGGTGAACGGGTGCAGATGGTGCGCGGCATCCAGCGCCTGCAATTCTTCGGTCGGCATGTGATTGGAGATCATGTTCATGACGAGACCTTTCATGGTGAAACGATGGAATGACCCGCGAAGGGATGTTTCGGATCAGAATATGATCAAATTATTCCGTGTCAACCGAATCAGATGGCAGCGCCATTGCTGTCGATCGAGAGGCGCAGCTGCTCCATCCCCTGCAATACATCCTCGCGAATGGCGCGCGCGGCGCCCTCGGCATCTCGGGCGCGCATCGCATCGATGGTTGCCTTGTGATTGTCGGGCAGGTTCTGGGTGCCCATGCGCCCGCAGACAACCCGCATCGACGGGCCAAAGCGCAGCCACAGCGCCTCGGCCATTTCCGCCAGTATCGGCGCGTCGGCCATGGTGTAGATATGCGTGTGAAACCGGTAATTCTGCTCCAGGTATCCCCGCAAGTCGCCGGTCCGGATGGCGGCGTCCAGCGCCTCGTCAATGGCGGTGATCTTCTCCACGTCCGCCACCGTTGCCCGCTCACAGGCCTTCAACGCCAGATGCGGGTCAAGCCATTGCCTTGCAATGATAATCTGATCTATGTCCTTGCGGTCGAGCAGTGGCACACAGACCCGCCTGTTGCCCCGGCTTTCCAGCGCGCCCTGCGGCACCAGACGCCGGATCGCCTCGCGCACTGGGGTCATGCCGACGCCCAGTCGCCCGGTCAGTCCCTGGATGGTCACCGCCTGCCCCGGTGTCAGGTCACCGAACAGCACCATCCCGCGCAGCTGGCGATAGACCAGCTCATGCGCCGGAAGGTTGCGTCGCGCCGTTCCGACAATAGTGTTGATCCGGGCTGTGTCTGTGATGGCCAATTCAAGTCTTTCGCGCGTTCGAGCTTCGTCTCTTGCACAGCATAACGCGGTCGTGGACACTTTACCATATTGCCAGACGCGGGAAAATTTGATCAAATCCGCGCGCACGGCATTCAAAACATGCCGACCAACGGGAGAAACACATGAAGAATACCTTTCTGACCACGACGACAGCTCTGGCCCTCGGCGCGACCGCGGCCCTGGCCGAAGAGGTCCGGGTCTACAATTGGTCCGACTATATCGACGAGGCGCTGCTGGAGAAGTTCGAGGCCGAAACCGGCATCGACCTGATCTATGACGTCTTCGACAGCAACGAAGTGCTCGAGACCAAAATGCTGGCCGGCGGGTCCGGCTATGACGTGGTGGTGCCCTCCGGCACATTCCTTCAGCGCCAGATCGTTGCAGGGGCCTTCCAGCCGCTGGACAAGTCCAAGCTGCCCAATATGGCAAACATGTGGGACGTGATCGAGGCGCGCACCGCGCAATATGACCCCGGCAACGCCTATTCCATCAACTACATGTGGGGCACCACGGGCATCGGGGTGAACGTCGCAAAGGTACAGGAGGCGCTGGGCGCCGACGCGCCGCTCGACAGCATGGACCTGATCCTCAAACCCGAGAACATGGAGAAGCTGGCCTCCTGCGGTGTCTACTTCCTCGACGCCCCGACCGAGATCGTTCCCATGACGCTTCAGTATCTGGGCGAGGACCCCGACAGCAAGGACAAGGACGTGATCGCCAAGGTCGAGCCGGTGCTGCAGGCCGTTCGCCCCTACATCAAGAAGTTCCACAGCTCGGAATACATCAACGCGCTGGCCAATGGCGACATCTGTGTCGCGGTGGGCTGGTCCGGCGACATCCTCCAGGCCCGTGACCGCGCCGCCGAGGCCGACAACGGTGTCGAGATCGCCTATAACGCCTTCGCCGAAGGCTCCCTGATGTGGTTCGACCAGATGGCCATCCCGGTCGATGCGCCGAACCCCGAAGGTGCGCACAAGTTCCTGAATTTCATCATGGATGCGCAGAACATGGCGGACGCCTCGAACTACGTCTACTACGCCAATGGCAACCTCGCCTCGCAGCCCTTGCTCGAGGAGGACGTGATCGACGATCCGGCGATCTATCCCACGCCCGAGACGGTGAAAAACCTCTACACCACCACGCCTTACGAACCCAAGGTGCAGCGGATCGTGACGCGGCTCTGGACCAAGATCAAGTCAGGCACCTGACCGGCTGACCACAAAAACCGGCCCGTGCGGTTGCAACCGCGCGGGCCTTTTCACATGACGGGGGACGAGGCGTGGGCGAAAAGGCATTTGCACCGTGGAACGATCCGAATGAAAAGCCGCTCATTCAGTTCAGGAACGTAACCAAACGTTTTGGCGAATTCGTCGCCATCGACGATCAGTCGTTCGACATTTACGAACAGGAATTCTTTGCGCTTCTCGGCCCGTCGGGCTGTGGCAAGACCACGCTCATGCGGATGCTCGCGGGGTTCGAGACACCGACCGAAGGCACGATCCTTCTGGGCGGGCAGGACATCGCGCCCATCCCGCCGAACAAGCGGGCGGTGAACATGATGTTCCAGTCCTACGCGCTCTTCCCGCATCTCACGGTCTGGGAGAACATCGCCTTCGGGCTCAAGCGCGACGGGATGGACAAGGGCGCCATCGACGCCCGCGTGGACGAAATGCTCAAGCTCACGCGGCTGGAGCAGTTCGCCAGGCGCAAGCCGCATCAATGCTCGGGCGGGCAACGGCAGCGCGTGGCACTGGCGCGCAGCCTCGCCAAGGCGCCGAAACTGCTCCTGCTCGACGAACCGCTGGGCGCGCTCGATGCCAAGCTCCGGCAGGACACGCAGTTCGAGCTGATGGACATTCAGGAAAAAACCGGCACCACCTTCGTGATCGTCACGCACGATCAGGAAGAGGCGATGACCGTGGCCTCCCGCGTGGCGGTGATGGACCATGGCAAGATCATCCAGGCCGACACACCCGCGGCGATCTACGAAATGCCCGGCTCGGTCTATGTGGCGGATTTCATCGGTGACGTGACGATCATCGAAGGCCGCGCGACACCCTCCGGCGACGGCTATGACATCGCCTATGCCGAGGGCCAGCCCGAACTGCACGCCAAATCCGAGAGCCGCCTTGACGCAGGCCAGACCTGCTATCTCGCGATCCGCCCCGAGAAGGTAACGATCAGCGCCGAGAAGCCCGCCTCCGGCAACGCGGTCAGGGGCAGGATTCAGGACATCGCCTATCTTGGGAACCTCTCGACCTATCATGTCGAGCTGCCCAACGGTCAGGTGGTCAAGAGCCAGACCGCCAACACCCGCCGCCTGTCGGCCCGGCCCTTTACATGGGAGGACGAGGTGTGGCTGAGCTGGACAGACACCGCCGGCGTCCTTCTGGGGGGCTGAGCGATGCGGCGTATCACCCTTATCGCGGTGCCCTACCTGTGGCTGCTGGCGCTGTTCCTCATTCCCTTCGCCATCGTGGTGAAGATCAGCCTTTCCGACACCGCCCTCTCGATCCCGCCCTACACGCCGACGCTTGACCTCGGCGAAGGCTGGGCGGGGTTGAAGGAGTTCTTCGGCGGGCTCGATTTCGAGAATTTCGAGTTTCTGATGTCGGATGACCTGTATTGGAAGGCGTATCTGTCATCCCTGCAGATCGCGGTGATCTCGACGGTGCTGACATTGCTTGTCGGCTATCCCATCGCCTATGGAATGGCCATGGCCCCGCAGCACTGGCGGCCCACACTGCTGATGCTGGTGATCCTTCCGTTCTGGACCTCGTTCCTGATCCGGGTCTATTCGTGGATGGGGATCCTCTCGACCGAGGGCTATCTCAACCAGCTGCTCATGGGGATGGGCCTGATTGACGAGCCGCTGATCATTCTCAACACGAACTGGGCCGTCTATATCGGCATCGTCTACACCTATCTGCCCTTCATGATCCTGCCAATCTATTCGTCTCTGGAACGGCTGGACGCAAGCCTTCTCGAGGCGGCCGAGGATCTGGGCTGTTCGCGGTTTTCGGCCTTCTGGCTGGTCACGATTCCCCTGTCCAAGGCAGGGATCATCGCGGGGTCCTTCCTTGTCTTCATCCCGACCTTGGGTGAATTCGTGATCCCCTCGCTGCTGGGCGGGTCGAATACGTTGATGATCGGCAAGGTGCTCTGGGAAGAATTCTCCAGCAACCGCGACTGGCCGGTGGCAAGTGCTGTGGCGGTGATCCTTCTGCTCATTCTGATCATTCCGATCATCCTCTTCCAGCGCAACCAGCAGAAGCAACGGGAGGCCGAGGGATGAAGAGCTTTCTGAACAGCCCGTCCCGGCCCCCGAGCCGGGGCCTCTCCCGGGCCTTGGAGGTCCCGGGTCAAGCCTGCGACGGGGAGGACCGGCAATGAGACGCATGTCATGGTTCAACACCACGTCGCTGACCCTCGGGTTCGCCTTTCTCTACCTGCCGATGATCATCCTGGTGATCTACAGCTTCAACGCCTCCAAGCTGGTGACCGTCTGGGGCGGGTTCTCGACCAGGTGGTATGGCGAACTGATGCAGAACGAGGCCTTCCTGCAGGCCGCCTGGGTCACGCTGAAGGTGGCGGTAATCTCCTCGACCTTCGCCACGGTCCTCGGCACAATGGCGGCCTATGTGCTGGTCCGGGCCGGGCGGTTCGCCGGGCGGACGCTGTTCTCGGGCATGATCTACGCACCTCTGGTGATGCCCGAGGTGATCACGGGTCTGTCGCTGCTGCTTCTGTTCATCGGGATCGGGCTGGACCGGGGCGTCCTGACCATCGTACTGGCGCATACGACCTTTTCGATGTGCTATGTGTCCGTCGTGGTGTCCTCGCGGCTCGTGAGCTTCGACCGCTCGCTGGAGGAGGCCGCGCTGGATCTCGGCTGCTCGCCCTTCTCGGCCTTCCGCCTGGTCACCCTGCCGATCATCGCCCCCGCGGTGATCTCGGGCTGGCTGCTGGCCTTCACGCTTTCGCTTGACGACCTTGTGATCGCGTCCTTCACCTCGGGCCCCTCGGCCACAACGCTGCCGATCAAGATTTTCTCGGCGGTGCGCCTGGGGGTCAGCCCCGAGATCAACGCGCTCTCGACCATCATGATCGGGATCGTCACGGTGGGGGTCATCTCCGCCTCGCTGATCTCGAAACGGTCGGCCCTGAAACAGGACGCAGAGGAGCGCGCCGCGGTCCGCACATGAGACGCATCTATCCCGACCACGCCTATGGTCCCGCCCCGCGCGCGGGCTGCTACTGGCCGACCACGACCGAAGGCGTCGAGGTGAGCCAGGCGCGCGGCGAGATCACGGCAGATGTGGCGGTGATCGGTGCGGGCTTTACCGGGCTTTCGACCGCGCTGCATCTGGCCCGGGCGGGGGCGGACGTGGTCGTGCTCGAGGCCGAGTATCCCGGCTGGGGCGCATCAGGCCGCAATGGGGGGTTCTGCTGCCTGGGCGGGTCGGCGGCATCGGGCGACGCCCTGACCCGCATGTTCGGCGAGCCCGCACGGCGCGAGTGGTGCCAGACCGAACTGGCGGCCGTCGACCTGGCCCGGGGTCTGATGGCGAAGCACGGGATCGACGCCGACCAGCATTCGAACGGCGAGACCCTGATGGCCCACACCCGCGCCGCCGCCGACAACCTGGAGATGCGCGCGGCCCGGGTCGAGGCCGACTACGGTGTGAGGCCGGTGATTACCCCCGAGGAAGAGCTGGCACAAAACGGTATGAAGGGCCCCTTCCTTGCCGCCATGACCACGCCGATCGGGGTGGCCGTGAACCCCTATAAATACGTGACGGGCCTCGCGCGCGCGGCGATCGGGGCGGGTGTGCGGGTCTTTGGTCAAAGCCCGGTCCGCCGCATCGACGCGGGCTATGAGCTGCGCACCGATCACGCAACGATCCGCGCCGGGCGGCTGGTGGTGGCCACCAACGGCTACAGCTCGGATGACCTTCCCGACTGGATGCGCGCGCGCTTCCTGCCGACACAATCCAACGTGATCGTGACGCGGGAACTGAGCACCGATGAACTGGCTGCCCAAGGCTGGACCACCAACCAGATGTGCTATGACGACCGGTTCTTCCTGCACTATTTCCGCCTGATGCCGAACAACCGGATGCTCTTCGGGATGCGCGCGGGCCTGCGCTGCTCGCCACAGGCGAGATGCCAGGATGCTGCGGGTGATCAAGGGGCATTTCGACCGGATGTTCCCGGCCTGGCGGCATGTCGAGGCCGAGTTCTACTGGAACGGACTGCTCAGCATCGCCCGCGACCGTACGCCGTATACGGGGCCGATCCCGGACATGCCGGGGGCGTTCACGTCGATGAGCTATCACGGCAACGGGGTGGCGATGGCCAGCTATGCCGGCGCGCTTCTGGCCGACCAGGTGCTGGACCGGCCCGCGCAGCACCTGCATCCCGAGATCATGAAACGCCCACCCGAGCGTATGCCCCTGGGCCGGTTCCGGCGTAAACTGCTCTGGCCGCTCTATGCGATGGCGGCTCTCAGGGGCGACTGAGCCGCGGCCCCCGGGGATTCCCTCAAAACAATATAGCAAGTTCAAGGACTTGGCCTCTCAAGACATGTCATATAAGACATGTCTTACATCATATGTCTTCGACACCCTGTACTGCGCGTTCACACCTGCGGTGGTCGCACGGCAAGGGCGCGGCCGCGCTTGAGCCCCAGCTGACGCTCGCGCCAGATGATCAGGCACCCCGCGAGGATCACAAGCGCCGCACCCATCAGCATGGTCCGCGTCGGCACCTCGTCAAAGATCACATAACCGATACCCAGCGCAAAGATGATCGAGGCATAGTCAAACGGTGCGACCACGCTCGCATCGGCGAACCGATAGGCGGAGGTCAGGAAAATCTGCCCCATCCCGCCCAACAGCCCCGCCCCGATCAACAGCGTCGCCGTCGACGCCCCCGGCATGACCCAGCCAAACGGCAGCGTCAGAAGCGACAGCGAGGCCGAGGTGATCGAGAAGTAGAAGACAATGGCCGAAGTCTGCTCCGTCGCCACCATCTTGCGAATGTAAATCTGCGCCAGCGCCGCACAGATCGCCCCTGTCAGCGCGCTCAGCGCCCCCACTGCCTGCATCACCTCAACCGTCTCGCCGCCAAAGGCCGTGAGCCGCGGGGCGAGCACGATCACCACCCCCGCCATGCCCAACAGCACCATTCCGATCCGATAGAGTCCCACCCGCTCATCCAGGAACATCGCCGCGAACACCACCGTCAGCAGCGGCGCGGCATAGCCCAGCGCCGTGGCCTCGGGCAGCGGCAACGGCCCGAGCGCGGCAAAGCCCAGCCCCATCGCCACCGTCCCCATCAACCCGCGCCAGACATGACCCATGGGGTTGCGCGCCTTCAGCCCCGTGCGCAGCTGTCCCCGCAACGCGATCCAAATCAGGATCACCGGAATCGCAAAAGCTGAACGAAAGAACACCGCCTGCCCAGGCGGCACTTGCTCGGACGCGGCCTTGATCATCGCCGACATGACGATGAAGAGCACCACGGCACAGAGCTTCAGGACGATGCCTTTGACCGGTTGCATGGACGCGCCTCCTTGCCTTTCGCTTGCGCCTTGTTGCATGGAAGGTCAAGGAGGAGGAGGGCCCATGTACGAGCACAATCACCTGATCAGCCGACTGGCCGCAAACGGCGTACGGGACAAGGTCTTTGCCACGCGGCCCGGCGCTGCGGATGTGACCTATGGCGCGCTTTTTGACGGGGCCGCGCAGATGGCGGCGCGGCTGCAGGCGGCGGGCCTCGCGCCCGGGGATCGGGTGGCGGTGCAGGTCGAGAAATCTCTGGAGGCGGTACAGCTCTATCTCGGAACCGTGCTCGCGGGCGGCGTGTTCCTGCCGCTCAACACCGCCTATACCGGCGGCGAGGTCGGGTACTTTATCACCGATGCAACGCCCCGGATCGTGGTGTGCGATCCGGCCCGGAAAGACGAAATCGCGGCCCTGGCTCCAGAGGCCGCGCTCTTCACGCTCGGCCCGCACGGGGCGGGGAGCGTCTTTGACGCCCCCCTGACCGACCTCACCCCGGTGCCCCGTACCGCCGATGACCTGGCCGCGATCCTCTACACCTCCGGCACGACGGGCCGCTCCAAGGGCGCGATGCTGAGCCATGCCAACCTGGCCTCGAACTCCGAAACGCTGCGGGAGGTGTGGCGGTTTACCGGCGAGGACGTGCTGATCCACGCCTTGCCGATCTTTCACACACACGGGCTTTTCGTGGCGACCAACGTGGCGCTTCTGGCGGGGGCCTCGGTGCATTTCCTGCCACGCTTCGACGCCGATGCGATCGTCGCCGCGATGCCCGGGGCGACCGTGCTGATGGGGGTGCCGACCTTCTACACGCGGATTCTGGAGCATCCTGGCCTGACGCGAAAAACAGTCTCTAACATGCGGCTTTTCATCTCCGGCTCCGCCCCGCTTCTGGTTGATACGCATGACCGCTGGGCGGCGGCGACAGGCCACCGGATACTCGAACGCTATGGCATGACCGAAACCAACATGAACACGTCGAACCCCTATGATGGCGACCGGCGTGCGGGCACTGTCGGCCTGCCGCTGCCAGGGATGGAACTTCGTGTGATCACAAATGAGGGCGCGGCGGAACCCGGCGAGATCGGCGTGATCGAAGTGCGCGGGCCGAATGTCTTTCAGGGCTATTGGCAAATGCCCGAAAAGACCGCCGAAGAGCTGCGCCCCGACGGCTGGTTCCTCACCGGCGATCAGGGCTTCATGGACGCCGACGGCTATGTCACCATTGTGGGGCGCGAAAAGGACATGATCATCACCGGCGGCTTCAACGTTTACCCCAAGGAAGTGGAAAGCGTCCTCGACGAAGTGCCCGGCGTGAAGGAAAGCGCCGTCATCGGCGTGCCACATCCCGATCTCGGCGAGGCCGTGGTGGCCGTGGTGGTGCGCGACACCACCGCGGACGCACAAGGGATCGCAGCGGCGCTCGCAGGCCAGCTGGCCCGCTTCAAGCAACCAAAACAGACCCTGTTCCTGCCGGACTTGCCCCGCAACACGATGGGCAAGGTGCAAAAGAAAACCCTGCGAGAAGAGTTTGCCGGGTTGTTTTCAACATGAGCGGCGGCACCTCGCCTGACAGCCTTGATGACAAGCCGGCCGTTCCGCGCGAAATTTCGGCAGGAAAAATGGAGGCGGGTCAGATCGACCTGAGCCTGGCCGCGTCCAGCGGGCAGGACAGGTAGACGCCGAACTCCTGGCCAATATCGGCACTCACCCGCGCATGGACCGCGCCCTGCCGATCCAGAAACCGACCTGTATCGCCCACAGGGAACACACCTTCATGCCAGATGCCCGCGTGGATGTAGATGCCCTTGCTGCCGTCGCCCCAGAAGGCCACGACCTTGTCGGGCGTCAGGTTGTCCCCCGGCAGGGCGGCGGGCACGATGAAGGGTGCTCCGTCCAGCGGAAAGAAGAACTGACCGCCATCGGGATGATAGTTCATGTGCCACAAGAGCACCTGGTCGCGAGGCGCCGTCTGTTCCCCAGTCCGGGCCTTTTGCGGGTCCGTGGACCAGCCCAGCACGTAGTGACCCTTGACGGCCTCGTTCTCGCCATACAGCACGTCCCCCTTCCAGGCGCATTTGAACGTGCCCTCCACATAGCCGCCCTCGTCGCCCGTGCCCTCGTCGATGGGCCGCCAGCCCTGTTGCGGCCAGCGGGTGATCTCGATGTCGAAGGTGGCGGGGTCGTCGACCAGACAGCCATAGCCCTTGAGGCTTTCGGCCGTGGCGCGAATGAGCGGCACCTCGTGCCAGGGCAGCGACGGCTTGGAAGAAGCCTCGAAAATGTATTCCGGTGCGCTCATGACCCTGCCCCGCAATGGGCATCCACGATGCGCTGTACCATCGGCGCGAAATGGGCAAAGCCGGGCGTCGGCATGTCGGGCCGCTTGCCCGCATCGTCGAGATAGCGCACCGTGACGATGTCCGCGAGGTTCGGATACCGCTCGAATTCGGCCACTTCGGCGTCGCTCATCGGCCCGCCCTGCAGGTTCAGCGAATGCACCGAGGCTTCGCTGAGCCGGGCAAAGTATTCAGGCCTCGTCGCGCACAGATACCGCTTTGCGGCCACGTGATACCGCACGCAATCGGTGATCAGCGTCGGAAAGAACGCCTCGAGCACCTCTGCCCCCGCCTCCTCGTGATGGCGGTCTTCGGTGTCCTGCATGGAGAACGTGCCGAATTCGGAGGTGAAATGCCCGATGTCATGCAGAAGGGCTGCCACGATGATCTCTTCGCGATGGCCTGCCTCCTCGGCAAAGGTGGCACCCTGCAGCATGTGTTCGGCCATGGTGACCGGCTCGCCCAGATATTCCTCGCCGCCGCGCCGCTCGAAGATGTCGGCGAGGAAATCGACTATATTCGCCTGTGTCAGGGTCTGTTTTGGGTCCGTCATTGTGCGGCGATCCCCAGTTTCTGCGCCAGCGCCGCATGGGTCGAGCGCAGCCCGTCCATATCCGCATAGCAGCCCTGCAGCCAGCGCGAGCCTTCGCCCGAATAGCCCTTGCGCGCGTGCAGCACACGGGTGTTGTTGACGATGAAACACTCGCCCGGGGACAGCTTGAACGTCACCTCCATGGCCGGATCGTCGATGATTTCGCCCAGCCGACGATAGGCCGCGTAATACTCGGCCATGTCCTCATACGGCACATCCGTGATGGCGGCGGCCGAGCGGTTGTTGAAACGGACCGCGATCAGCTCGCCATCCGGCGCCAGCTCGACCATGGGCCGGCGCGAGCGCAGGCAGACACCATCCTCGCCGGCATATTCGAACCGGGCGCAATAGCGGCTCAGCAGGTCGAAACCGCGCGGATTTTCCTCGCGCAGGCGCAGCGCACAGGCAAAGCCGTCCACCACCATGTTCTCACCCCCCTCCGCCGAGTTTTCGAGGCAATAGAGGATCTGAACCGTGGGCACCGGGTCGCGATAGGGGTTGTCGGTATGCGCCTGAAGCCCCAGCCCGGTAAAGGCCAGGTTGGTGGGGTTCACCTCGGTTCGCACCTCGAAATGGCGCCCGTAATTGGTCTCGCGGACAAAACCGAAAAGCGCCGCCACATCGAACAGCGCGCCTTGCGTCACCGGCCCGCCCGTGAGCTTGCCGAAGCCGAACCGGGCCACGCCGCCCAGCCACTCGGCCAGAGTGGCGCGATCGGCGTTCACCGCGCTGAAATCCGCCAGCGGAATGCGGTCCGAAAGGGTCGCGGTCCAGGGTTCTATCCCCGCCCCGGTCCAGCCGGGTGTTCGGGTCTGTGCCCTGTCATAGGCGTGGGCCCTGAGCCATGCGATGTCATAGGCTATGGTGCGGTTTTCGGGCGCAAACCCGAGGGTCAGCGTCTCGCCCGCGACCTCGGCCGCCATAATCCGCGTGTCGGCGGGTATGTCGCGCAGGGCAATCAGGCGCTGGCCATTGCCCGGCGCGCGCGTCGCCTCGTCCCAGGCATTGTCGCGCAGCCAGATGGCATGAAACCGCAGCGCCTCGCCCTCAGTGGCAAGTCGCAGGGCGGCACCGTCCTCGATGATGTCGGCTGTGGTCATGGGGCCCCCCTTTGTCGCATCGCCTGGCGTCAACAATGCGCACAAGCGAGGACGTCCGCTTGACGGGTTGCGACGTCCTACTGTGACCAAAAACGACAAATACGTGTCGCGGGAAGGCAGCCCGCCGCTCAGGCCTTGCGCGCCAGCGCGGTGGCAAAGGCCTGGTATCCATAAAGCGACCCGGCATCGGCACGGCGCAGCATCTCGCCGCGCAGCGCCTCGGCCAGCGCCTCGCCGATCTCGCCGCGCTCCAGCATGGCCTTCGTCGTCAACTCGACCCAGGGCAGCATCTGCTCGCGCGTCACCACAACCCGGCTGTCGATCCCGAAATGGTCAAGCTTCAGCCCGGCACCGGTGATCAGTCCACGCAGCTTGCCGACGAGAAACGCATCGGTGACGAAATCACGGACAAAGGCCCGGGCACAACAATCCAGCGGATCGTCGGGGAAACCGGCCAGCGTGGCCTTGGAAAAACCGGCATCGCATATCACCAGCGCGCCACCGGGTTTCAGCACGCGGCACGCCTCGGAAATCAGGGCCGCGGGATCGGTCACATGGGTCAGGACGGTGTGCATGATCGCGGCATCCACGCTGGCATCCTCCAGCGGCAGGGCCGCGCCATCGGCCCGCTGAAAGCTCAGGTTGGCGTGGTCTCCGGCCCGCTCTTTCGCCTCATCGACAAAGCCCTGTGACGGATCGAACCCGATCACCCGGCCCGGCGCGGCACGGGCCGCGATACGGCGCGTCACGGCCCCCGCACCGGCGCCGATCTCGATGGTCAGCCTGTGCCCGGCAAATTCCAGCATACCCAGATAGGTCGCGACAATGCGCTCCATCGCCGGATCGGATTGCCGGACATCCATCGAGTCCGCTAAGACTTTGATGAACTCCGCTCCGGCGGCATCCACGTTCTGAAAAGGGTCGGCCATGAGGGCTCCGTGAGAAAGAGGCCCCGGGTCAGGCCCGGGGCGCGCAGTTCTGTTTCGGCCCGGATCAGGCCAGGATCAGGCGCGTTTCAGGCGCGGCAGCATCCACTGCTTGCGCGGGAAGTGGCAGGTATAGCCGCTCGGAAACCGCTCAAGGTAGTCCTGATGCTCGGGCTCGGCCTCCCAGAAATCGCCCGCAGGCTCGACCTCGGTCACCACCTTGCCGGGCCAGCGCCCCGAGGCGTTCACATCCGCGATGGTGCGCATGGCCTCGAATTTCTGCTCGTCATTCACATAGTAGATCGCCGAGCGATAGCTCATGCCGATGTCGTTGCCCTGCCGGTTCGGCGTGGTCGGGTCGTGAATCTGGAAAAAGAACTCCAGCAGCTCGCGATAGCTGATCCGCTTGGGATCGAAATGGATCTCGATCCCCTCGGCATGGGTGCCATGGTCGCGATAGGTGGCGTTGGGCACGTCGCCGCCCGTGTATCCGACCCGGGTCGATACCACGCCATCGATCTTGCGAATGAGGTCCTGCATCCCCCAGAAACAGCCGCCTGCCAATACTGCACGTTCAGTCATGTCACGTCCTCCACTTGGTCGATGTAATCGCCATAGCCCTCGGCCTTCATGTCATCGCGATGGATGAACCGCAGGCTGGCGGAATTGATGCAATAGCGCAAGCCGCCCCGGTCTTGCGGCCCGTCCGGAAAGACATGGCCGAGGTGGCTGTCGCCATGGGCGCTGCGCACTTCGGTGCGGATCATACCGTGGCTGCTGTCGCGCAGCTCGTTGACATGCTCATGCACCAGCGGCTTGGTAAAGCTGGGCCAGCCGCAGCCGCTCTCGAATTTGTCCGCACTGGCAAACAGAGGCTCGCCCGAGACGATGTCCACGTAGATCCCCGGCTCCTTGTTGTCGAGATATTTGCCCGTGCCGGGGCGCTCGGTGCCGCTTTCTTGCGTGACGTAACGCTCTTCAGGCGACAGCCGGGCAATGGCGTCGGGGTCCTTGGTGTAACGGGTCATGGCAGCACTCCTCTCACTTGGTCTTCATTAAATGGGATGAAGCACGCTTTTTCAAAGCTCTATTTCACCGGTCTGACAGAGCGGTGATGACCGGCGGCGCATCACGCGCATCACCCCCATATCGAGGGTGACAAACGTCCCGCCTCGCGTAGGCCGGGGTTCACCCCGGCACACTCTCTCGCTACTTGCGCGACACCAGCAGGTTCGACCCGCCCGTGTCCCGGCTGGGGGCCACGCCAAACGCCTTGCGATAGGTCTTGGAGAAATGCGACGGCGCCTTGAACCCGCAGAGCACGCTGATCTCCATCAGCGAGAAATCCGTCTGCGCCAGAAGGTTGCGCGCCTTCTCCAGCCGCAGGCTCATGTAGTACCGGTTCGGCGAGGTGCCCAGATACCTGGCAAAAAGCCGCTCCAGCTGCCGTGCCGAGACCCCTGCCGCTTCGGCAATCGCAACCGGTGGCAACGGGTCCTCGATATTGCGCCGCATCAGGTCGATCGCCACCGACAGCGCCGAATGCCGCACCCCCGGCTGCCCGGCGCTCAGGCCGCGCTGTGACTGGCTTTCCGGGCGCGGCGCGGGATAGACCATCTGATCGGCCACCCAGGTCGCCAGCTCACCGCCGTAGTCGCCATGGATGCGGTCCAGCATCAGATCCATCGAACTGGCCCCACCGGCACAGGTAAAGACGCGCCCATCGACGCAATAGATCACGTCCTGCACGTCGACATCCGGGAACATCTCGGCCATGGCGGCGGCGTATTCCCAATGGGTCGTCGCGCGCCTGCCATCCAGAAGCCCGGCCAGCGCCAGCGTATAGCTGCCCGAACTGATCGCGCCGAAATCTATGCCCTTGCGCGTTTCGCGCCTGAGCCAGTTCAGAACCCGCCGTGTGCTGCCTGCTCCCGCATCGACCCCCGCACAGACGATCAGCGTGTCGTCGCGGTGCAGGTCCAGAAGCCCCGCATCCACCCCGACCTGAAGCCCGTTCCATGCAGTGACCGGCACGCCGTCCTCGCTCAGCAGCATCCAGTCGTAAAAGCGCCGTCCGCCGGCAAAGCGATTGGCCAGCGCCAGCGCCTCCTGCGCACAGGTCATGCCCAGCGGCGAAAAGCCCGGGAGCAGCAGAAAGACATAACGTCTGGGTCTGTCCATGCCCGTCCCCGTCCTCCCGTTGCTCAGGCGCGCATGTTGGCCCCGTTGGCATCGTAAAGCGGCGCGGCCTGTATCTCTGCGCCATACATCTCGCCCAGGATTTCTACCTCGACCCGCGTGCCGCCCTTGGCCAGTTCCGACGGAACATATCCCATGGCGACAGATTTGCCCACGCGATGCGCGTATCCGCCCGAACTGACATAGCCCACGGTCTTGCCGTCATGCAGGATCGCCTCGTCATTGCTCACGTCGATCCCGTCCACGTCGATGACCAGCGTGACCAGCCTGTTCGCAGGCCCTTCCCTGCGCTGCGCCTCGGCGGCCGATTTGCCGACAAACGCCTTCTTCCAGTTTATGAAAGCATCGAGGCCGCTTTCCACCGCGTTGAAATCGGGGCGGAAGTCCAGCGTCCACACGCCCCAGCCCTTCTCCAGCCGCATCGACATCAGCGCCCGCGCGCCGTACCAGCGCAGGCCCAGATCGGCCCCCGCCTCCTCGACCGCCTCGCTCAGCCGGATCAGGTATTGCGGGCGGCAATAGATTTCATAGCCCAGCTCCCCCGAGAAGCTGATCCGGTTCAGGATCACCGGCACGTCGCCCACATAGGTCTGCGCCAGATCGCGGAACCTGAACGCCTCGGCGCTCACGTCCCGTCGGGTGATCCGTTGCAACAGGTCCCGCGATTTCGGCCCGCTCAGCGCAATCCCGTGCCAGTCATCCGACACGTTCCGATAGCTCACGCCCTCCGGCAGACGGCTCTCGAACCAGCGCCGGTGCGCCTCCTGCATCGCGCCCGAGCCGAACAGCATGAAGTGGTCCTCGGCCAGACAGGCGACGGTCAGATCACCGTAAAGCCTGCCCTTTTCGGTCAGCATCGGCGTCAGGGTCAGGCGGCCCGGCTTCGGCACATATCCGGCAAGGACAGTGTCCAGAAACGCCCGCACGCCTTCTCCCTTGAACTCGTGTTTGGCGAAATTGGCGATCTCGATGGCACCCACCGCCTCGCGCACGGCCCGGACCTCGCGCGCGACATAGTCGAAGGACCGGTTGCGCTCGAATGTCGGCTCCTCATGGGCATCCTCCGGCCCGTCGGCAAACCACAATGCGTGCTCCAGGCCAAAGCCCTGATCCATCACCGCGCCCTTGGCCAGCAGCCGATCGTAAAGCGCCGTGGTCTTTTGCCTGCGGCCCTTGGGCAGCGTCTCGTTGGGGAACGTCATGACAAAGCGTCGCTCGTAATTCTCGGTGGATTTCACAGTGCCCCAGTCGGGGCTGGCCCAGTCGCCAAAGCGCGCCACATCCATCGCCCACACGTCAATCGACGGCTCTCCGTCGATCATCCACTCGGCCATGGTCAGCCCGACGCCGCCGCCCTGACAGAACCCGGCCATGACGCCCACGGCGCACCAGTAATTCTTCATCCCCGGCACCGGCCCGATCATCGGGTTGCCATCGGGACCAAAGGTGAAGGGCCCGTTGATTGCGTCCTTGATGCCTGCATTGGCCAGCGCCGGAATACGCTCGAACCCCAGTTCCAGCCGGTCGGCAATCCGCTCCAGGTCGGGCTGGAGAAGCTCATGCCCGAAATCCCATGGCGTGCCGTCCACCTTCCACGGCGTCCCCCTCGGCTCGTAAGTGCCAAGCAGCATCCCCTGCCGCTCCTGCCGGAAATAGATGTTGGCCTCATAGTCGATACCGCAGGGCAGGCGTTCGGTGCGTTCGGCAATCTCGGGGATTGCTTCGGTGATCAGGTAATGGTGCTCCATCGGCTGCACGGGGATGTCGACCCCCTGCATATGGCCCACCTCACGCGCCCACAGGCCGCCGCAATTGACGATATGTTCGGCGTTGATCACCCCCTTGGGCGTGGTCACGTCCCAGCTCCCGTCCGCGCGCTGCGTGGTCGCGGTCACACCGCAATGGGTGAAGTACTTCGCGCCATGCACCTTGGCCGCCTTGGCAAAGGCATAGGTCGCCCCGGACGGGTCCAGATCGCCATCCTGATCATCCCATAGGGCAGCCAGGTAGTGCCTGGGATCAATCAGCGGATGCCGTTCGGCCAGCTCCTTGGGGCTGATGAACTCCTGGTTCAGCCCCATATAGCGCGCCTTGGAGCGTTCCCGCTTGAGATAGTCGTACCACGTCTTGTTCGAGGCAAGGTAGAACCCGCCGGTCATATGCAGGCCCACGCTGTGCCCGCTGGTCTCCTCGATCTCCTTGTAGAGGTCGATCGTATAGCCCTGAAGGCGGCTGATATTGGGGTCGCTGCTGATCGTATGGATCTGCCCCGCCGCGTGCCAGCTCGATCCGCTGGTCAGCTCGTCGCGCTCCAGCAGGACCACATCCTTCCACCCGAACTTGGCCAGGTGAAACAGGATGGAACAGCCCACAACGCCGCCGCCGATCACGACAACCCTGGCATGAGACGGCAGTGCCTTGCCCCCGGTTTCGCCCTCTTTCTGAATTTCCGGCATGGTCTTTCCCTCAGTTTTCGGTGTTTTCGATGATGATCGCGTGAAACCCCCACGCGCCGCTCAGGGTCGCGTCCTCGCACATGAGCGGGACCAGAATGATGCGCTGGCCCGCCCGAAACAGCGTCTGCCCCCCGGACCCCAGCCGACAGGTCCAATCGCCCTCGGCATAGAGGTCCTGGAAATCGATGCGGTCCGCGCGCATGTAGGCCGCCTCGCTCTCGATGGGCGGGTAGGTGTCGCGCAGGATGCCCAGTTGCGCGCGGCCCGCGGCGCGGATGCCGAACGGGCTCAGAACCTGCGTCTGCCCCCGCATCAGGGCGCCATTCTCAAGGCGAAAATCCTGCAACGCCCGGTCCGAGGGCAAAAGCGGCTCGGCCCCCGCATCGCGCAGGATCGCCATCATGTCACGGGTCTCGCCCGGGCGGTCGGTCACCTGCCCGGGCATCAGGAATTCGTCCGTCTCAAGGTGGCTTACCGCCATGCGGCGCAGCGGCCACGCCCGCGTCGCCTCGCCGCTGTCGAGGCTGATCTCGATCAGGTGCTGGTCATGCAGCGCCGCGTAATACGAGCCGAGATTGTCCACGATGTCGCGCCGCACATAGAAATGGGTCTGCGTCGCCGCCACCAGCCTGTCTTCGGACATTGTCAGCCGCTCGGGCGTGGCCATCGCCACGCCCGCGCTCAGGATCAGTGCACAGACCAGCCAGCGTATCATGCCCCGCCCCCCGTCAACATTGCATCGACCTCTGCGCCGGGCGCGGCCCCGGTGAAGTCCGAGAAATCCCCGTCCTCCAGGATATGGCGCGCGGCGTTGATCACCGCCGCCTGCGCGACCCGCGCCAACGCGGACCCCAGCGAAATCCGCGCCACGCCCGCGGCGGCAAACTCGGCACGGCTCACCCTGGCAAACGACCCCGCTGCCAGCGCATTCACCGGCTTGTCGGTGGCGGCACAGATGCGCGCGAGGGCGGCCATGTCCGGCGGCAGGGGCGCGTACAGACAGTCCGCCCCGGCGGTATCAAAGGCCTGCAGGCGGCGGATCGCCTCGCCGGAGTCATAGACCCCGTTCATGATCCCGTCGGCCCGCGCCACAAAGACGAAATCGCGCCCGAGCGCCCGCGCGGCGGCGGCCCCGGCCCGGACCCGCTCGACCGCGAGGTCGAAATCATAGGCCCCGTGATCCGTCATCTCGGTATCCTCCACCGAAATCCCCGCCAGACCGATCTCGCCCGACAGACGCACCGTCTCGGCCACGTCCTCGGGCGCATCGCCATAGCCGTTCTCGAAATCCCCCGAGACCGGCAGGGGCGTGGCGCTCACGACATCCTGCGCATGGGCCAACGCCTCGTCGCGGGTCACGCGGCCCATGTCGGGCCGCCCCAGCGTGAAGGCATGGCCGCTCGACGTGGTGCCAATGGCCTGCGCGCCCAGCGCGGTCAGCACCTTGGCGCTGCCCATGTCCCAGGCATTCATCAATGTGAACGGCGCGCCCTTGCGGTGCAGCGCACGAAACTCTTCACCAATATCCGCCATCTCAAATCTCCAATCCGGCCTTTCGGCCCTCGTAAAATGCAAATGGTGCCTGTCGCGGGGCAGCCGCATCCCCGATCAGGACCGGGCTCAGATCGGCCAGTTCCCCTGAATTAGGGTCGAAACTGCGATTCGTCGTGGCCATGATCAGCGCCGCGGCGGCGTGTTCCGTCTCCTCGCCCGTCAACAGGTTGAGCAGGCTCGCCCCCTGCCCGTGCCAGCGCGCTATGGCGTGTTCGGTCAGGAATCCTACGCCCAGCTGCGCCAGCTTTGCGCGGATCGGAATGTCGGCGCTGGTACGGGCCAGCTCCTTGCCCACCATCGGGTCGGGCGTGACCAACGTCACCCGGTGCCCGGCCTCGGCCAGATGCCACGCCGTGCCCACACCCCGCATGGTGCCGCCCTCGTCATAGACGATGACCGCATCGCCCAGCCGCACCTCGCGGCGCAGGACTTCCTCGGGGCTGTGCACATGCCCCAGCTCCAGCCCCGGCAGCGCACCCAGTTGCGGCATCCAGCGCTGTGTCGCTTCCGCGTCGGGCAAGGAGCCGGTGGCCAGGATCACACGATCGGCACCTGTCGCGCGGATGTCCTGCGCCTCAAGGTAGGAATTCAGATGCAACCGCACCCCCAACCGCTCGAATTGCCGCTCGTACCAGTCCAGCAGGTCGGTGATCTGCGCCCGGCGCGGCTGTTCGCCCGCCAGCCGGAATTGTCCGCCAATGACCGGTGCCGCCTCGTGGATGTCGACCTGATGCCCCCGCTCACCGGCCACCCGCGCGGCCTCCAGCCCCGCAGGACCCGCGCCGACGACCAGCACCTTGCGCGGCAGTTTCGAAACCCTGAAGCGGTCCCCGCCCCATTCATGCTCGCGTCCTGCCGAGGGGTTCACCAGGCAGGAAATCCAGTAGTCGCGCGACCGCCGGCCCCAGCACATCTGGTTGCAGGAAATACAGCCGCGTATATCGTCGGGCCGCCCCTCGGTCACCTTCCGCGCCAAATGCGGATCGGCAATCTGTCCGCGCACGATTGACACCATGTCGGCCTCGCCCGCGCTCAGCACGCTTTCAGCGTTCTGGGGCGTGCGTATCGCGCTCTCTGCCTGCACTTTTGCGTGCTTTAGTGTCTGTTTCAGCGCCGCGGTGGCCGACACCGTCAGCGTCTCACCCAGCGCGAAAGTCGGCATCAGCCGCTCGAAATCCAGGTAGCCGCCCGACCCGCAGGTGACATAGTCCAGGTGCCCCGTCGCATCATGCAGCGCCACGATCTCGGTCAGCTCGTCAATGCCATGCAGGACCGGATAGGCGTCGGAATGGCTCACCGAGAGCCCGACGATGAAATCCTCGCCACAGGCCCGCCGGATGCCTTCAAGGATGCGCATCGACATCCGCGTGCGGTTTTCCAGGCTGCCGCCCCACTGATCATCGCGCAGGTTGCTCCAGGGCGTCCAGAACTGCTCAAGGAGCGAATGATAGGCGGCCCAGATTTCCACCCCGTCGAACCCGGCTTTCTGACAACGCAGCGCAGCGGCGACAAAGGCGGCGATCATCTCCTCTATCTCGGCCCCGCGCATCGCGTGGCTGCCATCGCTGTCGTGATACGAGGGTTGCCCCGACGGCCCCCAATGCGGCTGATAGCTCAGGTCGGAATCGCCATGCGCGCCGACATGGTAAAGCTGTTGCAAAATTACCGCGCCCGCGTCCCGAACAGGCTCAGTTATGGCCCGAAACGCAGGTATCACCGCGTCATCCTCGGGCCGGAAATTGCCCCGGGTCAGCACCCCTGTCCGATGCACCGGCACGGGTTCGGCCACGATCATCCCCGCGCCCCCGATGGCGCGCTCCAGAAGATACGCCCCGAACTGCGCCCCCGGCAGGCCTGCTTCGGACATGTTCGCCGTATGCGCGCCGAACGTGATCCGGTTGCGCAGCGTCCTGTGCCGCAGCTGACAGGGCGAGGTGAGGCGCGGAAATGCCATTCTACCAGTCCATCACCACCTTGCCGGAATTGCCCGAGATCATCGCGGCAAATCCCTCTTCGAAATCGTCAATTCCGATCCGGTGCGTGATCAGGCCGGACACATCCAGCCCCGACTGCACCAGCGCGATCATCTTGTACCAGGTCTCGAACATCTCGCGGCCATAGATGCCCTTGATATGCAGCATCCGGAAAATCACCGTATTCCAGTCGACCGGAAACGCCGTCGGCGCGATCCCCAACAACGCCACCTTGCCGCCATTGTTCATGCGCGCGATCATCTGCTGCATCGCCGGTGCCGCTCCCGACATCTCGAGCCCCACGTCAAAGCCCTCTGTCATGCCGATCTCATCCATCACGGCGCGCAGTTCCTCGGACGAGACATCCACCACGTGCTGCACCCCCATCTTGCGGGCCAAAGCCAGGCGATAGGGGTTTATATCCGTGATCACCACCTTGCGCGCGCCCACCTTCTGGGCCACCAGCGCGCCCATGATCCCGATCGGCCCCGCCCCGGTGACCAGCACGTCCTCGCCCACCAGGTCAAAGCTCAGCGCGGTGTGCACCGCATTGCCGAAGGGGTCGAAGATGGCCGCGATCTCGTCCGGGATGTCCTCCGGAATCGGCACCACGTTGTTTTCCGGGATGCAGACATACTCGGCAAAGCTCCCGGGCCGGTTCACGCCGACGCCCTGCGTGTTGCGGCACAGATGCCCGCGCCCCGCACGGCAGTTGCGGCAGGTGCCGCACACCACATGCCCCTCGCCGCTGACCCGCTGGCCGATGCGGTATTTCACCGCCGCCTTGCCGGTGTCCGCGATCTCGCCCACGAACTCATGGCCCACGACCATCG